>Ga0126383_10002645_pt1 | contig 11614 bp, 6 predicted proteins | sample PanSoiMetPlot_35_FD_96882 | JGI IMG/M metagenome (GOLD analysis project Ga0126383, IMG submission 96882) | Tropical forest soil microbial communities from Panama - MetaG Plot_35 | ecosystem: Environmental > Terrestrial > Soil > Tropical forest > Bulk soil | place: Panama | collected 2016-02-17
CGTGCCCGATGTTCCCGCCCTGGAGGTCGTATTGATCGACGTCCGCGACTGGATCGCGACGGTCACGCTGAACCGTCCTGAGCAGCGCAATCCGCTGTCCGCGAGCATGCTCAGGGATCTGCGAACGGCGCTCGCCTGGTGCGCCGACGAGCAGGAGGTGCGGGTGGTCGTCTTGACCGGGGCCGGCGACCGTGCATTCTGCGCCGGCGCCGACCTGGGGTCGTTTGCGGGGGCGATGTCCGAAGTCGAGCGGCATCACGAGCGCCACCGGTTCGTGGACCTGTTCCTGCTGATGCAGGACCTTGGCAAGCCGATCGTGGGCCGCATCAACGGCCACGCGCTGGCCGGCGGCTTCGGCCTGGCCTGCGCGTGCGACATCCTGCTGGCGGTGGAGTCGGCCACCTTTGGGACGCCAGAGATCAACGTCGGCGTGTGGCCGGCGATGATCCAGGCCGTGCTGGCCCGGAACCTGCCGCGTAAGGTCCTGCTCGAGATGGAGCTGCTGGGCGAGAGGTGGACTGCCGCGAGGATGTACGAGCTGGGTCTGGTCAACCGCGTCCTGCCCTCACTGTCCGAGCTGGACGCAGCTGTTTCGGACGTCGCCCGGCAGCTGACCCACAAGTCGCCGGCGATCCTGAAGGTAGGGCGCGACTCGTTCTACCGCCAGCAGGACATGGAGTTCAGGGCGGCGCTCGAGTATCTGCAGTCGCAGCTGACGCTGGTCACCCTCACCGAGGACGCACGCGAAGGCGTAACCGCGTTCCTGGAGAAGCGGGAGCCGGACTTCAAAGGACGATGAGCAGCTCCGTTGCCGGCGGGTCGACAGCCGCGCATCCACGTCGCCGGGTGGCCTGATGCTCGAACGCTATCGCGAGCTGCGTGAGAAGGCGCTGCGAGGCGGCGTCCGCTACTTGCCCAAGCTGCGCCAGCAGAACAAGCTGACGGTCCGGGAGCGCCTGGCGTTGCTGCTGGACGAGGGATCGTTCGTGGAGGACGGCCTGTTCGCCAACGTGCTGGCCGAAGACCTGCCCGCCGACGGGGTCGTGACCGGTCTCGGTGTCATGGGCGGGCGTCAGGTCGCGGTGATGGCCAACGATCCCACCGTCAAGGCCGGCTCCTGGGGAGCGCGGACTGTCGAGAAGATCATCCGCATTCAGGAGGCGGCCGGCCGCCTGCGGGTGCCGCTCTTCTACCTCGTGGATTCGGCCGGTGCGCGCATCACCGACCAGATCGACATGTTCCCGGGGCGGCGCCACGCTGGTCGCATCTTCTTCAACCAGGTTCAGCTCTCGGGCCGCGTGCCCCAGATCTGTCTTCTGTTCGGCCCGTCGGCGGCGGGGGGGGCCTACATCCCGGCGTTCTGCGACGTGGTGATCATGGTCGAGGGAAACGCCTCGATGTACCTCGGCTCGCCCCGGATGGTCGAGGTAGTCGTGGGCGAGCAGGTGAGCCTGGAGGAGCTTGGCGGCGCCCGCATGCACTGCACTGAAAGCGGATGTGGAGACTTCCTCGTCGCTGATGACCGGGAGGCGATCGAGACCGCCCAGTCCTACTTCGGCTATATGCCGTCCAATCAGGCGCTGAGCCCGCCAGAGGCGCCACCGCGGCCGCCGCGGGAAGGGACGAAGCCGATCTCCGAGGTGGTTCCGGTCGAGCCACAACGAGGCTACGACATGCGCAAGGTGATCGAAGCCATCGTGGACGAGGGCTCCTGGCTGGAGCTCAAGAAGCTGTTCGCCAAAGAGCTCCTGGTCGGGTTCGGCCGCCTGGAAGGACGGGTGCTGGGCATCCTGGCCAGCCAGCCGATGCAGAAGGGCGGCGTGCTGTTCAACGACAGCGCCGACAAGGCGGCCCGCTTCATCTGGCTGTGCGACGCGTTCTCCATCCCGCTGCTCTTCCTGGCCGACGTGCCCGGGTTCATGATCGGCACCCAGGTCGAGAGGCGCGGCATCATCCGCCACGGCGCCAAGATGATCACAGCCGTCGCCGAGGCCACCGTGCCGAAGATCTCGGTGATCGTCCGCAAGGCATACGGGGCAGGGCTGTATGCGATGGCGGGACCGGCGTACGACAGCGACTCCGTGCTGGCGCTGCCGTCAGCGCAGATTGCCGTGATGGGGCCCGAGCCCGCGGTCAACGCCGTCTTCTACAACCGGCTCATGGAGCTGCCCGAAGAAGAGCGTGCCGAGCGCCGCGGCCGGCTGGAGAACGAGTACCGGGAGGACGTAGACCTGTACAAGCTGGCGGCCAACTTGATCGTGGACGACGTGGTTGAACCGGAGAGGCTGCGTGAGCAGCTCATAGCTCGGTTCCGCGCCTACGCGACTCGCACGCAGCCTCCCCTCGACCGTAAGCACGGCGTGCCGCCGGTCTGAGACTGCGCCGAGGTGGCGAGGCGCGCCTTGACCGGCGTGGGCTCGGCCCGGAACGCCGCATCTGTACGATCGCGCAACTTGCTGCGGCATAGAGAGACGCACCTGTACAAATGCGTTGTTCCCATTGCGGAGGAAGCGCGCATTTGTACGAATGCGTGGCTCCAATGGACGGAGAAGCGCACATTCGTATGAATGCGGCTGCCCAGAGCCCGGCGTGGCCCACCGGCGCCCTGGCCGTGCACCCGCCCCTTCGTCGAAATCGTCGCCCAACCGCCCCCAGATGAGCAGCGCGCCCCCCGACGCACGCCCGCTTACGATGATGGCCATGGCGCAGAGTCGGAGCCCGGCCGCTGTCACGCGTTACCCGGGCGCTGCAGCGTCGTTGAGTCGCACGTGATGCTTCGCTGGAGGATCCTCCTCGCGGCCCTGGCCGGCAGCGCACTGCTGGCGGTCGGGTTTGCGGTCGGCGTCGACCGGCTGGTCGTGTCAAGCCCGCAAGCACCCCACCTGACGTCGATCCCCGACGCCAGTCTGTCCGCCCGCTACGGGGTCACTCTAGCTGCGGCGCCACAGGCGCCGTACTGCGGACTCGAACAGACGGTAGCGGAGACAGGGTGGCTGAGCCCAGGCACCGCGGGATGTGCGATCAGCCGGGAGCGGGCGGAAGCAGCCGCGCTGGGCGTCGGCTCAGGTCGTGTGATCGAGAGCCTGCTGGCTCGCGTCAGCTCGACCTGGAACCCGGAGATCCGGGACCACCTCGCCTGGCTGGTGGTCGTCCGCTGGGCAAGAGGCGCCTCGGTGCCCCGGTGGTGCGGAACGCTCGTCTATCCCACGCCGGTCGGCTGCTACTCCCCTCAGACGCGGGTGCTCGCTGACCGCGTCGTGGTGCTGGACGCCTATTCAGGACAGACCCTTCAGACACAGCAGCCCGGCCCAGGATTGATCATCGGTCCGGTTGCGTCCCCGGGGGGCTGACCGGCGCCCGTCGGGGGCTCAGGCAGGCGGCGCCAACCTCTCAGCCAGATATCTGAGCGCGATCGGGTATCGATGCTGGTTGCCCCCATGGGCGCCATCGAACAGCTCATAGCGCACATTGTTGGCGCGGATCTTCATGAGCTCACGCCGGAAGGCGGCCGCTCCCAGGTCCAGGAAGTACTCGTCGCTCCTTCCGGCATCGATGTAGATCGCCCGCAGCGAGCGGAGGTCCTCGGCGTGCCGGGCCACCATCCGCACCGGATCCCGGGCCAGCCAGCGCTCCCACACTTCATCGATCAGGTGTCCGGTCTCGACCTCGAAGGGCAGCCGGACGGTTCCGTCGGGGTCGGCCGAGTAGCATGCGGCCATCGCGTACGCGTCTACGAGCGCGCTGTCGTGCGGGCGTGTATACGGAGGCCGGGAGCGGAAGTCGGCCCAGAAGCGGGCGTACGAGCCCTGGTAGTGGTCACGCAACGCCCTCGCCACCAGCGCGAACTCCGGCAAGTAGCAGTACTCGAAGAGCGCGTCGCCCGCAAGACTGGCCAGGCCGCCGAACAGGTCCGGGCGCAGCATCGGGGTGACCATCGCTCCGTATCCGCCACTGGAGTGGCCCATGATCCCGCGGTGTGCGCGCTCAGCAAGCGTCCGGTAGCGCGCATCCACCCAGGGCACCACGTCCTCGCACAGGTAGCTGTGGTAGCGACCGGTGGCCGGGGAGTCCAGATACTGGCTGCCGCCGAGTGATGTCCAGCAGTCGACGAACACGACCAGGCAGCGCGGCGCCTCGCCGCGAGCCATCAGCTCGTCGACCATTTCGGGAAAGTTGCGACGAAAGGCGTTGCGGTTGCGCCACATGTCGACCTGACTGGTGAAACCCTGGACGACGTACACGGCGGGATACCGCCGGTTCGGCTCGCGGCTGTAGCCTGGCGGCAGGTAGACCCAGATCGGCCGGTGCGCCGGGTCACCCAGCGGGTTGCCCCGCAGCGCCTTGCTGTCTATCCATGCCTCTTCGAGGCGGCCCGCCCACTCGATGCTCCACGGGTACATCGAAGTCACCTGGCCGCTACCGGATCACAGCTCGAACGAGCGCGTCCCCGACCTCCGCAGTCGAGGCGGTACCCCCGAGGTCGCCGGTCAGTACGCGGCCGTCCTCGCAGACGGCGTCGATGGCGCGTTCGATACGGTCGGCCTCCGGGCCGTAGCCGAGGTGGCGCAGCATCAGCGCGGCGGACCAGACGGCACCGATCGGATTGGCCCGCCCCTGACCGGCGATGTCCGGCGCCGAGCCGTGCACGGGCTCGAACATCGAGGGACCGCGCCCGTCGAGGCTCAGGTTGGCGCTGGCGGCCAGTCCAAGGCTGCCCTGGAGGGCGCCGCCCAGGTCGGTCAGGATGTCGGCGAACAGGTTGGAGGCGACCACGACGTCGACGCTGTCCGGCCTGAGCACCATGCGGGCTGCCATCGCGTCAACATGGACCCGCTCCACCTCCACGTCGGCATACCGGCTGGCGAGCGCCATCACAACCTCATCCCACAGCACGTAGGCGTAACGGCTGGCGTTGGACTTGGTCACGCTGATGAGCCGGCCGCTGCGCTCACGGGCTCGCTCAAAGGCGAATCGGGCGCAGCGGTGGATAGCACGGCGGGTAAAGACCGGCACCTCGACGGCCAGTTCGGCATCGGTGCCCACGTGCACTCGGCCGCCCGTACCCGAGTACTCGCCCTCGGTGTTCTCGCGAATGAACAGCATGTCGACGTCATCGGGGCCACGGCCCGCGAGAGGGCCGCTGATGCCGGGCGGAAGCCTGACGGGACGTAGATTGACGTACTGCTCGAAGGTCTTGCGGATGGGGAGCAGGCACTCCCAGAGGCTGATGTGGTCTGGCACGGTGGGCCAGCCGATGGCGCCGAGATAGATGGCGTCGAACCGGGCCAGCGTCGACAGGGCGTCCCCGGGCATCATGCGACCGCTTCGCTCGTGGTAATCGCAGCCCCAGGGCAGCTCCGTGAACTCGAGCGGCAGGCTGAGCGCGCGCAGGACCTTCAGCCCCTCCGGCACCACCTCCCTCCCCACCCCGTCGCCTGCGATGACCGCGATGCGGTTCGACATGGCTCGGGAGAAGGTACCCGATCGGCCGTCCAGGTAGGGCTATCGCATGAAGTCGACCCGTTGTTCGCGGCCATCCCAGACGACGGTCGTGTGCGCCGGCTCGCTCCGCGCCACCACCGCGCCGCGGCGAAGCACCAGTCGCCGCCTCGGCAGCAGGCGGAGCGCGTCCATCTCGCTCGGTGCGTCGAACACGACAAGGCTGGCTGGAGCTCCTTCGGCAAGGCCGTAGCCGTCCAGGCCCAGCGCTCGGGCCGGGTTGACCGTGATCATGTCGATCAGCCGTTTCAGCTCCCCGGCACCTGACATGTGGCCGTAGTGTGCGAGCACGAATGCGGCCTGCAGCGGGTCGCCGTACCCGAGCGGGTACCAGGGGTCCATCACAGAGTCGTGGCCGATGCAGACGTTGACCCCGGCGGCCATCAGCTCTTTGACCCTGGTATGGCCGCGACGGATCGGATAGGAGTCAAACCGGCCCTGCAGGACCGAGTTGTCGAGCGGGTTCGTCACCATGTGCACGCCGGCTCGGGCGATGTTGTTGATCACCCGGGACGCGTAGGCGTTGTTGTACGAGTGCATGGCCGTCGTGTGGCTGGCGGTGACTCTCCCGGCCATGCCCAACCGAATCGTCTCTGCGGCCATCACCTCGACGAACCGAGAGTGATCGTCATCGGTCTCGTCGCAATGGATGTCGACACGAAGTCCACGCTCGGCGGCGAGCGCGAACGCGAACCTCACCGACTCGACGCCCATCTCGCGGGTCATCTCGAAGTGCGGGATTCCGCCCACCACGTCGGCGCCCATCGCAACCGCCTTCCGCATCAGCTCGGGGCCGCCGTCGAATGAGAGGATGCCTTGCTGCGGAAACGCGACCAGCTGGAGGTCCAGCTGATCCCCAATCTCGTCGCGCAGCTCGACGAGCGCTCGGAGAGCGCTTAGCCTGGGGTCGCACACGTCTACGTGGCTGCGAACGTGCTGCACGCCGCAGGCCAGCTGCCAGCCCAGCACCTTGCGAACACGGGCTTTGACGTCCTCGACCGTCAGCCGGCGGACGCGGTCGGCCCAGATCGCGATGCCCTCGAACAGCGATCCGGACTGGTTGTAACGGGGCTGGCCGACCGTCAGCACCGCATCCAGGTGGATGTGCGGCTCGACCAGGGGTGGCGTGACCAGAGCCCCGTCCAGGTGCACAACCTGCCGCGCGTCAGCTTCAGGAGCAACCAGCATGCCGTCCCGCACCGCCAGATCGCGCAGCCCGGGTGAACCGGCGACCCGCGCTCCAGTCAACAACAGGTCCAACATGGGACCATTAGAAGGGATGGACGCGGCAGATCGCGTCCCTGATGGGAGAGGAGAATAGCTCGATGGCCACGTACGAATCAGGGGTCGAGGGCGTACCAATTCGCGAGGGTGAGTACGGTGACCGCGTGGTCGCCGTTGAGCCTGGAGGCATCGAGTACATTCCCGACCGCGAGCGGCACGGGAACCCGCTCCAGCTCTTCTGGACGTGGATGTCCGCGAACCTCGAGTTTGCGACCATCTTCGTCGGCTTCCTGCCGGTCGCATTCTTTGGGATGGGCTTTGCGGACGCCGCCGTCGCGCTGGTCCTCGGCACTGCACTCGGCTCCCTGACTCACGCCGTCCTGTCGAGCTGGGGCCCGAGATACGGAGTGCCGCAGATGGTCCAGGCTCGCGGCTCTTTCGGTTACCTGGGCAATCTCCTGCCGGCCGGGCTGAATACCTTCACGGCCACCGTCGGCTGGTTCATCGTCAACAGTGTGGCCGGCGCCTTTGCTCTGACGACGCTGTTCGGCCCCCGGCTGCTGAACTGGTTCGACATGCCTTTCTGGGTGGCTTTCCTGGTGATCGTCCTGGCCCAGGTCGTGGTCGCCTTCGTCGGCCACAACCTGGTGCACGAGTTCGAGAAGTACTGCTTCCCCTACCTGATTATCGTGTTCGGCCTCGCAGCCATCCTCATCTTCGCCCAGGCTCACCTGGGGACCGGTATCGACGCCAAGAAGCAGGGCCCACTCGGGGAGACAGGAGCGTTCACTCTTACATTCACCGCCGCCTTCGGATACGCGGTGGGCTGGAACCCTTACGCGTCCGACTACACGCGCTACCTGCCTGCCAGCACGAGCCGCCTGATGACCGGCCTGTGGGCCGGGCTGGGCGTATTCGTTTCCTGTGCGATCCTGGAGGTGATGGGGGCCGCGGTGGTGACCATCCCTGTGAGCGGCACGGCTCCGGCCAGTCCGACCGACCAGTTCATCAAGCCTCTGCCCGGGGTGCTCGCAGGCCTCGCGCTGCTCGGAATCGCGCTTGGCGCGGTGACCGCCAACGTAATCAACGTCTACAGCGGCGCCCTTTCGTTCCTGGTCCTGGGCGTCCGCCTGCCGCTCCGGATCCGCCGCGCACTCGTCGCCCTGGGCGCCGGCGTCGTCGGCTACATCGTCGGGATAGCGCTGCAGGCGCAGGTCGGCCCCGGCAGCAAGTACGAGGACTTCCTCCTGCTGATCAGCTACTGGATTGCGCCTTTCCTGGCCGTGGTGCTGCTCGACTACATGATGCGGCGCGGCAGCTACGATGAACGGCTGTTCTACGACACACGCTGGCGGCCGTGGCACGGGGTCGTCGCGATGCTGGCCGGGATCGTGGTGTCCTTCCCGTTCTGGAACAACCCGCTGTACACGGGGCCGCTGGCGACAGCCGTACCCGCGCTGGGCGACATCACATTCGTTGTGGGCTTCGTCGTGACGGCCGTCGTGTACTACGCGCTCACCCCCGCAGTGCGCCGGGAGGTGTCCGCGAAGCCGGAGGCTGCTGCGACGGGGAGCTGACCCACGGCTGGAGGTGACATTGCCCGGATGCGACCGAGGTCGAGATTGCACCCGATTAAGCGAGACGCGCAACTTTGAAACCAACCTGGTACTGACAGTGGAAGCGCACCTGCCGCATCCTTTTGTGGATCCTCAGAGCTTCCGGCTTCAGATGAGCGCATCGCTTCATCCCGGCCTGATCCCTTGACTGCAGGCACCGGGCAAAGGTTGCCCGGTGCCTGACTTTGCATGCGGCACGACCGGTGCTACGATGAGCCACGCCGGCGGACCAATTCGTCTGAAGGGTGACGCAGCCCTGAACCAGCCTTGACCCGCTGGCTGATGGGGGAAAGCCAATCCGACGCGTCCGCTGTCCGGTGCTGATTGGGCGGGATGAGCAGGTACGCCGGCTCGAGGATCTCCTCATCACCGCCCGCGAGGGCGGGGGAAGGGTCGCCGTGGTGGCAGGGGAGGCAGGCATTGGAAAGACGCGAACCGCGCTCGAGCTGAAGAAGCGGGCTGAGCAGCATGGCATCCAGGTCATGTGGGGTAGCTGCTCCGAAGCCGAGCTCGCACTGCCTTTCCTGCCCTTCCTGGAAGCGCTCGGGAACTACCTGTCATCCCACACCAACGATCCACGTCTCGGCACGGTTCGAGCAGACCTCGAACCTCTGTTTCCGCAGCGCCCGGAGAGTTCGCGCCTGAAAGGGCGCACCGACTCTATGCGGCACAAGCTGAGGCTCTTCGACGCCGTTGCCGAGCTGGTCGCCATGGCCGCCGAGGATCATGGCTGCCTGCTGGTGCTCGAGGATCTCCACTCGGCCGATGTCTCCACGCTGGAACTGCTCGAGTATCTCGCCCGGAGGGTCCGCACCTCGCGTGTCCTTCTTGTCGTGACCTATCGGTCCGACCACCTGGAGCGTGGACATCCTCTGCTGGCGATCGTAGGTGGCTGGGTCCGATCCGGGACTGCAACTCTTCAAGAGCTGCCGCGGCTGTCGCCGGCCGAGGTCTCGGACTTTCTGGCGAACAGTGTCGGCCCCGCCCCCGACTTCGAGACAGTCGAAGTCCTGTGTGCTCGCAGCGAAGGCAACCCCTTCGTCCTCGAGGAGATGCTGAGTGAAGCGATAGACCGCTCGGCCGGATCTGGACCTCCTGCCCTGGGGCCTGCGCAACTTCTCTCCGCGAGGCTGCCGCAGACCGTGCGCGACTCCATCCTCTCCCGCGTCGACCAGCTGGAGGAGCGTCAGCGGGATGTCCTCCGATGCGCATCGGTGCTCGGGCTCACCTTCGACTACATGACGCTGGCTGGTGCCGCCGGTGGTGACGATGCCCAGGTTCGCTCAGCGCTGCGCGCGGCCGTCCGGCGTCAGATCCTGGTCGACGACCCGGCGACCGGCCGCTTCCGCTTCCGCCACGCACTGACGAGGGACGCGATTTACGAGGACCTCATCCTTCCTGACCGCCTGCGCTGGCACGCGGCGGCCGCGGAGTCGCTGGCGCAGGAGCCAGGCACGCCCGCCATGGAACTGTGTCACCACATGCTTGCCGCGCGCCTGACTCAGCAGGCCGTGCCGCTGTGCCTGCTCGCCGCCGCTGACGCCGAGAAGGTTCATGCCTACGCCGACGCCGCCGAACTCTACGCCCGGGCGCTTCCTCATCTGAAGGAGGCTGGCCAGCGCGGCTCGGTCCTGTGCCGGCTGGGTCACGCCTACCACCTGAGCGGCGACCCGGCTCGGGGCCGAGCCCACCTGGAGGATGGCGTGCAGATCTTGAAAGCATCCGGAGCGACCGAGGAGGCTGCCCGCGGCCTGATCATGCTTGGTCTCTGTCTCTGGGAGCTGTCCGCGTTTGAGCAGTCCCGCGCCCGGTACCTGGAGGCCCGGGAGATGCTGCAACCGCTTGGCCCGAGCCGCGACCTTGCCATCGCTTGCTCTCGACTTGCGGCTAGCTTCAACCTCCAGTACCAGGCCGACGAAGCGATCGAGATGTGTCGACAAGCGCTCGCAGTCGCCGAGCAAGTGGACGCTGACGAGGCCCGCGTTGAGGCCAAGGCCGCCCTGGGCTGGGGCCTGGCCTGGAAAAGCAGCGTCGAGGAGGGACTCGAGGCCCTTGACCGAGCCTACGCGGAAGCTCTCGACCTGGGACTCACGGAGACGGCGGCGGACTGTCTGTACGGCTGCATCATGGTGCGGCTGTTCGACTTCAGAGTCCGGGACGCGGTCAGCCACCTGGAGATGCTGCGCTCGATCCGAGTAGCCAGGTGGTTCCGCTTCAGCCATAAGATGCTGGAGGGACTGGTCCTCACGTGGGGCCTGGGTGAACCAGGTAAGGCGCTTGACGCGCTGGAGCGCGCGCTGTCGGATGCTCGGGCTCAGGGAGCCCTCGCCTGGGCTGAATGGATCGAAGCCCACCTCGCCGTGGTCCATTCCGAGCTCGGGAACTTCGACCGGGCGCTCCGGCTGCTGCCCAGGACCGAAGTCGGCGGTCCTGAACAGCGCCGGTTGGAGACCGTGAGCATCCTGCGCGTCACTCTCGATGCCGGCGACCTGGAGAGGTCACTCCGCATCGCCAGGGCAGCGGTCCCGCTAAGCGGCTGGCCTCTGCTGACCCAGGGCTGGATGAAGGACGCCATCGTAGCGACCCTCCTGGCGGCGGGAGCGCTGGAGGAGGCCGAGCGCGTCGGCGCCCGGGGTCCGGCGCCGCTGCCCACAGGGTCGGAGAGGGCGTTCTGGCTGCGGATGGCGGGGAGGATCCTGATTGCCAGGGGCCAGGCTGGGCAGGCGAGAGAGCCCCTTGCCGCTGCGGCCGATCTCTGGGCACTGGCGGGAGCGCAACATGAGGAGTCACGAACCCGCCTGGCGCTGGCAGCGGCCCTGGCAGCTGACGGAGACCGCGCGGGCGCGGTGCTAGAGCTGCGCCTGGCGCTCGCCAGCGCACGGGAGCGACGTGCGATCACCGAGGAGAGGCTCGTGCGCGACCAGCTTGCCAAACTCGGGCTGCCAGTGGTTGCGACGGCCGAGATGGTGCGGGACGCACTCGAGACGCTGCACAGGCCAAACGCGCTTGCTGTCAGCCCCCTGACCACGCTCAGCTCTCTCCGGGACGTGGCCGGCACCAGGGAGGAGGCGCTGCGCACGGTGCTGGTGCGCCTCGTGCGTGAGCTGGTGTCATCGAGCCGCCCGAGGGAGGCCGAAGCGGGAGTGGTGCTCGATGAGTACTACGTGCGCCGGGCCGCGACGCACGAGACGATCGCAGAGCGGCTTGGTCTCACGCGCTCGACGTTCTACCGCCGGCTGCATCACGGGTGGTCATTGATGGCGGAGCGCCTGGGC
>Ga0126383_10002646_pt1 | contig 11614 bp, 9 predicted proteins | sample PanSoiMetPlot_35_FD_96882 | JGI IMG/M metagenome (GOLD analysis project Ga0126383, IMG submission 96882) | Tropical forest soil microbial communities from Panama - MetaG Plot_35 | ecosystem: Environmental > Terrestrial > Soil > Tropical forest > Bulk soil | place: Panama | collected 2016-02-17
GTCGCGGGGGAGACCGCGGTCCGGGTGACCGACCAGGCCATGCAGATCCTCGGCGGCAACGGGTACACCAGGGAGTTCCCCGTGGAGCGCTGGCACCGGGACGCGAAGATCTTCACCATCTTCGAGGGCACATCGGAAATCCAGCGCATGATCATCGGAAGGGCCGTCACCGGGCTTGACGTGCGGTAATAACCGCAGGTCATGGCGCTGGTGCGGATCTTGAAAGGACCCGTGAAGTCCGGTTTCTGATGGTTGGCCGTTTGCCCGTTATTCCTGGTTGGTTCCCGCCGGTTCCCAACGCGGTGCTGGATCCGTGCTGACCCCTGGGGCCGGGCCGGCCGTCGGCAACTGGCCGATCGCGGTTACAGCGGGACAGCGACTTCGGATTCGCCACCTACCACCAGCTGTCCGACGGGTTCAGCCCGGCCGCCCGGTTGGCCCGCTGGGCCGCGGCTGGACCGTACCCTGCGTACGACGCCGAGGTGGTCAAGCCGGCCTGCATCCCGCTCTGCTGGCTGCTGTCGTCGCCGAACCGCTTCATGCGTGACTGGGTAACGAAAGCGCTCGTCCAGCTGCTTCGAGGCCACCTCGACGTTATGCGTGCGCTCTTCGAGCGCTTCTGGACCGTGGATGACCCCTACGTCGTCCAACGGATGGTTGCTATTGCCTACGGCGCGCTGCTCCGGAGTACGCCAACTCAGGCCGACCAGGCCAAGGCCCTCGCCGAAGCCGTACACGCGAAGATATTCGCTCGGCCGGTGCGCGCTGACGAGCTGCTGCTCGACGCCGCCAGAGGCATCACTCGCTGGGCAGTAGCCCACCAATTCCTACCCGACTCCGCCCTCGATTCCGCCCGACGTCCTTACGGGCTGAAGCCGCCCGCAGCGCCGCCAACCAAGGAGACGATCGAGGCCAAGTACGGCTGGCGCCAGGGTCAGCCGGATGACGAGAGTTACTCGGCCATCGACTCATCCGTGCTGGGTATGGGCGACTTCGGCCGCTACGTCATTGCGTCCGGACTGCACGACTTCTCCCGCTACCGCATCGGGCAGGAGTACCCGGAACGCGGCGACCGGCAGCCGCGACTTGTAAAGAAGAGGTGGAACGAGTTCGTCTCTTCACTGAGCGACAAGCAGAAGGCCGCGCTCGCTGACCAACTGCGCGACCCAGTGCAACACGAGCTGAGTTCTCTCAGCTTCATGATGCGGCGCGAGAAGGACCCGCTGAGCAAGCGGCAGCGCGCGCTGTACGAAGCCGCCTTCGTGTATCCGAAACCGGTCAACGACGGGTATCCAGCCGCGCGGTCGCCGCCAGCCGCGCACCCGCTGATGCTGCGGCTGGTCAACAAGAACGCCGCCAGCCGGTTCCGCTGCACCGGCAAACTGTGCAGAGCCGGGCAATCTGGGGGATCGGAGCGTCTCTATTCTTGGGGCATGTCTCAAGGCGGCCTAGCATTGCTCCTTCGTCTGAACAAGAGCTGGCGCGATGGCATCTCTGCGGAAGATCTCTACGAGATCACCCGCGCTTGGTGGGTGATCTCGCCCGCGAACGCGCAGCGCGTGGAACGCGTGCTCGCCGTGGCGGGCGGGGTCGTACGCGAGGTCTACCGGCCGACGCGGTGGCTGCCCTCGCCCATTGAGGGACTGGAGAACCGCATCGGGTTCGAAGGCGTGGTTGCCCCCGACCGCGAGAACTACGTCGGCCGTGACGTCTCCCGCCTGTTCCGCCACGGGTCAGCCAACCCTGTCCGCTACCTGCCTCTCGATGCGCTGCTCGAACAGGCGGTGATCACACCGGATCCGGTCTCCAAGACCCCATTGGCGAGAGCGGAGGAGATCCCCAGCGGAGCCGTCGAACCTGGCCTGCTGGAGCGGGTTCTTCCCCTCCTCGATGCCTTCGAGAAGGATCTGCTGTGGGCGCAGTCTCGGGCGGGGCAGGAACTGTTCCACTCCAACACGATCGCGTGGCTACTCAGAAACTTCCCGATCCCGTGCGCGCCATTGCTCGACCTTCTCGGCGCCACACGCTATGACGGCGTGAGCCGGGTGGACGTCTGGCGAGAACGCCGCCATCTCGACATCGTGATTGACCCCGTGGGCGCGTCCCCGAAGGTCGTCATCGAAAACAAGCTCTATTCTGTGCCCTACCCGGCACAGCTTACTCAATACAACGCGTACTCCCTCCCGTGGTCGGCTGATCACGGTGATGGCGGGGCACGGGCCACCCGGTACGTGCTACTGAGCCTTATGGCACCGTCTTTCCCGCTCCCCGCCCCCTGGACGCATGTCGACTACCGTGACCTAGCCGGGGCACTCGACCAGATCGACGCCGCCGCGCTTGGGCGTACCAGCGACCAGCTCATTCGCTATCGCGCATTGATTCACCGCCTGGTCGCGCTGGCCGAGGCGGTCGACCCGGCACAAGCACTCGACGAGCCCTTTTCCGCGACCGATGTCGTCGCGCAACTGCCGGGCGGGGGACTCGACGGGGCCATCGCACGCATGCGATTCAGCGGCCTCGCCCAGGTAGTTCAGACCCATTTCCATGAGACCAAGTCCTTTGAAGTCGGCGGCGACCGTGGCGGCATCATCACCTACTGGCGCCGGCTGGCCGACAAGCGCGGCATCGGGTGGCAATTCCAGGAGAGCCAACTCCGGTTCTTCGTCACAGTCGAGGACCCAGACCTCCAGGGCGAGGCCCAGCGCGCCGCGCGAGAAGAGATTGTCCAGGCCGAGCACACCGACTTTTTCGACCACACCGCCGTCGAGGCGATCCTCGGGTCCGACTTGAGAGCCAAGAGCTACGCTCCCGGCGCATGGCTCGGTTTCAACCCGGACTTCGTCTACCGGCACCGTCCAGTGAAGCCCGCTGCCTCAACAGCCGTACTCGCCCAAGCACTCGCCTCGATGACGAAGCGGGTCGACGACTTCGCGGACAAGGCCGGGTACGACACCTGAGGCTCGACGGCCCCGCTCCGGGTTCAGGAACGGCGGTTGAAGGACAAAGCCCCTGCCGATTCGCCCATAAAGTTCTCATCGGCGCTATCAGCGCCTCCGCAGAGCCACCGTCCTCGCAACACTCGCGATCAGCGAACGGCGATCGGCGCGAGCATGACGCCAGCGGTCCAGGGAAGCCGCTCGCTCTCTGTGAATCCGTTGGATCTTGCTGGCTGAGCGTGATCGCCTTCCCGGCGGGGGCGGGTCCCGCAGCGTCCGAAAAAACCCGTTGGCGGACCACGGCGACCACTGCTAGCTTTCCGGAGGCCGTGCCAGAGAACGAGGAGGTGGTACCCGTGAACGTGTCGACATGGGTGCTCCCCTCAGGGGTCACGGTCGGGCGATAGGTCGTCCGGGAGCGCCGTTCAAGAGCACTCCCGAAAGGCACGACCGTGCGATTCAGTTCTGAACAGCGCGTCGACGACCGGGTCCTCGAGCGCGAATTCACCCTCGGGGAGATTCCCGGCATTCTGTGGACGCCCGGATCCGCATCCGCACCGGCCCCGCTGATCCTGCTCGGCCACCCCGGCGGACTGCACAAGATGTACCCCCGACTGGTGGCCCGGGCCAGGCACTCCGCGGCGGAGGGCTTCGCTGCGGCCACCATCGAGCTCCCCGGGGGCGGTGACCGGCCCCGTTCCGCCGCCGCCGAGGAGGCCCGCGCCGACCTGCGCCGGGCGCTGGAGGCCGGTGAGCCGGTCGACGACGAGATCATCGACCGGCTCGTCCTCCCGCTGGTCGAAAGGGCCGTCCCGGAATGGCGGGCCGTCCTGGACGCCCTCCTTTCGCTGCCCGAGATCGGCGGCCCGGTCGGGTACGCGGGAGGGGTGATCGCCATCGGCATCCGGCTGGCGGTGGTCGAGCCGCGCATCTCGGCCGCCCTTCTGTTCGCCGGGAGTTTCGTGCCCCGCACCATGTTCGAGGAGGCCCGGCAGGTCACCATTCCGCTGCAGGTCCTGCTGCAGTGGGACGACGAAGGAAACGATCGGCAGCTGTCCCTGGAGCTGTTCGATGCCTTCGGCTCCAAGGAGAAGACGCTGCACGCCAATATGGGCGGGCACACCGGCGTCCCACAGTTCGAGGGTGACGACGGGAACCGGTTCTTCGCCCGGCACCTGAAGTGAGACCGGCCGTCAGGCCAGCAGCAGACGGCAGGCGGTGTCGGCCAGGATGCCGCTCATCGAGGACAGGTCCAGGCCCTCCTCGATGGCGGTGGCCCAGCAGATGCACAACCGCCCCGACCGGGCCGGTGCGTCTCCAGATTGACGTCGGCGAAGGGTCCCGCTGGCGTTGGTGTCGTGATCAGTTCCAGGAGCCGACGGCCGGTAGGCCGAGGTGGATCGGCTATCGCTGCTGAACCCGGTGCGCCTCGGCACGCGTGTCGCGCAGGAAGGTCAGGGTGAAGTCGATGCCCTTGTTCTCGCCGAGCCAGCCTTCGGCCTCAGCGTCTTGCGCCGAGAGGAGCCGCACGACGGGCGGTCCTGAAGCGGCTCACGCTCTGTGACGACGATCGCGCCACTCTTCGTGTCCGCCAGCACGCGCTAAAGCCGGGCGAATCACCGTGCTGGATCGGTGCTGGCTCCGCACCCGCGTCACCCCATCTACCTGCACAAACTGGTCGGCGGTCCACGATCTTCACCATCTTCGAGGGCACATCGGAAATCCAGCGCATGATCATCGGAAGGGCCGTCACCGGCCTCGACGTCCGGTAAGGCACGCGGGCACCGTCTTGGACCCGGCCGTCGACATACCACGGGGGCACCTGATGGAACCGGGGAAACCAGGTCAGGAACTTCCTCACCCAGGCGGCATCCACTGGGTCGGTCAGCTGATCGACCTCATGGATGACTTCGGCTATATGCACGATCTAGCCCATGCCCAGCAGGTCCTGGACAGGGGTCAACGGCGGGGGATGCCGCCACCCAGCAGCGGCGAGCCGCCATGGTCGCCCGAGAGGGTCCAGCTCTTTCGGGATTGGATTGCCGCTGGATGCCAGCCCTAGGGCTCCTCGGTTCCGGGGACTTTGACACATGTCCTGAGGCGTAACGTCGTGAGCACCCGCTCCACAATCTGCAGGCAATGCCCTGACCAGCCACTTCGGAGTGGCACGGCCGGTACGGAGACGAACCCCGGAACTTCGGCGCAGCGGGCGGCGGCAGTCCGCCTACGTGACCGCAGGTCCTTGCGTAAGCGCGCTCCAAATCGTACAAATGACCGGGAAAGACCAGGTCAGCGGGCAGCTCGACGGTCTGAGGCGGAGCCTCTCTGGTACTCGAACCGTAGATCGTGACCTGGCTGGTCAGGGCGGGCAGCAGGCTGGGAGTAGACGAGGGCGGCCACCGTTGATCATCTGGTGTTGTGAGGACCAAACACACACGGCTTGCCCACCACGAAAGGACGATGAGTGACCTACAACGTTGGCACCGGCCCCGGGGAGATCACACCGGACGGCTGCGCCGTCGACTTCTACGCGCTCCTGCCGCCCATGGGCGAGCCGGAGGTCGTGCACGCCGCCGTGCCCCAGGGCGCGTCAATCCTTGAGCTGGGCTGCGGTACGGGCCGGATCCTGCGGCCCCTGGCCGACCTCGGCCACCCGGTACTCGGTGTGGACGAGTCCCCGGCGATGCTCGCGCACTGCACCGACCTGCCCACCGCCTGCGCAGCGATCGAGACGCTGCGGTTGGACCGCAGGTTCGACGCGGTCCTGCTGGCCAGCACGATGCTGAACACCGAGCCGGCGCAGCGGCGCGCCTTCCTGGCCACCTGCCGCCGGCATGTCGACCCGCAGGGCGTGGTGGTGATCCAGCAGTCCGCTCCAAGCTGGTTCGACACGGTCGCGCCGTCAGAGGTGGAGCACGGTGGTATCCGGCGGGTCGTCAGATCGGTACGCCGAGACGGTCCGCGGGCCGACGTCGTGGTCGCATACCACGTCGGCGACCGGACGTGGACGCACGCGTGGGACAGCTACCGGATCAGCCAGGAGGAGCTTACGGCCGATCTGGCCGCGGCTGGCCTGCGCTTTGGCCGGTGGCTCACCGATGACCACGCCTGGTTCACCGCCGGCCCGGTCGCCCTCCCATCACCCTGACCCACCCGGGTGGCACGTCGTGGTCTGGCCACTGGTGGTGGCCGGCCGGCTCAGCGCGGTGTCGCCCGCGGACAAGCCACCCTCGACCGGATCACCAAATCCGCGACACACCACCAGGGCTCCCGCTGCGGCGGGCCGAACGCCGGTCGGCTGGCGTGAAACCCGAGAAACGCGGGCCGCCGAGCCGTACAGCGTTCACCAGGGTCACAGCTCAGCGGATACGGCATGCCTGGCTCCCGCGCGGTCATTATCCGGGGCGGGGAGAACCCTCAAGAGCGCCTACGGCGTCGACTCCGCCGATCTTCGACTTGACAGGTCCTGCCCGCAGTCCCGGAGTTCGCAGCTATCGGGAGCCAGCGGAAATACCGGGCCGAGTTGGGGGGCGGTCTTGACGCTTAAGTACCAGTACTGCCCCTAAGATGACGCCCTGTGAGCGGTGGGCGTGCGGAGAACACATGAGCGGGTCCGTGGAGCCGGCGGCGGGCGGGTCGCCGCTCGCGCACGATGTGCTGGGAGCGGGCCATTCGTTCGTGCTGATCCACGCCGATTCAATGGACCGCCGTTTCTGGGACTTCCAGCTGGACGCTTTCTCAAGCCGCTTCCGCGTCGTGCGCTACGACCTGCGCAACCATGGCCGTTCACCGCGCGCTACCGGGTGGTACGACGGGGACCGGGACCTGGCCGGCCTGCTGGACACACTGAGCATCGGGGCAGCGCACCTGCTCGGCACTGGCAGTGGCGCAAATATTGCGCTGGAATTCGCGCTCAATCACCCGCACCGGGTCACCGCCCTGGTGCTGGTCGGTGGAGCCTTTATCTGGAATTTCCCTGGCCCGGGCGAATGGAGCGAGCTGTTCGGGAAACTCGCGCCCATAGCCGGGGCGTTCATGAGTGCGCAGCAGGGCGACGATCCCGGACCGCTCGTTGATGGCCTTCTTGTGGCAACGCCCTACAGTTCGAGGAATGACGCCGGCCGCGAACTGCTGCGCCGCATGATGCTAGACAACGCCCACCTTCTCACACCGTCATTTGGCGCTTTCCCGAAACCGATCAGCCCAGCGGCGGTTAACCGCCTCGCCGAGATCCGCATACCGGCCCTGATCATAGTCGGCGAACACGACTGGGAGTTTGCCAAGCGGGACGCCGATATGCTGCAGCAGGCCATCCCAGGCGCCACGAAAGTGATCGTCGCTGGCGCTGGCTTCTACCCGAACCTCGACGATCCGGGCGCCTTCAACACGGCCGTCCTGGACTTCCTCAGTGCGGCCGGAGCTGGCGATGGTGAATGACAACCGGGAGGCGCGTACCTTGGACACCGCGCTGGCCAGGATCGGCGAGCCGGCCCGCCCGGGCGCGCTGGTCACCCCGGCGGGGCGTATCTCAAAGTAATCAGCGCAGCGGCGGGTAGCCGACGTAGTTCTCGGCGAGGGTGACCGACGCCGCGCGCGAAGTGGTCACGTACCGCAGCTGGGACAGTTGCAGCGCCGCCTCCATGGGGTCGGCGCCCGGGGTGCGGTGCAGCATCGTGGTCATCCACCAGGAGAAATGCGTGGACCGCCAGACCCGCCTCAGGCACCGGTCGGAGTAGGCGTCGGCGAGCGCATGATCCCCGCGGTGCAGCAAGTCGGCCAGCGCGTCGGCGAGCACCGCCACGTCGGCGACGGCCAGGTTCAGGCCCTTGGCACCGGTCGGCGGCACGATGTGCGCGGCGTCGCCGGCCAGGAAAAGCCGCCCGTAGCGCATCGGCGCGCTGACGAAACTGCGCATCGGGGTGATGGCGATGTCCAGCGCCGGGCCTTCCTTCAGCTCCCAGCCGGGCAGCGCGAACCGGCGCTGCAGCGCCTGCCAGATCCGCTGCTCCGGCCAGTCCTCGGTGCGGGCGTCGTGGTCCACCTGCAGGTACAGCTTGCTGACCTGCACGCTGCGCATGCTGTGCAGGGCGAAGCCGTCCGGGTGGTGGCAGTAGATCAGCTCGTCGGTGGCCGGCGGCGCCTCGGCCAGGATGCCCAGCCAGGCATACGGGTAGTCGCGCTGCCAGACCGTGCGCAGCCGGTCCGGGATCGCGGGCCGGCTGATGCCGTGGAAGCCGTCGCAGCCGGCGATCGCCTCGCAGGTGATCTCGTGCCGCTGGCCGTCCGCAGCGGTGTAGGACAGCACCGGCGTGTCGGTGTCCAGGCCGGCCACCGCGGTGCCGGACACCTCGAACTCCAGCGTCCCGCCGTCGGCGAGCCGCCGGGCGATCAGGTCCTTGACCACCTCGGTCTGGGCGTAGACGGTGACCGTGCGGCCGCCGGCCAGGTCACGGAAGTCGACGCGGCGGCGTTCCCCGGCGAACTGCAGGTAGATGCCGCCGTGTTCGAGCCCCTCGCGGTCCAGGCGGTCCGCGAGCCCCGCCTCGCGCAGCAGCCGGACGCTGCCGTCCTCCAGCACCCCGGCCCGCTGCCGCGCCTCGCAGTAGGCCCGGCTGCGGATCTCTGCCACCACCGAGTCGATGCCACGCCGCGCCAGCAGATGCGACAGCAGCAGCCCGGCCGGGCCGGCCCCTACGATGCCAACCTGGGTGCGCCTGCCTGCCGTCGCGGGGCCTCCTTGTGCGGGTCGCGAACATCGGTGCTGAGCACGAACAGGGCAAAACTAGGTGATCCCCACCAGGGTGTCAACGCGCCCCGTGGTGCCTGCGGACGGGCCCCTCACGGCCGTCCCGGCGGGCGCGGACAGGCTCTTTCGCGGATCCGGCCGATCATGCTACCTCTGTGTCATGAGTGAACACCGAGACCGTCCGCCACTGCTGCCGGCGGCTGGCGGAGAGGCCATCGCGAGGGTCATCGCCCGCGCGCACGAGGAGCGCATCTCGCTGGTCTGGTTCCTCTACGCCGACCACGGCGGGATCATCCGGGGCAAGTCGGCGACCGCGCCGATGCTACCGGCCCGGATGGTGACCGGCATCGGCCACTCGGTCGCCATGATGGCCATGTCCATGCTGGACCACCTGCAGCCGGTAGATGGAATGGGACCGGTCGGCGAGATCCGCATCACGCCCGACCCGGCCACGTTCGTGCCGCTGCCGTACGCCCCGGGCGCGGGCGCGATGCTGGCCGACCAGGTGCTGCCCTCCGGGGAGCCCTGGAGCGGGTGCGCGCGCACCTACCTCAAGCAGGCCGTCGCCGCGGCGGCCGCCGAGGGCTACGCGGTCGCCGCGGCGTTCGAGCCGGAGTTCACCCTCGGCCGCCGCGAGCCGGACCCGGCCGGCGGCCCGGACCGGCTGGTGCCCAACGACGACAGCCTCTGCTACTCGGCCACGGGCTTCCACCTGGCCCACGACTACGCGATGGACCTGGTCCGCGCGCTCGACGCCCAGGGGCTGCGGCCCGAGCACTACTATCCCGAACTCGGCCACGGCCAGCAGGAGTTGACCGTCCACTACGGGCCCGCGCTGCGCGCCGCCGACAACCATGTGCTGTACCGGGAAACGGTGCGCGGCACCGCGTTCCGCCGCGGCATGTGGGCGAGCCTGGCTCCCAAGCCCATCCCCGACCAGGCTGGCAACGGCGCGCATCTGCATATCTCCCTGCGCGACGTTCTTCCCGGCGGCGAGCCGGGAACGGCGCCGGTCTTCTACGACGCCGGGGACAAATACAACCTGTCCACGACCGGGTACCACTTCATCGGCGGCCTGCTCGCGCACCTTCCCGCGCTGGCCGCCCTGACGTGCGGGTCGGCGAACAGCTACCGCAGGCTCGCGCCGCAGATGTGGAGCAGCGCCTACACCGTCTACGGCATGGACAACCGGGAGGCGGCGGTCCGGATCTGCTCGCCGATGAGCGACGACAAGGCCGCATCGGTCAACCTGGAACTGAAGCCGTCCGACTCCAGCGCCAACCCCTACCTAGCCCTGGGCGCGGTCATTCACGCGGGCCTGGACGGGATCCGGCGCAAGCTGGACCCGGGCGAAGCGGTGAACGTGGACCCTGCTGTTCTTACTGATGCTGAACGATTGGCGCGCGGTGCCCACCGCCTGCCCGATTCGCTGGGCGCGGCGCTGGACTGCCTGGAAGCCGACACGCTGCTGATGGACTCCCTCGGCGATCTGCGCCGCCGCGCCTACCTGGCTGTGAAGCGGTCCGAGGCGGCCGAGTTCGCGGACATGACCACCGCCCAGGAATGCTTCGAGCACTTCACGAAGATCTAGCGATTGCGGCGGGCCGGCGCGTTAATCCCTGAGCCGGGCCAGCACGATGACCACGACAATCACCACGGCCACGATGGCCCCGAGCCCTATCACCATGGCGCGGCCTCCTCGCCGTCTTGGCTCTGGATACAGGATGCCAGTTCCGGCGGCGGCGCCGTGGGCCGGCGTGCCCGAGATATCCCAAGGGGGGCAGATCCCGGGGGTGACTCCCCGCCCCGAGAGGGCCATGATCTCGGGTATGGGCAAGCGCTTGAGATCTACCGTGCGAGCTCCGTGGCGCGCTTACGCCGGCCGTATCCGGCCGGCCGGCCTCACGTGGACGATCGGCGCTATTGACAACAGCTAAGGAAGGGCGGCGATGACCACCGAGACCGACTCCGGCTCGCTGATCTCCGAACGGGTGGCCGGGGGCATCCTGCCCAAGGTGCTCACCACGTTCGACATGGTCGCGATCTTCGTTGCGATCGTCCTGTTCATCACGAACGCGGCCGTGATCCAGTCGGCCGGGCCGTCGGCGTTCGGGTGGTGGATCATCGGGTTCGTCGTGTTCCTGGTCCCGTGCGCGATCGCCACCGGCCAGCTGGGCGCGATGTTCCCCGGTGAGGGGTCCATCTACCTGTGGACGAACAAGGCGTTCGGGCCGTTCTGGGGGTTCTTCGCCGGCTTTTGCGCCTGGTGGCCGGGGGTGCTGGTGATGGTCGCCACGGGCACGTCGATGGTCGCCTTCCTGGGGTACGCGTTTCCCGCGGTCAACGGGTGGTCGATCCAGTGGCAGGGTGTGCTGATCATCGGGCTGATCGTGCTGTCCGCGCTGCTCGCCATCCTGCGCTTCCGGGTCACCCAGAACGTGGTCAACATCGTGTTCGTGCTGTACGGGCTGGCGATCCTCGCCATGTTCGTGGCCGGCATCGTCTACCTGGCCAAGGGAAATCACGCGGTCACCAACCCGTGGGACTTCTCCGCCTGGAAACCCAGCGCCGCGCACGGCATCAACTTCACCAACTGGACCTTCTTCGGCCTCGTGGTGCTGGCCCTGCTCGGCGTCGAGGTACCGCTGAACATGGGCGTCGAGATCCGTGACCAGCGGTCGGTGACCCGGTACCTGCTGTGGGGGTCGCTCGTCGTGGTGATCGCCTACCTGCTCGCCACCTGGGGCGTGATGGTGACCATGCCCACCTCCAGCTCGGCGGGCATTACCGCGGTGGCCGGGGCGGTCACCGTCGGGCTCGGCAGCGTGGCCGGGAAGATCACCGCGATCGTGCTCGCGCTGTTCTTCCTGTTCATCACCGTGGTGTACAACTACTCGTTCGCCCGGCTGATCTTCGTGTCCGGCCTGGACCA
>Ga0126383_10002647_pt1 | contig 11612 bp, 6 predicted proteins | sample PanSoiMetPlot_35_FD_96882 | JGI IMG/M metagenome (GOLD analysis project Ga0126383, IMG submission 96882) | Tropical forest soil microbial communities from Panama - MetaG Plot_35 | ecosystem: Environmental > Terrestrial > Soil > Tropical forest > Bulk soil | place: Panama | collected 2016-02-17
CCTCATGGACGCGCGCCGCGAGCCTGGCCGGGAGTCGCGGCGTGAACGCCCGCACGAGCGCCGACTTCTCGACCGGCATCACGCTCGACAGCCGGCGCTACACCGACTTCATCCCGTCGACCCCGACCTCCTTCGCGCCTTCCAACCAGGACGTGCTGCGCGGCACCGGGCGGCTCAAGCTCGACTACCATCCGCTGGTCAAGTTCAGCACCTCGCTCGAGGGCCAGATGGACCTCACGCGCAACATCAACCTGGATCCCTCGACCTCGGGCAGCAACACGGATCAGGTGGGCTACGCTGTGACCTGGCGGTGGGGCTTCTCGCCGTGGGATTTCTGGAACGTGAGCCAGGACAACTCGGCGGGCGCGCAGGTGGTGACCTATCCCTTCTCGGGCCAGCAGGACAACATCTCCTACATCTATCAGCTGCGCACCTCGAGCGTGGAGACCTTGTCACACAAGGTGAGCCTCGAGACGCACTACACGCTGCGCTACATCTCGCGCGGCAGCTACGTCAAGGATCAGACGGGGAGCCGGGGGTTCGGGAAGTCGGGAGGCACCGATTCCTACGATCTGCTCTTGCGCGCGGTCTATACCATCTCCAATGGGATCTCCTTCGACATCTCGCAGCAGACTTTCGTCAGCAACAATTTCAGCCTGCCCAACGACGTGAAGACGGTGGACTCGCAGACCAAGCGCCACGCTCTCTTCGTCAACTTCACCGCCAGCCCCAAGATTGGCACGAAGACCGGCCTCACGCTCACCTTGCGGCGCACCCTCACGCGCGACGAGGCTCTGACCTTCGGCTTCTCGTCCACGCATTCGACCACGCCCGACGACTACTGGCAGATCACGGGCTCGATGCACACCTTCTTCGATTTATGAGCGGGAACCGAGAGCCTCGGTCGCGGTGTAGGATGGAGCGCATGGGAAGTCCCGTCTCTCGTTCCTCCTCCTATGGCCGGGCGTTGTGGCTCGCGATCGTTCTCGCGCTGGGTTTGGCCGGGTGCGGTCTCTTCAATCCCGAGGATCCCCCGCCGCCGACGGGAAGCTCCGGAATCCGAAAGCCCGACTTGCAATTTCCCGATAGCGCCCTTTACTGCATCTTCGTCGGCATCGCGACCAAGTCGCCGCAGCTCTACGAATTCGCGCTGCCCGACACCTTGCTCGACGGGGTCAACTTCCACGCCTTTTTCGATCCACAAGACTTGATCGACTACGCCAATACCGGCACCACCCCTCCCACCGACTGGACCTCGACGGAGGAGAAGACCTTCATCGGCCAGTACACGACCCTAGTTCCGGTGCCGAGCTACAACGTGGCCTTGGCCCTCGATGGGAACCGGGCCGACTTCCTGGGCCCGGACGAGACCATCTATTACCGCCACTACCGGGTCACCTTCGGCTCGCCTCCTCAGTCGATCGGGGTGGGCCTCGCCGACTTGTACTTCCGTCGCGTGGGGGTAAACCAGGAGTGGAAGATGATCCGCTGGGTCGACCGGCGCGATACTTCGGCCTTCAATATTCGCTCGATCGGCCGACAACGATTGGGACCCCCCAGTGTCCAGTGAGGGGTCACGATGGATCCGGACGTGTTGCATTCCGCACGACCGGCGTCGAGTGGCGTCTCCCGAGAGCGGCCGGTCTTCTTGACGCGCGCATCGGGAGGGGAATAAACTTTCTGGTGTATGTCCCGCTGTGCCCCGCCCTCGCACAGTTCATCCTTGTCCGTTCCCGCACGGAGTCATGAACCGCATGCGTAAGTCCCTTGCTGTGATGTTGATGGCGGTGGCCTTGGCCCCTGTCCTGTCCGGTTGTGTCTTCAGTCCGAAGCCGAAGCCTCCAGTCGCCCCGGATCCCATTCCCGATCCCTCCACGCCCCAGAACGCCATCAAGCGGTTCAACCAGACCTACGAGCAGAAGAAGGCGCAGGATTATCAGGGCATGTTCACGGGCGACTTCACCTACGAGTTCTCGAACAGCACCGACCCGACTCTGGTGAACCAGTATTCGAACGGCTGGTTCAAGAACGACGAGAAGGAGTCGTCGTCGCACCTGTTCAACGGCTACACCCCGCCCGGCGGCGTGACCTTGCCGGCCGCGACCTCGATCGACATCAACCTCGCCACCACGATTCCGACCGACGATCCCGGCAGCCAGGATCCGACGACGCACAAGATCCTGACCACCCGGGTGGACGGGAACATCACGGTGCCGCAGAGTGGGTCCGAGCCGCTCACCTACGTGATCACGAACAACCTCAACGTCTTCTATCTCGTACGTGGCGACGTGGCGGTCAACCTCGACTCGACGCAGCCGGCCGACCAGAATCACTGGTACATCTACCGCTGGGTGGACCTCTCGGAAGCAGCCGCGCCGGCGCCCGCGGGCGGGTTGCGCACGGCTTCGGCCGAGCCCGGTCTGACACCTCTCACCTGGGGCCACCTCCGGGCCGACTGGCGCTAGGGCCGGCTCGCGCTCGCGGGGACCACGACACTCCCCTCCCGGGTTCTCCCGGGAGGGGATTTTTGCTAGTTTGGCGCCGACTTTTGAACTCCCTTTCGCGAGGACTCCCATGCAAGCCGAAGGCGCCAACATCCAGAAAGAATTGAACCCGCTCGCCAACGCCGAGATGCAGTTCGAGCAGGCGGCCCAGCTGCTCAAGATCGACCCCGGCCTTCGCGAGATGATCAAGCGCCCGCGGCGCGCCACCATCGTCTCGTTGCCGGTCATGATGGACGACGGCAAGCTCAGGACCTTCACCGGCTACCGCGTGCAGCACTCCATCATCCGCGGACCGGCCAAAGGCGGCATCCGCTACCACCAGGACGTGACGCTCGACGAGGTCGAGGCCCTGGCCGCGTGGATGACGTGGAAGTGCGCGGTGGTCGACATCCCATTCGGCGGCGGCAAGGGCGGCATCGCCGTCGATCCCAACAAGCTCTCGCGCGGCGAGCTCGAGCGCCTGACCCGCCGCTACGCCGCCGACCTCTCCGACCTCTTCGGCCCCGAGACCGACATTCCGGCTCCCGACGTGAATACCAACGAGCAGGTGATGGCCTGGATCCAGGACACCTACTCCATGCACGCGCGCCGCACGGTGACCGGGGTGGTGACCGGCAAGCCGGTGATCGCGGGCGGCTCGCGCGGGCGTCGCGAGGCCACCGGGCGCGGGGTTCTCTTCTGCGTTCGCGAGGCCTCGAAGCATCTGCAGGTGCCGCTCGCGGGCGCGCGCATGGCGGTGCAGGGATTCGGCAACGTGGGCTCGATCTCGGCCAAGCTGCTGGCCAAGGACGGGGTCAAGCTCGTGGCCGTGAGCGACGTGAGGGGCGCGGTGCACAATCCGGCCGGCCTCGACGTCGAGCGCCTGCTCGACCACGCCTCTTCGACCGGCTCGGTGGCCGGATTCGCGGGCGGCAAGCCGCTCACCGAGTCGATCGTCGAGTACGACTGCGACATCCTGATTCCGGCCGCGCTCGAGAACCAGATCACGCACGCCAACGCCGACCGAGTGCGGGCCAAGATCGTGGCCGAGGGCGCCAACGGCCCCACCACGCACGAGGCCGACCAGGTGCTCACCGAGCGCAAGGTCTTCGTCATTCCCGACATTCTCTGCAACTCGGGCGGCGTCACCGTGTCCTACTTCGAGTGGGTGCAGAACAACATCGGTTTCTACTGGACCGAGGACGAAGTGAATCAGAGGCTCGAGCAGTACATGGTGAAGGCGTTCCAGGACGTGCTCCGCCTGTCGCTCGAGTACCGGGTCAACATGCGCGTGGCGGCCTTCATGCTCGCCATCAAGCGCGTGGTCGACGTGATCCAGCTGCGCGGCGTGTACGCCTAGACAAAGGCTCGCCGCCAAACGAAACGGCCCCGGGAGCCGAGCTCCTGGGGCCGTTCGCTTTCCCCGAGGCGATCAGAAATCGACGCGCGCGCCGATCTCCAGCGTGTCGTCGAAGAAGTTCCGCACCGCCCGCCAGGTGGCGTCGAGTCCGAGCCGGGTGCCGCCCAGGGGCAGCTTCACGCCGGCTCCTAGCGCCAGTCCCTCGTAGAGGTCGTCGCCGGCTTTGAGCGACGAGCTGGACGCGCCCGTATTGAAGTCAGTCTGCGACTGCACCGAGCCGAAGTACGAGCCGCGCACCGCGAACTGATCGCGGTATGAGTATTCGAGACCGCCGTTGAACGTGTTGCCGACGAAGTTGTTGTTCTGGAAGGCACCCAAGAGAGCCAGGCGGTTCGCGTTCTCGGCCCACACGTCGTAGGTGGCGGCGAGCGAGAAGAACGACGGCAGCTCGAAGTTGGCCGACGAGGTGCTGAAGACGCGCGTCCTCGACGTGGGATCGGAATCGGGCGGCCGGAAGCTCTCGTTGAAGTCCGAGCCCGTGAAGTGCATCGCCGGACCGACGTTCTTCATGGCCACGCCGAAGCGCAGCCCGCGCCAGCCCGTGATGTACTGCACGCCCAGGTCGAAGGCCACGCCGCGCGCCGACGTGTTGAGGATGTTCTCGTCGACGTAGTTCACCGTGGCGCCGAAGAGCACGCGATCGGTGAACTGGCGGCCCCACGACACACCGAGGGTCGTGAACGTGGGATTGATGATCACGCCCGTGCCCTCGGGCGCGTCCTCGGTGGTCTCGATGACGTCGCCCAGGTCGAGCACCTTGGCGTGCAGCCCCAGGGTGCCGAAGCCGCCCAGCCTCAAGGCCACGGCCGCGAAGTTGAGGTTCATGTCGGCGATGTAGTTGGTGTGCGTGAAGAGCGCCTCCGGGTGCTCGATGGCACCGAGCCCCGCCGGGTTCCAGAAGGTCGCCTCGATGTTGTTCACGTCGGCGACCACCGGTGCCCCCAAGGCCGAGCCGCGCGGGCCGACCGGCAAGCGCAGCTCGAGCGCGCCGCCCGTCCCCACCCGCTCGTCGGCCGCCCGCGCCGGTTGCGCAGCGAGGCAGGATGCGAGGGCGAGGCCGATCGCGAGGAGACGCAACCGGCGCACGCCGTTGGAGCGAAATCGTTCCATGGGTTCGCGCATGGTTCGTATCCCCCTAGAAGTTGTTGAGGCGCTCTTTTTCCATGAACACCACCATGCGGCCGAAGGTGGTGCCCACGCCCGGAGCGTCGATGTGGTAGATGTACACGCCGCTCGCGACCGGCAGTTGATTGTCGGTCTGCACGTTCCAGTCGAGGATCGAGCTCGAGCGGTCCGTCTTCTGCAGCGTCCGCACGAGATCGCCCGCCAGGCTGAAGATGCGGATCGTGCAGGTCTCGGGCAGGTTGATGAAGCGGATCACGCGGTTGAATGCGTTGAGCTCGTAGCGCGAGCGGTTGTAGTACGGGTTCGGCACCACGCGCACTTGGTCCAGCTTGTTCTTGGCGAGCGCCGTGTTCCCGCGCACCATGCCGTGGGTGTCGATGGTGTAGAAGTCGTTGGGCCCGCCCGGCACCGACTGCGCCGTAAAGCGGATCACCGACCCGTCGGGGATGCTGACGAAGGGCGAAGTCCGCCGCGAGTACAGCATGTAGGCGATGGGCATGATGGGCCCGGCACACGCTTTCGTCTCGCAGATCGCGTCGTCCACGGCGAATGCCGGATTCGCCGTTCCCGTGTACACCGACTTCATGAGCCCCAGGATCTCGCGGCCGCCGTTGTCGGCGTCACTCGGCAGCCAGGTCGAGTCGAAGGTCGCGGGCTGCTGGCTGGGCGGGAGCAGGCTCCCGTTGCCGTCGGTGAAGACGCGCTCGATGTAGCACGCCTCGACCTGGACGTTGCGGTCGACGTCCCACACCGTGAAGGGCACGTTCACGTAGCCGCCGTAGCTCCAGACGCGGGCCGGCGGATCATCGAACGGCGCGCCTCCGTTCGCGCCCACTTCCCAGCGTAAGTAGCGGTAGGCTTTCTGGGTCTGCGTGTGGCTGAAGCGGATCTCGATGGTGGTGAACGAGTCGAGCGGCGTGCTCCCGAAGAGCGGATCCAGCGTCGAGCCGAAGAAGTCGGATCCGTAGTCGCCGCCGCCGTTGAAGAACGGACCCTGCCAGGCGGAGTTGCCTTCCAGCCAGTCTTGCGGATGGCAGAGGAAGTCCACGGCCGCCAGGCCGGGTGTCGCCAAGGGCGGCCCGATGACCTTCACCCTGAGGCCGTCCACGATGGGATAGTTGTTGTCGCCGGTCACGTTGGTGCGGCGCTGCAGCAGCGTGTCGCCCTTGGTGACGTCGAGCAGACCCCACGACGTCGTGTCGGGGGCGATCGGCGTCCGGTAGAAGACCTTGTACTGGTGTCCGGTGACCGAATCGGGGTTCACCACCTCCACGGTCACGACGTCCGTGCCCTTGGGCGGTCCGGCGGCGACCTGACCCTGCACCGGGCAATCGGCCGTGGCCGTGCTCTTATCCGTTCCCGAGGCCGGCCGCTGCGGGATGAGGGTGATCGCCTCCTGCGCGTTCTCCAGGACCTTCGGCTTGCCAATCGGGTTGTACGAGTACGCGGTCACCGCGAAGTAGTACGCGGTGCCGTCGTGGAGCGGGCCGCCCAGGACCCCGTCCTGGGTCTGGGTGTGGCAGAACTGGACGCCCTGGTCGGAGCCGAAGGCCACCGGGAAGAGCGGGATGATCTGCCCCGTGGTGAAGTCGAAGACTTCGTCGTAGATGACGCGGATGTTGTCGACCTCGTCGTAGGTCGCGACCCGTGTCCAGGGACCAGCGATCGAGGCGCCCTGGTAGACGTTGTAGCCCTCGAAGGCGTAACCCGGCTGGCGGTAGTTGAGACGCGAGTTCTCGTCCCAGCACAGCGTCACCTGGCCGTGATCGACCTGCGCCTGCACGCGCGGCTGCGCGGGCGGGCTCGGCAGGTTGAAGGCCGAGTCGAAGGCCGCCTGGGCGAAGGTGTCGTTGAAGCGCAGGGCCGAGACCGAAGACAAGCGGTCGTTGCCCTGGCCCACGACGATGCCGCCCACGATCTCCTGCGTGTCCCCCGGCGCCATGGTGAACGGCCCCGTGGTGAGCAAGAAGCGGCGGTCGCCGGGGTTGGTGTCGAGCCAGCCCGAGCCCAGCACCGGGTCTCCCGAGACGAAGAATGTCGTGACCTGCCCGTTCGTGGGATTGGTCAGCTGCGTGCCGTCCGGCTGCAGGCCCTGCATGTAGTTGTAGGTCTGGGCCGTCGACGAGGGGTCGGTGCCGTTGATGTACTTGTTGAACGACGCCAGCTTCAGCGTGTCCGCTCCCCCGTTCACGATCGGGCCGCGGAAGAAGTCGTAGCCCAGGGCCGGCGGTGCCTTGCCGTAGATCGCGTCGCTGTTGTTCGAGTTGTAGACGAAGCCCAGGGAGAGCGTCGTGTCGCAGCCCACCAGGTCGTCGGTGAAACCGCCCAGGTCGGGGTCGGCCCACAGCGACACGTACATCTTGTTCAGGGTGTTCGATCCCTTGTTGATGATCTTGTACTTGAGAAAGATGGTGAGCCCGAGCGCTCCCTGCCGGTTGAAGGCGAAGGCCGTCTGCTGCACTTCGACGCCAAAGGGCGAGGACTTTCCCGCTTGGTTCGTGTGAATGGTGGGGTCGGCGTCATTGAACACGCACCAGGTCATCATGTCGCCGAGGATGTCCGGCCCCGGCACGTCCACCGAGTCGCCGGGGCTGTTGGGATCGGGCAAGCGGTAAAGCTTCCACGGCGCCCCGTGCGGTGCCGCCCCGTGCATGTACTCGCTCCACGAGTGGTGCACGAGGTTGTCGGCGAAGGCGTAGGAGGTGCTCGAGCGCTCGACGTGAGACGTGTCCTCCGGACTGCCCTGGAAGCGCACCACCTTGTAGACGATGTAGTCCGGGTTGGTCGGGCTGTCGAAGGTGCCGCCGATCATCTGGCCCGGGTTGTATTCCTGCGAGTACTCGGCCACGACGGTGTGGGGCACGCTGTTGATCGTCGCGCCCATCCACAGGCCGGAAGCGAAGATCGCCGTCTTGTCCGTGCCCTTGGGATAGACCATGCCGGCGTTCCCGGTGGTCACGTCCCAGGCGATGGTCCCGAAGTTCGTCACCCACATGTTGAGCTGGTTCACGTCGATGCGCCGCGCCGAATCGAAATCCTGCGCGCCATGCGCGCCGTGCGCTCCGCCCCCCACCGGCGGCTTCGCCCAGCTCGCGGGGGGAGCCGCGAGCAGGACGGCCGCCGCGATTCCCACCGCCCACCTGGTGAGCCCTTTCATGATCGGCCTCCCGCCGAAAGACGTCGCCATGGCTCAGAAGCTCGCCCGCAGCCCGAAGCGAACCAGGCGCGGATTCAGGTAGTAGTTCGGATTCGTCTCAGCCAGGTGGTACAGGTCCTCGCCATTGAGCCCCTTCGAGCTCGCGTCGGCGAGGAACTGCTCGCCGTCCGGCGTGTCGAGGAAGTTGGTCGTGAACGGAGAGCCGGACGAGTTGTAGACCGAGTACGGGTTCTTGCGGTCGAACAAGTTGAGCACCCAGATGTACGCGCTCATGCTGGTTCTCGAGACTCGGAAGTCGCGATTCACCTTGAGGTCCACGGTCATCGTCGTGGGCCCGGTGCGCGAATTCGTGGCGTCCGACGCCGTCGGAGCCAGCGCGGCGAGGAAGACCTCGTTGTAGACGATGGCCGGGGTGTACGGCGTGCCGCTGGCCAGGTTGAAGAGGACGTTCACGCCCGCGTTCTCGAGCGGCTTGAAGGTCTTGCCCCAGGTCGGACCCTCGCCCGTTCCCAGACGCCAATCGAAGCTGGCCGAGACCTTGTTGCGCTGGTCGAAGTCGAGCGGAGAGGTCTGGCGCGGGATCTGGTCGGCGGTCCACGCCTGATTGCGCTGCGAGATCGAGACCGAGCCGGTGCCGCTCGCGTACGACAGGCTGTAGCTCACGTTGGCCGACACGTGGTGGATGGGGCGCATCGTGAAGCCGAGATCGAGTCCCTTGATGGTCGCGAAGTCGACGTTGCGGAAAGACGTGTAGTTCTTGGGGAACGACGGCACGTTGCGGACCTCGACCAGGTCCTTCACGTCCTTCCAGTAGATGGTCCCGTCGAGCCGGATGCGATCTCCCACCTGGCGGGCCACGCCGAACTCGTAGGCGGTCGTGCGCTCGGGACGCAGGTTGGGATTGCCAAAGGGCACGAAGTAGCCGCCGGTCTGCACCTTGTATTCGAGGAAGCGGTACGAGACGTACAGGTCCTGCAGGTTGGGCTGCTGGTAGAAGATGCCGTAGTTGAAGCGCATGAGCGTCTTCTCGTCCACCGGGAAGGCGACGCCCAGGCGTGGCGACAGACGCGCGTAGGTCTTGTTGGCCACCAGGTCGGACTCGTCGAGCGTCGACGGATTGGGATCCACGCCCGGGCGGCCGAGCGGATACTGCTCGTCCTTGAAGGCCGGGGTGTTCACGTCGAGGTAGTCGAAGCGCAGCCCGCCGTTCACGATCACGCCCGACTTCTCGTACTTGTCCTGCGCGTAGAGCGAGAAAGTCTTCGGGTGCTTGGCGCCGTCCCGGCCATTGTTCACGTCCGAGATGTTGGCGCCGGTGGCGATGTACTGCTTGGTCAGGAGCGTGTCCTGGAGGCCATCGCCGTCGAAGTCGCCCACGTTCTGCACCCAGAGCGAGTCGTAGTTCACGTTGATCCCGTAGCCGTAGCCGTCGACGTCGATGACGTTGGCCTTGTCGGCCGTGCCGCCCAGGAGCTCGGGATCGTAGTGCTCGAGGAAGCGCAGCGTGTGGCGCTGGAAATCGCCTCCGATCTTGAGCTGGTGGTACGGGCTCACCTGGTTCGTGTAGGCGCCCTGCAGGCCCCAGTACGATGACTGGCGCTGCAGGTAGTCCTCGTAGACGTGGCCCGGATCCCAGAACAGCCCGAGCTTGTCTTCGAACTGGGCGTTGTCGGTCCGGTAGTACCCGCCCGGGGTGACGAACAGGTTGTTCTGCATGGCCAGGGTGGAATCGTTCACGTACGAGTATTGCGGGTTCAAATTGTCGAACGCCGCCCCGTCGCCGCGCTTGCGCTCCGTGTTGAAGTAGGTCGCGCCCACGTTCAAGTAGGCGTTCTTGTTGAACACGTCGTTGAAGACCGCGGTGTAGGACTGGTTCTGGTCCAGGTAGTGCGGCGAGTGGTTCAGGTTGTAGAGGTACGAATGCAGGTACTCGTTCCACTTGTCCTGGGATCCCAGCGTTCCCACCTTGAGGTTCATCTGGTCGTTGAGCCGCCACGCCACCTTGCCCTGCCAGGTCCAGCCGTCGGTCGAGTTGTTGGGCTTGAAGTTGTCGTCCAGACCGAGGCTCGAGAGCTCGCTCTTGAAGTTGTCCGAGAGGGAGCTCGGGCTTCGATCCCGCTGCCAGCGCCGCTCCCCCGAGACGTAGAACGTGACGTCGTCCTTGTGCGGGATCAGCGGCCCGCCGAGTGACCCGTCGTAGACGTTGTAGTCCGTGCTCGGGGCGCCGATCCAGCTCCCGCTCGGTCCGTCGGTCACGCCCTCCAGCGAGCCGAAGAACTTCTTCGCCCCTTCGCGCGTCACCACGTTCACCGCTCCCGACATGATGCGCCCGTACTCCGGGTTGAAGCCCCCGGTCATGACCACGACTTCTTCGATCGCGTTGTTGCTGATCGCCGTCGAAGAGGTGCCGGTCAAGGGATCCTGCTGGGAGAAGCCGTCGACGAAGTAGGCCGTCTCATTGGGCCGGCCGCCGCGGATGATGAGCGTGGGCTGGTTCTGCGACTCGCGGTCGATCTGGCGTTGGAAGTTCACGACGCCGGTCTGCTGCGCCGCCGCGTCGCGGTAGCCGCGCGTCGGCAGCTTCTGGATGTCGTCGCCGCTGATGAAGCGCGTGGTGCCGGTCGCGTCTTTCTGGATGAGAGGTCGGGTCGCCTCGACCACGACCGGAGCCTGCGCGATCGCCTCCGACACCATGTCCAGGGAGACGTCGCTCTCGAAGTCCGGACGCACCTCGACGTCGGTGAGGACGAAGTCGTTGTAGCCGATGATCTTCGCCCGCAGGGTCACTTTGCCCGCGGGCACGTTGATGATGCGGAACGCGCCCTTGTCGTTCGCGATCCCGCCGAGCTTGGTCCCCTCGACGAACACGGTCACGCCGGGCAAGACCTGCTTCGTCGCTTTGTCGCGTACGACGCCGGAGATGGTTCCTGTGGTCGCCGCATGGGCCGAGCCGGCGGAGACCACGATCCACACGAGCGCGACGGATGCGTCACGAAGGAATCGCATTCTCGACCGCCAAATCATGGCGTGTCACTCCTCTCCTGAGTCGGGGGACCTGCCGCCAGGGCAGGCTGCGAGAGTCACTTAGGCGGGGGAAGGACGAAAGCGACGTGGCCCGGACGGGACCGCGTCGGGCAAAGCTGAGCCGACCGCTCACGGGGAGATTCCTCCCAGTCTTTCGGATCGCGCACAGCATGTAGGGCCGACGCGATGGGCGCGCGTCGGTGCAATCAACCTACGCTTCCGGCGAGACGTGTCAAGTATTTCGCAAGAATAGTGACGGAGTCTTGCTCGAGCGACGACCCGAGACGGGGGGAAGGCGGGTGCCGGGTAGCAAAGGCAGGCGTCCGGTCGGGACGCTAGGCCGGAGAAACCGAAAGGCGCCGGGCCGACGCCCGGCGCCTCTTTCGTCTTCTTTGGGCTAGCC
>Ga0126383_10002648_pt1 | contig 11606 bp, 9 predicted proteins | sample PanSoiMetPlot_35_FD_96882 | JGI IMG/M metagenome (GOLD analysis project Ga0126383, IMG submission 96882) | Tropical forest soil microbial communities from Panama - MetaG Plot_35 | ecosystem: Environmental > Terrestrial > Soil > Tropical forest > Bulk soil | place: Panama | collected 2016-02-17
AGACAGAAGGGAAGATCGAGTTTTCCAGTCGATAGCATCCTTCAGAGTACTGGGCTAGAATCCGAGCAGGTGATTCCATTCGTGGATAAGAAGGACAAAAAATCTGCTTCGCTCCAGCCCCCCGCCGATGCATCTGCCGGCAATCCCGAATTGGACGAGTTTTTCCGCAGTCTGAAAGCTGGCGCGGGGCGCTCGAAACATGGCTCGGACGGAGTCGCGGCGGCGATCGATGCCGCCCAACGTTTCGCGACCGAACAGGACGCGGAAGATGCGGCCGCCGATGTCGCTCAAGATTTGTCGGCTGATTCGGGTCCTGTAGCCTGCGGCGCTTGCGGATACCATAATCGCGAAGGAAACAAATTTTGCGGGATGTGTGGCGCTTTAGTCGGTGCTGCCGAGAAAAGCCCGTCTACGGCTCTTACACCGAGCGAGGCTCGTTCTTTACCAGGCGCTGCCGATTCGCCTAATGCCTTCCCTCAACATATGTTGAGGGAAGCCGCAACTCGCCCATCTGGAAACGAGACACATCATTACCACCATCACTATCATCATCACTATTTCCCCGGAGCACAGGACGGTGCATACCCGCGAGCCGGAGAGGCGGTCCGGGACGTTGCAAGAGATGACAAGTTGCGTTCCACCACGATGGCATTGCGCGGCGACCTGAGCCGAGCGGAAGCCGCCGTTCGCGCGATTGCGCACGAATGGGTTTTGGCCTGCAATACCAAACATCTCGATGACTTGCTCGAACTCTATGTTTCGGATGCGCTTGTGTTGCGATCGAATTGTGCTCCCATTCGAGGGGCGGCCGCAGTGCGGGAGTTCTTCTTTGGTGCCTTGGACTCCGGTCTCGGAGAAGTCGAGATGGAACCCCTACGGATAGAAGTTGTCGGAGATTTCGCTTACGAGGCCGGGCGCTGCAAAGCTCTGATTCCAGGTTCTAGCGGCAAACGGCGCGAGGAACGTGGAAAATATTTGTGGGTGTGCGCTCGTCAGAGCAACGGTGAATGGAAGCTGACAGCCGACTGCTGGTCAAGCGACTTGACTCTTGCAAATCTGGAATCAGATATTCCGTCCGGCGTCGGAGTGAAGACAAGCTCACCGCGAAAGGGTTCGTGATGGGAACCAGGTTTCAAAGTTTCAGAGTTTCAAGGTTTCAGACGTGCCGTTGCGATGGTTGAGAGACTATGAATCTTTGAAACCTTAAAACCTTCCTAGCCAACCCCCACCTTTTCCAGGTCTCCTCGCAGTTGTTCAATCGAATCCATCTCAATCGTATGCATTCCCAGTTGGGCAGCGCATTCGAGATTGAGCGCGCGATCGTCGATAAAGCAGCATTCCTCTGCGGGAATTTGTGTCGTCTCAAGTGCCAGTCGGTAGATATCGCGTTCCGGCTTGCGCAGTCCAACGAAACAGGAACTAAAGAAAAGCCGGAATATCTTGCGCAGACCGAATCTCTCCATCCGGTAGTAGTTGAGTTCGCGCGATTCGTTGTTGATCGTGCCCATCAAGTACTGGCCAGAGTCGCTGAGCGATTGTGCGAAATCCAGCATTCCTGGAAGTGGCTGCGACAGAGACAACATGAAATCACGGAATGCCTCCCGCGAAAAAGTTCTCGGCCGATAGAAGACTGTTCGGTCGAGATATTCATCCAGCGTGATTTTGCCACGCTCAAACGATGAGACGACCATCTCGTGGCGATCATGAAATTCTCTCTCGTCAAGCTGAAATCGCTTGATCGCATCCGAGCGTTGCATGTGATCCCACGCGTTAGTCAGCAGTACACCGCCCACATCCCAGAAGAGAGCGCGAATCGACGGCATGAAGTGCTCCTCTAAGGAGTGTAAAGCATTTACCGAGGTGCCAGACGAGACTCGCGGTCTAGAGTGAGTTAGGAAATTGTGGCCCCTTCGGTGCACCCATCACAACGTCATGTTGAGCGGAGCCGGAGTGCAGCGAAGCGAAACTCCGACGGAGTCGAAACATCTCTACCGCAGAACAAATGCCACGGCAGCGATTCGCGCTCCACCAGGAATGGCAGTCGCCACGGATTGGCCTTGGACTACACCAACTCTAAACGGCCATGGGGGTTGCCAACCGCAAAGTTGCTGACAATCCTGCTAGCGTTTGTAGATTGTCGTATCCGGATGGTAATTGCGCCAGTCGAACCAATAGTCTTTCAAAGCGGGAACACGTTCGAGACACTTGCCTTGGGATGCTCCTGAGATTGCGCAGCCTTGGAAATTCCATTCGCTGGCGGTTGTTGTGTCGAGCAGAGTCCACGGCTTGGCAGAGGGCGATGGCTTTGCCTCAGGCTGGCCCGGTTTCTTCGGGTCGGCGTTGGCCGAAGCTGGCGCAACTTTGGGAGCGGAAGAAGCAGTCACTGATGACGTGCCTTCGTCGCCCTTCAAAAAGAACTCGGCGTCTTTGCCGTCGATCTGACTGACAAAGGCCCGAAAGGATTTTCCATCTGGCCCTACCGCGATCAGCAATGGACGGCCATTTACGTGGTCGATCACCGGCGATTGCTTGGCGAGTGATTCCCACGGATAGGCCCGACTCGCATCGCCCAACTGCAGTCCTAGGACCACGTCCCGAGATTTCAACTCAGTTCCTGGAAAGCTAATCACAACAGGCAACTTCGCGACTTCCGGTTCCCAATTGCTGTCGTATTCCTTCACATACTTCGGAACAGGAGCCAGCACTCTCCCGTTGGAAACTTCTGACTTCCATTCACCAAACGTGAGTTCGTCGTAGGGAACGAGGTCTAAAGCTGTGCCTTTCAGAGGTCCATACACAGCTTTGCCGGTGATCTGCTGCCACCACGTCCCAGTCTCCTTGTCACGCATGAGGAAATTCTGGTTGTTTATACCGGCGAGATAGAAATGCAGCGCTCTGCCATTCACCGTGCGGGTCCACACGAGACCCGTGTGACAAAGCGTTCAATAGGTGACGGCGATCGGCACTCCACCGACGACATCATTCAGGATGTGGTGGTACGCCATCTGGCTGATCGGATAGGCGCGCGCATCGTCGCCGTAGCGGACGGCGAGGATCATTTCCTTCGCATCCAGCTTGCTCGAGGATTCGGCTTCAAACTGAGCAGCGTCAACAGGGTGGAACATCCATTCGAAGTAGTTGAGGCGGGACATCACTGCGGCCGTCGTCACGAGTAACATCACCGCAGATAACGCCCCCTTGCGCCACTTGTCGCTTATCTGCCATAGCAACATCACAAGCAGCAGACAGGCGATTGCGCACATAAGAGAGATGATGGGGGCCCGCTGCCGAACGGCCATTGCCCAATACAATCCGCGAGGGCTTTGATGGGTAAAAGGACGGATGATAAACGCCGGAAAGAAGAACGACCCGAAGCCGACGAGGGCGAATGCCAAAAGCACTACCCACAGAGTTCCGAATCGAGGCTTGGCTGTTGTCATGAGAGAGAAGCTCGTCGAATCCCCACAACTCGACGAACGCAGGGAATTTTACCGAATTCACGTCAGCCGAGTCATAGCAGGAAAATACTACTCGGGTCGCCGTAACGAATCTGGCAAGAAAATGCCCCGGTCCTTTTCTCCCTTGTGAGGAAGAACAAGACCGGGGCAGCTTTACCTCAACTCGTTTACTGCGGATTGAAGCTCTCGTGATAGCTCAGGCTGACCACGTCCTGGAACATGGGTGTGCCAGGAGGCAGGTTGTTTGGATTCAAGAATTGCGTATCGAAGAAATAGTTACGTTGGGGTGCGCCATAAACGACGTTGCAACACTTGAAGTTGCCGGTCGCGTACTGCGAGTAGTACATACTGATCAGCGAACCGGTGTAGTTCACCGTGGCACTGTTGTAACCCCGGTTCTCTAGATAGCGCAGGAAGTTGTGCATGCCGCCATCGGTGCCAAAGTCTTGGCCGGCCCAAGAAGGTTGGGGAAACGGGATACTCTTACCGGCAGCGATCGCTACACGGTAGTAGCTAGTGTTGCCGTTGCGACCGTCTGTGCAACCGCTGCAGCTCGGTGACACTCTCCCTGGACTCAAAAAGCTGATTGAGTCCATCCAACCGGTGTAGGTGTTCGGCAAGTTCGCGTTAGAAGGCGGGTTCGATAGAAGCGTTACCGCATCGGCGATGATGGCTGCAGCAGAGTGCAACGCACCCGACGGATTGCCGCCGCTCGGCCAGAACGGATCGCTGATTCCGCTGTTGTAGTCTCCCATCACGTAGACCGGTTCCTCCGACACCACCGTAAATCCATTTCCGTAAGCAGCGGTGTTGGCTGCGTGTGGTAAATAGGAGGTCGTCCCGGTCGTGCCGCCCATGCCACCGTCGACCAGTCGGAGCACATGCCGCGGACCGGTGACCATATTGCTTTCGGGGTTACCGGTGCCGGTGTAAACGGTTGTGGTCGCAGTACTACCAGCGTAGGAGCTGGTGTTGCAGTTGACCTGGTTTGCACTCGAGTTGACCGGGTTTGCCGGAATCGGGAAGTAGGGGTTTGTGTAATACGTTGAAGTCAGGTTGAAGCCAGCCCCGATGAGGTTCTCGCCTTGATTATCAAGGAAGGTATCGTCGTTAACATCCTCCGGCGAGAAGGTGTAAAAGGCCGTGGGTTCTAAGACGTTGTCCTGAACGCCGGTCGACGAAGTGGAATTAATCGTATCTTCCAGCCCGGAAGAGCCGGACAATCGACTGTAGTACGTATTGTAGGGAGTATGCGTACTAGGCTCTGGCTGCATTCCACGGTGGTCGGCAAAGTACAGAATATACCCGCCTTGGTCGGTGTTGTTGACCAGATTGCCGTGTCCCGTCGAATAGGGTCCACTGTGTTGCAACCACAGCCACAGATTACCCACGTCTAACTCGACCGCGTTCATCACTCCGCCGGGGCCGCACGGGGTATAAGTCGTTGGGTTGGTGCTCGTGGCGTAGTTGCTGGTTCTTGCACCGTTGTCCCGCGGCTCACCTTCGCGCGAGTCGTAGAAATTGATCGGAATCCAATTCGTGGCCGTGGTGCCGCCGCTGCTGTCGTAAGCCGACGTATAGCTCTTGTTCACCAACAGTTGCTGCAGTATCAGAATCGCGGGGATCGGGTTGTAACACTGCCCCGCAAGAGTCGGGTACCCGGCTATTGACAGTGATGAAACTCCGCCTGAAGTGACGATCTTTGGCGCTGCTGTCAGGTACGAGCATGCGGGGATGCCACTGGTGTTGTAGGGCGCGGTCGGCGGCATGTCATACGTCCGGCCGAAACCATATCCCAGCCACTCCTGCGTCACACCATGCCAGTTGTCGGTGGCGTCTTTGTATTCCACACGGAGCCACACTGCCTGACAGGCAGTGTGGGTGATTCCGGCATGTAGAGGCCACGGGCTCGCGGAGCATCCAGCCGGCAACACCCATCCGTTTGAACCGCTCTGTGCTTTCGCGAAGTACATAGTCGAACCCGCGCCTGGACCCTGTGTCAGCACTTGGCCGCCTCCGACTACGAGCTGAACGTCGTCGGAATCAAGCACCGCCAGGCTACGTTCCGGGTGCAGGTCTTGAATCTGGTCGGCGAGAAGAATACGAATCTCGGACTTATAATGCATTCTCGACGTGGTCAACATGGGTAAGTCGCTAGCTTGCGGCTCGCGAAGGATGTCGATCGCGGCTACAGTAGGCGGCAGCGTCGAGGACTGGACGAAGGGCAACTGCAGCTTCTTGGCGCCGGTCAGACCATTGATGATGAAGCTATTGAAGCTTCCGGTTGAGATGCTCTTCCATGATGGATTGGCTGATCCAGCCCCGGTCGGGAACCCTCCGGTCCAACTGCCTTGTGTGAGCTGATTACAGTTGGTTGCGGGGCCGGCGCCCGGGGCGGGCGGACAAGCTCCCGCCGCGCTGGGAACGTAAACGGCGCCGGTGTATCCGGATGACGTTGGGTGGTTGTTTTCTAATTGATCGAGGACGACCTGTCCGACGGCTGCAATCTTGTCCGTGAAGGTTAGCTTCGAGCCCGACGCAAGAAATAAATTGTTGTTCGTATGCACACGGCCGCCGAAGTTGAAGTTCGGACCAGCGAAATAGTCGCAGTCGCCATCGCAGAAGATGCCAAATTCGAATGCGGGCAGCAGCGAAACTTCAACGGTACGGGTCATGGTCGTAGATGCGCCGGTGGCCGCCATCGAGGAATTCGAGGCAACCTGGCCTGCAGTGGTGTTTCTCGTTGCCGTCACCGTCAGCGTAAATGGGATTAGGTTGGCCACCATCCCCTGGTTCGGGCCGGCCCCGACGATGTCCCAGTTTGCCTGGGGATTTCCGTTCGCATCGGATTGGGGCCAGGTCAATGGCGGCTCAATGTAAGTCACGCTCGTAATGTTCGAACCGCCAACATTGGTGGGGAAGTTAGATGGATTGACCACGGTTTGAATCTGCGCTGCCGTCGGGTTTTGAGAAGTCTGATAAAGCTGCGACAGCAACGCTGTCTCGTTCTCGATGCCAGCCTCAGCGGCGTAGTAGGACATGTTGCCCTCAAGATCATTGCCGCCCATGCGCGCTTCATTGCCGACCATGTAAAGCAGTCCGACGGCGATGCCCGACAGCAGCACCGTCAACAGAAGGGCGGCAATAAGCGTGAATCCTCGTGAACGATGTCGATTCTTAACCATGGTTCTTCCCCCGGTTCGATTCCTCTAATTGGTCCTAATCGTTGGCGCAGGCTGTTGTGCTGGCGCTATACGAATTGCAGAAGCTCATATTGCGTGCTGCGACTGACGTGATTAGGTACATGCTTTGCGATCTTTTTCCGCCCGATGTCAGGCTCTCGCCCATGATCCAGATATTCGCCTTCTGAATCAGGCTCGGAGACTGTCCGCCGCCGATCGGATTGGCAAGATTGGCGCTCAGGAAACCCGAAGAGGCGTCGATCACGTCGTAGGTGAACTGCAGGTTGATGATATTGTCCGCAACAGGCACTGGTGACAGGCCGTTTACCTGTCGCATCAGTCGCGGCGTTTGAACCGTACCGCCCGCAACTGGGACCTGAAGAAAATAGCTGACAACGTTAAGGCGGGAGACAGTCATGGTTCCTCCCGTCCCAAAAGCGCTGGTAAGATTGTCGGCTCCGCTGGTCTGGTTCATATTCAGCGGATCGGATGTATTAAATGTCAAAACCCAAGGCCCGGTACCGGAGATGCCGGTGATTTCGGCCGCAACAGCAGCGGTCTGAACCCAGCTGGTGCCAGTCCCAGTTGTACCGTTTCCCTGCGAGGCCACATAAAAGAGCAAAACGTCGCCGACGTTGAGACCGCCCGGCGCCAGAATATTGGTCGGCAACCCGGCGGTGGGACAGGGGTTTGGGGGGCAGACATTCAATGCCACTGTGACTTGCGTGCCGCTGTTCTGGGTGAATCCGAAATTTGTCAGCGGAAAGGCATAGTCTTGATAGATCACCGTGATGCTGTCGTTACGCGCAGCCGGGGCATTGGGAATGGCTACGCCGTTTTGCACTCCGTTGCCGTAGCCGGGGATGATGCCGTACATGTAGTTCGCGACACCGGTTCCCACGTTGTTCGGATAGGAATGCGCCGGCAAATAGCAGGTTCCTGTCTGATCACAGGCATATTTCGATATGCCCGCAGTCGCGAGTTGTAGACCTCCCGATGGCAGCCCGGCACCCGCATGGGTCAAGTCCTGCCACATCATCTCGATACCGGCGCGCATGTTCTGCTGTACCTCGGCACGCTGTGTCACAGTGAAAGTGGCATCCATTCCTGCTTTGAACAGGCTCGTCATTGTCAGAATCACGACCAATCCAATGGACGAGGCCACCAACAGTTCAATTAGGGTGAAGCCTCTTTGCGATTTGTGTTGAAGCTTGTTCATGTTTGCTTCCACCTAGTTGTATCTGGAGATCAGTCCGTTCACTGTGTATGTGCGTTTAGGTAAGCCGGCTTTCGTATAGGTGACCGAGACACTGACCGCCATCATGTTGTCGTTGACAATACCGGTCGACAAGAGCACCTGGGTGATGGTGATCGTGCGTGTAAAGTTGGCTAGGCTCATGGTGATGTCGTCCGACGTGCCCAGCACGGCGTCTGGCCCAGGAAGGACCCAGCACTCCACTCCGCCGTTCGGGCATGTCACGCCACCGGATGTCGTGCAGGGGACGTCGTCCGCCGTACCCACCAGTCCATCCGGACCAGCACAGAGCAACGGCTGGGCTCCACTCAGAAAGATCCCTCCACTAGCTGTGTTATTGATAGCGGAAAAGGCAACCTGTTGGCTGTTCCGCGCCGTGTAAATACTTTCCAGCGCTTCCAGAGCCTTATGCCGTGCGACCAGGTCTTCTTGAGCTGACTGGGTGGTGGCAATCGCGGTTGCGATGGAAGCGACGACTGCGAGCAGTCCAATGCTCATGACCGCAATCGCGATCAGGACTTCTATCAGTGTGAAACCTTCCTGCGTTGCCTTGATGCGTTGGTTGCGTATCATTGTTGCACCCATGTATTTGTCCCGGAGACCACATTCAAGCCCCACCCACGAATCCGACCCGTGGTGCCCCACACCGTGATCGCGCGCGAATCACCGATGACTCCGGTGGTTCGCGTTAAGTACACGACGCCACTGCTGTAGTTGCCGCCGTTGCTGGGACTGGTTCCATCGCGAGCGGAACCGTCAGGCATGAAGGCGATCGTGCTCGAACCTCCGGTACCGCCGACCGGCGTGTATCCGAAATCGACGGCTAATGCTCCGGTTCCGAATCCATCCGGTGCAGTGCCAGCGCCCGTGGGGGAACCGCCGTGGAGCGCGAAACTGGTATCAGACGGAATGGAGTACGAGGCGACAAATTGCACTGCTGGATAAATGAGGCTGCCGCCGGTAGGCGGCGGCTGATACTGTACCGTAATCGTTTTGGCGCCAGCGTTAAATGTGACGATATATTCGTGTCCCTGCGTGACCGCCAGGTGACGCGTATTGCGTAGGACCATCAACGTTGTGTCGTATGCAGAATCGATATGGCTCTTGTTGAGGAGCGGCATCATTGTGATGAAGGTCATCCCGCCGATGATCAATCCAATCGACACCGTGACCAGCATTTCCAGTAGCGAGAATCCGCGCTGTTTCATCGAGGTCATATGATCTTTCCGGGAAGGATGTGCCGGATTCCGGAAAACCACCTTTCCCGTTCAAGAGCGCCCACATGGGGGTAGATCGGAAACCGCTCACACAATAGAGAGCGGCACGCGCTTCCTTCATCGCGTCACTGTTCATCCTAGGAATGGGTTTCGGCCCCGTCAAAGCACGAGCGGTCAATAGACAAGCACTGACCTTTTGGCGTTGCGCTTGGTTACTGCCGTCACTGATTGAATTACACAGGTTTATCGATGATCGAAGAACGGCAGAAGCCCGACAGATATGACCCCGGTAACTTGTTCGTGGAACTGGTGGAACCTACGATGAGGGCACGTATGACTCTATCTGCTCTACTCGTATGTGCGGACGAGGCTGCTGCCGGCGTTTTAGGTCGAGTGCTGGATGAACTGAACATTCGAGTCGAGTCCTGTCCGGATATTGTGCGGGCTGGCATCCGATCAGCCCAGGAACGATTTGACGTAATCATCGTCGACGGAAAATCACCGTCGGATGTGCTCTCGCTTCTGCGCGAAACCCGACTGTCGAGGCTGAACGATTCCACGCTGGCCGTCGCAGTTGTACCTTCCCAGGAAAGTATTCGTGAGCTGTTTTCACTGGGCGTGAACTTCGTCCTGTATAAGCCGGTCGCCTATGACAGGGCCCTGAGCAGCCTGAAAGCCGCGCGAGCGGTCATGCGCAAAGAAAAACGCAAGAGCGCGCGGGCAACGGTGCACACCCACGCCACTGTGGATTACGCCAACGTCGAGCAGGAAAAGGCCACGTTGATCGATTTGGCTGAAGATGGCATGGCCGTAATGTTCGGCAAGAAACTCCCGCCAACCAGCAAGGTTTATTTCCAGTTCAAACTGCCTGGACAAGTGAACAATATCCGCCTTTCGGGCCAGCTTGTCTGGCAAGATTGGAATGGCCGAGGAGGAGTGCAATTCATTGACGTACCCCGGTCCTCACGTCGATTGATGGATGAATTCCTTGGAACCAATCTTCCGAAGCGCGGCAAACAGGAATTATCCGACGTGACCGTCGAGATGGCACTGCAGCCGGCTGGAGTGGCTGTGGCCGAGCTCACGCACGGCAGCTCCCATGCGGCGCCAAGAACTGTTGCATCCCCGTCGGCAGTTACGCAGCCGAGTGCAGGCACGGAAACCGATTCCAACAATCGGCGCACACAAGCTCGTTACAACTGCCGGATTGGGGCCGAAGTCTACAGGACAGGAATCTCAGTTCCGAACCATTGCTGCCTTACTGACTTGAGTTCTGGCGGCTGCTACCTTGAAGTATCGCTGCCATTCCCGGTCGGTTCGTCAGTCGAAATCTTGGTGCGCACCTATGAACTGAAGCTCAGACTCAGGGGAACGGTGCAAGCCTCTCACCCGGGTTATGGGATGGGAGTAGCGTTCGAGTTGAAGGCGAAAGAAGAACAGATGAGCGTGAAGCGGCTCCTCGACTTTGTTGCGACCACTCAACCGAACGACAATTAGCGAACTGCCGTTTCCTCAGCGACTGCCTTCTTGAAATAGTCCAAGGAAAGTCGCAGGCCTGATTCGAGGTCGATCTTAGGTTCCCATCCCAGCAATTGTCTCGCCTTCGTGATATCGGGCCGGCGTTGCTTTGGGTCATCTTGGGGCAGGCCTTTGTAGCAGATGCTGCTTTTTGAGCCTGTCACATTCAGGACCGCCTGCGCACAATCCAGAATCGTAAACTCATTTGGATTGCCAACGTTTACGGGGAGATGCTCGTCGGTTTTGGCCAGCCGCATAAATCCATCGATTTCATCGCTTACATAGCAGAAACTTCGAGTTTGGCGGCCATCCCCATAGACGGTTAGGTCCTCGCCACGCAGGGCCTGCTTCATGAAATTCGGTACCACGCGCCCATCGTTCAATTGCATCCGGGGCCCGTAAGTATTAAAGATACGGACAATGCGAGTATCCACCTTGTGATAGCGCTGGTACGCCATCGTCACGGCTTCTGTGAATCGCTTCGCTTCGTCATAGACCGAACGTGGCCCAATTGGATTCACATGTCCCCAGTAGGTCTCTTTCTGCGGATGCTCTAAAGGGTCTCCATAGCATTCGGACGTTGATGAAACCAGAAACTTCGCCGCATATTTGAGAGCAACGTCTAAGGCGTGGAAAGTGCCAAGCGATCCGACCTGCAGGGTTTCAATGCCGTGTGCGTGATAGTCCTCTGGGCTGGCGGGACTGGCGAAGTGAAATACGTAGTCGACTCTCCCGACATCGAATGATTTGCAAATGTTCTGCTCCATGAATTCAAAACGTGGCTCATGCTTAAGGTGAGCCAGATTGGCTCTTCGACCGGTGAGCAGGTTATCGACAACGACCACACTCCAGCCTTCAGAGAGCAGGGCATCGCACAGGTGGGATCCCAAGAAACCGGCACCTCCGGTAACCAAGGCTCGTCCTGGCTTCATGCTTTCTTGCCGTTTCGGACGGCTGCGGGCACCCCATCCGGGTG
>Ga0126383_10002649_pt1 | contig 11605 bp, 10 predicted proteins | sample PanSoiMetPlot_35_FD_96882 | JGI IMG/M metagenome (GOLD analysis project Ga0126383, IMG submission 96882) | Tropical forest soil microbial communities from Panama - MetaG Plot_35 | ecosystem: Environmental > Terrestrial > Soil > Tropical forest > Bulk soil | place: Panama | collected 2016-02-17
AGCGCACGCCGTTCACGACATGACACCGGGACAACACGCCCACAGCGCGCACATGCACATGACCGCGCCGCGCCCGGAAACTGCCGAAGATGCCGCGCGCGCCAAAGAAGTCGTAGACCAACTCCGCTCAGGCATCGAAAAGTACAAGGACTATCACGCCGCCCTTGCCGATGGTTACAAGATTTTCCTGCCCAACCTGAAGCAGCCTGAATATCGCTTTACGAATTACATGAACGGCTTTCTCGAAGCGTTCACATTCGATCCCGCACGGCCCACTTCCCTGCTCTACAAGAAAACTGCTACAGGCTACGAATTGGTTGGCGCCATGTACACCATGCCAAATCGCGCCACGGAAGAGCAGCTCAACGAACGCGTTCCGCTAAGCTTGGCGAGCTGGCATCTCCACACAAATCTCTGCATGCCCCCTGCAAATCAACGCCGTAGAGCCGACTGGACTAAGTTTGGCCTGCGAGGTTCTATCGCCACACAGGAAGCTTGCGACGCCGCCAGCGGCCGCTTCCATCCTGTGATTTTTGGCTGGATGGTCCACGTTTATCCCTTCGAGGATTCCACGGACAAAATCTTCGCCATGCATCACCACGATTGAGTTACGGCGCAAGCAGCTCGAACAATCTTTGTTTTGACGAAGCGGGTCCTAGAACGTCTAGCTTACTTTTCCTACCTGGGCAACCTCCCGCCGTTCAATTGCCTCTAGTACGGGTGCCGCGTATTATGGACAGTTCATGCTTACGGCCCGGCCTCATCCGTCGAATCGTCGCGCTCCTCTTTTCCTCGCGTTTCTTGCGGCCCTCTGCCTAACCTCCATCCCTCTGGGCGCTCAGTTACCGCCGGAAACCCTGCCTTTGAGCCAGGTTCGGCCCGGCATGCAGGGCTACGCCTACACCATTTTTGCAGGCGACCAGATTGAAAAGTTCGACCTGGAAGTCCTCGGGGTGCTCGACAACTTCCTTGGTCCCAAGCAATCCATCATTCTGATTCAGCTCAAGGGGCCCAAAGTTGAACATACCGGCGTCGTCGCCGGCATGAGCGGCAGCCCTGTTTACCTCGATGGCAAGCTCGCGGGAGCGCTCTCCCTGAAACTCGGCATATTCACCAAAGAACCCATAGCGGGCGTTACCCCCATTCAAGATGTCCTGAATCCCCCGCCTTCCGCCACGGCGGGGATTCCCATGCAGCAGTTCGGCGTTCCGGCCGAAGCCTCCGCAAGCAGTGGCCTCCCTTCCGGCTCAGCACTCGAGCCTATAGAAACGCCACTCGTCTTCTCCGGGTTCCAGTCCGCTGCGCTCCAGCAATTCGCGAGTCAGATTCAGGGTTACGGTCTTGTCGCCACGCAAGGTGGCACCTCTGCCCCCAGCCCGCAGGACGGTCATTTGGTGGCTGGCGACATGGCAGGCATGGTGCTCGTCCAAGGCGATGCCTCCATCAACTCCGCTTGTACAGTCACTGCCGTCGAAAAGGATCGCGTCTTTCTCTGCGGCCATCCATTCTTGAATCTTGGCGATGTGCAGCTTCCCATGGCGCGCAGCCGCGTGGTCACCACGTTGTCTTCGGATCTTGCCTCCACGAAGATCGTCAATGTAGCCGGCTCCATCGGCACGATCACCAGCGATCACCTCACAGCAGTCACCGGCAAGCTGGGCGCGCCTCCGGCAATGATTCCTCTGGAGCTGTCCCTTCGTGCATCGGGCTCTGAAAAGAAACTGCACTTCGAAATTGTCGATCATCCCAAGCTCACGCCGCTGCTCGTGGCCCTGACCACGTTCAACGGGCTGACACAAAATCCCGTTTATGGAGAAAGCACCACGCTGCACCTGACTGGCGAGATTCGCCTGCATGGCCACGCTCCCGTGGAGCTCGAAAACACGTTTGCACCCGGAGATAATTTGACTCCGGATGGATTTCCCATCGCGCTCGCGATGCAGAGCGTCTTTGCTCGGCTTTTTTCCAATACGTTCGAGCCTGCGAAGGTGGATGCCATCTCGCTGCATGTGGACAGCTCTCCCGGGCGCAAGTCTTTCTCGATCGAGAGCGCATGGCTCGAAAAGGGTGAGGCCGCGCCAGGTGAAACTCTCCGCGTTCGCGTACTTCTTCGGCCATACCGCGGCGCGCCTCAAATCCAGGAGACAACCGTTCGCGTTCCTGAACAGGTTTCGAGGGGAACCAATCTCCGAGTTCTCGTGTGCGATGGGGACATGCTTAACCGCGCTTCCCGTGGGTTTGCTTTTGCCGGAGCAGGCGGCGGCCCCGCTGGTTTGGACCAGCTTATTTCTCTCTTGAACCGCGAGCGCCGCAACGACCGTCTTTATGTCGGGCTTTTTGTTCCCGCGCCCACTATGCTCTGGGACGACAAAGAACTCCCCAACATTCCGCTTTCGCAAATCAACATCGTGGATGGCCGTCCCGCGCCGGGCAGCGTGCAGGTACTCCGCGAATCGCTTGCCAGCGAAGCTTCCATCCCGCTCGGAGGCCCCGTCTCCGGCGTCATCTCTCTCAATCTCCAAATCCGGTGACCACTTTTATGCCCAGTCTCGCAAAACGCCCCTCCCCAACTCGCCCTTTTCTTCGCCTTTTCTCTTTTTCCTTGCTTATTTGCCTACTTGCTTCCTCGCCCATTCTTTCTGAGCATACGCGCCGCTGGCGACAATCCACTTATGACGAGTTTCTCAAGGGCACGGCCCACGGCGTCGCCGTGCGCAGCGACGGCCGCCTCGAACTTGCTCCCAAATTCTCTTTGCTTGCCGACGCCGACGCCTCCTACCTCTGGTCGGTGCGTCTCGATGCCAAGGGCGCGCTGTATGCGGCTGGCGGTTCTCCCGCGAAAGTGTTTCGGTTTGATTCAAACGCAAAATCCACGGTGGTGTTCGATTCCACCGACCTTTCTGCGCAAGCCATTGCCTTCGATTCAAAAGGGACCCTTTACGTCGGCACTTCTCCCGATGGCAAGGTTTACAAAGTTTCTGCGTCCGGGGAGAAATCTGTCTTCTTTGATCCCAAAGCAAAATACATCTGGGACCTCGCCTTCGGCCCCGACGGCACGCTCTACGTCGCTACGGGAGACAAGGGCCAGCTCTTTGCCGTAACTCCCGACGGCAAGGGCGAGGTCTTTTACTCCAGCGAGGAAGCGCACATTCGCGTTCTCGCTTTAGACAAAAACAAAAATCTCATCGCCGGAACCGAACCCAGCGGCCGCATCCTTCGAATTTCGCGCATAGCGAGTCAAGGTGCGGGCAAAAACTCCAAAGGCGGCTCTTCTGGCGCCGAGGGATTCGTTCTCTACGAAACCTCCAAACGCGAGGTCACTTCGCTCGCGGTATCTTCTGACGGCAGTATCTACGCTTCCGCCATCGGAGAGAAGCCACATGTCGGAGCACCCGCTCCTACGACGGTGATCGCCACACCGCAAGGCACAACCACGATAACTTCAGGAGTCGTGGCCACAGGGCAAGCCCAGGGCCAGCTTCAGCAGCCTTTTCTTCCATTCCCTGCTCTCGTCTCCAGCAGCATTTACCGCATCAGCACGGATGGCGCCCCGGAAGAGATTTGGACCTCGCGCGAAGACGTTGTTTACGCGCTGGGACTGGCTTCCGATGGACGCCTTCTTGCTGGTACAGGCAACAATGGCGCGCTGCTCGCGATTGACGGCCGTGGCGTCTTTGCGCAACTTGCCAAAGCCGGCTCTTCGCAGATCACCGGCATCGTTGGAAACTCCGGGAAGGTTTTCTTGTGCACTTCCAATCCTGGAAAGGTCTTTTCGCTCGGCCCCGAGTACGAAGCCGAAGGAGCGTTTGAATCCCGCTCCTTTGACGCGCAGCTTTTTTCTCAGTGGGGACGTATCGAGTGGTGGAGTCCGCCGCCAAGCGCCATCGGCAAGCCAGCTTCGAGTTCGAGTGGCGCGCACGGGAATGACCCTCGCGTCGAGTTTTTTGTTCGCAGCGGCAACACCGATGATCCGGGCAAGGAATGGTCGCGCTGGTTCGGCCCGTACACGAAATCGGGCGCGGCCACGGAAGCGCCGTCTGCGCGATTTGCCCAGTGGAAAGCGGTGATTCACGATGGCCGCCCCGGAGACGGAATCGATTGGGTGAGTCTGGCGTATCTTCCGCGCAACGTTGCTCCGGTCATCGACGGCATCGCGATTCAGGAGCCGGGAATCCGCGCGCAGAGCCAGCCCGCCATTACGTCCGGCCAGCCGACTACGGTTGTGCTGAAAATGCCGCCTCCTCCGACCGCTGCCGGCGTGACGATTTCGCAAAGTTCCTCGACTACGCGCTTCGAGCAGCCTCCGCAAGGCCTCGTGCAAAAGGGCTATCAAACTGTGGTGTGGACCGCTCACGACGACAACGAAGATGAGCTTCAGTATGCCGTTTACTATCGTGGAGAAAATGAAACCGAGTGGAAGCTGCTCAAAGACAAATTAGAACAGAGGTTTTATTCCCTTGATACGACCGCGCTTCCTGATGGCGCCTACTATCTGAAAATCGTCGCGTCCGATTCTCCTTCAAACCCGCCCCCCGCAGCGCTCACCGCCGAACGCGAGAGCGAGCGCTTTGAAGTGGACAACACCCCACCGGTGGTCGAGGATCTGCGCGTCGGTACCGCTTCCGGCAAAATGAGCGGAGGCCACCCCGTGTCTTTCACCGCTCGCGATGCCACTTCCGCGATTGAGCGCGCGCAATACAGCCTCGACGGTGGCGACTGGATTCTTGTCGCACCGGGCAACGGCATCAGCGATGCGCCGGTCGAGCACTACGCCTTTGGCATTCGCCCACTTTCTACCGGCGAGCACACTCTTGCCGTCCGCGTCTACGACCGCTTCGAGAACATCGGCACCGCCAAAACCACTTTCACGGTTGCCGCCTTAAAGCAGTAAGATTCAAGGCGGCGGCAGAATTCTCCCAAATTAAGTCGGTAATTGATCTGGGACTACTTATGTGGCCCGGCACATAAGATTTCTTGTGTGGCGTCCAGCGTTATGTGGCGCTGGGGATGCGGTTTTGGTTAGGGGATGCACGCGAACGGTCCCCGACGCCACATAATTCCGATCAAAAGCTTTGCAGGAACTGCATCAGCGCGACGGTCATCCTTCCATTGTTTGCGGGGAACATATCCGGTTTGAAGACCAATAGGGGCCTACGTGCTTCCCGCCTCTAGAAATAGATACCGGACTGAAGACTCGACCATAGAAAGAGCGCTGAAGAAAGAACCAGGAGCCTTGATTTGCCAGTCAAAGCAATCGCGAGTAGCCCTGCAAGCAAGTTCGAGTACAAGAGCGTTGCAAACAATGAAAGTGGGTCAACTTTTAGAATATGATTTCCGACTCGGGGACCCGCATCTACGGTGCTCGTTATAAAGCGACTCATCCAAACGAGTGACACTAGAACCATCGAGCTTAACGCCAGTCCATTACGCCACTCTGGAGATTTCATTCTCGATGCTTTCGTCCAATTTCTAAAGCCAAGAAACAGCAGCACAGGTACAGCTAGCAAGCCGCTGATACTGGCAGTGCTCCTGACCGCAATTTCGACCCATTCAGGCACACGGTTATGTTGGACGTAGGTTATGGCGATTAGAATTGCTGCCGCGACAACAAGCACGAGAAATGAAGATGTGCGGAAGTACGCTTCTCGTTTGAGGTCCCTATGAAGGTCCATCGGCATATCCAGCGTGCAGACTACAGCGCATAGGGGCGAGGCGCTGGAGGCCGCCTTTTAGATTATGTGGTTCTTTCCGCAAAATTGCACGTACCTGGCTCTCCTATGAAAGTCAGCGCCACATAATGTTCACTGCCACATTAGACTAAAACCTGGAGGGATTGCGCTTTTGGGGTTTGAAATTAGGAGCTTGTAACCTTCGCTCAACTTGTGCCGTGCTCTGGCCCGGCAACCGCCTGATACTTCTCGATTTCCACGCCAAAGCCGATCCGGCCGTCTCCGTAAGGTTCGTTGCGGACGTGCACTACACGAGCAGTGCAGCGCATTTCCTGCGCAGAGTTCCCGGTGACTTCGGCAGGCATGCGAATGGTCGCTTCGATAGGCATGCCAACCTGCAAGGGAGCCGAGGACGCAAAGAAAAAGCCGCCTCGGGAAACGTTCATCGCTTCTGTAAAATGCTCAGTCTTGTCGGAGGCTACGCCCACTGCCCGGAACCGCAGTGGCGTCCGGTGGTTTACCCGTGTTAGCTGTCGACGCTCAGCAGCCTTCATACGTACCTCCTCTGCGCGAGGAGGGACACTGTTGCAGGCTCGCGAGTAAGGAAGGTTAATCCAAGCGTATCAGAGGGATACCGGGGGTCAAGTACCAAAGATGGGCTGGCCAAGAATACCAGTACTTTTTTTGAGCCGAGCTGACCACTCCTCCCAAGAGGTGTCGAGGATGCCATAATGCCTCTTTTCCTGGTCGCCAAATCGCGCTAACTAGAGACTTGCGTAGGCCTAACTGACAACAAAGTGAGGCGTATGAGCACAGCCACTTCGTTTGAGACCGCCAATTATCAGCCCCCCAAGTGGGAGGCCATTTCCGAGGCGCACGCGCGCATCGCGCCTCGGATTCACCGCACGCCTATCCTGACCTCCGGTTCACTCGATTCGCTGGCAGGGGCGCGCTTTTTCTTCAAGTGCGAAAACCTCCAGAAGACCGGCTCATTCAAGATTCGCGGAGCCGCCAACGCTGTTCTCTCCCTCACGAACGAGCAAGCAGCACGCGGCATCGTCACGCAATCGAGCGGCAATCACGGCGCGGCCGTGGCCTGCGCGGCAGCATGGCGCGGCGTGCCTGCCTACATTGTCATGCCCAAAAACGCGCCAAAGGTGAAAATCCAGGCCATCGAGGCCTATGGAGGCAAAATCACGTTTTGCGAGGCCAAAGTCTCTTCCCGCAAAGAGACCTGCGACCGCGTCCAGTCAGAGACCGGCGCGCATCTTGTTCATCCTTACGACGACGACCGCATCATCGCCGGACAAGCCACGGCGGCCAAGGAATTCCTGGAAGAAATGCCAGATCTGGACGCCCTTTTCGCGCCTGTCAGCGGTGGCGGACTGCTAAGTGGTACCTGCCTCGGCGCCAAAGTCATTCGCAAGGACATTCGCATCGTCGGCTGCGAGCCTGCCCGCGCCGACGACGCTTACCGCTCGCTTACGACCGGGACGCTGCAATCCCAGGATTCCAGTGACACCATCGCCGACGGCTTGCGTGCTTCGCTTTCCCCGCGCACGTTTGTCATTTTGCGCAAGCACGTCGAGCGCATTCTTCTCGTCACCGAGGACGAGATCATCGCCACCGCGCGCCTGGTCTGGGAACGGATGAAAGTCATCATCGAGCCCTCTAGTTCCGTGGCTCTTGCTCCGCTGCTGAGGCCTGGCGTGGTGGAATCTCTGAATCTGCCGCCTCGTGCCGACGCCCAGTCACCGAAACTCGGCGTCATTTTTTCCGGCGGCAACGTTGACCTCAACGCCCTTCCCTGGATTCCCTAAGCGCAGCCGCAGCGCCACCCGTCGCACGCAGCAGTAAGCTCAGCGCTCACAGAAAGCTACGCCTGTGGACGGAATGTGCAAAAAAATGAACAGTCTCGTGTGACGGCCGACCGAGCGCCAGCTTTATCATTGAAAATGGAAGACTTACGCTCAGTCGTGCTTTGGCGTCTCGATTGCTCCACCAAACCCACGAGTTTGGGCGTTGCCATTGCAGTCTGGCAGTTGCTGGAAGGTTTGAGCTTTCATGAACGGACATATCCCAGATCAAGTTGACGAGCATCGGGCCGCGGTGATCCTCGGAATGCCAGAATCGGAGCTTCGCCGCTATTCGAAGGTCTCCGGCCTGGGACACCTCGAGAAAGACGATAAGGGCCAGAAGGTCGTTTTCACATACGAGGAGTTGCGCCGCATCTGCCTTTTGGCGGCGCAGTCTTCGAAGTAGGCGCCCGGTTTTCAGAGTCTAACTTGTTTCGTTTTATGGAATTGGCTTTGTCCTGCCTGTAACTCGCCTAGGTTCCGGGCGTCTACCCCCACAGACGCCCGGGGCCCCTCTCTTCTTGCCACAAAACCAAGAGCCGAAGGTGTCATCCCGAAGCCTGCCTCCGGCAAGCAGGCGGAGCGAGGGATCGTGGCTGGACTTGGGCACTGGCCAGGTCCTTGCGACCACGAACACTCAAGGCGCGCTATTTGTCCTTGAGCTTCAGCTTACCTTCAGCCTTGTTCTCTTCCAGGAATTTGCGGAGATCGGACGATGCATCGAGCAGGCGCATCCATTGCTCATAGTAAAGCGTGACCGGAAAGCGTCCCAGGCCGTATACGCTGACGCCACCTTTTTCGCCCACGCGAAATTCGAGCGAGCCCGTGCGGCGGCCCACGCCCTTCTTTTCCAGTTCTGCGACGCGCGCTTTCAGCTCTTCATAGCTTGGCTCGGCCATGTTGCCTCCCAGTGCGGATTGAATAGGCAGCGATTATACAACGCTCCGCGCGTTTGCTTACCTGGCGAATCGCCGAACCGAAAGCGCAATCGGCAGCCCCACCAAGAACGTATGGCCGATCGGCCCGGTGATGTACGTTACGATATTAAAGTGAGCGGGCCCCAGCGGGGTGAGCGGCAGCACCACGAAATACATGAACAGAAAGACCAGTTCGCCGTAAACCAGCCCGCAGACGACCGCGTATTCGACCATCACGCGCAGCAACCGGCTGGCTAAGTAATAGACCGCTGCTGCAGTGAACGCGATGGTGAAATGAAAGATCAAACCCAAAAGAGCAGATGTCCATCCCATTTGCATCGAGCGTGCCCCAAAAACTCCTCCAGCAATGTGCTGCAGAATCCGAAAGGGCTTTGCGCCCAGCAAGCCGAACCCGACAAACGCCTGCGTGATGTCGAAAACCCCTGCAAGCAAGCCGCCCCAGAAAATCGCAGTTAGCGGCCCTTGGTGTGACGAAGCCACTGCGGGGCCAGGAGAAGGCCCAGAAAGTGAGGAACCGCTCATGCCGACTTTCTCCTTTTGCGCGGATTTTTTTTCGCGACTTGTCTTCGGCTGGTTTGACGCAGCGAAAAGATATCAGTTTCGTCGAAGGTGTTCTAATTCACGAATCATCCTCGTGATTCTGTCCCTTACCGTTTCCCGTTTTCGCTTTTTTCTTATCTAGCATGGTGTATCTTGGAGGCGTTCTTGGAGGAGCAAATGAGCGCCATGACGAGAAGAGAGTTTCTTGGAAATGCTGCAAAAAGCGCCGCGATAGCAGGGATACTTTCAGCGGGCGCGCTGGACCTGCGCGCAAATCCCCTCGGCCTACCGATTGGCTGCCAGACGTGGCCCGTCCGGAAAATGATCGAGAAGGATTTTCCTGCCACCATCAAGGTGCTGGCCGAAGCAGGATTTCAGAACATCGAGCTGTGCTCGCCCGTAGGTTACGCGGACTCGGGGTTCGCGGGCCTAGCCAAATACACTCCAGCCGAGCTTCGGAAGATTTTGGGCGATGCGGGCGTCACCTGCATCAGCTCGCACTTTGGCATCGACGAGCTGCGCAAAGATCAGCCTGGCCGCATTGCCTGGGCCAAGGAGGTCGGGTTGACCCAAATGCTCGTGCCGACGCTCAGCGGGCCCAAGAAACCTTCGATGGATGACGTGAAGCGGCTTGCCGACGAATACAACAAAATCGGAGAACTCGCAGCAAAATCTGGCATCCAGCAAGGTCTGCATAATGAGGACTTTGAGTGCTCGACGGTCGATAGCAAGCGCACTTATGACTTGCTGTTCGGCCTGCTCGATCCAAACCTGGTCAAGTTCCAATTCCAGGTTTCCACCATAGCCCAGGGCTTTGACGCCGCCGAATACTTCACTAAATACCCAGGCCGCTTCATTTCTATGCATGTACAAGGCTGGTCCGCGCAAACCAAAAAGATTATGCCGGTTGGACAAGACACCTTGGATTGGAAGAGAATCTTCACGGCTGCCAAAGCTGGCGGCGTCAAGAATTACTTCGTCGAAATGAACCTGGACATGATGAAAGCCAGCGTTCCGTACCTGCGCGAACTACAGGTGTGATGTAGATAGAAACCGACGGTTCCTGGCGCATATCCTCGGAAGTTTTGGAGAGAATGGCCTTGCCGTGCCGGGTCGTGCACGCGGCTAAGTCATCTTGGCCGCAACTAATGGCCATCCAGCGGGTTTGTCAGAGTGTGCCGGAGTCTGCCCTAACTATCCAACTCCAGAACGCAGGTTCCGGGAGCTATGCCAGGGAGACCTATCATGAAAATCCAGCCAGCTTTCTCGATGAAGTGGGGATATTTGATACGGATGGCAGGCATGCTTGCTTTGGCGTCTTGCCTTGGCCTCGTTGCAAGGGCCAACGGGCAAGGCCAGGAGGCGCAGCAGCAAGATCAAGGGCAACAACAGGCCCAACCGCAGCAGCCAGCGGCTCAACCGCAGGAACCGCAAGCGAAGCCAAAATACCCTCCCCAGGACGCCGACAAGCCTCCCTATTCCAAGGACCACCCGCCATCAAGCGAGCCCAAGCAGCAGGCTCCGCCCAACCAGCCCGGAGCTCAGCAGCCCCAGGCGGATCACTCTGCAACCGCGCGGCCCGCTATGCAGCTACCCGACAAGCTGACCATTCCAGCAGGAACAATCCTCCTGATCCGCACGAACGATTTCCTTTCCAGCGACCGTAACCAGCTCGGGGACCAGTTCACTGCGGTACTCGAGCAGCCCGTCGTTGTAAATGGCTGGGTCGTGGCTCGTCGCGGTCAGACCCTCATCGGTCAAGTGAAGGCGGCGCAAAAGGCCGGCAGGGTCAAGGGCGTTTCCCAACTGGGCCTGGAGCTGACTGATATGACCGTCGTGAGCGGCCAGCAAATGCCCATCCTCACGGAACTGTGGAAAGGCTCAGCCGGGACGTCGCACGGCGAGGATGCCGCCACCGTCGCTAACACGACCGGATTGGGGGCAGTGATTGGCGCGGCAGCGGATTGGGGCCGCGGTGCCGCGATTGGAGCAGGTGTAGGCGCAGCGGCAGGAATTGGCGCCGTGCTGCTTACGCGCGGGCATCCAACGGAGATAGCTCCCGAGACGCCGCTGTCCTTCCAGTTGGTGGATCCTGTAACGGTAGACACCACGACTGCTCGCATGGCTTTCCTTCCTGTTACGCAGCAGGATTATGACGGCCAGCGCGACCACCGTCGCCCACGGCTTGTGCGCGGCCCCTACGGCCCGTGTGGCTACTATGGGCCGTGCTACGCGTATCCGGCATATTTCGGCGTCTACGGCCAACGCTAAGCTCCCGTGGTGGTTCCGGAAGGCCGCCCCGGCGATCTAGTGCTGGAGCGGAAGAGCAACCCTTAACCGCACTTCTTACGCTGAACATGCAAAACGCGAGGGATTGTCATTCTGAGCGAAGCGAAGGATCTCAACCAAAACACAGGCGGCGCCTTCAAATCGCAAGACCGATTGCGCTCAAAGACAAATTAATAAGGTGGGGGAACGTGTGCCCAAGATCATGGGAATAACAGAGGGGTGAACATGGTCTCTATGGAAAGGGGGCTCGTGTACTTACGAGCGGCGCGTTGTTTCGGTCTCAGCCAGATGCACGCTATTGGAAAAGTTCGCG
>Ga0126383_10002650_pt1 | contig 11602 bp, 9 predicted proteins | sample PanSoiMetPlot_35_FD_96882 | JGI IMG/M metagenome (GOLD analysis project Ga0126383, IMG submission 96882) | Tropical forest soil microbial communities from Panama - MetaG Plot_35 | ecosystem: Environmental > Terrestrial > Soil > Tropical forest > Bulk soil | place: Panama | collected 2016-02-17
ACTGAACTGGTGCTGGCGGTGCCTCATGGCGCAGATCACATTCATGTCACGCGTGGGGACGGAGACGGAAGAATTCACCTTGCCTAAATACTGTGCAGATTTCGCCGCACGCCAGGGAATGAAATGCCAAGCTAGTGTCCCCGGTGTTGACTTATCCGACTGCTTAGTCGATATTTTGCGAAGTTCGGTAGGAGAGAACAGGACCAGATGAATCGCCGGATCGCATTCGCACTCGCCTCGTCGTTGCTGTTCGATGCAGGAGCCGCGGCACAGAAACCAGTTGCGGAACTCCCGCGCACCCACATCGATACCACATGGAATCAGCCGACAGGTGGGAAAGCCTGGGCTGCTCATACCGCCGACGAGTTTTCTCGTGCGTTGGCGCAGTCGTCTCCCGGGGACGTGATCACGCTGGATGCGGGAACGGTATATACGGGGAACTTTCGGATTCCTGCAAAGACAAATCCGAATGACAAGTGGATCTATGTCATTAGTTCTGCATATAGCAAGCTGCCGGCGCCCGGTAAACGTGTTTCGCCGTCGGATGCAGCAAACATGCCAAAGGTTGTAACACCCAATGTGGCAACCGCGATCGGAATCAACGAATCGGCTAACCACTGGCGCTTTGTCGGAATTGAAGTCTATTCAGCTTCCACCTTCGCACCACCAAAGAATCCTCCGGGAGTGTATAGCGGCTATACGCTTATCAACAATTTCACTTATCCGCCAGTGAACCTGCCCGATTCGATCGTTTTTGACCGCTGTTATGTCCACGGCGATGCTACGCACGACGTTCAGGCGGGAATCTCAGGCAACGGCCGGAATTATGCGGTGGTCGACAGTTACATTGCCGACATCCACATGAAGGGCGTCGACACTCAGGCATTCAACGCCTACTACACCCCCGGGCCGATCAAGCTGGTGAACAACTATTTCGAAGCGGCCGGCGAGAACGTAATGTTTGGCGGCGCCGGGGGGCCGGCAGATCCCTATGTTCCGTCAGACATCGAAGTAAGAAACAATCACCTTTTTAAGCCGCTTTCATGGGTGCCCCTGAGCCTGAATGGAACCTATGTCGAAAAGAATGCGTTCGAACTTAAGAGTGCCCGGCGTGTTCTGTTTGACAGCAACACTATAGAAAATGTATGGGCAGCAGGGCAGGTTGGCGCGGCGTTTCTGCTTACCATCCGTACTTCTCAAAGTGGAGATATCGCTGTGGTCGAAGATGTAACGGTCACAAATAACATATTCAGGAATGTCGTGATGGGATTTAGTACCTTGGCCACTGACAATCTATGTGGGCCGCCAGCCTATCCTAACTGCAAGAATTCCGGAAACTCGGCACGATGGACAATCGCAAACAATCTCATTACGCTGTACGACTCGTCGATTCCGGGTGGCATTGGCGCTCACACCGGACTAATTGTGTTCAGCGGCGGAATGGACCGGCCGCACGGAGCCTTCACCTTCTTGCACGATATCGTTTTGCAGCACAATACAGTCGTGCCACATCCGTCGAAACCGTGCTGGCAGTCCATCTATTTCGGCGTTCCCGGTGTCTGGAAACGCCCGTTTCCCAGGAGCAGCACGGATAATGTCTGGATTCTCGATAACGTACTCTGCAAGCAGCCGACCGGAGACTGGGGAGTACAGGGCAAAGCCGGTCTAACGGAGTATATGGGTGCACCCGGCACTCCTCCCTTCGACCTGGCGCAGCGCTTCACTGGCAATGTAATGTATGTGTCACCCGGCGAGCAGATGCAGAGCTTTCCGCCTCACAACCTATCAACAGGCAAAACCTTTCGTTACGTAGACCCATCCAAAGGGAACTTTGAGCTACTCGAGCCTCGATGGACAGAAACCACCGACGAAAGGCCTGCAGGTGTAGACTCTGCGATACTGCCCAAGTAATATCCATTAGATTTGAAGCGAAAGACCTGTATGATTCATTTTAGCTGCAAGCTTGAGGGCAGCTCAATAAATATGCATGGCGGAGATATTCACTAACAAGTAGCTAGGGGTCGAAGGTCGATTCCAGATGCCGAGGTTAACATGAGATCCAGCTGACATTTGGTTTCAGGCGCTCAGATCTAATCACAGGCACACGATAGCACGCTAAACTACTTACCAGGTTACATCAGGCTTTATTGCGGAAACATTGGCGATAGTAAGTTTAATGGCCTTGCTATCCCTTTGATGTGCGTGTCAGGCGTTGTCTGCAGCAAACCCACGAAGTCTCGCCTACGCCACTCGGCAGCGTTCGCCTGGCAACGCCTGAGGACAGCATCAAATGTGGTACAATCGGGCATTCGTGTTCGATCCTCGGAGAAAATGCGCGCGATAACTTCTACTGCGTGTTTTCAGCAAATGTGGCGTAGAACAAGTTTCATTTGGCTTTATCAAGACTCAGCGAAATCAACCGATGGAGACACTTCTAAGAGAACTGATTGGGGATCTTTGGCGGGTAATCCACGAATTTACTCGTATCCAATGTTTCAGGAATTGTCCGCCAGCGCATCTGCCGATCTAGGAGTGTGAGGGTGAATGATATCGAACCGCGTCTTGTCCGGTGTTTCTCGGCGGTTTTTCCCGGCATACCGGAACCGCAGATTACGAATGCTAATGTAGAGACCGTTGAGACCTGGGACTCCGTCGCAATGGCGACCCTGGTAACTGCAGTTGAAGAAGAGTTCGGCGTTGAGTTCGACGTGGATAGCCTGAGTAATCTAACGTCGTTTCAAAGCATCCTCGGCCACCTGAAGCAGCTTAAAGCAACTCAATAGAAGGACCGCTATTGGCACTGTCAAGTTTTGGCGTCTTTGCCCCAAGCTAAACGTTCCCTACCTATGACCTCCGACGCCAAGAATGCCTTCACGTTTAATGAAGAGCTCCAAACGGAGTTCGCGCGCTTGTCGGGAGACTGGAACCCAATGCATATGAACACTGCAAGCGCCCGTCGGACGCAAGCGGGGAGAAGAGTAGTGCACGGAGTCCACATCGTCGTGTGCGCCTTGGATTATGTGGCAAGTTTATCGGGTAGTTTATCGCTCCCGACGAGTCTCGGTACGAGATTCGTGAAGCCTGTGTATGTCGGCGAGAGCGTTCAGTTTCGTGAGACATTTCGCACCAATTCGGATTTGCGTTTGGAAGCCTTGGTGGAAGGCATTGTTGTAGCAGAAGCCGACATCACCCTCGGTGGAGCGCATCGCATCTCTCGGTCGGCTCGCCCGGAGTATGGCCTCAGCGATGAACCGGTCTGCCATGAGTTGATGTTGGAAGAAATAGCCGGGCGCTCTGGCCGAGTCCATCTGGTAGCGACAGAAGATGAGATTGCTCACCACTTTCCCAATGCTGTGAACTGGCTCGGCGCAGAGGTTGTCGGAGGGCTGATATGCCTTTCACGTCTGGTAGGCATGGAGTGTCCAGGACTGCATTCGCTCTTCTCAAGTTTCACGGTGGAGTTTCCGGCGACCGGGACTCCGCCGTCCCTCGAATATCGCGTCGTAAGTCTCGACAAGCGCTTCCGTCTAGTGAAGATTGAGGTCAACGGCTGCGGGCTACGGGGCACGGTGGCGGCTTTCGCTCGTCATCCTCCCGCCCTTCAGACGTCATACAAGGAGCTGTTGACGATCGTTAGTCCAAATGAGTTTCAGGGACAGCGAGCCCTGGTAATCGGAGGATCACGCGGTCTGGGGGAGTTTACGGCCAAGGCCCTGGCTGCCGGAGGCGGCGTACCGACAATCACCTACGCCACTGGCAAGGAGGATGCGGATCGAGTCGCCGATGAAATAAGGCAGTCAGGCGGCAGTTGCGACGTGATGAGATATGACATCCACACCCAAGCTTCACAACAATTAGAAGTCCTGTCTTCATTCGTGCCTTATCTGTACTACTATGCCACGTGCCAGATTTTTTGCCGCCGCACTAAGAGATTTGATCCATCGTTATTAGAAGAATTCTTGAAATTCTACGTTACGGGCTTCTATGACCTATGCGCGGCTCTGAGAAGCAAACGTGAGAATGGCTTCTTCTCTGCGTTTTATCCCTCATCGATCGCTGTTGCCGATCGGCCCCGAGACATGACGGAATATGCCATGGCGAAGGCCGCCGGGGAAGTACTGTGCACTGACCTCCATCGATTCTGGCCCGGAATTCACATCATTAGCGTGCGTCTGCCCCGCCTACTCACGGATCAGACAGCTACAATGTTTCCGACAGAAACCGCCAGCACGGTCGATTTGATTTTGCCTATCATCCGAGATGTTCAGTCTGTCCGTGTGTGAGTCACAAGGGTTTGTGCACTAGCAGCGCAGTATGCCGAATAAGTCCGGCGTACCGTTCAGCGCCATCGCAGCGTGGACGATACTCGGGTAAATATTTGTAACGTTCTGGAGAACACGGCCTACGGTTTTTGGCAGCCAGATTTGGAGTGGACGAAAACCTAATTGCGGCCTCACGGAGATAAACTATGATCATGCAAAGCAGGATTTCTAGGGAGACATTCGGAGCTGGAAGAACGGCAAAGCTATCCTGAGGCTGGACGGTGCGGGTGAGCGGATCTCTGAAAAAATCGATTTTGGGGCTCTTGCGCATGCCGGGAGTTTCGAAAGCACTTTCGAACTTGAGTGATACGCACGCGTCGATTTTCATGCTGCATCGCTTTTCCTCTCCCGAGGACGGAGTAAGCGGACATGACCCTGCGACTGTTCGAGCCATTTTGGCACGTCTGCGCAAGGAAGATTATGATCTCATTTCACTGCAAGATATGTTCTATCGCCTTCGAGGAGGCGAACCGCTGCGACGGGCCGTTGCATTTACGATCGACGATGGATACTTCGACCACGGATTGATCGCTGGGCCGATCTTTGCCGAATTCGATTGTCCGGTCACGATCTTTGTGGTCACAGGTTTTCTGGACGGTAAAGGCTGGCTGTGGTGGGACCGGACACAGTATATCTGCGAGCAAACCTTAAAATCACAATTAACCGTGCGCATCGGTGAGGAGCAAAGGCTATTCAAGTTAGACTCAAAGGTAGCCCGCCAGAGAGCAACCCTCGAAATCAATCTCTGGTGCCAGGACGCGTCCCACGCAGATCGATCGGCTTGCCTTGCGGACCTGGCTAAAGATGCCGAAGTTGAATTGCCGCCCAAGCCGCCGCGACGTTTTGGGCCCGTTTCGTGGGATGAAGCACGCCAGCTAGAAAAACGAGGAGTTTCGTTCGCGCCTCATACGGTGACTCACCCAGTGTTGTCGAGCACATCCGACGAACATGCGAGGTTTGAGATATCGGAGTCCTGGAAACGTGTGTCTGATGAATTGGCATCCCCCGTGCCGATTTTCTGCTATCCCCACGGAAGACGGAGGGACTTTGGAGCTCGCGAAATGGAAGAGGTACACCGAATCGGACTATGGGGCGCGGTTCGAGGGTATCCGGGAAGGCTTCATCCGAGTGACTTTCGCCGGCCTCCGAAGATTTGCGCCGTGCCCAGATTTCCGTTTTCCGACAATCTGACCGACATTCTGCAGTGCGTTTCAGGTCTTGAAACCGCAAAAGCCAGGCTCCGTGGAGCTTTGAACTAGAAACCATGCTGAATGCACTTCTGGATTGCGCAGCGAGGTGGAAGGCGAGGTTGGAACGTGCACGTCTGGAGCGACGGTGGGCGAACCTGCGTGCTTTAGGCATGCACATAGGTCAGGGAGTCAACTTGCCAGCCTCCACATGGATCGATACATCGAGTTGTTTTGCCATCAGCATCGGCGATTGGTGCGGCTTCGGCGAGCAATGTTTGATTTTGTCCCACGACGCCCAAATGGACGAGTTTCTGGACGCCGGCCTGATCGCGAAGGTGATCATCCACGAATCGTGCCATTTTGGCTCTCGTACGGTCATTCTTCCCGGGGTCGAGGTTGGACCGCGAACGATGGTTGGGGCCAACTCGGTTGTTGCAAAGTCACTTCCCCCCGACACTGTCTGCGCCGGAGTTCCAGCTAAGGTAATCTGCACCCTGGATGAATATCTAGACCGTCATGTTGCGAAGTTGGCGACCGCGAGGAAGTTTCCGTGGACGGAATACAATATTGGCTCGATGACTCCTGAACGGCTTCGGGAATTGATGGCTGCACTGGACCAGGGGCCAGTCTATATCACTGGCGGTTTCTCGGAAGAACTCAAGGGCATCGGAGGAACCGCACGGACCGCCTACGATGAAACTGCGAAGCCACATGGTGTTCAATACTGGAAGTCACGAAACTCGAGTCCAAGATAGCACGCTGTCTGAATGCGTTGCTCGGTAATGCTTTTTCCGCTCCACAGTGTTTATCAGCTCGCCGCGGGCCACCCGACCGCGAAGCAATTGGTTGGACAGGCATCTATGAGTTGGGCGGACCTTGCGTGACGGTAGTGTTTGATGCAACAGGCGCTGGCGCGAATCTCGAAAGTGTCCGAGCGATGCCACGGGCCACTGGATTGGATGAACCCTGTATAGCGATCAGCACCTCTGAGACAACTGGGGCCTCTTGCCACAAGATCAGGCTAACGTACACCGCAGCTCCGATTGTGGCGGCACTTACCAATTGAAGCGCTGGATTGGTTACGCCCAGCCGCTGCAAGACTTGCAGCGATGACAACGCGACGAGTGCCATCACGATCGTCGACCACATGCTCGGCCAAAGAGCTCGAAAGAAATCACTCAGAGTAATTCCAACCAACCGGAATGGGATCAGGTACATCGGAACCATCAACACAACCCAGACGACCGTGTAGCAAACCGCGACCCCCATGATTCCCCAACGCAATCCGAAGATGAATGAGGCTACGTAGCAGATGCTCGCGAAGATTTGCCAGCGAAAAAGAAGGTCTGTTCGTCCTTGCGTGTTGTAAACCAGATTTAACGTGCCAGCGACAGACTGCAGCGCGCCCAATGGCCCAAATACTGCCAAGAGCTCAGCAACTGGTTCCCATTTTGGCCCAAGAAACACGCGGACGAAGGGCTGAGCAGCTACTCCCAGCCCTACCATCGCCGGAAATGTTATCAATGCGATCAGGCTCGAGGTCCTCAAATAAGCCGTCCGAAAACGTGCGTGGTCACCGGCAAAGCGCGACAGAGCCGGATATGTCACCAGAGCCAGCATGTTAGTGAAATTGTAGAGCGGAAACTGCATGAGCATGTAGCCCATCTGGTAATAGCCCAGGGGACTACTTCCCAAATAGCGGGCGACGAGAACATTGTCGGCATTTCGGGAAAAATAGTTCATGACATGCGATCCTGTCAGATGAAGGCCGAATGACAGAATGCGGCGGGCGTAATCGGTGTGAAATACAGCTTTCACGTGTAGCGGCGAGAGAAACCATGTCACTACCGTAGTTACAAAACTCATCACCAACGCTGCGGCAACGAGTGCCGAGACTCTGCCGCCGGCCAGAGCGATGGCAATGGCGCTGCTGGTTCCGCAAACCGCACCGGCACTTTGGGCCGCTGCCAGTTTTCTAAAATCCATCGACCTGCTCAAAACTGCCGTCGGCACGACGCCGAGCGCGCCAAGAAGAAACGAGACAGAAAGAAATCGCAGGATGGTTGCCACTTGCGGCTGATGAAAGAAAAGCGAAGCAGGCCAGGCAAGAGCAATGACCAGAAGAGTTACGACCGTGCCCGTTCCGCAGTTCAGCCAGAAGGCAGTCGAGGCCATTTCGTCCGTCAACTCTCGCTCGCGTATCAGCGCGGTTCCTGTCCCTACGTCACGAATTGTTTCCAGCAGAGTCGTGACCAGCACGGCCATGCCCATCAAGCCGTAAGTTGCCGCAGGAATTCGCCGGGCCAACACTGAAACAGAGATTACGGAAAGCACCTGCCTGGCCACCTGCACACCGGTCAGCCAGACCATGCCTGCGGCCGTGCGTTGCGTCAGCGATGGGCTGTTATTCGTCATACAGTGTCAACGTGCGCGCTTTCCAAAACGACGAGGGTGCCCTACCGCTCCGGAAAGTCGCCTCCCGCCCGGTCCGAGGTAAGCCAAGTTGATCAAGTTTAAGCGTGTGGGGGAAACGAACGGTACTTAATGAACAATTTTAGCAATGATCTCTCTCTGGCAGCGCTGGAAGTGCCTGCCGCATGGCTCCTACAGTTCCCCAAAAGGTTGGAACCGTCGAAAAGAATAATCGATGCCGGTGGCGAGTTGGAACCATCTCCGAACTGCTGCTGCAATCGCCCAGAACCCACCGCCAACATGACACCGTGAATGCGCTGACGCTTCAGCATGTGGAGTTGATGCCAGACAAGTGGATGGTCGGATACCTCAATCAGTGACTTCGGTGTCTGCTCGGTGAGCGGTCGCCAACGCTTCGCAAGACCACCAGCCCATTGGAGTAATGATACGAGATTTATTGGCACATTGGGGAAGCGTCATCGTTGCCGCACGACGAGGATATTCGAAAAAGAGACTTCAACCTAAGACTTCCGCACGAGCTCCAGCCAAGCTTGCGAGCCAATTCGCGTCAGTCGAGGAACGACGCGCAACCCTGTCAGAACTATGTACAGCTTAGGGCTGTGAAAGAACGTGTTGGCAAAGGCCAGCGAATCCTTCGCCTTATCGAATTCGCCGGCCGATAGATGCATCTTTCCTCGATACAATTCTGTCATTGCCCGGAACCGCTCAATCTGCCGTTTCACCAAACGACTCCTGGAGGGAGTTAAGGAGAGTGATCTCTGCAGGCGTTGCAGCGCGTCAACCACGGCCTCATTTGACTTGAGGATCTGGGTGGCTAGCGAACCCGGATGCAAACGGTGTCGCCCGAGCACAGCTTTGTGATAGGTGATCTGGCTGCCGGAGTACGCCACTCGCAGCCACATGTGAATGTCTTCAGCGCGAAACATTTCCTCTTCGAACATTCCGCACTCAACGATCACCCGTCGGCGGGCCACCGTGCTGGACGTTACAATGTTACAACGCCCCGTGAGCAGGCTTTCGAAGGTAACCGCTCCCCTCGACGGGCTGCCTTGCATGCAAGTCGTCCCCGCCCGCCGCGCACCACCTTGGTATATCGAATCATCGTGGCTCTCATCGCCAAAGTAGACCTGATCACAGTAGATCATATCCAGCGATGGAGTCGTCTCAAAAAACCTCATTTGAGTCGCCAGATAATCGGGGAGCCAAACGTCATCGCCGTCGAGAAAGGCTAGGTATTCGCCGCGCGCCGCCCGAATTCCCGCATTACGATCGGCCGCCACACCGCGGTTTTCCTGTTTGATGTACACAACCGAGTCGCGATACGGTTGAAGAGCAGTCTCTAGCTGTTGGGTATCGGGCGAGCCACCGTTGACAACAATGACTTCAAAATTCTTGAACGTCTGCACAAAAACCGAGCTGAGAGCCTCTCCGATGTAGGAACTGCAGTTATAGGCAGGAACGATGATGCTGACCAAGGGCGTAACCGCCGAACAAGACGCTGCATTAATCGTTGGGATCGTCGCCATCGCTGCCTTTATCGTGCACCAATTTATAAAAACCTTACCTTAAGCCAACATTAAATCAAGCCGTTTCAAAAACACGCCACTGACTGGCGACGAGAACCGGTATAGCCGCACGCAAGCCCTGGTGTCGGCGGGATCTGCGGCTGGAAATCGCCTGACGGGCGACCGTCGCTTACCTCCTCCGCGACTCGACTCGGCACATTGCATGCAGCTCGAATCCGATTGTATAGTACCGGGAAGAAAGTTTGTTTCGCATCACTAACGTCACTGCAGGAACCAAACGAACAACCGACAGGTTCATTTATTACGATTGGACCCGAGGGGTTTGGTGAGGATTCTCAAGTGATTGAGGCAGCTTGCGCCAGAAGTGGTGCGTGTCCTGCCACAGCGGCGTCATCCGGCGCGGCGATTACGCCGGTATGAACAAGAACAATGGCGAAGTACGGAGTCATTTCCTAAATGATTTACGGATTAAAGGTCATTGCCACTTATTTGCTGGGCACAGACTGTGCGGGGCGCGATCTGGCCGTGTACCCCGACGACACATTTGTGGTGTCTTATCCCCGTTCTGGGAATACGTGGACGCGGTTTTTGGTTGCCAATTTGGTGTATCCCGATAAAGAAGTTAGTTTCGTAAATATTGAGAGGCTCATCCCAGATACTCTTCAGTCAAACCGGGCTTTGAAACGAACCCCTCGTCCACGCATCATCAAGTCGCACGAGTATCTCGACCTTCGCTACCCCAAGACCATATACATAGTTCGTGATCCCCGGGATGTTGCTCTTTCTTCCTATAACTTCAGACGGAAATATAGGGAGATAGAGGACGCGCTTCCCTTGGAGCAGTTCGTCGAAGATTTCATTGCCGGACGGCCCGCCTCCGGCTGGGGAACATGGGCTGAGAATGTTGCCAGTTGGATCTTCGCTCGCCGGCAAAGCGACAAGTTCCTCTTGCTTCGCTATGAGGACATGATCAGTGACCCAGGAGCACAGTTGGCACGAATTGCAGAATTCATGGGGATCGATCCTGAGCCGAAGCGTCTGCAGAGAGCGATCGAGCGGAGTTCGGCCGAGCGTATGCGCGATCTTGAGAAGCGTGAAGAAGACAAATGGGTGGCGACTGTCGGTTCCTTCGCTCGGGCTCAAACACAACAGCGACGTAAGGACATTCCGTTTGTGGGCGGGGCGAGCTCTGGTGGCTGGAGAAGCGCTCTTCCAGAGCGATGCGTGCAGCAAATAGAATCTGCGTGGGGCGAGTTGATGACTGCCGTTGGCTACGAACTGGTGACCGTGAGCGAGCCGCAGACTGCGCGGTAGAGAGTGCGTACCCAAGGAAATAATACGACCCACTTCACCTCACCTTAGCTTCATTGAGCAACGCACCAGGAAAGCTAAATTGAGGAAGGATCCCAATGGGCCTGTCTGTCAATGTCCGACCAGCCAATTTCACCGGGTTAATATTCGACATCGGCTTTCATAATGGTGACGACTCTGCTTACTACCTGTCCCGCGGTTGCACGGTTGTCGCAGTCGATGCAAATCCACTTCTGATTGATCAGGGGCGTGCGCGTTTTAGTTCAGAGATTGCGTCAGGAAGGCTCACCCTTGTGAATGCCGCTATGTGGCACGCTTGCGGCGAAACGATCCCGTTCTATGTAAATGAACTCTACTCCGGTAAGAGTTCAATTGACCCGGATCGTGATCAGCCGGGTGGAAAGTTTTATCAGATCGACGTCGGCACAGTAACAATAGCTGAACTATTTAATAGATACGGCATTCCGTGGTATCTCAAGATCGATATTGAAGGAGCAGACGAAATAGTATTGGATACATTGCCGCAAGGATTACCCATGCCGAGGTATCTCTCCTGCGAACTGGGTGAAGGCCCCTCCATGATCGATCGGCTATCCGGTCACGGCTACACAAGCTTCAAGTTGATTAATCCCGAAACTCTTACCCAGAGCCTTCCCATCTTCAACAATGAGTTCTTGGTGCGAGGCTTGCGCAAGGCAAGCGTCCTTTGTCCGCCAGTGCGCTTTTGGATCGCGAGATTGCCTAACCGCATTCGACCGCAAAAGATTTTCTGGGACCCTCCTCGAACCCGCTTCTCTTACGAATTCTCGCTTTTCTCGAC
>Ga0126383_10002652_pt1 | contig 11601 bp, 10 predicted proteins | sample PanSoiMetPlot_35_FD_96882 | JGI IMG/M metagenome (GOLD analysis project Ga0126383, IMG submission 96882) | Tropical forest soil microbial communities from Panama - MetaG Plot_35 | ecosystem: Environmental > Terrestrial > Soil > Tropical forest > Bulk soil | place: Panama | collected 2016-02-17
CAACACGTGCGGTGCGACCGCCGTCAAGAAGTTGGACAGCCAGACGGGTGCGGCCCTGGCGGGCGCGACCTTCGTCCTCAAGGACTCCGGTGGCACCCAGGTCGGCCAGGGCACCACGGGCGCAGATGGTACGTTCTGCGTCGGTAGCCTCAACCAGGGCACCTACACGTGGACCGAGACAGCCGCACCTCCAGGCTACGTCATTCTCACTACCTCGCAGACCGTCAATGTCAACGCCGTGAGTTCCTGCCCGACCACGCCGTTTGTCATCACCTTCCAGAATCAGCCGAAGGGTGCACTCGCGGTCAAGAAAGTCTCGGACAAGGGCAACACGCCACTCGCCGGCGCGACCTTCACGTTGAAGGACTCGGGCGGCACCCAGGTTGGCTCCGGCACCACCGGCACTGATGGAACCTTCTGCGTAGGCAACCTCGTTCAGGGCGTCTACACGTGGACTGAAACGGCACCCCCACCAGGCTTCTCCGCAGATTCCACATCGCAGTCGGCCACCCTCAGTTCGGGCAGCACGTGCGCCAACACTGCCAACATAACCACGTTCAACGACGCGCCGCTGACGGACATCACCGCCACGGCCAAGTCTGAAGCGACCACGGGAGGGACGCAGACAACCATCACCTGCAAGGACTCGCTGGGCAACAATGTCGGCAACTCGCCGCAAGGTCCAGCCGGTCAGGACGCAGTCACGGCTAACGGCCTGAAGCCAGGCACGTACACCTGCGTTCTCGTCGTAGACCCGTAGTTCCCATTCTGGGGCCGGCGTACGCCGGCCCCATCCGACGAACCGTGTCTGGACGTAACTACACGTCACCGCGCAAGGCGACTACCCCCGCCATGACTCGCCCGACCATGACCCCAACCGGATCACAACAACCCGCGCCGACCTGTCAGACCGCTGCGTAGCGTATACTCCGGTAAACGGAGCGGCTAGAATAGCGAGCGGAGGCACCTAGCCCCTACGGGAGTTGTTAGGTGCGTCAACAAGCGAATAGCGTGGTCGAGTATGGACTGCTCATCGCGTCCATAGCAGTGCTGGTCTTACTTACCGCAGTAACGTTTGGTATGCAGGTCCAGTATTGGTTCAGCGCGATGACCGAACGCATCGTCAATCATCCGTAGCGACTGGCCTGCTGCGCCCCTCGCCTCGCCACTCATCTCACACCAGAACCGACGTGGCCCGTCCCAACCCCTCAAACCAAACCGGGCTTCATCAGACCACATCGACTAACCCCAGCTAGACCACTCAGACCTCGCCGTGTCTAATCCGTAGCGACACGCCCACTTAGCGTCCGGTCCCCACGAGTCTCACCAGACCTGGCCAATCCCCCGCGACTTGCCACGCCTGGATTCACACCAAATCGTCTCGTACCCGGCCATCACGACAATGCATATCGGTTCCGAGTTCAACCCGCCCACTCTGCCCAGCCGACCTGCCATCCCTGGTCCCACCGGGGCCTCGCCGAGCCTGACCAGCCCTACCCCGCCATCTCGACTCGTCACGCCGTGACCTGACTTACTCCGAGCCCAGCCCCCACGACCGGCCTTGACAAACTCTCGTCTCGCCATCACATGGCAGATCAGGCCGACGCTCGCTCGTCTCGCCAAACCATCTCACCACAGGACTCGTTCAAACCGACCTCACGCCCCTCGTCTCTACAGACGCCATACCGCTCACGTCTCAACGGACCCTCTCCGACGAACCTTGCCCAGCCGATCTCACAACGAGGCCCGTCATGCCCAGTCTTGCCGAGCCCTAGCCGACGTTACAGACCACGACAGGACAAGCCCAGGGCAGCACTTCTCGACCAGTCCGCGCAGAGCCCGTCAGCACAGTCGCTCGTTCCGTCCGTTCCGGCCAATACCCATCTTTCCGACATGTCTCGTCGCGTCACGCTTGCCGCTTATCGCCGCCCACCCAGCACCAGCCTTCTCGACCAGTCATCTCGGGACAACCCGCATCGTGACCCATCCCTGCGACTAGCCATCCCCGCTTCAGGCATGCCGCATCTCACCGAGGCGACTGGCCGTCACTGGAGCCCATCTCAGCGACTCTGCCCATTCGCATACCGACTAGCCTGACCTAGCTACCGCCATGCCTCGTCCCCACGACAGGTCTTGCCTTGGCCGACCGAACCAGTGCGCCTCGCGTCAAGCCTTCGCGACATGACTTGCCGCGTCTGCCCGGCTCCACGCATGTCTTCCCCACTCCAGTCCGGGCTACATCCAGGTTGCGTTCCAGTCCAGCGACACGTTGGCGCTGGGATTGTTCGCGTAGTCGTAGATGCCGAGCCGCACTTGGAGAGCAGTGCAGTCCTTGGGGAGCGTAATCGTCCACTGCCGCACGAAATTCGGGCCGAGGTTGGTGATCTGTTCACGCCCGAGTTCGGTGCCGGCCGTTATGTCGTCGGCTGCGGCCTCCAAGCCCTCCGACGGCATCGACGTGGACGAGACGTAGTTCAGGCGAAAGACCAACGCCACCGCCCCAGTCGGCGCCTCGAATGGGCCGACAGTCTCATGCGGGTCGTCAACACTCGTGGCGACCACCATACTGCCAGCCCCGGCCTGAATTGGGGCAGCGAGCGTACTTTGCTGACCGGGTGGGCTACCGATGCCGCCTTGATTCAGAGGTTCTTCAGGTTGCATCGCTAGGGAACAGCCGTAACCGTAATCACGCCGACAGCCGGTGCGCCAGGCTGAATGTCATACATCACGCTCTCGGCTCGGACCGGGCCAGCAGCGCCCTGCGTCGTCGCGATGACCTTGAACTGGCCGCTGCCCTGGACGAAGACGACGGTCGCGGTTTCGTCATCGGAGTCCTGATCGAGGTTCGGGTTGACCGTGACAGCAGTTGACGGAGCGCCAGACTCGTCCTCGGCTGACCAGTTGGTCTGAGTCTTGTCGTGAGGAATCGCCGTATCCAGTCGGTCCATCCACTGAACGGAAGCCGGGCAGTCATTCGACGGGATGGGCGTAGCGTCAGCGGTTGTCATGGTAGACAGCACTCCATTGATGAAGATGCGCCCGTAGCGTGGGGCGCGGTTCCAGGCGTCAAGCTCGGCACCTATGCCTTTGAGGGCAACGTAGATGTCGGCGACGTGATCGAGAATCTTGGCCAGAGTGTCTTCACTGCTCACCTGATCTCAACCGAGAGTTTACCCAAGAAGGAGTGAGTATGAGCCCCACCCGTCGCGAGTTCATTGTTAGCACTGCCGTTACCAGTGTCGCGCTTGCCCTGCCTGCCGCGACTGTCGCTCAGGCGGCTGCGCTGCCGCCCCCAACCGAAGTCGTCACGGTCGTTCTGGATCACACGTACGGACTCCCGCCGACGACGAAGCTCACGGACCTACGCTGCGCGGAATGCGGCGACGCCATCGCCCCGGCGGTGATGGACGAGTTGGATAAGCCGGCCTGGGTCATCTGCCAGGACTGCTACGACGACAAGGTTGGCGAGCTAGAAGAACAGATCGAGCCCGAGACCACCGACTGGGACAAGGACGAACTGGAGGAAAAGGTCGGCAACTTCGAGGACCGCATGGACGATATCGACCAGGCAGTCCAGAGGCTCGACGCCAGGGCGTTCGCGATGCAAGACGCAGTCCGGTCGCTCGGCCCCGGTGCCTATCCCCCATCTACCTTCTTCCAGACGCATTACGAGCGGATTCGTGAAGAGTTGGATGACCTCATGGCCTTGATGAGGAAGCCGGTATAGTTCACCGCTGACATATCCCGTCAAGTCATATCCGCAGCGTCATCGACCCTCCCCACTCTTTCGACCATGCTGCTGATCCTCGCGCTGTTGTTGTGCGCGTGTAACTGGAACGCCCGAGTCTCGGCGTGTCCGAACGTGCCCAACAACGTGACGCCCACGGCTGTCGAAGCGTCGGCCTGTCCGTACGAGCAGGCAGAGCAACCGGCGGCGAATGCCTACACGCTCAAGGCGCCTGACCCGAACGCCGCGCCCGGCTGGGTCGAGCTAGCTCTGCCCACCGGACGATGGCTGGTTCACTCGGGCGATTGTGTGCTGGATAGCTTCGTGATGGTCTGGTATCACTCGTCCGCACCAAATCTGGCCGGAGTCAACGATTGCCCGCTCGACGCCTGGATTGCGCTCAGCGACGTACCGTGCGATATGGACGCCGAGGGCCATTGCGACCTTACGGCTGACCAAGCGTTTATCGACTGGACCGGGTCCGCGAGCCCCTAGTCCGGGATAGGCGTCCGGACTATCGGAGCGGGCGCGGAAGCGTTGGGAACCGCGAGTAGCGTAGGGCGACGCCGCGAGCTAGGCGAGCGTTCCGGACGGTGACACGGACCCTTCCGGACGACGATCCAGAACACCTCGGCTCGACGGGTGTGCCGCTGGATTTGCCAGTTGTGGCCCACGAGTGTTGAGGCACGCGGCTCGTCTTTGATCTGACGGTCGCAGGCAGTCAAGCCGGCCTCGCGCACCGCCACGATGAAGTCCACCATCTGCCAGCGCATCACACCCCGATGGACCTGATCCGCAATCTTGGCCAGGATGATGCCGCCGGGACGCAAGACACGCTTGGCCTCGCGCAGGAATGGCTTGTAGAGATGGCTGATGTCGGCGGCGTGCTGGACCGGCTCAGCTAGCGCACCGAAGCGCTCGGCGTAGCGCGAGTTGCGACCAGCGTCGGTCATATGTGGGGGATCGAACACGACAATGTCGAAGCGGTCGGTCCAGTCCACAGGTAGGTGACGGAAGTCGCCGACCCACGTCAGGTCTGGCAGATCACGACAATCAACTCGTTCTTCGGGTTGCCAGGGGAGTCCACGCCAGATACGTCCGACACCATACGTGGCGTCGAGAATGCTTGGGTGGGCGACAGCATGAAGCGGGATCAGGTCGCGGAGGCAGTCCTGATCGGAACCGTGCACCAGCGACAGGGCGCGGCTGCGCTTAGCGGGGGCGAACACCTCGCTAGTTTAGGCGCTTACTCGCGTAAACGCTAGGACAGGTTGATGATGACTGGCTGCGTCGGCAGTTGGGCGCCATCCTGAACCGTGAAGTCCATCGTGCCCATGAGTCCGGCCGAATGGATCGTGACGGTGATCGGCGTGCCCGTCGTCGGCGAGACTGCCTGGATGGTGGCCTGGAACTGCAACGAGCCATCGACCAGAGTAATCGTGGCGTTGGCCGGATCGCTCGGGCTCCAAGCTGGCGGCCCAGGCCATACGCTACCGACAGGGATATCAGCTTCGAGCGTGACCGAAGTGCCGGTGGGGATCGTGGTTGCCATGTCTACCTCTCGTTGTACAAACGCGCGGCGGTCGAGATTGCGAAGACGAACATAATGCCGAAGATCACGCCCAGTAAGAAGCTGATGATGTCCAAGGTAATAGTCGGCATTACTCCGGCGTGCCATTGGGTGCGTCCTCGAATGAGACGATGACCGGGTCGTTGGCATCCCAGTCGTAGACCACCAGTGGCTGGTGCGGCAGTCCGCCCTTGGCGACTGCGTACTTGGCAGCTTCGATCATGTCTTCGGCGTTGCCCATCCAGATCGGCTGGGTAGCGTCGGAGTTGGGGCGCCCTGGTATGCGCACGACAAAGGTCTTCACGATTCGTCGTACCCCATGATGATGTTCGGCAAGGTCAACTGGCCCGCGCCGCCGGTGTAGTTGCCGTCAACTGCGAAAACGAGGCGGCAGAAGTTTCCGTTGCGACCACCGTTGGCAGAAGGCACCACCTGACCGTCGTAGACCTGGGCAGCGACAGTGATGGCGGCGTAGGTGCCGTCGCCGTTCGGGTCAGTCGGGGTTGCGCCGTTGGCCGTGGCGTTGGGCGGCATACTCGCGGTGGTGCTCTGGCGGTACGCCGGAGCCGACATGAAGTACAGCTTCACACCCGTCGCGAGCGTGACGTTCGTGCCGAGCTTGATCGAGCGATTCCCGAGGCTGGTGACCGGATCGGTGACCGTGATCGCGAGCGCCACCTGCTTGTACCACGAGTAGTAGGTGTTCGGGCTGACCTGAGGAATCGGGATGGTGAGTGTTCCTTTTTGAGAATCCTCACGGTTGAACATGATGCCGGTCGTCGCGTCGGTCCCGGCGGGCTCGGTCGCGGCCCCGCCGTAGTAGTCGGCAGTCACACTCGCAGCCACGCCGCTATCCTAACCCCACATTCGGCCTTGACGCCCTCGCGTCGGAATGATGATGGGCGGCGGTGGCAAGCCGAGTTGCGCGTAGCCGGCGGTGCTGGACTCAGCCAGCGAGCGCCAGCCGCCACCCATGTCGAACGTGTACGGCGAGCCCGGCCAGCTATAGCCGCCACGGGTCGGTGTCAGGATCGGGTTCGGTTGTGATGGCGCGAGGCCGTTGAGTAGCTCACCGTGGAGATGCGGCCCGAGGCCCATCAGTTGTCCCTGGCCAGTCCTGGCGTCGCCAGCGATCCACAACCCTGTCGGGTTCAGGTACGACGGGCCAATCCCCGACGGTCCGAGCAACTGGCTATTCGCCAGCACCTGCGCCACGTAGGTCGGTGGTGGGAATGTCCCGTCGGGCGCGGCGACGACCGGCACCGGGTTGGCCCACAGCATGTTGTGCCAGTCGAGCATGTAGACAACCTCGGCTGACGTGGCGACCGCGATGATGCCGCCGACGGTGTACAGACTGTCGGGGTCGGAATGCATCTGCTGCATCGGCAACCCACCGCCCACGACGAAGGCATCACCGCTGGTCTTGGCGAGGTACAGGAAGTGCGGCGTGACTGCGAGATCAGCCGTGTTCGAGTATTCCTGCGGCAAGACCGTGAACGTCTGGTAGACCGCGCCCGGTGTGCCTGCCAACCCCCAGCGGTCGGTGCCAGCGACGAGGATGCGTCCGTCGTACAGCAGCGCGAAGCTGACATCGTCGTTGCCGACCATCTTCTGCACGTCTGCCGCGTGCAGTGATGGGCAACTGAACGGGATCGTCAGGCGGTCGTTGCCGAGCCAGGTGTCGCCGGTGTTGGTGCCGGTGCCGAGTTGGTAGCGGTCGTTCTGGCCCCAGCACATCAGGTCGCCCTCGAAGATGCGGACGAAGTTCTGGTTGCCCCAGGCCCAGCCCATCCAGCCGGTTTCGATGTTCGGCACCGGCAGTGGCGTCCAGGCACCAACGTTGAAGTGCGGGCTGAAGATCATCGACTCGGCACCTGACCCGAGTTGGCCGTACTGATCTTGGCCCCAGTTGTGGACCCGACCGAGGCGGTCCATCGCCATGGCCCCGTCGATGCGGCCACGGACGATGTAGAAGCCGGCGTACACGTTGGAGAACGCCAGCATCATCGGCTGGACAGACAGGGTGTCGCCGTACTTGTCGAAGGCACGACCGGCGCCGGTGGCGCCCTTGTTCCACTCACCCCAGGCTCGCCAGTGCTCGATGGTCATCTCGCGCCCGAGCGTGTCGTCGTCGGATGCGTAGACCGTGTCGGGACCGAGCGTGATCTGCGACACGCCACGTGCGGTACCAGCCCGCTTTGGCATCCCACTCGGGTTCACCGACCCGTCGAGTAGCTGGTAGCTGGCGTTGTTGCCCCAGCCCCACATTTCGGACTGCCTCTCGCCGATGGTCGCATCGCTCGAATGCTGAAGCACGACCATTGCGGTTTGCGACAAGCAGCCGTAGCTGATGGCCTCGGCGTACATCGAGCCGAACAGCACCTGCTGCGGGGTGGTCAGCCAGCCACCGAGGAAGTTCTGGCCGCATTGACCCATCGAGTTGTCGCCGCAGACGGCAACCGAACCATCGCGGTACAGGATCATGGTCGAGTCGCCGAACGGCGAGGCATCGGCCACGTTTGTCGCTATGGCGACCGGGCTCTCTGAGTCGCTCGTGCCACCGTTGCCGAGTTGTCCGAGATTGCCAGCCCCAAACATGTACAGCGCACCAGACTCGGTGACGATGGAGGCGTGGCGTCCGCCGCCGCGCACGCGCAAGATGCGCTCCGCGATGCCGTGGTTGACCTGAGTCCAGCCGATGTCCTGCGACGAACCAGGGAAGTCGCCCGCGACCCAGATCGAATTGTCCTGACCAACCACCATCGAGAAGTTGGTGCCGCAGGTGACGTAGCGGCAGGGCGGCAGATCGGTCATCTTCGCCCAAGGCTGGGTGTAGACCGCCTGACCTTGGACCAGCGCCGGTAGGTCTTTCGCATCGACCATCGCGACGGTGGTCGGCATGCTCATGCCAGGTGCTGGCGCCAGGACCATCTGCCGCCGCTGAACCGGGAACTCGGTGTAGCCTGGAGTGTCCGGCGGTGGCGGCGGTGGCGGGGGTGGGGTATTCGTACCGCCGCCACCAATGGCCAATTGGTAGGCGTTGTACTCAGCCTTCTTTTGCTGTGAGGCGGTGACAAGGCCGAAGCCCTGGTTCATGCCGTCGGACCAGCAGTAGAAATGGTACTGGGCCGCAGCACCATCAAGCGCGGCCACCATCGGCTGAATGTCGTTGGCGTTCAGCGGGTTGAACTCGGTGACGTAGCACGCCAGACCGGGCGTGATGGCTTTCAGGTCGTTGATGAGCCCGACCGCATCGGTCGGTGTCTTGCTGTACGGGTGCAGGCCAAAGCCTGCCGCGCCGGTGATCTGCGGTCCGACCGTCTGCCACCACGTCAGTTGCCCGCTGGCTTGACCACCGACGATCTTGGGCTTGCTGGTCATCGGCAGCACCTGCCGCCACAGTTGCATGTACTGGTCCGGTGTCATCGTCCACGACGAGTCCGACACGAGATCGGGTTCGTTGCCGACCTCGAAGATGTCCGCATGGGTGAGCAAGTACGGCGTCTCAGTTGGTGACCAATACTCGCCACTGACCGTGCTCTGGCGAGCGATGGAGGCGATGACCTTGATGCCCTTGGACTGGCATTGCGCGGCGTAGTTCTCGCTGCTCGGGCGCGACACGACACGCACCCAGCCGGTGCCGAGAGCCTGGAGCAAGTCCATGTTTGGTGTGCCAGCAGGGTTCGACGGGTCGATGTTGACACCGGCTCGCGGATTGAGACTGTAGGTGGCCGGCGGTAGAGAGCCGGTTGTGCCGCTGCCGCTGGTTGGTGAGCTTCCGGCGTGCTGGATCGGTCCCGTCGTCAGCGCCCACACACCCTGTGTACCCGTGGCCGGCGGTGGCGTGATGACGGTGCTGCCGCCATCGAGCATGATGCCCTGACCGGCCTGGATAGCCATCAGTGCGCTCGTGTGATCGGTGCCGCCGGCGTCCTGATCCGAGACCAGCACGTGCTGTGCGTTGTTCCAGTCACCCGTATCGGTGGTGACCTGGCCTGGCTTGGGCGCGCCCGGTGTCGCGCTCCACGTCCAGTTCCCGATGGGCGTGTTCGGGACAACGACAGGATCGGGTTGCGGGCCGGTGAGCAGGTGGTAGCAATCACTGAAGGACAGGCCGTTGGTCTGGTAGGTGGTGGACGAACCGAAGCCCGTCTGGTTCATGTCCGAGCGGCCCCAGGTCCACACCTGGCCGTTCACGTCGAGGGCGATGCAATGCCCGTTACCGGCGCCAGCTTGCTGCATCATCGGCAGCGCGATGTACGGGGTGGAGATGCCTGGCGACGGGACGTTGTTGGGGTCGTAGGTGAAGACGGTGCGCGGGACTAGGAATCCGTCATAGACGTTGTTGTTCGAGCGCTGGCCCCAGTTGTTCGTGCCCCAGTGGTAGAGGCGACCCTGCGACATGCCGATGCAGAAGTCCTGGCCGGCGTACATGCGGTGGTAGCGCCGCCGAGCCTCGACATTGATCGGGAACGGGACTAGCTGGTTGGACTCCTTGTAGCCAAGCTGGTTGTAGGTATTTGAGCCCCAAGCAGTCCAGAAGAAGTCGTAGTTGGCTACGTCACCGGGTGAGGTGACCGTGTTGCACGAGATGCGCGGCGGCGTGCCTGGCCAATAGCTCTGGCCCCAGTAGTCGGGCGGTACCCAGTAGCAGTAGTAGCGCCAGCCGTTCTGATAATCCGGCGAGCCGCCGACGGTGCCATCCGGCGCGGTCCATTGACCACCCGACGACGAGACAGTCCCGTCAGGGTTGTAGATCGTGTAGTAGTCGTAGCGCCAGCCGCACCACCACACCGTGCCGCCGACACCACCGGGCTGACCTGGCGTGCCGCCGTAGGCGTAGCCGCTGGTCGTTTCGTTCGGCTCGGTTTCACCCAACGACGCCTGGACTGGCTTGAGGATGAGTGTCTTGCTCGCTAGCGACGCAGCGGCGGGCATGACCAACCCCTCGAAGCGCAGCGAGGCTTTGGCGTGGATCGTGGCCTGGCGGTAGTAGAACGCTGCCGAGACAGGCACGGTACGCCGCGTGACGCTGAAGTTGGCGCTCGCTGGAACGGTGCGCTGGACTGCGCCGAGTGCGGCCTTGACGTTGGAGATGAAGACCGGGAACGGCCTGGCGAAGACCGCATGGACCGGCACGTACTTGATGAGGAACAGCGGTGCTTTCGCTGGGACGTACCGCTCCGCGCGCAGCGCCCAGCGAATCGGAATGCGGCGCTGGAGCGGGAAGCGCACCGTGGCGGGAACGAGCCGCTGGTAGCGTCGCTCGAACTGAGCAGTGATCGGGACATTGCGCTGTTGGGCGGGTGGCCCTCCGAGTTGGCAATGGACCGGGACGCTGCGCGAGCGAGTCCAGCGCAGCCGCCGCGTGGCCGGCACGATGCGCTGGCGACTGATGATGAACCGTGCGTTGACCGGGACACGCCGTTCCAGGCCGAGGCGTGCCGTCGCCGGGACCGCTCTGGCGTTGCGGTAGGTGAGTCGTGCGGTGACCGGCACCTGGCGCTGCGCGGTGCCCTTGAACACGCGCGTAGCTGGAACGGTGCGGTTGCGCGTACCACGGAAACGAGCCGTGACCGGCACGACTTCCTGGTGCAGCGGTGCGAAGTAGATGATGTCGAGCCGCCAGACAACCAGCGCATCCTCGGAGCCAGTTCCGATGGTGTTGCGGGCCTGAACTGCGATCTGGTTGTAGTCGCCGGTGCGGAACAGGCCGGGCGTGATGCTCGCGTTGAGCACCGGGCCAGAGACACCATTCGACTCGGAGACGATGAGCGAGTCGTTGAGGTACCAGCCGGTAACGTCGTCGTTCGCCCAAGCCTGGAGGTAGGCGTGCAGGACAATCCAGTTGGGCGGGATGAAGAACTTCTGGCGGAAGATCGCCTGCTCGTTCGAACTGGCTGGGCCGGCTGTGACCCAGATGCAGTTGACGCCGAAGACGACCGAGCTATGTTGAACGGCGTTGGCCCAAGTGCTGTCGTCGTAGGTCAGGTTGGTCCAGCCGGTCGGCGGCGGCAGGTTCGTGCCACCGACCCAGAGACTCTGCGCCTTGACCGAGGCGGCGTCGGAGATGACCGTGAAGGTTGGGAAGACAGCAGTCGCCGGGACCGTGCGCGTGAAGTTCTTGCGGAACCGCGCGATGGCCGGGATGTAGCGGTTGAAGCCGAAGCGTCCAGTGGCAGGGATGGTCCGCGTGCCCCGCAAGCGCAGCCGGCGGGTCGCGGGAATCTGACGGAACAGCGAGCCCTTGAGCCACGTAGTGGCGGGCACTGCCTCGGCGCGGCTGACCCAAGCTCCGCTGGAA
>Ga0126383_10002653_pt1 | contig 11600 bp, 6 predicted proteins | sample PanSoiMetPlot_35_FD_96882 | JGI IMG/M metagenome (GOLD analysis project Ga0126383, IMG submission 96882) | Tropical forest soil microbial communities from Panama - MetaG Plot_35 | ecosystem: Environmental > Terrestrial > Soil > Tropical forest > Bulk soil | place: Panama | collected 2016-02-17
GCGACGTAGGCCCACGCCTTCTCCACGACGTCGCGCGGCGCCGGACCGCCGAACTCGAGCGAGTTGGCGAAGCCGTGGAGAATGTAGATCGTCATGTAGGGAGAGGGCGGTCCACCCGGCCACCAGGGAAAACCTCCGGACGCGGTCTGGGCCTTGATCAGCTTGGCGAGCGCCGCTTCCTCCTCGGCCTTGGCGATCTTCGGATCGAGGATCCGGACCAAATCGCCCCCGACATCGCGCCCGCCGCGCGAGACCTCGAGCCACGGTGTCTCTTCGAGCGCCATCGCCCGATTGGGATCCGGCGCGCTCCAGGTCTCCAGTCTCGTGTCGCGCCGCGACAGCTCCTGGGCCATCTTGGCCACCGAGGGATAGTCGCGGAACAACGACGACACGATGGCCGTCGGGACGAAGCGGTTCAACGTCTGCTCCGTGCACTCGTAGGGGTAATGGACGAGATAGGGCAGGGCGTTCAAGACCGACTCGAAAAGCTGCGCGTCCACGGTGACCACCAGCCGCTCGTCCACGCGTGACGGATCTCCGCCGGCCGCCATGTCTTCGAAGGTCATCGTTCGCGTGGCGCCCGGTTTGAGGCTCACGAAACGCGACTGGATCAGATGCAGGCGGCCCGGCAGGACGGGAACCGGCCGCAGCTCCCCGTCGCTCGCGTCGCCCGCCGAAGCGGTGACCTTGAACGAGTAGTTCCCCGCGCCGCGCGGGGCGGAGATTGGAAAGACGACCGCTGCGCTTCCCTTCGAGTCCGCCGCGAAATCGGCGGAGGCGCCGGCGGCAGGCAATCCGAAATCTGCCGAGGCGTTCTTCTGCGTGGCCGCGTCCAGGATCTCGATGGACACGCGCCCGGACATCTTCCTGCCCGTGGCGTTGTTGACGACGACCTTCAGGTCCGCCTGGTCTCCCTCGCGCAGGAAGCGCGGGACGTACGGCCGCACCATGAGGTCTTTGAAGCTCTGCGTCTCCTTCTGAATCGACCCGGCCTTCAAGTCCCGCGTCACGGCCTGGACCCACACTCTCCAGGACGTGACCGAATCGGGGACGGTGAACTCGATCGCGGCTTCGCCGTTGGGCCCGGTCAGCAGGTGCGGTTTCCAGAACGCGGTCTCCGAGAATTCGCTGCGAAGTGCGTTCGGCGCCTGGGCCGCCGAGCTTTCCTTGTCCTTGCGCTCGTCGATGAATCCGCCGACCGCGGCGCTCTTGGCCACCACCGCTTCTTGAGACGCGGGAGCCGGGGCGGAAACGGCAAGCGCGTCGGCCACGCGCCCGTTGGCCGCCTCCTCTCGGAGGATCTGCCCTCGGTACCGCAGCCCCGGTCCGCCGATCCCATAGCCGTCCAGGAACTTCAGCCGGTCGCCCGCGAGCGACGGGCCCGAGGGGACCGTTCCGTAGCCGTTGCTGAAGACCCACTGCGCTCCCTGCTCGCCGAGGCTGGCGCGCTCGGAACCTGGCGCGGTGTGGTCCGGGTAGATCGACAGAGGATCCGCCGGGGACTGCTGGCGGAACGCGTCGAGGCTGCGGTCGTACATGTAGGCGAGCAGCTCGGCCGCCTTTTCCTCGACCGGCTTGCCGTCGGGCGCCTTGACCGTCACCCGCCACGTCTCGGAAGTTCCAGGCCGGATGCGGTCGCGGAAAGTGGCGAACGTGAGATAGAGCTTCTTGTCGTCCCACGGAACGAAGACCGCCGCGGTCAGCTCTATCCACTGGTGATCCCGCAGCATCGAGAGACGCACACCAAATCCGCCGCGGTCCTTCTCGCCGATCGGGAACTCGAGGAGCTCGCTTTCTCCGCCCTTCAAGGCCCGCCGCTCGATCAACCGTCCGTCGCGGTAGAGCTCGAGCGACAGGGGCTGGCCGGGGAATCCCGAAAGCGCGAGGAGGCGCGCGGTCCTGCCGACGGCGACCGAGGAGGATTCGGCCAGAAGCGCAGCGGCGATGGGAAGCTTCAAGCCCCGGCCGGCGACGATGAAGTCCTGACTCAGATCGAACTTCGCGCCCAGATCGTCGGACGTCTCGTAGCGGAGCCGATACGCGCCCGCGGCAAGCTCCGGCAGCGCGATCCGTGCCTCTCCCTTCGCGTCGTGGGTGGCCGTTCCGTGCGCGCGCTCGGGCCCGTCCTTCCACTCCCGAAGCTGCCCCAGCAGCGACTCCTGGGATTCCCAGCGCGGGCGCTGGCGGTCGCCGGGCGTGGCGAAGCGCTCCGCGGCGGGATCGACGCGAGCGGGCCGGTCCGCCGGGAGCATCAGGGCGGACGGCGCCGCCAGGCCGAGCACCCGCCAGGTTCCCGTTCCGGCTCGCGGCGCGCCGCTGGTATCCGTGCGGACGACAGTGACCGCGGCCTTCGAGCCGGCCTCAAAGAAGGAGGTCTCCATACGCGCCGTCGCCTCGACTCCGACGAAGCCGACGCGGAACGGGCGCGTGGCGCTCCGAGTCTCTCCGCCTTCGTCGGTCACGTCGGCCGTGGCGACGTAGCGGTAAGTGACGGCGCCGGGCTTCTCCTTGAGGCGCTCGTCGGCTCGGGGGGTGAACGTCACGTGAAAGACGCCGTCGCTCCCGAGGGGAGCGCTTCCCTGGGCCACGGTCTCGGGCTGACCCCAGGATGGTTGAATCCAGCCCCAGCTCCACCACCACCAGGGAACCTCGGCCTGCCTTGTGACGCTCCAGACCACGGTCCCCTGCGCGACCGGGAGACCGAAGTAATAGCGCGCTTGCCCCGAGAGCGCGAGCGCGTGGTTCAAGCGAATCGGACCGTCGGGGTCCTTCCACGACACCTCGAAGGTCGGCCGCTTGTACTCTTCCACGCTGACGTAACAGGAGCCGCCGGCGGAGCTCTCCAGGCGCCAGTTGCCGAGCGCGCGTCCGGAAGGAATCCGAAACTCGCCGGCGGCGGTTCCAAATTCGTTGGTCGCGAGCGTCATCGAGTCGACCTTCTGGTTGTTGGCGTCGACGAGGCTGACGGTGACAGGCGACGCGGCCACGGTCTGGAAACGCCCCTGGTCCGCGCGGCCTCGGTAGACCAGCACCTTCCAGTCGATCGTCTGCGCCGGCCGGTAGATGGCGCGGTCGGTATAGAGGAGCGACTGCGTGATCTCCGAAGGGGGCGGCCGCCGCGACAGGGAGAGGTAGTTGGCGTCGAGGGCGGCGTCCCGGCGCCGGCGGGCGAGAAGGAAATAGTTGTGGCCTTCCCGGCCGGAAGCGTATTCGAAGCGAACGGAACCGTCGGCGGAAGTCTCCCTGGTCTCGACCGGCGCGTGCCTCTGGTTCCAATCGAAGCGGTAGAGCGTCACCGACGCGGAAGCCACCGGCTCTCCGGACCGGCCGGCCAGCACGCGCGCCTCGATCATCGAATCCTCCTGCCGCGTGAACAGCACGAGATCGGTGACGATCAGGTTCACGGAGAGGATCCGATTGTCGTTCTCCGCAAAGTCGGAGCGCGCGGAAAAGACCACGACGTACAGTCCCGGCCCGTCGAGCGGTGGCGTGACGAAGGTGCGGTGCGGCTTGTAGTCCGGAGTGGGAGGAAGAGCCACGCTCCAGGACGCGGCCGGGCGCTCCTTCGCCAGCATCGCGCGAACGTCGCGGCCCGAGGGGAGCAGGTTGTAGTCGGTTGCCGACTCGATCCGTGCGACCAGGTCGACCGGATAAGCGCGCAGGTACAAAACGTCCACGTTCTTGTGCGTCAACTGGAGGGAGCGCCGGCGGGGGCCGTCCTCCGACATCGACGCGGCCTGGAAGTCGGGCGCTTGGATGGAGGCGGCGATCGACCGGCACTCCTCACCGCCCGGGGACCGCGGATAGGCCTTCTCCCCTTCGCGCGCGATGTCGAGAGCTCGAATCAGGTTGTCGACGGCGTCCTCCGCCTGCCGGAATCGCGCGAGCGTGGCCATTCCCATCGACCACCAGGGGACATCCCGAAACCGCGGGAGCCGCTGCTCCAGGTCCCGCCGGATCTCGCCGCGGTCCGCCGACTGCGTGAAGGCCGCATGGAGCCGGCGCAGCCGCTCCAGACGCGCCTCGAGCGCGGCCTGAGACTGGCCCCCGGAGCCATGCCACGCTTCCAGGTCCGCCAGCGCCGCGACGATCTTCTCCAGCGGATGCCCGGGTCCATCGAGCCGCAGGCCGTCGGCCGGTCCTTGGCGAGCGAGCAGACGCGCCAGACCCAGGCCTTCGACAGCACTCGATTGTGCCGAGGTCCATCCAGTGGTGTCGGCCAGAAGGTCGACCGCGAGGTACGTCACGGCGTCCCGCAGCGTGCCGCGGATTTCGGCGGGATAGGAGTTGGCGGCAACGTATTCGGCGAGGTCCTTGACCGGCACCTTCGAGAGAGCGTCGCGCTCGAGCCAGGCGTCGCCGTAGGCGCGCCGGGCCTCCTCGAAGATCTGCTCGCGGGTCCACGCCTTCAGATCGACGCCCGGAGCCTCGACGCGCTCGCGCTGAGAGATCTCCCAGGAGTAAGCGCGCGCGTAGGTCACGAGCGTCTCGCCGTAGAAAAGATCGAGCGTGACGCGGGAGAGGAGACCCGACGGACGCGGCTCTTCCTTCAGGAATCGGACTGCGGTTTCATAGCCGTGGAGGCCGATCTCCAGCTGCGCCCGCCGCACGAGCGCGCGGGTCCAGGCCGCGTCGTCTTTCGCGGCCCGCGCCCGGGCCAGCAGGTCGTCGACGACTTTGGCGGCCTCGGCGAACTTCTGCTCCGAGACCATCCGGTCGACGTCCTTCCAGTCGCCGGCGGAGGCGCCGGGCGCGACGCGGGAAGGGCTGGTCTGAGCTCCCAGCGCGCAGACGACGGCGAGCAGAATCGGCAATCGAGGGAAACGGCGTGGATTCAAGGGTCTCATTCTGTCAGTGAGGGAACCCGCATCCGCCCCGAAAGTTCCGGATCGACGAGGACAGCCGCGACGAGGGCTGGGACCAGGGCCCTCGGGACCCTTGGGGCCCCTCGCGGCGTGACCAAGTTTTGCGAACTGGATTCGCAAAACGACTCACGCCGCGGGAGCCGGAGCGGAGCTTCAGGATCAGGAACGCGGTCGAGCCCGCATCCGGGCGAGCCGCGGTCCGGTGCGCCGTCAGGCGCAGATCCTGAAGCGCAGCGCAGGCGACGGCTAGCCCTGAAACGCGTAGGAGAGCTTCAGAAAGAACTGTCGGGAGACGCGAAGCAGATCGTAGTGGGGATTGACGGGCCCAAAATCGACCGCCGGGAAGAGGGCCCGGCTATCGCCGTATCCCAGATAGAAGACCGTCTGCCAGTTGAGCTTGTAGGCAAAGAGCGCGGAACCGTCGAAGTTTCCTTCCTTCGCCGGTACGGAGAAGGTGTAGAGGGCGGGGTCCCGATCCGTCTTGACGTACTGGCCGATGAGGCGCAGGAACGAGCGGGCGGTGAACGTGTAGGTTGCCTTCAGCCGTGTGACCTGCGAGGTGAAAAGCCGTCCTGAACCCAGCGTCGGGTCGTCGACGTTCACCCACTGCCGGTCGCCGACGAAGTCGAGAGCGAGATGGTCGGTCGGGCGAATCGTCGCCGTGACAACGACTTCGCCGCCGTGTCCCGGGCGGGCGTTGGCGAAATCGATGTCCTCGCCGGCGTGCCCGGTGATCTGCAAACGCGAGATCCAGCGCGGCGGGTCGACGGTGACGAAGTAGCTCATGTACTCACGCGGGATGACCTTCCCCTGGACGCGGAACCGCTCGTCCGGGTAGTAGGAGAGCTCGCCGAAGAAATTCCAGCGCCCGATCAGATCGATTCCGGGGTTGATGCGCCGGGAGAGAAGGGATCCGTCCGTCAAGGCCTGGTAGTCGAAGTCGACGAAGGGCCGAACGATGTTGAGAAATCCCGTGGGATAGAACTTGTAGTTCACGAAAGAGTGGCTCTCGCGGTAGCCCACCTGCGGCACGAAACCGACGTCCGCGCGAAACCCGTCGCCAAAGTCCTTGTAATCCGTGAACCACTCGATCGTCCGCGTCGAGTGATCCCAGGAGAGGTCGAGCCCGTGGGAGGAAAAGCTCCGGCCATCGAAGTCCGGGGACAGGTCGGGGAGATCGGGCGTCTAGGTGGCGGAAAACAGAACCTGCCCGGTCACGAGATCGAGGTCCGACGCCCGCCACTGAAAATCGGGCCCGAACACCCGGTTGTAGCCTCCGCCCTTCACCTCGCGGTCGGTGACGAGAATGCTCGCAAACGAGGACCCGAAGTCTCTTCGGAGACGCCCGATCGCGACATAGGAGCCGAAGTCCTGGGGCGCGAAGGAGGAGGATTCGGGGCCCGGGATGATGACGCTTCCGCCGCCCCGGTCCTCGGAGACGAGCGCGGTATAGGAGTACGCGCCGAACTTGCCCGTCCCGCGCAGACCCCAGCGCGGCGACGTGATCGTGCGCGTGTAGACGGCCTGGATCGGAGTCTGAAAGAGGTCGCTCGACTCGAGAAAGAATGGGCGCTTCTCCGGATAGAAGAGCGCGAAGCGCGAGTTGACGGCGATCTGGGCGACGTCGGACTCGACCTGCGAGAAATCGGGGTTGATCGTCGCGTCGATTGCCGTGTCGGGGTTGGGAGTCCACTTCGCGTCGACGCCTCCGTTGAATCGGACCGGCCGGTCGGTGAAGTCCGATCGCGGATCGGTTTCGTCGCTCGGATGCCCGTCTTCCTTGGCCGTGACGTAAGGTGCGACGACCCAGTGGCTCGACGCGGGAAGCCCGGTGATTCCGGTCAGCGACCTCATGAAGCAGAGAAGACAGTTCGAGCCGCGCGGAATCGGGCTCGAATAGATCGCGTATCGAAAGTCGCGCGGGTAATTGCGCCAGATCAGGATTCCCCAGGTCTGGGGATCCGCTGTCGTGTAACGCAGCGTCGCGAGCGGAATGGCGATCTCCGCCGTCCACCCCCCGTTCGTGATCCTGGCGGCCGACTCGTAGAAGAAGTCCGGGGAGAAGTCTTCCTGGTTCGCGTTGCCCTGCAGCGCCTCGGTCCACGTCGCGTCTCCCTGTATGCCCCGGGGATTGACGCGAAATTCCATCGCCGCGCGGCGATCGTTTCGGGTGTCCAGGAAGATCGCCATGTTGTCGTCCGTGCCGATCACCTGGTCGCGGTCGACATAGGGGGCGCGGATTCTCTCGGGATGAGGATCTGCGCACATTATGCCGATGTAGAAGGCTCTGTCGTCATAGGTCAGGTAGGCGAGGGTCGACACTTTCGGGGGCACGTTGTCGCCCGGCTGTGTTTCCCAGAAGGTGTCGATGACGGCGGCCCCTTGCCATCCCGGATCGGAGAGATCTCCATCGATTCTGATCGGACCGCTCGCGCGAGGCACGGCGAGCGGCGGCGGAATCGGCGGCGCGGAAGAGGATTGGGCCCGGAGTCCCAAAGGCGAAAGAAGAAGCGGCACGGCCAACAGAAGCCCTCTCCGCCGCCCGCCCCCTCTCACACAAGTCTGGTACGCCCGTGCGGGCCAAAGGTTGCCCGCATGTCCGAGAGCCGCAATCGGAGCGCCGATTTCGCTTAGAGTTACGTCTCCGCGATCGACGTGAGGAGGCACAGCATGCCCGAGGGCCCTGAGGTCGAGACCGAGAGGCTCCACGAGGAAATTAAGGAAGAGCTCGAACACGAGGGCGGCGCCTTCCTCAAGGCGATCGCTCTGACGACAGCCATCTTCGCCGCGCTCGCCGCCATCGCGGCGCTGCGCGCCGGCGCGACCGTGAACGAGGCCCTGGTCCTGAAAACCGAGGCGACGCGGCTGCAGGCCGAGGCTTCCGATCAATGGGCCTACTACCAGGCCAAGGGGATCAAGGCGGCGACCGCGGAGGCCGCGCGCACGTCGTGGCTGGCCATCGCCAAGGAGCCGCCGGCCGAGTACGGAGAAAAGGTCAAGCGCTACGCCGAGGAGCAGGCCGAGATCCAGAAAAAGGCGAACGAGCTGGAAAGAGAGCGTGACGCAAAGTCGGCCGAGGCCGACCACCTTCTCCACGGCCACCACGGCTTCGCCAACGCCGTGGCCCTCTTCCAGGTCTCGATCGCTCTCGGCGCGGTCGCCGCTCTGACCCGCAGCCGCCTGGTCTGGGTGGGATCGCTGCTGCTCGGGGCAGCCGCGTCGGTCCTCTTCGCGGTGACGTTCTTCCGGCTCTAGGCTTCGGCGGCAGCACGCTGGTCCGGGTGGTTCCCGAGCCCATCCCGGTATAGTCTCGCCTCCATTGGGCAGGCGCGAGCCCGTCGCGCCGGGAGGTTCCGATGACAACCGCCTCGAGACGGTCTCTTTGCTTCTTTCTCGTCCTCTTCCTGTTCGCGGTGTGCGGCCCTCCAGTGTCCGCTGCCGCGAAGGCCAAGACCCCGGCCCCCGCCGCCACGGCCAAGGTGGATCTCAACACGGCGAGCGAAAAAGAGCTCGAGGAGCTGCCGGGCGTCGGCGCGGCCACGGCCAAGAAGATCATCGCCGGCCGCCCCTATGCCTCGGTCTCCGATCTCTCACGCGCGGGTCTGTCCGAAAAGACGATCGCCAAACTGGCCGATCACGCCACGGTGTCGGCGGCGCCGGCTCCGAAGTCCTCTCGGGCGTCGAGCGAAGGCAGCCGGTCGACATCCAAAACGTCCAAGTCGGAGCCCGCGGCCAAGTCGGGGGCGGGCGCGGCGGGCGCGCTGGTGGACCTGAATTCCGCCTCTGAAAAGGAGCTGGAAGATCTTCCCGGCGTCGGCCCGGCCACGGCGAAGAAGATCATCGCCGGCCGGCCCTACGCCTCCGTGGAGGACCTGGGACGAGCGGGAGTCAGCAAGAGCACGGTTGCCAAGCTTTCGGGACTCGTGACCGTCGGCGCAGGCGCCGGCTCGAGATCCGGGGCTGGCGGCGGGTCATCCGCCGTGTCTTCTTCTCATGCGTCGGAGTCGGCGGCTCCAAGGTCCTCATCCGCCTCCCGGGAATCCACTGGCGGCGGCGCCTCGGGCACGATGGGCGCGCCACAGGCGCCTCCCGCTCGCGGCATGGTCTGGGTCAATACCGCGACGAAGGTCTACCACTACGAAGGAGATCCCTGGTACGGCAAGACCAAGGAAGGCAAGTACATGACCGAGTCGGACGCCATCGCGGCGGGCTATCGAGCTTCCAAGGAATACCAAAAAAAGAATTGAGCCGCATTCGTTACGAACGAACAGTTTTTCAAACAGGAGGAGCGCCATGAAGAAGGCCGCGGTTGTTCTCGCAAGCGTCGTCCTGGCTGTCCTGTTTTCGACCGCCGTCGTTCTGGCGGCCGCCAAGACCTATCAGGTCACTGGCCCGGTTCTTGAAGTGTCCGACACGATGATCGCGGTGCAGAAGGGGAAGGACCGTTGGGAGATCGCGCGGGACGCCTCGACCAAAGTGACCGGCGATCTCAAGGTCGGCTCGAAGGTCACCATCGAGTATCGCATGACGGCGACGTCCGTCGAGGTCAAGGCGGAGAAGGCGAGCAAGTCGACGAGCAAGAAGTCGAAGTAGCGGATCGGCGTCGGCGAAGCCTCCGGGGAGAGATCGCCGGCATTTCTTTTCCCGTGCCGAGCGACAGGAAAAGGCAGTGAGGGGGAATCCATGCTCAAGGGATTTCGGGATTTCATCGCACGCGGCAACGTCGTCGACCTCGCCGTCGGCGTCGTCATCGGAGTGGCGTTTTCCGGGATCGTCGACTCGCTGGTCAAGGACATCATCACGCCGATCATCGGGATGGTGGGCGGGCAGCCGGACTTTTCCGCAATCAAGATCGGATCGGTCGGAATCGGCAACTTCATCAATGCCGTCGTCGCCTTCCTGATCAAGGCCGCGGGCATCTACTTCTTGATCGTTCTTCCCTTCGGCCGGTTCGCGGCCAAGTTGGCGGCTGCTCCGCCTCCCACGCCGCAGGAGCAGCTCTTGAAGGAGATCCGGGACCTGTTGAAGCAACAGGTGCAGGCTTCTCGGAAGTAGCGCGGCTCGCAGGCCCGGCCGCCCGATTGAGATTGATTCATCGGATCATTGATTCATTGTTTGATTGGGACTCGTCGAGACCCAATTCGGCGTTGAGTCAATGAATCAATGATTCAATTCTTGAATGATTTCAATTCTTCACCGGAAGTCATGGCTGGGGATCGGCTCTAAGTTGGAGAGCGCCCAGAATCGCTCTCCCTTGACCGAGAGGGTTCCGTCCTGTTTCTGGAGAGTTCCCTCCACGATCAGCGATCCCGATCCGACGATGATCTGGCGGTTTTCGCGGAAGAGATCCGGGCGCACGATGGCCTGGCACAGGCCGGTCTCGTCTTCGAGCGTCAGGAATACGAAACCCTTGGCCGTCCCGGGACGCTGGCGCACGACGACCGTGCCGGCGGTCGTGACGCGCTTTCCGTCCGGGAGCCGCGCTAGGTCCGCGGCCGAAAAAATTCCGCGCGCGTTCAACCGCTCCCGCCAGTGCTCCATCCAATGGGGGCCGGTGGTCATGTGCGTGGCGGCGTAATCCGCCGCGGTCTCCTCCTCCGGAGTCATCTCCGGCAGCGGCGAGGGGTCGTCCACCGGGAGCTCCGCTAAGAGCGGCCCCGCCGGCCGCCCCACCTTGGCCACCTGCCACAGCGCCGAGCGGCGCGTGTTGCCGAAGGACGCCAGGGCGCCGGCCTGCGCCAACAACGTCAGCTCGTGCGGCTTCAACGCGCACCGCCGCGCCAGATCGCCGGCGTCGCAAAACGGAGCGCGGCCCTGTTCCTCTTCGATCCGCCGGCCCGCCGCCTCGGAAAGACCCTGGACGAAGCGCAGCCCCAGGCGCACGCCCCTGGCCTCCCAGCGGCACTTCCACCCGGAGCGCGCGACGTCGATCGGGTGGAACGGCGTGCCGTGCCTCTGCGCGTCCTTGATGAGGGTGGCCGGATGGTAGAAGCCCATCGGCCAGCAGTTCAGGAGCGCGGCGAAGAAGGCCGCCGGGTGCCGGGCCTTCAGGTAACAGCTGGCGTAGGCGATGAGCGCGAACGACGCCGCATGGGACTCGGGAAATCCGTAGAGAGCGAAGGAGGTGATCGACTTGACGATCTGCTCCTGGGCCTCGGCACCGATGCCCCGGGCGGTCATTCCCGCGCGCAGCCGTCCCTCGATCGCGCCCATCCTCTCCATGGACCGTTTGAAGCCCATGGCCCGGCGCAGCTCCTCCGCCTCACCGCCGGTGAATCCTCCCGCCACCATGGCGATGCGCAGGAGCTGTTCCTGGAAGAGCGGGACGCCCAGGGTGCGCTTCAAGATCGGCTCGAGGCAGGGGTGCGGATACTCGACCGGCGCCCGCCCCTGCCGGCGGTCGAAGAAGGGGCGCACCATTCCTCCCACGATCGGACCCGGCCGGATGATCGCCACCTGCACCACGATGTCGTAGAACTTCTTGGGGGCGTTGCGCGGAAGAGAGGCCATCTGAGCGCGGCTCTCCACCTGAAAGCAGCCGACGGTGTCGGCCTCGTTCAACATCCTGTAGACCGCCGGATCGTCGGCCGGCAGATGCGCGAGATCGACGTCCACCTTCTCGTGCGCGCGGATCATGGGGATCGCTTCCTCCATTGCCGCGAGCATCCCCAGGCCCAGGAGGTCCACCTTGACGATCCCCATGTCCGCGCAGTCGTCCTTGTCCCATTGCACGAC
>Ga0126383_10002655_pt1 | contig 11593 bp, 5 predicted proteins | sample PanSoiMetPlot_35_FD_96882 | JGI IMG/M metagenome (GOLD analysis project Ga0126383, IMG submission 96882) | Tropical forest soil microbial communities from Panama - MetaG Plot_35 | ecosystem: Environmental > Terrestrial > Soil > Tropical forest > Bulk soil | place: Panama | collected 2016-02-17
AAGTTTGTTCAAGAATGGAATTTGAGAAAAACGCCCTGCTCTTCGGCGCGGACCCGACAGCTCGGATTGTGGCCATTGAGTTGGGCGAAAGCGGCACCGTGCGTGTGCATCGGCGGCAAACAGATGGTTCGCCAGTTACCGACGTCGAGCCGTTCCATCCGTTTGTCTGGGCCGACTCAGACGTTGTCGATCTTGGCATTGAGACTGAAAGACTTCGGGGGGATCTGAAGTACGGGTGGCTCATCACCGTCGATAGCTGGAAGGAATTGATCGCGCTCCGCAACGGACTCAAAAACGCCGGACGCGATTTCTTCGCGTTCACCGACCCGGTTCAGCATTATCTCACCGCGACAGGGCGCACACTGTTCAAGGATTTGGCCTTCGAGGGACTGAAACGCATGCAACTTGAAGTGCTCGCGAACGACGAACACATCATGAGCATCGCACTCTCTGATAACACCGGCTGGGAAGAATCGATCATTGTCGATCCAAAAAACCTTGAGGAATCCGAACGCACTGCGCTGCAACGCCTGACCAATCTCATCAAAGAACGCGATCCGGACGTGATTGAGGGACACGATTTGTTCCGCGTTCATCTCCCGCTCCTCGCCACACGCGCGAAGAAGCTGAAAACTAAACTCGATTGGGGACGCAGCGGCGGCTTCCTCCGCTCGCGCCCGTCACGGCTGCAAATCGCAGAGAAAACCATCGATTATCCGAAGTTCACAATCGATGGACGGCATTTCGTCGATACGTTCTTGTTGGCGCAATTTTACGACGTCGGCATACGTTCTCTCGCGGGTTTCGAACGCACGGATGTCGCCCGGCATTTCGATCTCTGCGATAGCGACCAAATTTCTGGGCTTACTGGAAAGGACTTGCAACGCGCCTATTTGAGCGATTCGGAAATTTTCCGGCGCCGCGCGTTGTGCGGGGTTCGGGAAACGCGCGCGTTATCGGATCTGTTGAGCACGAGCTACTTCATTCAGGCACAAATTTTTCCTTATAATTACCAGGATGTGATCGTGCGCGGCAACGCCACGCGCATCAACGCGCTGTTCCTGCGCGAGTATTTTCGGCAACGCCATTCCATTCCCGTACTGCCGATGCCGTGCGCCTTCGAAGGCGGTTACACCGACATCTTCTTCTCCGGCGTGGCGCGCAACGTGTGGCATTGCGACGTGGCCTCGCTTTATCCGTCCATCATGCTGCAATTCGATTGCTTTCCCACCACCGACGAACTGCAAATCTTTCGGCATTTGCTTAACGATCTCCGCAATTTCCGGCTCGAAGCGAAGGCAAAAATGCGAGCGGAACAAGATCCGGCCAGACAGCATCATCTCCAAGCACTGCAAAACACGTTCAAAATCCTTCTCAACAGCTTCTACGGTTACCTTGGATTTTCACAGGGACACTTCGCCGACTTCGACGCTGCCGCGCGCGTGACACAGATCGGACGCGATCTGCTGAAGAAAATGATCGATTGGCTCAACGCGCGTGAAGCGCAGGTGATTGAGGTCGATACCGACGGAATCTATTTCGTGCCTCCCGAGGAGTCCGAGGTTGACGATTTGCAAAAAGATTTAGCCAAGGAATTGCCAGCGGGGATTGAGGTCGAAATTGACGAGCAGTTCGATGCAATGCTCAGTTACAAGGCAAAAAACTACGCGCTCCTAACAAAGGACGGTGACGTCATCATTAAAGGCGGCGCACTGAAATCGCGGGGGCTGGAGAAATTTCAGCGCGTTTTCCTTGAGCAAATGATCAAGCTCATCATGCAAGGAAAATCGGAAGCGATTAGCGATCTTCGGAGCGAGTTTGAACGAAAAATTCGGAACCACGAATGGAAGATCGACATGCTGATGAAGACCGACACGCTTCAGGATTCGCTCGATAAATATCGCGCCAAGATCGCAGGCTCAGCGCGTAATCGCGCCGCTGCCTACGAGCTCGCGCTGGCCAGCGGCCGCAACTACAAGCCCGGCGACCAGGTGAGTTACTACATCAAAGCCACGCCGAAAAAAGTCGCTGCCTACGAAGCCGCCAAACTCGCCAGCGAATTCGATCCCGGCAATCGCGACGAAAATGTGGACTACTACGTGGCCAAACTTGACGATCTTGTGAAAAAATTTAGCGGGCTCACTGCAGTAACATCCACACTGAGCCAGGAGAGCCTGGCGCTTTAGCGTCGATAATGGTGACGCAACTGCGCGATCCGCACGTCGTCGCCGGAAACGCGATAAACAATCCGATGTTCGCCTGTGATCCGGCGAGACCAATACCCGTGCAACGCGTGCTTTAACGGCTCCGGTTTCCCGATTCCGCGATATGGATCGCGCATGATCTCTTTGATGATTTGGTGAATGCGCTTCAGCGTATGCGGATCTGTCTCCTGCCAATAGAGATACTCCTCCCAGGCATCATCCGAGAAGACCAGATTCACCTGTCCAGCTTCAGCTTCTTCCGGAGACCTTTTCCGCGTTCGAGTTGATCGATAGAGCGCAGGAGTCGCTTTGCATTCTCCGGAGACCGCAACAGATGAGCGGTTTCCTCGAGCGACTCATATTCAGCAAGCGAGAGCATCACTACGGACTGGTCGCGATTGCGCGTGATAAGCACCGGCGCGTTATCCTCGCAGACGCGGTTAATCGTTGCCGCAAGATTTTCTCGCGCCGCGGTGTACGTGATCGCCTTCATATGGACAGGATACTGTCCAGCTCCGATGAATGCAATTGCTTCAGGACGAATTCCGTTGCCGCGGGTTGATTGCTTGCCGGAATTCTGCGAGAAGGCAGAAATAATATTTATGAAAACATTTGGGCATTTCATTTGTGCGCTTGCTGCGGCTGTACTTTTCGCCGCGATTCACGATGTATCCTCCGCTGAGAGTGACCTGGCCGACATCAAAGCCGAAATCACCAGGCGGCATGATGAGGCGGTGAAGCGTTTGCAGGATTGGATCGCGCAGGTGTCGATCGCGGCGGAGAACCGCGGGTATCCCGAAGGCGCGGAGTATATGGCGAAGCTGGCGCGCGATGCGGGATTTCAGCAGGCAACAGTGATCAACACCGACGGCAAGCCGGGCGTGTTCGCGACCCTCGATGCGCGCGCTCCGAAAACCGTCGGCCTCTATTTCATGTACGACGTGAAACAGTTCGACCCGGCGGAATGGACGTCGCCGCCGACCGAAGCGCGAATCGTGGATAAGCCGCCCCTGGGCAAAGTGATGATTGGCCGTGGCGCGGTGAACCAGAAGGGACCGGAGGCGGCCTTCCTTGCGGCGCTGCACGCGATCCGAGGCGCTGGGAAGAAAATGCCAGTGAACCTGGTGATGGTGGCCGAGGGGGAGGAGGAGATTGGTTCGCCGCACATTCCTCAGCTCGTTAGGCGTCCCGAGGTTCTGACCGCCCTCAAAAAATGCGGCGGGGTGTTCATGCCATCAGCGACACAGGATCTCGATGGCATCGTCACAGTGAACCTCGGGTCGAAAGGCGTAATCGAGTTGGAGCTCGTGTCGAGCGGCGAAAAATGGGGACGCGGACCGGCAAAGGACATTCACTCTTCACTCAAAGCGATGGTGGACAGTCCAGCGTGGCATCTGATCAAAGCGCTCAACACGCTCGTCTCGGAGGACGGTAATGAAGTCACAATCGACAATTATCCGAAACCGCGACTCCTCAGCGCCGAGGAAAAAACGATGATCGAAAAAGTCTCGAAGGTGCGGAGCGAAGCGCAGGCAAAGAAACAATTCAGCGTCCAACATTGGATCAATGATCTGCCGTGGGAGCAGGCAAATGAACGCTTAGAATCGCAGCTGACCGCGAACATCGAAGGTTTGGTCGGCGGTTACACCGGCCCGGGTGGCAAAACGATTTTGCCGCATCGCGCTGTCGCGAAGATTGACATGCGGCTCGTGCCCGATATGAAAGCCGCTGACGCACTGGCGGCCATCAAAGCCCATCTGGCGAAGCGCGGCTTCGGCGATATCGAAGTGAACATGACCGGCGGATATGATCCGACGGCAACGTCGAAAGACTCGGCATTGATCCAGGCGCAGCTGGCGACCTATAAAAAAGTTTGGAATCGACGCATTGCTCTGGCCGCGCAATGCTGGTTCATACCCTGGGTACGTGTTCACCGGTGACCCGCTCAAGCTGGCGGCGGGCCATTTCGGACTCGGTCACGGCAGCGGCGCGCACGCGCCCGACGAGTATTACATCATCGAATCGGCCAACCCTAAGATACAGGGATTCGACGGCGCAGTAATGTCATTCGTCGAATATCTCTACGAGTTGGCGAAGTAATCATGGGGGATAAATCAGGGATAATAATCAAGCACGACGACGGCGCGCTCTGGCTGGCCAACTGTGGCTGCAGGCTGCAGGGTTATCTGATTCGCGCAAAGCGACGGATCGCAGCCCAGCGGCACTCACGGCCCGAGCAAGCTCCACCCAGCCGGTAAAATCGGGCCCAACGCAGCGTTGACCACAATATTGTTGGTGAGGTACCCGATCGCTGTTTGACCACTGGCGGGGTTGTAGAGCACGTAATCCGGATGTCCGTCTCCATCAAAATCGGCTGTAGCCACTAACGGCCAGCCGAGGGGAAGGGTCGGCCCAAAGGCAGCTCCAATCACTGTTGGTCCCGACAAGTAGCCTATTACCGTTTGGCCAGTGCCGGAATTAAACAACGCGTAATCGGGATGACCATCGCTATCGAAATCGGCGACGTCTATCAATTTCCAGCCAGGGGGAAGAGTCGGGCCTAAGACAGCACCGACCACGACAGTGTTGTTCAGATAGGCTATCACGGTTTCACCCGTGCTGGCGTTGTAAAGCACATAGTCCGGATAACCGTCGCCGTTAAAGTCTGCTGCTCTAACAAGCTCCCAGCCAGGAGGCACGGTCGGTCCATTAGCGGCGTCAATGACCGTCAGGCCTGACAAATACGCGATGACGGTTTGCCCGGTCGCGGGAATGAACAAGACGTAATCAGTTTGGCCGTCGCCATCAAAATCAGCCGCACCCACTAAACGCCACCCGACCGGAAGCGTCGGGCCCAAGCCCGCATCAATGACAACGGTATTGTCGAGGTACCCTACTAGCGTTTCATGGGTGGCGGCGTTTTGGATCACAAAATCCGGAGAGCTGTCTCCATTGAAGTCCGCTACCACAGCGCGAGCAACCGGCGGGGGTGTGGGTGTAGGTGTCGGTGTGCACTCGGCCACTGGCGCGAGGGTTGTTGGCTGGAAGGCGAGAAAGCTTCCAGTCGCGTGATTGGAGCCTGAGACAAAGGTGCTTTCCACACCGAACAGAGTAAATTTATGGATGTCGCCGGTGCACCAATCTGGCACGAATAGATTATCCGCGCTGTCAATGGCCAGACCAGCGCCAATACACTGAAATGGGGAAGCAAAGGTGCTTCGTACTCCGGCCGGAGTGAATTTATAGATAGCGTCGCCGAGTCCATCTATGTCGCCCTCGTCTACCGCGAAGAGATTGCCCATGCTGTCGAACGCCAGGCCCGTTGGCGCAAGGAGCCCCGATGCAAAAGTGGTCCGTATTCCATTCGGGGTGAATTTATAGATATGGGCGTGGCCAGGGGCCACTATGTCGAGGCTATCCGTCACGAAGACATTGCCGCCGCTGTCAATGGCCAGGGCAAATGGGCCATCCAATCCAGTGGCAAAGGTGCTTTGCACTCCGCTCGCAGTAAATTTATCGATGTTGTTTCCATCCACCGCGAATAGATTGCCCGCGCTGTCAAACGCCAGGGCATAGGAGCCATCCAATCCGGTGGCAAACACGCTTTGCACTCCCTCCGGAGTAAACTTAAGGATGCTGCCGCTGTCTGCTACAAACAGGTTGCCCGCTTTGTCGAAAGTAAGAGCACCTGGGCTGCTCAATCCGGAAACGAACGTCGTTTCCACTCCGCACGGAGTAAATTCATAGATGCTATTGCTCCCCGACACAAACAGGTCTTGCGCCGACGCGCTAGCGCAAATCAAGAGGATCGCTCCAAGCCACGCTACCCTGCTAAATAGGTGACCGATGCCGCCAATGGCAGATTTGAATTCCATTTCTGCGAGTTTGTTTTTCAAGGTTGAACCTCTCTTTCACTAGTCACTACCGGAAACGACAGGCGAGATTCCGGATTAATTTTGGGTCATCAGAAAAGACCGAAGAACATCGGCAGACCCAGCCCTAAAACCACGAATTCACACGAATTAAGAAGGCAGAAACCACTTATAGAAAATTGGGGTTAATTCGTGCTAGCTTTCTTTCACTAGTCACTACAGCAAACAAAAGGCAGATTCCCAAAGAATTCGAGCCGCCAAGAAAAGAAGGCAGCGGCAAATCAGAAAGCTTTAATTCGGCGCAAGCGCGGTGGTGGCCCGGCGGCGCTTCTGCGGATCCATGGAACAAGGGTGCCGCAGTCCTCGCCCATGAAGGCTTGATTGTTTTTCAACCAACCAACCAACTGGTTAGCCGGGTTATGGTCTAGATAAACGCACTTCTAAAAATTTGCGCCTTAATGGAGGGATCAGTTTGCTTTTTCACTTGGCGCTCCTTCCGCCCCGAAAGTTTTCAGGAACACTTCTGGCCCTTCACAGGTGTACTGCAGGAAATCCGGTGAAATCTTATGCCGAAAAACCCAGAAAATTGCGACGGCGGATAATCAGGACGATCCGGGTTGTCCAGGGAGAGCCGATTGCCCTCAATCGCCTGAGGCGGTTCGGGTGAACGCCGCTACCTCACAGGCGCTAGAATGTTCCAACCTACTCACTGTCGGCGACCGTTCGTACTGACGGCTTCGGCAGCTGAACTACGCGCACACGGTTAGGATTTGCCAAGCCTGCTCTTTGGGCTGGCAGATATGCGGGGGTTCTTAAGAGCGTTCCTCTAAGGACCTCGCGGGGTCCGGGTCGGGTGCGGCCGAGCTGTTGGCGTCGGTGTCGGGGTTGGCGCCACACTGGGCGTAGCTGTTGCTGTTGCAGCTGCGGTAGGGGTCGGTGTCGGCGTCGGCGTGCTTCGGTGTCCATGTCCATGCGGCGTCGGTGTAGGTGTAGCTGTGGACGTCGCCGTGGCTGTTGCAGTTGCCGTCGACGTTGGAGTTGAGGTAGGCGTGGAGGTCGCAGTAGCGGTAGCTGTGGCTGTAGCCGTAGCTGTTGCCAATGCAGTGGCTGTAGCTGTCGCTGTTGCAGTGGCTGTCGGTGTGGCTGGAGGTGTAGCGGTAGCTGTGGGAGTAAAGGTCGCTGTTGCTGTTGCTGTTGCTGTTGCTGTTGCCGTCGCCGTTGCGGTTGCAGTTGCAGTTGGAGCAAACGTCGGCGTGGGGGTCGGCGTAAATGTTGCCGTCGCGGTTGCAGTCGCAGTAGCCGTTGCTGTTGCTGTTGCTGTTGGAGTTGCTGTTGCCGTTGGTGTTGCTGTTGGTGTTGGCGATGCGCATGGCGCCAGCAGCCACCTGCCTGCGTTCACTATCACCCGCCCAAACTGCCCGCTCCAGTTGCCAAGGAGATCACCCAGGTAAGCGTTTATGCCCACCGCGGTATGCCCGTTGTTGGCCTGGTACGCCACCGCTGGCGGGCCGTCTGTCCAGTCTGCTACCGACGCCGCACCCGATGTGAGAGTGATCCCGTTGCGGAAATTGGCCGTGAGGGTGGTAACACCCTGCATCAGCGGGTGAGCCGGGCTGGTGATGTTGGCGGTATCGCTGGAGAAGTTGGTTTGGGAGGTTGCGTTGTACGGGCTGTATCCGCCGGTCACCCATCTACCTTGCAGGAGCCATGTACCCCGATTGTCCCAAGCCAACGTACCTACTACCACTACTCCGCCCTCGTCCTCGTAATCGGCCAGCACGTCGCCCATCGCTACCGGGTCGGCCCAGCCGTAGTTCGAAAAGGCGAACACAATATTGTACTGTTGTAGCTGCCCCAGCGATGGGGTGCCGATGAAGGCGTCGAAGTAGTCCACCGCTACGACGTCTGGCTCGGCCCCGATCTGATCGTGCAGGGTAACCGGCGGCGCATCTAGATCAGAGGAGACGATTAGCACGTGGAACGGTCCCGGCGTGCAGCTAGGCGATGCTGTCGGCGTGGGTGCTGGGCAATTACGCAACCACTGGCCGGCATTGACTATGACTCGTCCCCAATGTCCGATCTGACTAGCATCGTTCCCCACATACGCGGTAACGCCTACGGTAGTGTGCCCGCCGCTGACCGCACGGTACGCCACCAGGGACTCGCTGAGGCTGTTTTGCGCTACTTCGGTCGCGCCCGAAGCCAGTGTGACGATATTCGCGAAGTCGCTGTTGAGGGTGGTCACACCAGCCATCAGCGGATGCCCCGCGTTAAAGCTGCCCAGTCCAAATGAGTTGAACTCGACGTTCGTCGAGTAGTCGTACGGATTATACCCACCGCCTACCCATCGGCCATTAATACCGTAGGCGTGACCCGGCCCGTAGAAGCTAAGGCCGTACTGGACGACTATCCCGCCTCCGTCCACGTAGTCTGCCAGGTTATTACCAAGCGTATCCGCGTCCAGGAATGGTAAATTGCTGTACGGCACAACGATATCGTATTGCTGAAGCTGACCCAGAGTGGGCGTGCCGCCCCGTGCATCGAAGAGGTCAACCCCTACCACATTGGGTTCGGCCAGGATTTCCGATTGCAGATAGATAGGAAATCCGGTCGTATCAGCATACACTATAAGCACGCGGAATTGGCATCCCGTCGGCGATGCTGTCGGTAACGGCGTCGGCGTTGGAGTAAATGTAGCTGTTGGAGTGGGAGTAAACGTCGCTGCTGTCGTTGGCGTTGCAGTCGGCGTTGGTATCGGCGGGGGTGGCGGCGGCGGTGGTAGTGTAGGTGAAGGCGCTGGTGTTGAAGTAGGTGTGGGTGTTCTTATCGGCGGGGGCGGAGGCGGTCCACAACTCAGATCCAATACCTCCGCATTTGAAACCGTGGTCAAGCCGTTGAAGCCGCCGGCCACTAGAACCTTGCTGCCTAAGCCCGCACCTGTCGCAGAGGAGAGTGCCTGTGGCAGATTGGGTCCACTCGTCCAAGTATCGGTAAGAGGGTTATATATCTGTGTGATGTTGGTAGTACCGAGGGAGGAATTGCCGCCGCTGATGACCAGTAACCCTTGCGCGACACCGCTGGCAGGGCTATTCGCACCTGCCGGCAGGTTGGCGCGGGTTGTCCAGATATTGGTCGCGATGTCGTAGTCATAGAGAATGTTGCGGGTGGTGTTGCTTGCGTCTTGCCCTCCCGCGACATAGAGGTGGCCGTCGATGATGCCGTATCCTGACTCTCCCAGCGCCTGAGGGAGGTTCAGGCGGGTGGTATTGTAGGTGTCAGTCATCGGGTCGTACTCCCACACCTGCGCCTGCGACGTGAGGTTCAGGCTATCGTAGCCGCCAACTAGATATATCTTGCCGCTGAAGTAACCGCCAGCCATCTGCAAGCGAGCGCCAGGCATCACAAGTCCCGTGCCCCAGCTATTGGTCCCGAGATCGTAGAACCGGTTGGTGTTGAGTACCGTCCCCAGGGGAAGTCCCCGTACGCCACCGAACATGTAGAATCGGTTGACGTTGGGCGCATAGACTCCAAGTGCCCCGGCTGCGTCGAGACCTGCAGGAAGAGGCGTAAGGGGGATCCATGTATTTATCAGGGGGTCGTAACGAGAGAATTGGTTGAGAGTGTTGCCAACGGAGTAGGAGTAACCGCCCGCAGCATAGGCGAAGGTACCATCAGAAGCGATGGCCGCGCCCTGAAGGTCCGTCGGTAGAGGTGAAATTGGCACCCATGCTGCCGGGATGCAGCTCGGCGTAGCCGTAGGCGTTGCTGTCGGCGGGGGCGGGAGCGGGAACGTAGGGGTTGAAGTCGCCGTAGGGGTTGCATTCGGCGGGGGCGGTAAACACGGCACCAATGCAGCAGTGAGTTGCTGACCGGGGCTGACCGGCGGGTTGTTCCCACCTGTTGGGTCGCACGCATACTGTGTGAAAGCGACGTTATCCAGCTTCACGCCTACCACTAACGAGCTATCGTTTGGGGAGTTTGCTGGTGGGATGCTGCCATAAATAAACTGGAAGGGCGGGTTGCCGCTCTCATACAGGGCTATCTCGTAATCCAGAAACGCGATCGGGTTATAGTAGTAGGTGGTACGGTACTCCACGTAGAAGACACGGTTAGGAGGCATACCGGTGGTGGTGGTAAGAATTCCGCACACGGCGCAAGAGGTGGACTGATGGTCCCAATAAGGAGCCAGCACGTAAGTGCCCTCGGTGCTGGGCCAGCAGGTGATGTTAGAGCCATCGAAGGATGTCCCGAACGTCAACTGCCCGTTGGAGCCCGCTGTGGCGCTCGTGAAGGTTTGATCGTACAGCGTGACGGGGAAGGGCAGCGAAATGACGGTGCTGCAGTCATTGCAATGGTTGCCGATGTCGGTCTCTCCGGGCACGAGCATACCGATGCCGGAGGTGAACGTGTAGGAAGGGGTGCAAACTGGCGTTGGTGAGGGTGTAGGTGTAGGCGGGGGCGGGAACGTAGGTGTAGGGGTCGGAGTGGACGTTCCACAAGGCGTTAAAGTAGGCGTTGGCATTGGCGTACCGCATAATGTCAGGTACCTCCCGGCGTTCATGATCACGCGCGCAAACTGTCCACTCCAGTTGTCAATGAAATCGCCAACGTATGCGCTCACGCCCACAGCTCTACCCTTGTATGCGATCAGTGGCGAGCCATCGTTCCAAGTCGCGGCTTGCGTCGCCCCACAGGCCACCGTCAGGATCTCGCGATAGAAGGCGTTGAGCGTGGTGACGCCAGCGCATAGCGGACCGAAGGTACAAGTTCCAAGCGTGCCGCTGTTGGGATTCGGGGTCACTGTTCTCGTATCAAAGGGGGTGTAGTTGCCGGTAAGCCAGCGTCCTTTTATAGACGCATCGCCATCCCAGTCGTAGTTAAAGCCGACTACTACTCCGCCCGCGTCTAGGTAGTCCGCTAAGTTGTTGCCCAGCATGACTGGATCGAAGTAAATGAAGGGCCAGCTGGCGAAGCTGAGCGGTACCACGATCTGGTATTGGAGCAATTGCCCCAATGTGGGAGTGCCCCTGTCGGCTTGGAAGAAGTCAACCACGCTCGCCCCCTCGGCCAGCAAGTCGTTTCGCAGTGTATTGGCTTGCGTGCCGTCGGCTTCGACGATTAGTACTGAGAATTCTGCTGGGGGGCAACTGGGTGTAGGTGAAGGTGGGGGTGGGAACGGAGGTGTCGGAGTTGGCGTAGGTGTGGGATTCGGCGGGGGCGGTGGTGTTAAAGTAGGAGTTGGTGTTGGAGTTGGAATCGGCGGGGGCGGTGACGTTAAGGTAGGAGTTGCTGTCGGCGTTGGTGTTGGCGCAGCCGCGGAGTATCTGCCACCGGTGTTCAAATAGCTGCCATTGTAGCCGCCGATCACGTACAGATATCCATTGTAAGTAACCGATCTATGGGCAGTTCGAGCCGTGGTAAAGCTATTTGTAGTCGCCCATGAGCCGACCGTTCCGTTGGAATTCATCGCCGCGTACTCCACATCGTTCCTTATGCTGCTGAAGTTCCCGCCGCCGA
>Ga0126383_10002656_pt1 | contig 11593 bp, 3 predicted proteins | sample PanSoiMetPlot_35_FD_96882 | JGI IMG/M metagenome (GOLD analysis project Ga0126383, IMG submission 96882) | Tropical forest soil microbial communities from Panama - MetaG Plot_35 | ecosystem: Environmental > Terrestrial > Soil > Tropical forest > Bulk soil | place: Panama | collected 2016-02-17
ACGGTGATGTTGGTACAGACGTGCTCATTGTCGACGTCGGCGCAGGCTGATCCGCTGCTGTTCGAGGTCGACGTGAAGATAGTCTGCGCTAGCCCGGCGGCAAATGGACTGCTCGCTGTCGAAAGGTTGCCGTTAGTTTTGGTGAAAGCCGCGTCGGGCAGCGGCAACGAGGTCACGCCGGTGGGCATAGCGTTGGCCGAGTCGTGCGTCATGTCCGCCGTGACTGTCGAGGTGCCGTTCGGGTTAATCGGGTTCGGCGCCGCACTAACATTCAGCTGGATGCGCGGAACGAAATCTGCGCCGCTGCCGTTTACGCCGCCACATCCGGCGTTGTTTGGTCCGGCATTGCAACCCCACCAATTATCCTCGAGATTAGGGGTCGCGTTGTTCGGGTTGTCAATCGCAGTGGTCGGGGAAATGATGCGATTGACATGGGCCGTCGCCGTGCCCCCATTAAGGAACTGCAAGCTGGTTAGGTTGTTGTAGAGGTTGTTGGCCGTAATCGTGGCTGACCCGCCGTTGATGCTGATGCCAACTGCCTGATCGTGAATCGAGCTGCCATTGTCGTGAATGTTGGCTGAAGCTGCCGTCCCCACGACCGAAACGCCGGTGTTTGAATTACTGATCGAGGTGTTGCCGGTGATTTCGAGCGCCGTCGCCGCAATGTTGCTGCTGTCATCGACGCGGATGCCGGCAATTGTCGCCCCGGTGATAGTGACTCCACTGACGGTGCTGTGACTGGCTGAGCCCGCTGCGAACTGCGGATCGTTGCTGGTGGCATAGACGCCGATATGGTTACCGCTGAGCGTGCCGCCGCTGACGGTAACGTTCCCTACCGACGGCAGGTTCCAAAGCAATATTCCGTAGACGTTGCCTGTCGAGCTGTTCCCCGTGACGGTCGCGCCGACCGCGCTTTCAATCGAGGCGAGCTCGACACCGAAGTTGCTATCCGAAGCTGGGAAGTCACCGTTGATTTCGACCGAGATGGTGTTGTTCGAAATCGTGATGGCGCTGGCATCCTGATACTGCAAGTTATGGAAGATGCCGCGGTGATACGTCGAAATGGTGTTGTGATCGACTAACGTCGCCAGGCCGGGGGACGCCAGGTTGTGATTGTCATCCTGCCAACCGACGTTGACGCGAGTCATCACGTTGAAAGTGCAAGAGCCGTAGACGTTCTCTTCGAACGCCACCGCGCGGCCGCGTCCGCCGGGGAAATTGTTTCCGCCAGGCAGATTGTCGAACTTGTTGTGGCTGACATCAGTTCCGGCGGATGGCGTACGCGCCGGCACGTTGTCGGCCAGCACACCGTATCGCTCAAGGTTCTTGATGATGTTGTTCTGCACAATCATCCTGGCGTCGTAGGCCCCCGGGTTGGCGTCGAATGATCCGGTGCTGTTCACGATGCCGGCGCCGGTGTCAATTTCAACGCCGTTGAGTACCTGGCCATTAGTCAGCGAGCCATTGTGACCATCGATGGTAAAGCCCTTAATCGTCGCATCGACGTGTCCGGCATTTGAGCCCACGCGGAACACGGTGCCGGACGTCGAACCCTGGATTGAAGTTTCGGTAATTTTGGGCAGAACGATTGCTTCGGCGGTACGGGTACCGGTATTCGGATCGACGTTCGCATTCGGTCCAAGCAGCGTCACCGACTTATTCACCAGGACATTCTCAGCGTAAGTGCCGGGGTTGACGATCACTGTGCCGCCGGCGGTAACCGCATTGATGCCTTCCTGGATAGTCGCGAACGAGTCGCAACCAAAGCTGGTCGCCGGGCCGCCGGCGGTGTCGGGATCTGTGCCAATCGTGGTCCCGGCCCAACTGCCATCGACATAGACTGTGCTCTGCGGTCCGCAGGTTAAGGCAAAGCTCGCAGAGATGGTGTGGTCAGCGGTGGTGTTAGTAAACGTGTAGCTGGTGACGGCGCCCACTGAAACTGTATCAACCAGCACATCGTCCACGTGGAAACCGGTATTCGGAGTGATGGTGAACGGCTGATCAGCTCCGTCGTTAACGACATTTGCACCCGAAGGAGTGATGGAACCGTTGGCCCCGGAGCTCGCCGTGATCGTGTGCGTGGTAATCGCAAAGCTGGCGGAGATGGTGTGGTTCGCCAGCACATCGGTGAACGTGTAACTCGGCACCGCGCCGACGGAACTGCCATCGACCACCACATCGACGATGTGATAGTGCGCATCGGGCGTGATCGCGAAGGTCTTCGTTTCGCCCCAACCAACACTTACCGCACCGTTCGGACCAATCGAGCCGTTCGCACCCGGCGTCGCCGTAATGCTGTAGCTGATGGTCGCCCCACAGCCCGCATTCGCGCTCAGGAACGGACTGAACGTCACGTTCGTCGAGACCGTGTCGCCAGTGCCGCCCGGATTGCTCGCGGCCGTGGGCCCGGTCGGCCGGCCCCAATAATTGTTCGTCGCATTCGCGGACGCCGAACTGTTGTTCTGCATGCCGGCGCCGTTATTGAAGATATTGTTCTGATGGGCAATCAGACCATTGCTCGCCGTCGCAGCGATTTCAAGGCCGGTCGTATTGCCGGTAAACAGGTTGCATTCAAAATCAGGCACCGCCGGCGTTTCATTGAAACCGCCGCGGAAGAAATCACGCACGTCGTTGTGATTGAAAAGAATGTTCGGCGAAGTGGACGAAGCGTCCGTCACCATCAAGCCTTCGTCGCGCGTGTAACCGCCGGCTTGCATCGCGGCCTTATTACCAGTCAGGACATTGTCCTGCACGGTGACCGCAGCGTTAAGCTGCATCGACTCGACGCGAATGCCATAGTAAGACGTCACCGGATTCAGCGGCGGAGGCGACTGCACATAAGGCTGGATCGTGTTGTTCTGAATAGTGAAGCCAGGCGCGCTGTAAACGTAATGCAGGTTGTGCCTGATGCCGATGCCATAAGACGTAACGTTGTTACCGGAAATCACCGCGGCCGGATGCGTGGTGACATTGCCGCTGAAATTCTCGATGACGATGCCGTTGCGCACGCGCGTGACCACGTTGTTCGTGACATCAAGCCAGGCGTCGTCAGCAATCCTGATGCCCTGGCCGTAGAGTGTGCCGAGGATGTTATCGACCTTATTCGCATTGATGCGGCTCAGATTGTTGCGCGCGCCACCGAAGCCGAAAGTATCGAGCCAGATACCGATTTGGCCGACGTTCTGAACGATGTTGTTTTCAACTACGGCGTTGAGATTATCGGCGCCGTCGCCGTAGATGCCGAGCTCGGCGTCAACATCCGCGCCGTTGAAGTCCACGCCCGAAATGAGCGCTGGATTGTCGCCATCGATGGTAAAGCCTTTGAAGGTGATGCCGGGCACCTGTAGATAGACAGAGATCGGCCCGTTGAAGCTCGAGTTGAGTGGATCGCTGGAAGTCGGCAGGATTTTCGCTTCCGCTACGCGCGTGCCGGTGTTCGGGTTGATCGTGGCGTTCGGCCCCAGAACCGACACCGCCTTATTGATGCTAAGCTGTTCCGCATATGTGCCCGCCGAGACGATCACGGTGCCGCCCGTGGCAACGGCATCGATGCCTTCGTGAATGGTCTTAAATGCGTCGTAGCCTATCGCGGTCCCCGGCCCGGCCGGATCGCTGCCAATTGGTCCCGTAAAGTCATCGTCTACATAAACCACATTCGGGGCACTGTCATCATTCTGAATCGTGCCGATGCCGTCCGCTTTGCCGATCGTGGCGCCCAGTTCGCCAAAAAGGTGCACCTTGAAGGTTTCAGTACCTTCGACCTTGTAGTCGTGATTGACCTGCACCGTCAGCTGCTGGGTCGAGATGCCGGGGGCAAAGGTCAGCGTGTCGTTGTTTGCAACATAGTCGCTATCAGCCGTCGTGGCGGTGTCGTCGAGAGTCTGGAACTGCACTGAAGAGGTGAGCGCCGTCGCTCCGGTTTTGGTCACGGTGAACACAAAGTCCGTAGTTCCCGGCGCACTCCCTTCGGCGTGCCCTACGTCATCAATCGAAAAGCTCGGCGGCGCGTCATCATTGACGATCGTGCCCACACCCTGGCTATCAGCGATGGTGGCGTTGGCCGCATTCGTAAGATTGACGAAGAACTGCTCGGGGGACTCGTAAGTCGTATCACCATTGACCGAAACAGTAATCGTTTTGGTGGTTTCGCCCGGGCCAAAAACCAGCTGCGTGGTGCCGATGTCAGTGAAATCGTCAGGCGCGGTGGCCGAATCGCTCGCCGTCGCATAGTCCACGGTTACCGTTGCGTCAGTCGGATGAGAAAGCGTCACGGTGAAGACATAGCTGGTCGGGCCGCTGTCGCCTTCGTTATGACTCACATCGTTTATTGAGAGATGCGGAGTGGGTTCGAAGTCGTACGTTTTCGCGTTGGTGTTGACCGTGATTGAAAAGTTGTCGACGTTTCCATTGAATCCACCGGCGACCGGACCGCCGGCTTTGAACAAGAGCGCGCCTCCCGGCCACAGGCCGGCATTCGGGTAGAGACTGAGCACCTTATTCCAGGAGCATGGCGATGACTGCGGACATTGCTGCGCGGAGGTCACGCCATTGACCGTAACCGTCGAGCGCGAACCCCACCATTTCCCAGCCCTCGCATCCCAGGTCTGCCACACGCCCTGCTGTACGGTGCCATCGTTGTAGGGCTCAAATACGAGCCGGCCGTTATAGTCCGTGAAGCCATCGGTCAGATCGTAATCAACGTCGAACTGCAGAGAGATCGCGGCCACGGTATTGGCGTTGTTGTTCTGATAGCTCGAATACTTCAGTTCACTGATGGCGTCTATCCGCGTGCCGGCATAGGCCGTCGTACCCACTATGTGACGGGCCACATCATCGACCGTGAGGAAAGCGCTTCCGTCACCACGCGGCGCCGTTCCGGGACCAGCCACGAAACCAAACGAGCCCACTCCGCTGGGAACATCGTCATTAGAGTCGGCCCAGCCTTCATGATTATTCGGATCCACCACCACCGCGGTGTGCGGAATGGGTTCGAAGTCGAATGTTTGCGCGGTGCTGTTGGCCGTGATTGAAAAGTTGTCGAAGTCTCCATTAAACCCACCAGCTCCCACCGGACCACCGGCTTTGAACAAGAGGGCGCTCTGCCCCTTGCCGACGCCGGCATTGGGAAAGTGAGTGAGCACCTCGGCCCAGGTGCAGGGGGTTGCCATTTGACATGGCTGGTTGACGCCGCCGATGTTATTGACCGTCACCGTGTCGCGCGTGCCATACCACTTTCCGGCCAGCGCGTCCCAGTTCTGCCACACACCTTGCTGCACCGTGTTACTGAGGTAAGGCTCAAATACGAGCCTACCCATGTAGGTGTCAGTGGTGTCGCTCAGATCGTAGTCAATGTCGAACTGCAAAGAGATCGCCACTGCGGGATTGGCGTTGTTGTTCTGATAGCTCGAGTATTTCAGCTCACTGATGGCGTCCATCCGCGTGTTGACATAACCGAGGGTGCCCAGGGCGTGACGTCCCTGATCATCGACCGTCAGATAGGCGCTGCCGTTGCCCAACGGCGCCGTTGCGGGACCTTCCACGAAACCAAAGGAGCCGGCTCCGGTTCCCAGCTTGTCGTCAAAGTCGACCCAGCCCTGCATGTTGGTCGGGTCCACCACGGTATTCGCAACGCTCGGGAGGTTGCTCGCGCCGCGGCCCGCGCCGTTCTTGACCCTGGCGCCGGCGCCAACGGAATGCGAGCTCGATGGTGACGCAATCGCGCGCGGCTTGCGCCAGGCGTTAGTGGCAGCGGCGCTCGCCAGCCAGACCGGCACTGCCAACGCCACAACGGCGAGCAGGATAATTATCGATCTCTTCATTTTTTTTGTTGACCTACGATGAAGCGGGGCAGTGGTGTTGCGGCGTGAAGTTTGACGGGCGCGTGTCGGGTACATCAAAAGCTCCTAATCAGGATCCAGTTAGAAATGTTTTTGTCATCTGCTAAATGACTTAGTGTTCGGCATTACTTGCGAAATCTCGGCGACGAGAAAACCAGCTGATACACGGCAGGCGTTGAGCATTACGTGGCTGAAGTACAAGTTGTGTTGTCGAAAATTTTTAAAGTCTACGAGACGTGAAGTCTGGGGCGATCGGATAAAACGGGGATCGTGGAACCTGGAATATTACTGACGTTCCGCTAAAACTTCGGCGACTCTCACTAGCGGGTATTTAGCCAGCACCCGCAAAAAACAAGTTAGCATAGCCAAAAAGGCTAGTGTGTCTGTGACCTGGGTCACAAAGAACGGTAATCATATATTCGCGGGCCGCGGAGAGCAAACGCTGCGGGCACCTGTCCCTCTTGATAGCCGAAATTCAGACGGTCAAAGAATGATGGGTCTCATGGGTCCCATTTGTCCCATAGGACTAATGGGACTAATGGGACTAATGGGACTTATGGGACTTATGGGACTTATGAAGAGTTTTAACCAAGCGCCTCGCGCAGCGCCTCGAACTCCGGATCGATCTCAGCAAAGTCGGAAGGCTGGTCGAGAAGTTCCCGCAAGGACTCGGGCACCGTCAGGACACTTCCGATTAACGGCTCGACTATCGACTCGAACTTTGCCGGATGCGCTGTGGCCACGATGATCCAGGGCGCGGACGACAGACGATTACGCACCTGGATCGCCGTGGCGGTGTGCGGACAGCATGCCTGCCGGCGGCCCTGGTAGTGATCGACGATCCCTCTGGAGATTTCTTCGTCGGTAATTGAAAACGATTGCGCGATTCGGCGGAGTTCGGTCAGGTCCGGGTGCAGCATAAGCAGCCTTTCCATGTTGCTCGGATTTCCCACATCCATCGCGTTGGCGAGAGTGGCCACAGTCGCACGTGGTTGCCACGATCCCGAAGCGAAGTAATCAGGAATCGCGTGATTCGCATTCGTGGCCAGCGCTATCTCGCGCACCGGCAGACCCATCTGCCTGGCCCAGAAGGCAGCCACCGCGTTACCAAGATTGCCAGTGGGAATCACAAATCCCGGGATCGTTCCTTTCTGGCGCAAGTACCAGACGCCTGCGGCCGCGTAGTAAACCGTTTGCGGCAGCAGTCGGCCCAGATTGATGCTATTGGCTGACAGTAAGCCTCGGGATTCGGCCCATGTTCCGTTGGCGAAAGCGGTCTTGACGATGCGCTGGCAATCATCAAAGTCACCGCGCACGGCGAAAGCCCGCACGTTTTTCCCCCAGCAAGTGAGTTGCTGTTGTTGCCGGACCGAGACCTTGCCTTTGGGGAAAAGAACTATGACCTGGATCTCGGGGTGTTCGTGAAAGGCGGCGGCGACCGCGCCGCCCGTATCACCGGAAGTCGCGACCAGGACGGTTCTTTGTCCTGGAAGTCTAGATAAGCAGGCAGCCAGGAAGCGAGCGCCGACATCTTTGAACGCCGCGGTCGGCCCATGAAATAACTCCAGCACCGCAGTCTCTGCGCTCAGGTGATTTAAGTTGATCGGAAAATTGAATGCCTCGGCGCAAATGTCCGCCAGGTGAGTTGCGAGCAAATCGCCGGCAAAGAAAGGCTGCAGTATTTTGATCCCAATTTCTCGCCACGTCTCAATTCCGTCAAAATCAACAAGCCGAAACATGGGGAATTTCTCAGGCACGTAGAGGCCGCCATCCGGCGCGATGCTCGTCTGGATCGCCTCAGAAATATTCAGCCGGGGTGAATTCCCGCGGGTGCTACGAAACTTCATCGATGATTCTCGCTCCCTGTTGGTTCACGGGAGAGATCCAGGCATCTACGTCGCTCGAGCCATGGGCCCTGAAAGCTCCGACCATCGCGTCTCGCACGCCAGCCGCGACGGCGGCTGAATTTACCAGGGCGAATACACTGGGGCCTGAGCCTGAGATGGATGCGCCCAATGCACCCTGAGCCAGAGCGGCCGCCTTTACTTCAGCAAAACCGGGAATCAACGACGCCCGCTGCGGTTCGATCAGAAAATCGGTTAGCGATTGTCCGATCATTTCCACGTCGTTACGAAAACATCCCGCAATGAAACCACCCAGGCTCGCGGACTGTCGCACATGATCGGCGAGCGAGACATCGGGCTTAAGAATGTGCCGCGCGTGGCGCGTGTCCAGACGCATGTGAGGATGAACCACCACGGCCAGAAGTTCCGGCGGCGCCGGCAGCGAAACGTAGCGAAACGGATCCAGTGAAAGCACCAGTGTCAGGCCGCCCAGCAGACAGGGTGCGAGATTGTCCGCATGGATGGCCGCACTGGCGACCTCTTCGCCGAGCAGCGCGTACGGCATCAAAGACTCGCGCGGCAGCGGAGTCTCCAGCAGTGAGTTGGCCGCCACCAGCGCGCCCACTGTCGAAGCGGCCGATCCGCCCAAACCTGAACCCAGCGCGATACCCTTGCGCAGTTCTACCTGGAAACCAAAATCCAGCCGCAGGTCTTCGCGGAATTTGATCAAGCCGACGGTGGCGGCGTTCTTGTCAGCCTCGAGGGGCACCTCGAGCGCGGCCGAGGCGCCGGTCAGATCGCGGACCTCGGTGATGCGGACCGTCTGATCGCGGGTAATCGAGACCGTAATTTCGTCGCCCACTGATCCGATCGCAAAGCCAAGAATGTCGAAACCGACGGCGACGTTGGCAACGGTGGCGGGCGCAAAGGCCGTGGCTCGTCTCACAGCGGCGCCCCCAGAAAGGATGCCAGCCGCAAGAGATCGGCAAACACCCCGGCGGCCGTCACCTCCGGACCGGCTCCGGGCCCTCTGACAATCAGCGGTTGAGTGTTGTAGCGTTTGGTCTGAAAACTCACGACGTTGTCGCCGCCCTTAAGACTTGCAAACGGATGATCGAGCGGGTACTCGCGCAGTCCGGCCGACAACCGTCCATCAGCGGCGACTACGCCAACGTATCGCAGTACCCGGTCTCGTGAGCGCGCGGCGCGCTGTTGTTCATCGATCAAGTGGTTGTATTTATCGAGTTGAGTCAGGAATTCCTCGGCACAAGTCGAGCGTAATTCTTCGGGCACCAGACTTTCGATTTCAACCTGATCGAGCTCGACCGCCAGACCCAACTCGCGGGCGAGGATGATCAATTTCCGGGCAACGTCGACTCCGGCAAGATCCTCGCGCGGGTCAGGTTCAGTAAAACCCTGCGCATGCGCCTCGTGCACAATCGTGGAAAAGCTGCGCGAGCCGTCGAGCGAATTAAAGATATAAGAGAGAGTGCCGGAGAGCACGCCTTCTATGCGGATGATCTCGTCGCCGGTTTCGAGTAAATCGCGCAGGGTGTGAATCACCGGCAGCCCGGCCCCAACATTAGTCTCATAGAGAAAGTAACGCTGGTGCCGGCGCGCCGTCTCGCGCAAACTGCGGTAGGCCGCCAACGGACCTGCGTTTCCCTTCTTATTAGGAGTGACCACGTTGATGCCGTTCCGCAGCCAGGTTTCATAGTGCTGCGGCAGCACATCGCTGGCGGTCGCGTCGATGATCACCGTGTGCGGCAGATGCCTGGCGTGAATATGCTCGACAAAATTTTCGAGGTCCGCGGCCAGGGCGCTCTGATCCAGTTCGGTCTTCCAGTCCCGCAGGTCAAGCCGCCGATCATCGAGCAGCATTTTGCGACTGCTCATGATCCCCCGCACCCGCAGGTCAATGCCGCGCTGGGTCCGCAGGGCGTCCAAGCGCGAACTGATTTGATTGAGAAACGTGCCGCCAATCAGCCCGGTCCCGATCACTCCGACCGAGAGGGTCTGGCTCGAGAGGTAGAACGCAGAGTGCACCGCGCGCAACGCCTTAGTGGCGTCGTGCCGTTCGATTACCGCCGAGATATTTCGCTCGGAAGATCCTTGCGCAATCGCGCGCACATTCACCTCGGCTTTGCCGAGAGCAGTGAAGAACTTTCCGGCGGCGCCCAGCCTTTCGATCATGCCATCACCAACTATCGCCAGGATGCAGCAATCCTTCATCACCTCAATGGTCTGCACCTGGCCCCGCTGCATCTCGGCAAAGAAGGCGTCTTCAACTGTCTTGCGGGCCAACTCCGCCTGCCGGAGCGGCACGGCAAAACAGATCGAGTGTTCAGAGCTCGCCTGTGAAATCATGACCACCGAAACATCCACTGCTCGCAGCGCGCCGAACAGTTTATCGGCCACTCCGGGAATCCCAATCATGCCGGTGCCCTCAACATTGAGCAGCGCCATGTCATCGATCGTCGCGAAACCTTTGACCGGCATGGCGGACGATGAGATGGCCGAAATCTTCGTGCCTCTTTCCTGGGGACGAAACGTGTTCCTGATCCAGATGGGAATGTCGCGGGCGATTGCCGGGTACATGGTATTGGGGTGAACCACTTTGGCGCCGAAGTAGGCCAGCTCGGCCGCTTCCTGATAAGAGAGTTCGGGGATCACGAGTGCGTCCGGCACCCGCCGCGGATCCGCGCTCAACACGCCGTCAACGTCCGTCCAGATCGTCACTGAACCAGCTCCCAGCAGGGCAGCGAAGATCGAAGCTGAGAAGTCGCTGCCATTTCGCTTGAGCGTGGTCGCCACGCCATCGTGCGTCGCGGCGATAAAGCCGGTGATGACAAGGAAGTCGGCCGGGGCTTCTTCAAGTTGCAAATGCCGGAGTTTTTCCCTTGACACGTCCCAGTCAACGGCGACCGTCCGGCTGTCCGGCTCGACCACCAGCACCTGACGGGCATCGAGCCAGGCCGCGGAGTGTCCGCCCTCCTTAAAATGCGCATGCAGTAATTGCGCCGACCACAACTCTCCATGGCCCGCGACAAATTCCTGCGTGCGCTCAGACGGCAGCCCGGTGATCCAGATTCCTCTTAAGACTTCTTCGATACTCTTGAAATCGTTGGCCAGGGATTCGGCGAGCGCCTGCTGCGGTTCCGGCGAAAGGCCGAGCTCGACCATCGTACCGAGGTGTCTTTGTTTGAGAGTCTCCAGCTTGGGGAGGTACGAATCGTTTCGATGGGCGGCGAGTTCCACCAGTTCAATCAGGCTGTCGGTGACGCCGCTCATCGCGGAAACGACGACGGCCGTACGTTCTCCTTCCTGACGCAGAGACTCGAGAATTCGGCCGACAGCTTGATAGCCGGCAGCGTTGGCAACGCTGGTCCCGCCAAATTTGTGCATGACCCATCGGGAAGTCATTTGTCAGCTAATCCCTTTTCGAAAGATTTGTAAGCGTACGGGAGTTTAGACCGAGATTCAAAACGCGACGCGATTTTTTTGGACGCAGCGGCGTGGCCCCGCTTTGTCATTTCGGGCGTGCGAGAAACGCCGGGTTGAGGTCAGTACCATCCGCGGTAGCGGGTGGATTCATTCCTGGGTCTTCGTTTAAATCGCACGGCCCTGTTTCATTCGGCTTCACCGTCACTAATCTCCCGAACACAGGCTCATGGCTCTTAGGGCTCCCGCAGGTTGCTCTTCCTCATTGTCTTGGGTGCGACCCAAGGCAAAACTAAAACACTCGCGCTTCATTTGCGCAAGATACAAGGCCTCCCACACACGAGTCTTTGAGCCCTTGTATCTTGCGCAAATGAAGCGCAAGTGTTTCAGTTTTGCCTTGGGTCGCACCCAAGACAAAGAGGAAGAGCAACCTGCCGGAGCCCTAAGCGCCATTGAGCCTGAGATCGGGAG
>Ga0126383_10002657_pt1 | contig 11589 bp, 12 predicted proteins | sample PanSoiMetPlot_35_FD_96882 | JGI IMG/M metagenome (GOLD analysis project Ga0126383, IMG submission 96882) | Tropical forest soil microbial communities from Panama - MetaG Plot_35 | ecosystem: Environmental > Terrestrial > Soil > Tropical forest > Bulk soil | place: Panama | collected 2016-02-17
CAACCTCGGCGCTCGACAGTCACACCGAAAAGGAAATTCAAGACGAGCTCGACCGCGTTGCTGAAAACCACACCACGCTGGTGATCGCGCATCGCCTCTCAACGATCGTCAATGCGGACGAGATTTTAGTCCTCGATCGCGGCGCGATCATCGAACGCGGCACCCATCGCGAGCTGATCGCGCGCGGCGGACTTTATGCCAGCATGTGGAATAGGCAACGCGAAGCGCAGCTAGCCCGCGATATCCTAGCCGAGGTCGGCGACGATGGCGCGGCGTTCAATCGCAACCCTCCGCCATTGCCCGACGAATCCGAGCCGCGGCCAGACCTGCTGCCGGCTGCGGATGCGGTCGAATGAGCCCACCATCGCCATCAGCGCCACTTTGCGCCGTTCGCAGTGGTCCAGCAACAAACTACATGGGACTACAAGCCCGATGTCCGTCGCCGCCTCAATTCGTCAGCAACTGATGCCAATTCACCGGGAAGGTTATCCCTTCATCGGCGGCTTTGCCCTGGCGAGTCTTGTTCTATTCTGGCTATGGCCTCCCCTCGGCTGGCTCGGCGTAATCGCGACATTGTGGTGCGTTTATTTTTTTCGCGATCCACCACGAGTGACCCCGATTCGGGAGGGGGTTGTGGTGGCACCCGCGGATGGCCGCGTCTGTCAAATCTTGAGCGTGGTGCCGCCGCCGGAGCTCGAGCTTGGCGAACGGCCGCTGCCGCGCGTCTCGATCTTCATGAGCATATTCGACTGTCACATCAACCGGAGCCCGGTCGCCGGACGCATTGAGCGCATCGTGTATCGCGCCGGCAAATTCATCAGCGCCGATCTCGACAAAGCGAGCGAGGACAACGAACGAAATGCGTTCGTGATCGTCACTGGCACCGGCCAGCACATTGCCATTGTTCAGATCGCTGGCTTGATCGCGCGGCGGATCGTTTGCTTCGCGCGAGAAGGCGACAGCCTTGGCGCAGGCCAGCGCATTGGCATGATCCGCTTCGGATCGCGCGTCGACGTTTACCTTCCGGAAGGGGCGCGCGTGCTCGCCGGCGAAGGCCAAATCGCGATCGCCGGTGAGACGCTCATTGCCGATCTCGCGGCGGGCGCGCCGGAGCTAACGTTCCAGCGCGAATAATTGTTGGGGGAACACAGCCCCGCGCATTCGCCGTTTTAATGAAACCCTCCGTTCTCGCCGGCCGCATCGCGCGCGGACACTCCCGAGTAAAAAGCGCTTGCAGGCAGTGAGAATCGACGCCACATGTATTCTTCAATGAGAATCAATCCATGAGCAAAATCAATGCGGTTTGCGTCTATTGCGGATCGAATACAGGGACCGAGCCGATTTTCAGCGAAGCGGCCGGTCAATTCGGCAAAATTCTCGCAGAAAATGGCGTGCGTCTCGTCTATGGCGGCGGTTCGGTCGGCCTGATGGGCGTCCTCGCCGAGTCTGTGCTGACACATGGCGGCAAGGTCACCGGAATTATCCCGGAATTCCTAACCCAGCGCGAGCGGCCGCGTCGGCTCGGCCAGGAGCTGATCGTCACCCGGGACATGCATGAGCGCAAACGAACGATGTTCGATCGCGCCGATGCCTTTGTCGCCCTTCCCGGCGGGATCGGCACGCTCGAAGAATTGGTCGAGCAACTCACCTGGGCTCAGCTCGGCCGCCACAGCAAGCCGATCCTGATTGCCAATATCGACGGCTATTGGGATCCGCTGCTAACGCTCGTTGCCCACATGCGCGAGCGCGCCTTCGTACCGGATTCACTTTCGATCAATTTTCTAGTGACCGAGCGCATCGAAGATATTCTGCCGGTTTTGCAGAAAGCGGCAGGCGGCCGCGCCGAGGCGGAAAAGGCACTGGCGATTCCGGCCGAGCGTCTTTAATCGCCGCCGTTACGGCGCCAACCACCACGGACGAAAAACGGATCATTCGTGCGCCGGCGGGTTCTCCGTATCGCGCAAAAAGGTCACTGCTTCAACGCGGTTGCCGTCTGGGTCGCGAACGAAGGCCGCTAATAGCTGCTGTGATATTCCGCGCGCGGCCCGGGCGCACCGTCGGATGTGCCGCCGGCTTTGAGCGCCGCGGCATGAAAGTCCTCAACTGCCCTTTTGTCGGTGGCGCGCAGGCAAATATGCACGCCGCTGTCCTCCGCGACGCGAGCCATTGCCGCGCGCCGATTGATCCAAAATTCCGGATATTTCTTGCCAAAACCGACCGCCGCATTCGGCCATTCGCGCAATTTGCGCATCCCAAGCGGCGCCAGCAATGCGGCATAGAACGGCTCGGCATTAGCGAGATCGCGCACCGCGACGGAGACATGATCGATCATGCGACCCTCCAAGATTCGGAAGTGCGCGGCGTCAAGCAAATGCAGATTACGCCGGCGCGCCGGATTTCATGAGCTTGTAAACGATGGAATCCATCAGTGCCTGGAACGAGGCGTCGATGATGTTTGCGGACACGCCAACGGTCCGCCAATGCTCGCCAGTCTCGTCGGTGCTTTCGATCAGAACCCGGGTAACGGCTTGCGTGCCGCCATCGAGGATACGTACGCGATAATCGGTCAAAGTGAGGCCGGTGATGAAGCTTTGATATTTGCCGAGGTCCTTGCGTAGCGCGAGATCGAGCGCATTCACCGGACCGGTGCCCTCGGCCACCGAGATCAACTCTTCGTCGCCGACTCTGATCTTCACCACCGCCTGGCTCACGGTCACGCGCTGGCCTTTGGCATTGTTGCGCTGCTCGACATTGACATCGAATTTTTCGACATCGAAGTAGTGCGGCACCTGGCCAAGCATGCGCCGCGCCAGAAGCTCGAACGACGCGTCGGCCGCCTCATAGGCGTAGCCAATGGCTTCGCGCTCTTTCACCTCGTCAAGAAGCCGGGTCACGCGTGGATCGTTTTTGTCTAGTGACACGCCGATGCGCTCGAGCTCCGCCAGCACGTTAGAGCGACCGGCCTGGTCGGAGACGAGGAGCTTGCGCTTGTTGCCGACGCGCTCGGGCGCGATGTGCTCGTAGGTCTTCGGCTCCTTGACGATCGCGGACGCGTGAATGCCGGCCTTGGTCGCGAACGCGCTCTCGCCGACATAAGGCGCATGACGATCCGGCGCCCGATTGAGGAGTTCGTCGAGCCCATGCGAAATGCGCAGGATGCGGCCGAGCGCGGCATCGCTGACATTGATCTCGAACTTGTCGGCATATTCCGGCTTGAGCTTCAGCGTCGGGATGATGGAGACGAGATTGGCATTGCCACAACGCTCACCGAGCCCGTTGAGCGTGCCTTGGATTTGCCGCGCGCCCGCGCGAATGGCGGCAAAGCTGTTGGCGACGGCCTGTTCGGTGTCGTTATGGGCGTGAATACCGACCCGATCTCCGGGTATAACTTTGCAGACTTCGCCGACGATCTCCTCGACCTCGTGCGGCAGCGTGCCGCCATTGGTATCGCAGAGCACGATCCACCGCGCCCCTTCGTGGTACGCGGTTTTGGCGCACGACAGCGCATAGGTGGAATTTGCTTTGTAGCCATCGAAAAAATGTTCACAGTCGAGCAGGACTTCGCGCCCCTTTGCTTTCGCGGCGCGGACACTGTCGCGAATGGAGGCGAGATTTTCGTCTTCGGTCGTCTCCAGCGCGATCCGCACATGATAGTCCCAGCTTTTGGCGACAAAGCAGATCGCGTCCGCCTGCGCCTCCAACAGCGCCACCAGGCCGGGATCGTTGGAAGCCGACCGGCCCGGGCGGCGCGTCATGCCGAAGGCGGTGACGCGCGCGCGCATCGACCGCCGCTCCAAAAAAAAATTCGTATCGATCGGATTGGCGCCAGGATAGCCCGCCTCGACGTAGTCGACGCCGAGCTCATCGAGCATGCCGGCAATGGCTAGCTTGTCGGCCAACGTAAAATCGACGCCATTGGTTTGCGCGCCATCGCGCAGCGTCGTGTCGAACAAATAGAGTCGTTCGCGAGGCATAATACTAACCGCGATAGAGCCGATAGATCGTGTAAAACGACACGACGATTGCCGCGGCGATCACCGCGTATTTCAAGATCAAATAGTACAGCCAGTGTCGCGGAAATGGCGTGTCCGGACGTTTCATGATGGTCTCCCGCGGGCAACGAGGGGCTTGGTCATGGTCGTGTTGGCGAGCCATTCAACGCCGAGCGATACGGTGTTGCGGCTTTGCGCCGAGAACCCCCGCTTCTCGAAAAAGCCGCGCGCCGCGTCACTGGCATCGACGGTGATTTCCTTGCTTCCGCGCGCAGCGGCGAGCTTTTCCAAAGCATCGCACAACATCGCTCCGGCGCCCTGTCCTGCGGCGGCCGGGTGAACGTAAAGCATATCGATGCGCCGATTATCGGCAAGCGCGGCAAAGCCGATAGCGGCGCCGCCATAGGTCGCGACTAGTGTCAGCTCGTGCTGGAGCTTGGTGCCGAATGCTTTCTCGTCGTCAGCGGCGGAAGCCCAAGCCTCCTGCTGCGCTTCGCTGTAATCGTCGGCGGTCAATTCCTCGATCGCCGCGCGAAAAATCTCGGCGAGCAGCGGCACGTCGGTCGGCAGCATTGGACGCATCGCCAGTTGCGGCAGCGGGCGGGGATTCATCGGGCGATCTCCCAGGTCGTGCCGTCCTTCGTGTCCTTCACGACCACACCCATTCTGGCGAGCTCGTCACGGAGGCGATCGGATTCCTTCCAGTCTTTTCGCGCACGAGCGGCAGCACGATCAGCGATCAACGCTTTGATTTCGACTTCATTCACGCCGCCGCGCTGGCGTTTTAGTATTTCCTGCAGGTTAGTTTCTAATTCGAAGCCTAAAAACCCGCATGTCGCCTTTAGCTCGCATGCAGTTCGCCAGCCGCCGGTCCTGGCATCGTCGGCAAGCCTATGCAACTCCATAATTAGTTGAGGCGTATTTAGGTCATCCTCAAGAGCAGCGAGTGCGCGTGGCGACACCTCGCCATCATCAACTCCACTTGTGAAATGCCGAAAGCTATCCAACGCGGCGGCCGCCTCTTCTGTGCGCTTTCTGGCCCAGTCAAGCGGTTGCCGGTAGTGAGTCATCAGCATCTGAAATCGCAACACCTCGCCCGGCCAATCCTTCAGCAAATCGCGGATGGTGACGAAGTTGCCGAGCGACTTCGCCATCTTCTCGCCTTCGACCTGAAGAAAGCCGTTGTGTACCCAGTAATTCGCCATCAGCGGTGTATGAAAAGCACAGCGCGACTGCGCGATCTCGTTCTCGTGATGCGGAAACACGAGATCGATGCCGCCGCCATGGATGTCGAATGTTTCGCCGAGATGCTTCCATGACATCGCCGAGCATTCGATATGCCAGCCTGGCCGACCTGGCGCCTTGATGCCGGCCGGCGACGGCCAGGCCGGCTCGCCCGGTTTCGACGGTTTCCACAAGACGAAATCCATCGGCGCGCGCTTATATGGCGCCACCTCGACGCGCGCGCCGGCGATCATCTCGTCGAGCGAGCGCCGCGCCAATTTGCCGTAATCCGGCATCGAAGCAACGCTGAACAGGACATGGTCCTGCTCGACATAGGCATTCCCGGATTTGACCAGCCGCTCGATCAGCGTGCGCATCTCCGCGATGTGCTCGGTCGCGCGTGGCTCTGCCGACGGCGGCAGGCAGCCAAGCGCGGCGACATCTTCGTGGAATTGCCGGTCCGTTGTTTCCGTGACTTTGCGGATCGCCTCGTTCAAAGGCAGCGCCGGATATTCCTCCGCCGCGCGCGCGTTGATCTTATCGTCGACGTCGGTGATGTTGCGGACGTAAGTGACGTGCTCGGCGCCGTAGAGGTGCCGTAACAGTCGGAACAGGACGTCAAAAACGATCACCGGCCGCGCATTGCCGATATGGGCGAAGTCGTAGACCGTCGGACCGCAGACATACATCCGCACGCTCGATGGATCGAGCGGCGTGAAGGCGCGCTTCCCGCGGGTCAGCGTATCGTAGAGCTTCAGCTCCATAACCAATCAACCTGTGCGCGGCGTCGCGCCAGTCGTGGCGCTCAATATAGTAGGCACGCCGGCGGCCTGCTGGCCGGGCGTGTCTAAAGTCTCGAGGAAGAGAAAAGACGGCCGCAGCCAGCGTTTAGCGCTAGCGAATAATCTCCCGGCAAATGCCGCGGACATGCCGACCGTTCATGCCCGCACAATGGTCGAGGCGGCACATCGCGTCAAGGTCCCCTCCTCTCACTGTGGCAGCAATTGTTTGGATTGCGCCGCTTAAGGAAGGTTTAACCCTCGTGCCGGCATGGTCAGTTCGGGATCCCGAGTCAGTTGCAGCGCCGTCGATCGGTTGGGTTGCGTTGGGGGTACGATGCGTTTGATCGCCGCGGTCGCCGCTGTTTCGGCTTTGCTTCTCTCAAGCAGCGTCCATGCCGAAAAGCAAACCGAGAAACAAGCAGACAGGCACATCTTCGTTATTGCCAACGACGCCGACGCCTATGGGGTCGACCGCTGCCTGGCTTCGAACGCCGCCTGCGGCACGATGGTGGCGAACGCCTATTGCCATTCACATGAGTATGCGCAGGCGCTTTCGTACCGGAAGGTTGAGCCGAACGACGTTACCGACGCGCTTCCGATTGGCCGGTCCGACGACCGTTCATGCAGCGGCAGCCGTTGCGGCGAATTGGTCGCCATTGAATGTTCGCGCTGAGGCGCACGACGGCGGGGCAGAACTATTACGTCGTGCCTGCCTTGGCAACCTGCCGAACTTTTCCGTCGACAACCCTGAATAGTGCAGCGCGATAATAGCGCAGCGCCGTCAAACATATTTCGTTTGGCGCAGTCTGGGTTGTGCGCGAGACGCGGCAAATGGCGTTGCCTGCGCCTACAACTTCGTTCATCTTCGCTCAATGAGCGGGCAGAACCCGATGCGCAGCGGAATCCGGGCCAAGCCGGGCGCGCTGGCGCCGCACGCGCTCGATTTCGCCAGCCGCCTGACCGAGATTTTGCCGCCCGGCGAGCGCGATGCCCTCCGGCGCGCTTTGCAGCAGATCACCGATCGATCGACCCAGCTCGTTGCCGAAGCGGTCGAGCAGAACGGCGCGACGGGCAATGTGAGGGACATGTGAAACTTTATTCGTTTTTCCGCTCTTCTGCGGCCTACCGCGTGCGTATTGCGCTTAATCTCAAGGGCATCGGCTACGACACCGCGTCGGTGCATCTGGTCAAGGATGGCGGCCATAACAAATTACCGGAATTTCGTGCGGTCAATCCGCAGATGCGCGTGCCGGTCCTGGTCACTCCACAGGGCGACGTTCTGATCCAGTCGCTTGCTATCATCGAGTATCTCGACGAAACGCATCCTCAGCCTCCACTTTTGCCAAAGAACGCGCTCGCGCGTGCCCGCGTGCGCGGGCTCGCTGACCTCATCGCCTGCGATATTCACCCGCTGAACAATACGAGCCCGCTGCGTTATCTGAAAAACGCCATGGGCCAGGAACAAAGCGCAATCGACGCCTGGTACCATCATTGGGTGATCACCGGCTTTGAAGCGCTGGAAGCGTTGATCACGCCCGGTCCCTATGCGTGCGGTAGCGAGGTCACGCTGGCCGATATCTGCCTGGTGCCGCAGGTCAACAATGCCAGGCGGCTCAAAGTACCGCTTGAGCGATTTCCGAAAATCGTCGGCGTCGATCGCGCCTGTCTGGCGCTGCCCGCCTTCGATCGAGCGCGTCCGGAGAATCAGCCCGACGCCGAATGACATCAGACAACATTCACACTTTAGTCACCATTGCGGCGCTTGATCGGCCACGCTGAATGGGGTTTGGGGCGAGAATGATTCACCGGGTGAGCGGCTTCGTTAAAGCCGGCCTGAGGGTCCGACGACAAACGATCCTGTTTGCCGCCGTGTTTGCGACCGTGGCCACTTGTCTGCCCGTTGCTGCAAACGCACAGGGAATTTCCGCACCGCCCGGGCTTACCGCGCCGGCACCGCCGCGCCAGCCGATTTCGGGCGGGCCCAATTCGGCCCCCAGCTCAAATCCGATTTGCGTACGGCTTGAAAGCCAGCTTGCCGCACTGACCCAAGGCTCGACCGATCCAGTGCGGGCTGAACAAATCAGGCGCACCGAAGACGCCATCGCCAAACAGCAAGCCGATCTCGACCGCACGGTTGCACAAGCGCATAGAGCCGGCTGCGCCGGCCAGGGATTCTTCGCATTTTTCTCGGCGCTCTCCCCGCAATGCGGACCGATCACTTCGCAGATCCAGCAGATGCGCGGCAATCTCGACCGCATGATGAGCGATTTGGAACAACTCAAAAACGGCAATACCGGTCAGGAAGGACAGCGCCGCGCGCTGATCGGTCAATTGGCGCAAAACAATTGCGGCGCTCAGTACACCGCCGCGGCGAATTCATGGGGCGGACCGCAAGGCTTCTTCGACGCGCTGTTCGGCGGCGGCACGATCCTCAATCCCGGCGGCGACGGCGCACCGTCCGGCACATATCACACCGTCTGCGTGCGCAGCTGCGACGGCTATTATTTTCCGATTTCGTATTCCACCGTGCCGAGCCGCTTCGCCGACGATACGCGCTCTTGCCAGCGCTTGTGCCCGGCTGCCGAGGCCGAATTGTATTCGTTCCGCAATCCCGGCGAGGACATGCAACAGGCGATTTCCGTCAGCGGTCAGGCCTACACGGCTCTGCCAAACGCCTTCCGCTATCGCAAAGAGATCGTCGTCGGCTGTTCGTGCCGCAGACCGGGCCAGAGCTGGGCCGACGCGCTCAAGAATGCCGACGACTCGAGCACATTGGAGAGCGGCGATATTGTCGTGACCGATCAGAACGCCAAAGCGCTGTCGCAGCCCAAGCCGTCCGGCAAGTCGGGAGCGTCAATGCCGCAAGCTGCAGCAAACAGTTCGGCCGCGGCGCCGGCGATAGCGAAGCCCGCTACGACAGCGGCGGCGAGCTCTGCCGCCGGAGACAGCGGTAAACACACTGTCCGTACCGTCGGCCCTCCCTTCCTGTCGTCGCAATCACCGTCGCAGGGCACGCCACAATCCCAGTAATTGCGTGGCAGCCCCGTAGGCAGCAGCGGAAAGCCAGATAGTGCCGCTCAAAAATCCGAAGCGCTGGCTTTAGCCATGGCCGCGCTCTTGGTAGCGGCGGCATCAGTGTCAGGTAGTGGCGTGCCGGGATCGTGGAACCGATTGACGATTGGATAGCGTCGATCGCGGCCGAAATTTTTTAGCGTCACTTTCACCCCTGGCGCAGCCTGCCGGCGTTTGTATTCGGCCAGGTAGAGCATCCGCTCGATCTTCATGACGGTTTCGCGGTCGAAGCCCGCGGCGACGATGCTGGCGGTGGATTCCTCGCGCTCGACCAGCCGTTCGAGGATCCGATCGAGCACCTCGTAGGGCGGCAAAGTGTCCTGATCGGTCTGATTTTCGCGAAGCTCGGCACTCGGCGCGCGCGTGAGCACATTCTGCGGGATCACTTCACCGCCCGGTCCTTTCGCATCAGCCGGCTTCCAACTATTGCGTAGCCGCGCCAAGCGATAGACCTCGGTTTTGTATAGATCTTTGATCGGATTGAATCCGCCATTCATGTCGCCGTAGAGCGTGGCATAACCAACCGACATTTCCGACTTATTGCCGGTGGTCACGACCATCAGGCTGAATTTGTTCGAGGCCGCCATCAGAATCGTGCCGCGGGCGCGCGCTTGCAGATTTTCCTCGGTGACGTCACGCGGCGAGCCGGCAAACACCGCGGTGAGGGAAGCTTCCAATCCGCGCACCGCGCTTTCGATCGGTACGACATCATAACGGACGCCGAGTGCACGCGCGATCGCCGCGGCATCGTCGAGCGATTCCTGCGACGTGTAGCGAAAAGGCAGCATCAGGCAGCGCACGCGTTCGCGACCCAGCGCATCGGTCGCCATGGCCGCACACAGCGCCGAATCGATGCCGCCGGAAAGCCCGATGACGACGCCCTTGAACCGATTCTTGTCCACATAATCGCGCAAGCCCAACATGCAGGCGGCGTAGTCGGCCTGGTCGAGATCATCGGGACGCGCGACCGGTCCTTGCGCGCAGTGCCAAACGCCACCGCTGCGTGACCAATGCGTAGTGAGGACGGTTTCCCGAAACGCCGGCAACTGAAACGCGATCGAGCGATCGGCATTGAGCGCAAATGACGCGCCGTCGAACACCAGTTCGTCCTGACCGCCGATTTGATTGACGTAGATCAGCGGCAGTCCGGTCTCGGCAACCGACTGCACGCTGACATTGAGCCGCACTTCGACCTTGTCGCGCCAATATGGCGAGCCATTCGGCACGATAAGAAGCTCGGCGCCGGTCTCGGTAAGGCATTCGATTACATTTTCGTAGTTGCCCCAATCGGTCCAGGTGTCCTCACACACCGGCACCCCGAGCCGCACGCCGCGATAACTGACCGGACCCGGCAGCGGACCTGAGGCGAAAACCCGCTTCTCGTCGAACACGCCGTAATTCGGGAGATTGACCTTGAAGCGGAGCGCCGCGACGCGGCCGCCGGCGAGCAGCGCATAGGCGTTGTAAAGTTTGCCATCCTCGACCCACGGCGCGCCCATCAGCACAGCGGGTCCACCGTCGGCGGTGTCGCGGGCGAGAGCCTCGACCGCCGAGCGGCAGGCCGCCTGAAATGCCGGCTTGAGGACGAGGTCTTCCGGCGGATAGCCGGCGATGAATAGCTCGGAAAACGCGATCAAATCGGCGCCGTCGCGCGCCGCCTGCTGGCGTGCTTTACGTGCGCATTCCAGGTTGCCGGCAACGTCGCCGACCGTGGGATTAAGCTGCGCCACGGCAATAGCGAGACGATCAGCAGGTCGCTCATTCATGGCCAAGCTTTAACGCCGGAGCCTCCGGTCCGGCAACCGGGGACGCCGCCTCGGTTCAAAGCGCGGCCAGGGCCGGAAACGGCTTGGCCTTGGCTTGCCGTTCCGATTTCAACAGATCGGCGAGCAGGAACGCGAGATCGAGCGACTGCTCGGCATTGAGCCGCGGATCGCAGACGGTGTGATAGCGGTCGTTGAGGTCCTCTTCGCTGATCGCGCGCGCGCCGCCGGTGCATTCGGTCACATTCTGCCCGGTCATTTCCAAATGCACGCCGCCGGCGATCGTGCCTTCGGTGGCATGAACTTGAAAGAAGCTCCGCACTTCCTTGAGAATCTGATCGAATGGCCGGGTTTTGTAACCGCTGACCGAGGTGATGGTATTGCCGTGCATTGGATCGCACGACCACACCACATTGCGGCCCTCGCGCTTCACCGCGCGCACGAGCGGTGGCAATAGCTCGGCGACTTTGTCGGCACCGACGCGGCAGATCAGCGTCAGGCGCCCGGGCTCGTTGTCGGGATCGAGAATGTCAGCGAGCCGCAACAGCTCGTCGGGCTTTTGCGTAGGACCGGTCTTGAGCCCCAGCGGATTCTTGATGCCGCGGCAATATTCGACATGGGCATGGTCGGACTGGCGGGTGCGATCGCCGATCCACACCATATGGCCCGACGTGCAGTACCAATCGCCGGTCGTTGAATCGATCCGGGTGAAGGCTTGCTCGTAACCCAAGAGCAACGCTTCGTGGCTGGTGAAAA
>Ga0126383_10002658_pt1 | contig 11586 bp, 20 predicted proteins | sample PanSoiMetPlot_35_FD_96882 | JGI IMG/M metagenome (GOLD analysis project Ga0126383, IMG submission 96882) | Tropical forest soil microbial communities from Panama - MetaG Plot_35 | ecosystem: Environmental > Terrestrial > Soil > Tropical forest > Bulk soil | place: Panama | collected 2016-02-17
ATATGGTGGAAGTTATCACAGAGGAAAAAATCGTAGAACAGGTTGTGCGGAACGTAACGCACAAAATCACAAGACTTCAGGACAAATGCCCCGATTGTGGTAAGGTTGCAATCGAGAAATTTTCCACTTCGTATGTGGACAGCAAGACAGGTAATGAAGTAAAACTCATTACTCTTGAATGCTTCCATATTATTAAGAAGATTATTCCTCGCGGTACGCCATTCGAGACAATGGTTTCCAATTTCTGGAAGCCTGAAATCGCCAACTGTAAGCATGACTTTCCGGAGCGAAGCGAGGCAAAGCGTAAACATATTCCCGCTAATAAATGCACGAAATGCGGCGAATATCGTCCGTATCCGTTTCAGGTTATAGGCGCTCGTAGATGTGAAGCAGCCCTCGCGATGCAAAAAGGACATGGAATATTCGATGACATGGGACTTGGTAAAACAATCCAAGCTCTCATGATTATGAAATTCCATCCTGAGTATAAGCGGACATTGGTCGTAACAAAGTCTGCTATTAAGTTTCAGTGGTTCAAAGCTGCTGTCACATGGCTTGGACCTGATTACATCGCACAGACTATCTCTACAAGTAGAGATTATCTGATGCCGGGACTGAGACTCTATATCATTCCATATGACCTGCTACGGAGATTCCCTCGCGAAAAGCTTCACGCGATGAATTTCGACTTAGTGATTCTAGATGAATGTCAGCAGATTAAGAATGTTGATAGTTCGAGAACACAGGAAGTCAGGAAATTAGTTGCAGCAAATCCTGCGTGCAAGGTGATTCCATTAAGCGGAACTCCGTGGAAGAATCGTGGTAATGAATTCTTTCCAGTTCTGAATATGATGGACCCGATTAAATTCCATTCCAATCAGCATTATCTCGATACGTGGGTGGACTATTATTACGAAGGTAATAAGCGGAAGATGGGTGGTATCAAGAATATTCCGAAGTTCAAGGAATATACTGAAACGCTCATAACGCGCAGGGAATACAATGAAGTAATGGATGAATTCCCTGATATCAATCGTATGAAGTTAAATGTTCAGCTTGACCAGCTTGAACAGACTACATATGATGATTCGGTATCCGATTTTGTTGATTGGTATAATCAATATGTAATTGGTGGTGAAGAGGATAAAATCTCTGGAATAGAGATTTTAGCTAAAATGTCCCGTATGCGGCATATTACGGGACTTGCCAAGATTCCTGCAACATTATCTTTCGTTGAAACATTTGTTGAGGATACAGACCGTAAACTTGTGATATTCGTTCATCACAAGGATGTCGGTGAGATTCTCACGAATACGCTGAGGAATACTGATAAGGAGACTAATCCTGATTGGTATGAATTAGCGCAGACTCTGAAAGATGGGGGAATTCCGGTATTACAGTATACAAGTAAGCATACTGGCAAACCGGAGGGAACTGATATTCAAGAAAGATTCAATCTAACAAAACGATGCATTATGATTGCATCGACCCTCGCGTGTGGTGAGGGATTGAATCTCCAGACTTGTGCAGATAGTATCCTGCATGAAAGACAGTGGAATCCTCAGAATGAGGACCAAGCTACTCCGGGCAGATTCCGTAGAATTGGTCAAGAATCAAGCGTAATTAATATTACGTGTCCTGAAGCTGAGGGAACTATTGACCAAGCGTTGGATGGTATTGTGGAGAATAAGCGTAGATTCTATCATGATGCAATGAATAAAGGTGAAGCTACTCCAGTGTGGAATGAGAGTAGTTTCGCTAAGGAATTGGCCGCAGCTATCGTAGCAAGTCATGCGGCAAAGAAACAGAAGAAAGGCAAGACTACGATTCAGACTAATGTGACCGCTGCGGCGGCATATTAGATGGAATAGGGATGACTATCTCATACAGGGTAGAAGTATGGGATAGAATCTTCGATTGTTATCGAACAGTGTGGGATGGTAAGACCTTAGAAGAAGGAATGAAAGTTCTTGATAAGCCTTACCATAAACAAGTAAGACGATTAATTCGGACTACTGAGGAAGTAATAGAGTATAGGCGAACTACAACGAAACCTAAATTCTTTGGAACTGGATGGAAGAAATGAAATAGTTTTAAATATTCTGAAAGGAGGTGAGACTAATGTACGAATACTTGAAGTATTTGATTGACAGCATTATCTGGGGTTCATAATCCCAGAAATTAATTTGAAAGGAGGTGATAACTAATGTTTGAATTGGTAAAGTTCCTCATCGATACAATCGTTTGGGGCGGCTAATTGGAAATCCACTAATGAAAGGCAGGTGAATAGCATGTTGGACTTTGTTATCTTCGTTTGCACCATCATGTGGGGAACCTAGTGCGTAAAGTAATCTACTGGGAGTAGACCTCGGATGATGGCCCCATACTCTAACGGAAATTACGATTGTATGGGGCTATCATCGGAGAATCTAATCATGAATAAGTTTAAATTTAAAGAATATATTGATGCAGTAGCTAGAACTATTTGGACTGTTAAGATGCCTCGCGAATGGAATAATTCACAATGGGCTGAGGTAGGAGATTTTCTTTGGAAGTGTTATGAAGAAAATGTCCCGCCCGAAGAAGCAGGAAATAAAGTAATTGAAAAATTTGGGCATGGTGAAACGCTTCACTAAGCTAAACTATTACGAAAGGAAAAAATGAAGCTTAAGGCAGGAATGACCTTCAAAATTGGTGTTATGCACAAGATTATCGTGTATGACAATGGCGCAATTATTGGGTATGGATATGTCATCATTGACAATAAAGGTGATATGTCTACGCCTGACCTTTTCGACATTAAAGGTACTCGTCTGCCTGAAGGATGGTATACTCTTCAGGTTGGAACCGAATACTTTAATGTTGTGATTCCGGATAATATTCAATGATTAAAATCTATATGCATCAGTATACCATTACTAGAATGCATAAAAATGGAAAGGACGGAATTCGTTCTGTTACTGTAGAAATAGTAAGTGAGGAAAAGGAAGGTGATATAATTTGGATAATCGAAGAAAACATTAAAAAGTTCTTCGACCAAGACCTGACTGTTGCTCACAAAATTCTCATTGAGGGATATAGAAATGACTAGAGATGAATGGTGTCAGATGTGGGAATCGATTAAAAAAAATCGAAGCTATTAATCAACTTCCCAAACCATATATTCTTGAAAAGAATAAACAATATGTAGAGATTCAGTTTATCAAAAAACTGATTCAAAAAGAAATCGGACAAATGGAATGAGTGACAATCGTCTAATCGGAGAGACAGACCTACAAGAGATTATAGATATTCCTATGGGCGGCAAGAAGAACATTATTCTTGACGCTACAATGCTGTCTACGATTATGTCATGTCCTCGCCTAACAGACTTTCGATTCAACCATAATCTGTATTCGATTGGTGGTAAATCAAATAGTCTCGAAGTAGGGTCAATTGTCCACATTTTTCTTGAATACTTTTACAAAGGAATAATCAATGGAGCTAAACGAGAACAGGCAGTTCAACTTGGTTTTGCTGCCGCAGAAACTTATATTAGGGGCTGTCCTACTTGCACTGGCTTTTCTCCTTCAATAGAAGTGGCGAAGCCAATCTGTGGTCATAAGGCTAATGAATTCCCCGGTGTTAAGAATACACCAAAGGAATCGGAAACTAAGCCTAAACGTATTGGTTGGCACTATGCGTTAGATACGTGTGACCAATATCAAATGTACTATCGTAATGACCATTGGATTCCATTAGAGATTGAAGTCGTTAAAGGTGAAGTTCTCTATGAGGATGATGAAATTCGTATTCTCTGGAAAGCAAAGCTAGATTCAGTCTTCGATACTAATGATGGTATTTTCCCCTGTGACCATAAGACTATGAGTCAGCAAAGGGACACTAATACTATGAACAATCAGTTCAAGGGTCAGTGTATGATACAAAGAACTAACAAGGTTTTTATCAATAAGATTGGCTTTCAATCATCGTTGAAACCGGAAGAAAAGTTTCATCGAAAACCAATCCATTATTCTAATAGTAGACTATTGGAATGGCAAGGCCAGACTTTACCATACTATGCGAAGCTACTTCTCATGTATGCGGAGACAGGCTATTGGCCTCCCAATTACACGAATTGCGAAGGCAAATATGGTAACTGCGCGTTCTATGAGCATGTATGTCAGGATGACCCTGAAAATAGAGAAGCGGCTCTGAAACTACATTTCGTAGTAGGGCCGGAATGGAATCCAACTAATGAGGAGGACTAATGGTTGATGTTGATTTTCCGATGGACATATTCTACGAAAATGAACTTGAAGGTAAGACATTCATTATAGATGTAACAAGAGAGGATATCGAGAATGGTATCCCTCGCGTTGGCAAATGCTGTCCAGTCTCGTTAGCAATTTGTCGCGCACTCAAAATCAAATCAGAATGGGGATATGTGTATACTGATGAAAGGGGAATTATTAGTTTTTATTCATATATGCCCATAATGGAATTCAATGATGAAATATTTCTTCAATATTTCGTCGACGCATTTGATAATGGGGATTTCGTTAGACCATTCTCATTAATTCTTAAATGGTGAACTATGAAATACTATTATATCGAGGTCAAACTCGGTAATAAGTGGACACTAGTACATGTCGAAACCAGACATAAAGATGCTCTGAATTATGTAAGACTCAATCCTCCTGTGAAGTATGCCATTAGGATTGTCAGAGTGGAAAGAACTATCGTGTTTCATGACGGTGATAAATGAAATCAAAGGCAGCAAATCATCTGCATAGATACAAGAAAATGGACCTCGCACGCGAGGGCAAACCATATCTTGTATATAAATGCACAAAACCTGTTTGCACACATTATGTTCCTATCATGATGTCGGAAGGAAAGCTCTGTGAATGCAATCGATGTGGTGAAGCGATGCTTATCACTAAAGAAATTCTTACAGGTTCTAGTGGTAGGCCAATGTCGCGTCCGCATTGTGGTAATTGCATTAAGAGAAAGAAACAGAGCGATATTGCTGCTTTGGCAGAATTCTTATCAGGAAATAAAACTTAGGCTAACGCCTATGACTGACAAAAGTTCCCCGCGAATGAGTAAATCGTGGATGGAGGACAAATTATGGCGGAATTGGAACTAGTAATAGACAACACAGATAAGAAAAATCCTTGTTTGTATTGTCTGAATGAGGCACCAGCAGGACAACACTTTTGTTCGCAATGGTGTTATGAGTGTTGGTTTGAAATGAAACAAGCCAATCTACTCAAAATAATTCTCGATTTGTGCATGGATGGAGAAGAGGATAAATAATGCCAACAATGGAAGGATTTAATCCTGACGCCCTTTTTGTAATGCTGAAGGGTGAGCCAGGAACTCGTAAGAGTACACAGGCTCTGTCATTCCCAAAACCTCAGTATTGGGTATCGTCAGACCAAAAGATGGAATCATTAGTTCTTCCCTTGAAACGTTGGGGATATAGGGCTAGTGAAATTGAATTCGATGATTATTCTGATTGGGATTCAGCAAAATTGAAATTGGAGCAATTAGCAGGAAAGAACAAGTTCAGTCATACTTGTCCCTTCAAGACTGTTATTGTTGATTCTATTACCTCAACAGGAGATAATATTAATCGACAAACTATTAATAAGAAACAAGGTCAGGGAATGGGCAAAATGATTGGAACAATTGCAGTCCCTGGACTTGAAGAATACAATGCTGAAGCCTCCGCGTTTCAACAGATGATGGAGATTCTCAAGCATTTGAATAAGCAATACAAGGTTAATATCATTCTAATCGCACATGTAGTTGGTCAACGGAAGGATGACGATAAGAATAAACTCACTCACCATTCTCGGGTAATCATCACAGGTGGAGATAAAATCAGTGGGAAGATTGCTTCCTACATGACGGAAGTCTATCACTTTGATGTGAAACCGGGATTTGCTGATACTGATGAAGGTGAATACGGGTGTTATACTTCCCATACCGGGAATGATTACGCTCGAACTTCCCTTCCATTAGAAAGGAAAATTACGTTCAATAACGAACCACTGTATGAGAAATGGATTGCACCTGCTATTGCAAAACTGAAGGCTGAACAACCTATTCAGAGAATCCAATCTCCTACACCATCACCAGTACCATCTCAGACACCATTCACAAAGTAAAGGATACACATCATGCCACAGGTTGAATTCACTAATCGAGACTTGCTCCGTTCCACCATCGTCGAACCTGCGTGGTATCGAGTGAGAATCGAAAGTGTGGGGGAGGCACCTGCTAAGCAATCAGAGAAAGGGCCGTCCACCAACTATCCCATTGAAGGAACTGTTCTTTTCAATGGTGATAACGGTTCTACACAGTTCGCGGGCGTTCCCATCGATTGGAATTTCAATAGCAAGGCAATGGGTTTTGCTGTGGGATTCCTGAAGGCTTTCGGCGTCGAACCGCAGGCAGGTGTAAAGATTGAACTAAAGTCTGCGGAGGGCCGTGAACTTGACGTGTTCATCGAAAATGATACTTGGCAGAATCGACCCAAGAATCAGGTGAACCACAAGTATCGGATGCCTAAGCCGGAAGTTCACGCGGCGGCGTAGTTTTATGTGGGTCAAGATAAACTGGAATACTTGGTATTATTTTGACCCACAACTTTTCAACCAACTACTAACAAGGAGTGAGACAATGACTGATGTAGTGACCACGAGCGACAATGAAGAGTCCGTCGATATGGACGAATTGTCCAAGACTGAAGCTGAAGAAGATTCCGATGTGGACGAAGTGGAAGACACCACAGAGGATGACGAAATTGTTGAGGAAGTAAACGAACCAGACGAGGACTAGTTTTAAAGAGACTTACTATATAGTGGGACAAATTCCTGGGTCGGCTGATTTCATTAGTATGTTAGCACGATACTAGTATGCTAACACATATGAGTTAGTGACTTGAAATGCCCAGACGGGGCCAAAAAGCTATATAGTAACAGGGGTCACTATCGAATTAGCTCGCACATAGCTGCTTGCCGTATATACTGATAGTGACCCCGACTTAACTTTAACTATTTTGAGGTGACTAATGTTGAAGAAGTATTACGTCGGAGCGAGACATATCGGAGATGCAATTGGTAATGGTGAAAATGCTAATTGCACTCACCAGACTCTTAACGCTGCAATCGAGGAGGCTAAGAAGAAGATTCGCGAAGGCGCGGATTGTGTCGTAGTTGTGGAAATTATCAGAGTAGTCAGGAGGGATGACCCACCAATTACTGTTGAAGAAGTTTAACTAGTTTAACTACGTAACGGGAGTAACTATGATTGAGCGTCCGAAGATTGAGAACACTATTGGAAAGACTTTCGCTGATATGCTCGATACATTTGTTATTGATGCTAGTGGCGAAATTCGATTCACTCGTCGTCAAATGATTGAGGATTTAGGATGTGCCAATTTTGCAGCCGCCTCGCGTCTGGAAAGAGTCCTAAATAAACTCAAGATTACGACAATCCGTAGATTGTTCAATACCAATCCGATGGATATCGCGAGGGTCAGAGGTATTGGCGCAACATCAATCTACGTCGCAATGTGTATCCTCGATTATGGGCAATATGATGTCGAGGAATGGTGGGGCTGGAAAGAGACTAACAATCTCAAGTTCTCCAGCTATAAGCATAACGTAACTAAACGCGCTTCTAAGCGCAAGCAGGAAGTTTAAAATGACTAGAGAACAGGAACTGAAACTCATTGACCTTGGAATTCAGAAACTTTTGGAAGCTTTCAAGGAACAAATTGAAAAAATTCCACAAAGGCGAGGACCATATAAGACAGGTCGTCGTAACTATCAAATAGTGCCGAAACTATCAGGACGTAAATGGACTGCGCAACAACGTCGAAAGTTTCGGGCAACCATGAAAAAAGTCTGGGAAGAGAAACGTAAGAAGGCTGCCCAATAAAGAGCACTTGGCAGATGCTCCAATATTATTAACTACTTTTCAGTTTCGAGGAAAACATGGCGGAAAACGCATTTGCGAAGTTTTTCGGAGAGAATCCCCCAACAAAGCCAGACACAACGCCTGATAAGCCTAGTGATAAACGGGCTATTGGAAAAATTATCAAGCTTTCAGAAGATGGATGGGGATTCATTTCCTCAAAGGACATCAAGTTCACGCGCATTTTCTTTCATTGGACTTCATTGAAGCAAGACACTTTGAAGTTCCCTGAATTGAAAAACGGAATGAAAGTGGAATTCACTCCCGTTGAAGTTGAGAATAAGGGATGGCGTGGAATTAAAATCCGCGTTCTGACAGAAGAGGCGAAGTAAAGTTAGAGGGGATAGCCAGCAATAACGGCGGGGAATAGCTGGCCGCTTAAGACAGATTTAAGCATCTGATGTCCTTACCGCTCCATATGAAAGGATAATAAAAAATGAATAGACGGGCATTCCTGAAGTTCCTCGCGTCTGGAGCAGCAGGAATTGCAGCATATGATACATTAGACTTAGATAAACTACTTTGGGTTAAAGGCGAAAGAACTATTTTCATTCCATCCGGTAATCCTTCTATTTCAGTGGCTCAAATTGTAGCTATTGAAATGGAACGAATACTTCCTACTCTTAGAAATTTGTTCGAACGAGACGATATTTTTTATGTCAATATTATGAAAAGAGGCATAGAAGTATCATCAACTAGACAAGTTCGAATTCCACTATAATTAAAGATTAAGTAACTCGTAAATAAATTGTAACGATTAGGATTAGGCATAGCTATGCCTTTTTAAAAAGAGCGCAGCTTTTTCATACACTTTCGGAAGTGTCTCTTAGAGAGGAAAGGAATGACATTTAGAGAGCGATACGTTGAAGCTGATAATTGGCAATCAAGAGCGACTATAATGGAGGCGTATCATCTTCTAATGATTGTTAGTAAACAAAGATGGAGTGTTACTAGTACAGCAAAGTATTTTGGAGTTAGTATAGGTTTAACTTCTGAAAATCTTCGATTAGCAGAAGCTAGTCATATTAATTCTAAAATCTTAACATTGACCTCGCGTCAAGAGGCTTTACGAAGCCTCAGAAATGGACATTATGATTAAATTTTTGATTAAACATCCCGAAACTAATCGCTATATTTTTGGAATGGTTATTACCGATGGAAATATGGATTTATTAAAGAAATCTCATCCTATTCACATTAATTCAGAAGCATTAGATTTACCATTTTTTAAATTTAATGAACTAATGCTTTTGTATTATCCCACAAATGAAGAAGCTGAAAAAGACTTAAGAGAAAAGGGATACATAACAAAGAATACAATTATTCACGATTTGAAACCTTCTACAAAACAATGAGCGAGCATAAGTATATTCCAGCAAGTGGTCCCATTGGGGCCAAGCTGATGATATTGGGGGAATGTCCACGCCCTAAAGATACAGCTATGGGTAAAGCATTTTCAGACATGAGTGAACTTAGCTCATTATTAATTGATACTGGCATTCGTAGAGATAATTGCTGGATGTCATATGTTTGCAAGTATGAAGTCCCACCTAATTTCAAAGGTCAAAAGATTCCATTTCCCATTCGAGCTAAGAATGCTGGAATCAATCTTGAACAAGAATTATCTGATTTGCAAAGTGAAATTAATGAAATTAAGCCTAATTGTATTCTTGGATTAGGTAAAACTGCTCTTTGGGCATTAACAGGTAAACTCGATATACAATCATATCGAGGCTCAATTCTTCAAGGAATGGGACGTAAATTCGTTCCAACATACAATCCATTTCATCTGTCGTGGCAAGCTACGGACGTAGAATTCATTGGCTATTGGAATAAGCAAATCATAGCCTTTGATATGAAACGTGCCCTCGCGCAATCATCCTTTCCTGAAATTAATCGTCCAATTAGAAATCTTGAAATCTGTCGTAATTCTGCGCAATTAGCTGAGTTCAGAGCACGGTATAAAGGCAAAATTCGTATGGCTGCTGATATTGAAGCCAACGGAACTTGTATGCCTGTATGCATTGGACTCGCATTCGCGAGGAATCATGGCATGACAGTTCCCCTATGGAACGTAGAGGGAATCTCTAATATTCCTACAGCAGATTTGGTCCAGTGTTGGCTAATCCTCGCGGAAATGCTATGGGAGAATGAAATTGTCGGACAAAATTTCAATTACGATAGAGATAAAATTCTCAGACTCGGATTCATTATTAGGCGTTTGGCCTCCGATGTTATGCTCAAGGCTCAAGCAATCAATCCTGAGTTGCTTAAGGGACTTGCTTTCAACACCTCTTTGTATACAGAAGAACCCTTCTATAAAAATGAAGGTATGTATAAGGGCAGCATCCAAGACCTATTACTTGGATGTGCCAGAGATGCGTGTGTTACCATAGAAGTTGACGAAAATATGGACAAAGACCTAGATGAAATAGGTCAGCGTAAATTTTTCGAAAATTTTTTGATGGAATTGCCAGATTTATATTGGTCAATTGAAAAGCAAGGTTTCAGAGTAGACCCTGAAGAAAGAGACAGATTACTCCGCAAATATATTGCATGGGAAGAAAGGGTAAACTATGAATTATATTGTCTCGTGGGCGCGGAAATCAACGTCAATTCTTCAAAACAGATTCAATCTTTACTCTGGGATAATTTCAAATTACCCCGTAAAGAGTCTACTGGGGAAGAGGACATCACTGCATTACTTAACTCTCAGTCTGCAATTAAAAAGCCAGAGCATCGCAAGGTATGTGAGCTTATCCTCGAAGGTAGGCGAGTCAGGAAGTCGATTTCCACATATCTTATGGCGTTACCTGATTACGACGGAAGGATGCGAACAACATATTTTCCGTGTTTGGATACAGGTAGGAGTAGTACGGGCCAACAAGACGAACCAATACGACCCACGGTGGAAGTAATAGACTTTAATGGTAAGAAGAAAGATAAAGTATTAGGAACAGCATTCCAAACCATGACTAAGCATGGCGATATTGGTGCAGACATTAGAGGAATGTATGTGCCTGATATCAGCCATATTGAGATTATTAATCGCGAGGAAATAATAGTAGAGGAAGAGGAAATTTTCCTTCAAGCAGATTCTTCACAAGCAGAAGCTAGAGTTGTATGGCTCCTCGCGAATGATGAGGAAGCCCTAGAATTGGTGGACACAATTGATTATCACGCTCTTACTGCTTCTTGGTTCTTCGGTGGCACTGAATCTGATTATTCTAAGAAAATATTGGGATACGAACACCCAATTAGATTTGCTGGTAAAACGTTACGACATGCTGGTCACTTGGGTGCTGCGAAACGCAGAGCAGCTATTTCCGTCAATACAGACGCCAGAAAATATAAAATCCCCATTACCATTACCGAAGCAATCGCAGAACAAGCACTAAATATTTTTCATCACAAGCAGCCTAAGATTAGAGGCGTCTTCCAAAATGGTGTGATTGAGACTTTACGAAAAAGTAGAGTATTAATCGCAGGATTACCATACGGAATTGATGCTCCATGTGGTGGACGTAGAATGTTCTTTGAACGATGGGGAGATGAGCTATTTCGACAGGCTTTCTCTTATATTCCACAGCGTTCAGTTTCCGATAATACTAAGAA
>Ga0126383_10002659_pt1 | contig 11584 bp, 16 predicted proteins | sample PanSoiMetPlot_35_FD_96882 | JGI IMG/M metagenome (GOLD analysis project Ga0126383, IMG submission 96882) | Tropical forest soil microbial communities from Panama - MetaG Plot_35 | ecosystem: Environmental > Terrestrial > Soil > Tropical forest > Bulk soil | place: Panama | collected 2016-02-17
AAGATGGCGTCTCGCGGCACGACTCCGTAATCAGATGAAACACGCCACGTGCGTCCGGATGGAGGTCCTGCGCGGTTAGTGCAGCGCTTTCGGCGCATTTAGCTCGCGAGCTGATCCTAGCTAGGTTAGCTCGAACACTTGATTGTCGTCCAAGTGAGCGTTGGTCAGCTAAAGGCGTTTTTCCTCCACTCCCGAGCTAAGGTTCGCTCGTGCGTCGATCCGGGTCGTCGGGGGGCACCCGTAGCTGCGGGCTAAGCCGAACGGACTAGCCCCGTTGCGCGGCCCGTTGTTTGGTCGGCCCCTGACCCTGGCGGCGACCAAGTTGCTTGTTTTCACTAGTTGAGATCGTCGAGCACCAATCGAATGCGTTCACGAATTGCCGATCTATTCCCTATCTCCCCTTGGGTTAGTGCGTGGCGCATCGCGACGAGGACAAGCTAATGCCCTACTGCACCTACCGTTCCAGGCAGGCGCCGACCGCATCCTCGCCGCCACGAAATATGCGGATTTGTATCGGCGGGCTGTTGGCTATGTGGACAAGATACTAAAAGGTGCCAAGCCTGCCGATTTGCGGGAGAAGCAGCCAACCAAGTTCGAGTTCATTATCATCATAATACTACTAGGGCGCTCGGCCTCACCATTCCGCCGGGGTGTGATAGCTATTGCGGACGAGGTAATCGAATAAGCTTAACCCAAGCACCTCGTTTGTTGCAGTGCAGGAGCCAGCTTTTGGCACGACCCAAACAACCAATGCGATGCAGCATTTCCGCCAGCTTGCTGAGGTCTGTTCGCCCCAATCGCTTTGCTCGGGGTAGAGAGTGAGGATGGCCGAGCCATCGAGTTCACCCCTCACACGCCAAGCCACAAACCGTCAAATCGACGCGCAAGACGGATGCTTAATCCAATCTCTCTGTGGATTACCGCATGGTCCACATTGAATAGGCTCCGCGGCGCTGTCTTAGCTAAGGAGACCATTTGCGCGGGAGGCACCAAATGCCATTGTGGTCGGTTTCGGCGAAAATGGTTGACGAGGCGGGAGTGATCTCGGTCCAGATGCGTGATCATGACAGAGTTGTTCGCGTGGACATCAAGCACGAGGTATTGATTGGCGGGTCGCATTTGGGCTCGAGGGCCGCGGTCCGCGCATTTGAGATGAACCGGGACCTGATTGAGCGGCGTGCGAGCGCGAAGTACGACAGCTCCGAATTCATCACGTACGCCAATGGTGTGGTGGTCTCGATCAGCGGAGACGATTGGGAACTCATGGTCAGCGGGCATGAACGGAATTTGCGTGAACGTGAAGCTGAACGCTTGGCTGACAATCCATCGCTGTTGGTTGAAGACATGCGGCACAATGCGCCAACAGTAACTTAACTTCAATGTACTTGAAAAGCTCTTCACCTCCGTCGTTGCGTCAATATCGTGGTCTCGAGCGCCGAAAAAAGCGCTCACGATCCACTGCGCCACTCGTAAACTTCGGCGACCGGTGGCTGCCATCGTTTCATCGAAGACGGACTTCGCGCCCTCGCCGACAGCCAGCAGGTGGTCGTGATCGCCGTTGCAGAAGCAGCGCGGCGTTCATAGGGCGGACCGAGCACGTTGGCCGCACTGTCTTGTGCGCTGGGCCGCGATCTCAGAACGATGCTCCCCCCGCCGCGAGCGCCGCGGACGTGAGGTACAACCGCCGATTGAAGCGCGCAACAACGGCACGAAGAGCCGGCAAGGACCGCTCCAGTTCAAGGAATTGCAAAGCGCCGAGAACGCTGCCTGCTAAATCTCGCGGGCCTGGCGAGTTCCCGGGCAAGTGGCGCTTCACACAATGGTGTTCATGGGTTGGTGTTCATGGGAGAGCCGCTGCAGGTGGCGCGCCAAGCGCGGAGCAGCGGCGTGAGCGGGACGTTATCCAGCGGCACGGGCTTGGTGCGGCAGCCCAGTGGCCCTCAGTTCAGGCTTGGCGAGCGCCACCACGGGGGGATCGCGACCCTTAACCGCCTGGGCGCGGACGGTGAGGGGCGAAGTCGCCTTGTCCGCTGGCCGTCAGGCTCCATCTCCTATCGATTGGGCTTTTTCAATTTCGTCAGTCCAAATGATCGGCACCGCACGCGTCCCAGTGAGCTTCCGCTCGCATAGCGCCCGCCCGGTTCCTGACAAAATCGTTAGGGCGCGCGCGCCAGCATCCGTGATCCCCCCGCAAAATCTCCATCAGCATTGGCCGGACGGCTGCATGTCGCCGGCTCACAGAGGTAGAAGTGGGGTTATTATAGGGGACAGACACCACTCGCAAAGCTCAGGATCGATCCAACATGGCGACCTCACTCACCTCCTCCCTCGCCAACGAGGTGGCAAAGCTACTTGCCGACCTCGGGGTGGCCGCTCAAGCACTTCGGGGCGGAACGCTGATCGCGCGTAGCCCCATCACAGGAGAAATTATCGGCCAAGTCCATGAGCATGACAGCGCGGGCGCGCGCCAGGCGATTGACGCTGCCCATAAAGCCTTCCTCATTTGGCGCACCGTCCCGGCTCCAAAACGTGGGGATCTTATCCGCCTCTTTGGCAACGAACTGCGCGCCCATAAGGAGACCCTTGGGCGCCTCGTCGCCATCGAGGTGGGCAAGATCATCTCCGAGGGTCTCGGCGAAGTTCAAGAAATGATCGACATTTGCGACTTCGCCATAGGGCAGTCGCGTCAACTTTATGGCCTGACCATCGCGACTGAGCGACCGGAGCATCGCATGATGGAGACGTGGCACCCTCGCGGCGTCACTGGAATTATCACGGCGTTCAACTTCCCCGTCGCGGTTTGGGCATGGAACGCATCGCTTGCCCTCGTGTGCGGCAACTCGTGCGTTTGGAAACCTTCGGAGAAGGCGCCTCTCACCGCACTTGCTGTCCAGGCCTTGTTCGGGCGGGCGGCGCGACAGTTCGAGGCGATCGGCGGCACCGTTCCGGAAGCCCTATCGACACTCATCATCGGCGGACGCGCCATTGGCGAGGTCTTGGTCGATCACCCCTCCGTTCCCCTTGTCTCCGCCACGGGTTCGACAGCAATGGGTCGCGCTATTGCACCACGATTGGCTCAGCGATTTGCCCATGCAATTCTCGAACTCGGCGGCAACAATGGTGCCATCGTCTGCCCCTCCGCGGATCTGGATCTAACGTTACGGGCCGTAGCCTTTGCTGCCATGGGCACAGCAGGTCAACGCTGCACTACGTTGCGACGCTTGTTCGTGCATGAAAGCATCTACGAGGGTTTCGTAATCCGGCTGAAGCGGGCCTATCTATCGGCCACGGTCGGTAATCCGCTGCTGACAGGAACGCTTGTGGGTCCGCTTATCGACGAGCGTGCCTATGCAGCCATGCGAAAAGCCCTAGACGAAGCCAGGTCTCACGGCGGCTCCGTAACGGGCGGTGAGCGCCTTGAGACGGATTACCCGCCCGCGGCCTTTTACGTTCGCCCGGCCCTCGTCGAGATGCCGGTGCAGGTCGATCTCGTCATGCGTGAGACCTTTGCTCCAATCCTTTATGTCATGAGATACCGAGCATTTAACGAGGCGCTCATCCTGCACAACGTGGTATCCCAGGGGCTTGCTTCCTCCATCTTCACCAATGACGTGCGCGAAGCTGAGGCCTTCCTTTCGGCGCAGGGCTCCGATTGCGGCATCGCCAACGTTAATATCGGCCCTTCTGGCGCGGAGATCGGCGGGGCCTTCGGCGGCGAAAAAGAAACAGGCGGCGGCCGCGAGTCTGGCTCAGACGCCTGGAAAGCCTATATGCGACGAGCCACCAACACCATCAACTACGGCAAAGCGCTGCCGCTCGCGCAAGGGGTTAGGTTCGACGTTAGCTAAGCTAGACGCTGAGCTACCGTGATGGGGGGCGGCGCCGCAAAGACGAGCTGCCGCGTGACTGCCACAGTTCCAGCCCTGACGGGCCTGGGCGGGTCTGACGGCTACTGGGCCCTTCGCCCGATCCGAACCTCGACCTTTACGGGCCTCTGGTGCCGGTTACCGTCGCACGACCTGGCTGAGGCAGGCCTTGACCGGCATGCCGCAGTTGGCGGCCGACGAGTTGAGCGAGCACGCTGACGCGGGAGCCGACCCCGTGCGGGAAATTTAGCCGTGATCTCTGGGCTGCGCGGCAAGCTTTGCATGGAATGTGATGCGCATCTGTGTTCCCGGCACAGACGCCTTCCCATGCCTTCCCATGGGGCACCGGTGCGCGACACTTCGCCCACGAACGGTCCTTCGTTTGAGAACAGTCGCGTTACCAGCGTCCATCGCTGCAGAAGCCCTTCGCGGCCTCAAACGTCGTGGCAGACGTGGCGGTGATCGTAACCATCGTCTCGACCTCGGAGAAACTTCCGCCGCGCAAAAGCCAAGGCTGCGGTAGCCGCCGTCTTATTGTCGGGGAACTCGGAGCCAACCTGGTGGCCGAAGGCCAAGGACCAGCCGATCAGGCGCCCTGCGAGGCTTCTGACGAGATTGGTAAGGACGTCAGCGCGGCCGGCTTGGCCGCCATGCCCTTGCCTAGCGTGCGTCATGAACTTGCCGCGCGAAATCGAGATGAGCTTCTCATCTCTCGCTATGACAGCCCTCCCCACCTGGCCCCTCAAGGATCGGATTTGTACGCTGCCATAGAGCGGGCCGAGCGCGTTCGCTAACGAGCGTCAACTTTGCCGCACACGATGCCCGCGCGTGGCCAAATTTGATTTGTCCTTGTGCAGGCTCTGCGCGACGTTGGCGTAGAATGGTGGACTGGAGTCAAGCGAGCCAAAGGAGATCACGCATGGCGGAAAAGACCGGCAACGAGCCGGGTAGTTGGATGATGCCCTTGGGCATCGAAGCAATGATGGAGATGCAGCGGCCCGCCCTTACGGCGATGGCGGAAGTGAACACGAAATTGTACGAGAGCATCGCCGCCGCCAATAGGGAGTGGGCTTCGTTCGTCAACCGGCGTCTGAAGGAAGACCTTGCGGTGCCTCAGCAGCTTGCGGAATGCAAGAATTTGCAGGATCTCTACCGGGTGTACGCGCAGTTCTTCCAGAATGCCCGCTCGCAGTATCAATCCGGCCTAGAGCAGATGACGAAGCTGAGCCAGAATGCGCTGCAGACCCTGCAATCCTCCGGAGAAAGGAAGGGCTAGCCTCACTAGATCGCGCGCCGCGTGTCTGCACAGGAGAGCGCCAACAGGCCCATGGCCTGCGCTCCGGCAGCGAGCATCAATGTGCCAACGCGCAGCTGCTCTTGCTCCGGAACTAGGGCCCCGATCGCCGCGGTGTACTCGGCCGCGCTGCGCGTCCCCAAAGGATGGTTCGGGTGCTCCCTATCGAAAGCGAGCGCCTTTGCTTGCATGCCCGCTATGATTGTGATGATTTCTCGCGTGATCACGGACGTCATCCCCCGCTCTCCCTTGGAAACTTCAATCGATCATTAGTAGGACAATACTCATAGGTCTTGAACGGACCCGGACGCTTTATGCACTGATAGTATCGACGCACGAAATATAAACAGCGTGTTACGGTCCATGTATTCAACAGGGTATGCCCTGTGCCAGAAGCGGCAGGGCGCTGGTGAAAACTCTCAGCGCCTGGCAGCCAACGAGCGCACACGCACGCTGATCCGCTGATCTCCATTATGGCAAAGAACAAGGAATCCAATCAGCGGCCGGACACCTTACGGCAAGACCGCTGAACCAACTCGATGAATATCTGCTGGACGTCGGATCTAGCGCTCACGCCGCAGCTGCTCGTAGGCAACGAGCCGCTCCGCTCCGGGCAGCGGCGAGACCCTGCGCATTGTTTTCAGCTCACAGAGACGTTTCTGCACGCAAGTCTCGCCTACTGATGGTCGGGTCTTGCGAAAGGATGCCGCCTCGAGGCGGTGGCTCCATGACGGCCACGCCGCGCCGATGCCGAAAACGCATAGTCAATCGCTGATCTTGCCGTAGTCGTCTATCCACGGCTTCAACCACAACACTCCAGCCGCGACAAGCGCGACGCCAACAGCGGCAATAGTTAACGTCATCATTGCTCCCGCACCCTACGCACCATCCGTGTGCCTATCAATCAAGCACAGCGCTTCGCTTGCATTAATAAGAAACGGCTTTGTCACGTTCACTAGAGCGACAGCGAGGACTCGTCGGCTCTGCTAATGCAAAAGCAGCATCGCGGAGCCACGCATCTCCAAGCGACCACTGATGGAGTTCGCCGCACGCCGGGCAGGCGAGTGGGCCGCTAACTGCGATGTGGCTGAAATCGGCGACATCGCATCTGAGTCCTGTCGGGACTGCGGTGTCCACAGTTGGGCATCGGACCATCACCATGTAGGGCTGTTTTGGCACGGCTCAGTCGGGCGGCATGCGAAAGAGAACACGTTCAGCCACAACCGAGACAAGGCCTGTAAGGAGGATTCCTTCAACGACCCCGATGGCCGCAGCGATCGGAGTTGGAATACCTATGAGTTGTCCCACAACAACACTGACCATAATACACCCCCGCACGATGCACAGCATTGAGCGCACAATGGTGCAGTGCGTCAATAGGCTGAGTACAGAAACCGCACTCCTGTGTTGGAAGGGCAACAGATCAGCCTCAGCGTGCTTTTCGGCACCGGTCCAACGCGTTCTTCACGGTCAAGCACCGACCGCCTCGCGCCTTATGGGGCAACGCGCAGCTGCAATGCTCCACCAGATGCTAGCGCGCAAGAACGCTCATAATTGCCGTGATGTCGCGAACGGCCCCACGCATGGGCGCGCCGGTGAGCTTGCACCTCCCGCCAGATTGCCCTCTGCGTCGCTCTTGGGATCGCGCTGGTCGCGTCGTGCGAAGCGACGCTTCATCGCGGTTTTCCAAGTGGCGATCGGTGAGGATCGCGCCGACGACGGAGCGTTGGCAACCCGTGCGGCCCCGCGATGCAGATCTCACCTTGGGTGGCTCATCCAATCTATGATGCGCCACCCGGTACCTTGGGCGAGGGGAGGCGGACGCTTCAAGGATTACTTCTTGTTTGTGATCTGCAGTCTAGCGGTCATTAGCAAGCCATATATTCTGTCTCTTCTCTAACAATGAAGTGACGAAACCTCAGGCTGCAGCAACCGTTGAGCGGGCGGCCCTTTGCGGGCAGGTCAGCATCGCGATCGGGGAGCGTCGGGGATCTCAACTTCCCGCGCTCGCTTCGGTCGATTGAACCGACGTTGTGGCGCGCATGGGGCCGGGGTAATGGAGCTTCGACCTTGAGTTACCTGGGGTCCTTGGCCGGCGAATGGCGGTGGTGGGCCTGTGCGCCGTCGATCCTTGCTGTGGGTCGCTCTTGCAAGCGCTCGCCACCTCGCGCGCACAAGAGGGTAACGCGGCGAGCTGAACTTCCTGCTGAGGCTTGCTCACGAGTTGCCGCCCATCGTGAAGGCGCCGGACATCACCGTGCCATCGTCGCCGCTTACCCGACCGATGACGGGATTGGGTGAGTTTCACGCGAACCGGAGAAGCGATACATGCCTCAGTGGATGATCGCGGTCATGCTTGCTCTGATGGTCGTCGCCGCTGGATCGAGCGCCTATACCGCCTACAAGGTATACCAGACCACGGATGGAAGGCTCTTGCCTGCAAAGAGCAAGCGGTAATGGGCGGGTTGAATGCCCGTGGTTCCGGGCGCTCTGCGCTATGGACATGCCATGCTTGCGACCGGTACTGAACCCGATTGCACGAGCGGCATTCGACGATCAACGACACTCCGTGTTGGGGAGCGTCAATGTCCCGCCCTGACGCCGATGACATGGTGTCTGCCCCTGCACATCCCTGCTGAGTTGGTTGCGCTCGGGGAAGAGACCCGACGCACTGCAGCGCTCGGTTAATTGCTCAGGAAGGCCTCAATGGCCATGAGGTCCTCGATACGATGCGGGTCCGATCGCGATCGAGAGCACATCCGCAGACGAAGGATCATTTCCAATATCGAGATAGAGCCACGCGAGCCACCGCGATTCGATTTTGAAGCTATCTGTTCCGCAGGAAACACCCGAAGTCGCCGACCCTGTTCATTTTGCCCAAGCAATAGTCGGGGCGCGGTTAGAGAGTCGCAGCATCGATTACGGCGACTTCTAACGTCCGGTCCAACCGCACACCCACGGGGCAGGCCATGGCGATCTATGAACGGATGTCGGTTGGTCATGCCACCCCATCGCTTGAGCGGATGCGGCACCTTTACGTCTGACCCGATCGCTTGGTATACCTATTGCAGCGGGATTAAGAGCGTGCGCCGACTACTGCGCTGCGGCGGCCATGTATAATCATCTGCGTGGCCTTTCGGACGCCGAGCTCCACAAGCGGGGACTTTCGCGCGAAACGCTGGCTTGGGATATCAGCCACGATCGCCTACCTCGCGATTGAGCCGCCGCGCGTTTCGCCCAGTCATCTCTCACACCTGGAGCTGACACGACCTGCCTTGTGGCTAACCACTGGAGCCTCTTCTTTGTGTGGATAGCCGCCGAGCGGCACCCCCTCGGTCGGCAAATCAGGCATAGATAGCTTGCCGCTCCTGGCTCGGCGTCTTCCGTGGATCTCACTTGCAGCTACGGGTGGGGCCTAACTGTTAATCAAGGTGGATCGATCCATCCGGAACCCCGCTTGCCCGATGCGCCAACTTCTTGCACTTCTGGCAATTGCGTCCATAGCGGCGGGCTGCGACAGCTTTAATGTTCTGTCACCTCAGCGGTCAGGCGCGCTGCTCAGATCAATTCAGATCGGGATGAGCGAGGCTGAGGTCATCGAGTACCTGGGCGAGCCGCAAAAACGAGAGATCCGTGGCGACACGAAGTTCCTATATTACGCAACGCCCTGGCAGATCGCCGAGAAGGCAAAGGAACGAACCCCCATCGCCATCAGGGATGGCAAGATCGTCGGTCTCGGTAGCGCATATCTGGAAAAGTTCACGTCGACTAAGGGACCTGCATGGGATGCCTGGCTGATCGAAGTGCGACCAGAAGAGGAGGAGCACACTCGCTATCGCACGACGTTGCCCATCGCTCAGCCTAACGATTAATGCGCGCCAGGAAGCCGGTGGCTTTGTGGCTGTTGACGCCGACGCAGCCGCGTCCGTCGGTTTTGTTGTCGGGCTGACCAAGATCGGCTCGCCCACTCCAGACATCGGTTTCGGTCCATCTCCAATCGGCTTTTGTGCGCTACGATCGCTCCGAATGGCAAGCGGGCAGAGCGACAGATCAGCAGTGGTGGATGATATCTGCCCGGGATGCACTCTAGCCTTTCGCGATTTGCATGCTGGCCTGTTGGTTCGCGCGCAACGAGATGGAGGGACGCAGGGGCGGGGGCGGCGTTGCGGGGCGCATACCTCTCCTTCATTCGCACGGCCATCGAAGTTGAATGGGTGCTCGAATGGGGCGAGTGGACGCGCGATCCGTTTTGCTCGCGGATATGGGCCTTGGCGTGTTCTTGGTGCGCTCGCATTCCGCGGCGCGTTGGTTTTTGCAACGGCTCGCGTCAGGCGCGTGGTGAGATCCGGCCGATAACAGGGGTTTGCAAGGGGCTAAGAACTTCAACGAACTAGCGTAAGATCAGGGCAAGTCCTAGCGGCGGGCGGATCGCCTGGGGCGATGCGGCCGCAAGGCGATTGAGCCCTCACGAGGCGGGGCTCGACACCGGCGGTTGGGGTTCACATGCTCAGATGTCTGTCGTTGGGCGTTGTCATTTGAGCACAACCAGTAGCGATGTTGACGCCTCCGTTGTGGGTAGTGGGGATAAGTCGAGGCTCGCAGGAAACGGCCGCGGAGTTTGTGCTAATAGACGCCCTATCCGCGGATCCATCTCCTCCCCGCGGGTGCATCGGCCGCTGGCGCTCCCAATCCTCCTGTTGGCTAAGCGCCGGCGGCTTTTACGTAATTGAAGTATTGCTGGCAAGGCAACAACGAGAGCGCCTCGGGCGAGGCGCATCGGGGTCATTCACCCAAACCGGCGATAGTCTCGTGAGCAAGCGCCGCTAAACGGCCCGCCGTTCCACTGAGCGTGGAGCCGGTGCCGGCGTAAGGAGGACTCTCGACGCGGCGCCGACCGTTACGCTGTGGTGCGATCAAGCAGCCGATCAATCTTGGCCGCGAGAATAAAATCATTCTCGTGCAGCCCCTTGATCTTCTTTGTCTGCAGCCTCACCGTCGCATAGCCCCAACCGAAGCTGATGTCGGGATGATGGCCTTCGGTCTCAGCAAGCGCGCCCACCTGCTCAACAAAGTGCATCGCGGCGGCGAAGTCGCGAAACTTGAACGTCCGTTCGATTCGCAGCCCGTCGTCGCGTAGTTCCCATTGCGGCACCTGCCCGAGCAGGCGTTCGGCATCCTGGCGCGGCAGTGGCGGAATTCCGCCTTTGCAGGGCGTACAGGTCTTGGCAGCCAATGTGTCGACCATGCGGTTGCTCCATAATGCTCGGCGGCAATTCAATCGGGCGCCATGCCTTTGTCCGTCAACTCCTTGACGGCCGCGGAGTTCTTCGACAGATGCGAAAGACCCATGCCGCGCAGCACGTGGGGTACTTTGCTGAATTGGATGTTGTCATAGCCCACGATCTCGATGCGGTTTCCCCACGGATCGAGAAAATCGAGAAAGCGCCCGGGTAGCACCGTGATGCCGGCAGCAGTCAGCGCCGCGCGTAGCGCCTCCTTGTCGTCCACCACCAGCCCGAAGTGACGCCCGTCGTCGGCCGCCTGCCGGCGTCCCCTTTGTAGGGCGATAAACTGATCCCCGAGATCGATGAAGGCGGCATCCTTGCTCTTGCCGCGCAGCTTGAAGTCGAAAAGGCGTCCGTAAAACGTCAGCGCCTCGTCGATATCGCCGACTTCGAGCGCGACGTGGTTCACGCCGACGGCGCGCGCCTTCTTGATCTGCGGCATGACGGCCTCCATGTGCAACTGTCCATCATATGGGGCCATTGGGGCTACGATGCAATCGTATCAAACCCTTGCCACGCGCTCGGCGTGCGCGGGGCGACGCTATTGCACCGCCACAAAGCCAACCGTCACGGCCCGACGCCATCGTGGCCAGTCCTCGTGACCCATATCACGCTAGTTGGCATGTCACGCTTGGTTGGCCTCGTGCAAGGGGCGCCGGAATTCCCCAGTCTCCATTCCGGCGGCACTCCCCTACTAGGCTCTACCCGCTGCGCACTGAGAGCGGCCCCGCAAAGGGACACGACAATGCTGGCGCGCATTTCTCGCCCATCAGTGCCTCTCAGACGTGCGTGAACCGTCTCTCTGGCAAGTGATCCCTCGCCAATGTGCGGGCTTGCGGGACTTCAGGTGGTGGGAGGGATCAAACGCCATGAAAACGTCGGTCGCATGGGTCGCGCTCTCCCTATCGCTTGTTGCATCGGGCCGCGCTATCGCCCAGCCAGCACCGCCGTCCTCGAAGAGCCGATCGGACGTGAACGCAGAGCGCTCGTGTCGGGCCATCTGGGATAGCCGCGACCGGCTCCACCGCCGCTGATCGAGGGCGAGCCACTGCACTGGCCCTTTGCCGTAGCCGATCGACCGATCAGGCCTGCCCCCCTCGAACCACCTTGGTAGATCGAGCACAACCGGCAATCCCCCG
>Ga0126383_10002660_pt1 | contig 11584 bp, 14 predicted proteins | sample PanSoiMetPlot_35_FD_96882 | JGI IMG/M metagenome (GOLD analysis project Ga0126383, IMG submission 96882) | Tropical forest soil microbial communities from Panama - MetaG Plot_35 | ecosystem: Environmental > Terrestrial > Soil > Tropical forest > Bulk soil | place: Panama | collected 2016-02-17
AACGCGTCGGCGATCGCAAACATGCGCTCCGGCACGCTCTTGTAGTAGCGGTCCTGCAGCGCGAAGGCGACGATCTCGGCGGAGACTGCGCCGAATTTGACCGGCCGCGTGGTGAAGCGCTGCGCCGCCTTCCACATCGCGGCATATTGCAGATTGCCGCGCCCAACCGGCCCGGTGATGACCGGCATCACCCGCGATTCGAGATAGTCGTGCAGGATATGGCCGCGTGGAAACCAGATACCGCCGCGGCCGGCCGGTGTCGCCTGCGGATGCGCGATATCGAGACCGCTCATGTGATTCGGCGGATATGCGGTCCAGCTCTGGCCGCCGACATCGTCATCGAAGCGGCAATCGCCGTCGGTGAGGATATCGAGCCCGGCGAGTTCCTGATCGCGCAGATAACAGGTCAGCGCGTCTTCATATTGTTCGCGAAACCGGCGACTCACCATGGCTTCAAGAAAATGGCGCGTGCCGAGATTCTCGGTGTACCAGCTCGGCCGCGGCAGCGACCCGGTAATCGTCGTCGGCAGCTTGATGTCCTTGGTGGCCCGATACATTGTCCGCCCTCCCCGACTTTCGCGCCGCGCTGCGGACGCGGCTCTGCTCTTGTAATTTAGCAAGCCGTTTCGACCGCTGGTAAGGGCCGATTGCGTCGAGGCCCCGCGATCAATTCACGGTGGGCAAAGGTGGGCACCAATCCCGCCGTGTCACGTGCCGGTAAAGACCGGTTTGCGTTTTTCCATGAACGCGGTGCGGCCTTCGGTGTAATCGTGGCTGGCGAAGCATTGCTCCACGAGTTCGCTGGTGCGCGCCAAATCGCGCTTAGACTCGTCTTTCAGGATCTCGCCGACCGTGAATTTCACCGCCTTGATGGTGAGCGGCGCGTTGGCGCAAATCATATCGGTGATGTTTTTGACGTAAGGCTGGAGCTCCGCGCCCGGCACGACGCGGTTGACGAGGCCCATTGCTAAAGCTTCGTTCGCGTCGAATTGCCGCGCGGTATAGAAAATCTCTTTCGCGAAAGCCGGGCCGACGATGTCAACAAGCCGTTTGAGGCCTTTGTAGCCGTAGCCGACGCCGAGCTTGGCCGCCGGCACGGCGAAGCGGGAATCCTCCGAGCAAATCCGCAGGTCACAGCAGGTAGCGAGCCCGACGCCCCCACCCAAGCAGTAACCCTTGATCATGGCGATCGTCGGCTTGGGAAATTCGGAAATGCTCGAATAGGCCGCATCGGATTTCAAATTGTAAGCACGCTGCGCTTCGACCGTGGCTCGCTCGCTTGCAAACTTAGAAATATCGGCGCCCGAGACGAAGGCTTTGCCACCGGCGCCGGTGAGCACCACCACCCGGATAGCGTCGTCAGCAGCGAAGCCATCGAGAATGCGCTTGGTCGCTTCCCACATTTCCAGCGACACCGCGTTGTGCCGCTCGGGATTGTTGAATGTGAGAATGCCGACGCCGCCTTCCTTGCGGGCGAGCATTTTGTCGGTCTGCGTCATGTCGTGACTCCTTGCGTCACAGCGCCTTCGCCTTGTGCAGCGCCGCAATGTCGCGGGCGTTAAAGCCGAATTCCTTGAGGATCGCGTCGGTATGCTCGCCGAGATTCGGCGGCCGCGCCGCCAGGCGTGACGGCGTGCGCGACAAGCCGACCGGCTGGCCGATCAGGCGCATCTTGCTCTTGTCCTTCATGGTAACGCTCTGGACAATCCCGAGATGCTGCACCTGCGGATCGGCAAAAACCCGATCGATTGAATAGATCGGACCAGACGGCACGCCCGCTGTATTAAGGCGATCGACCCATCCGGCGCTGGTCTCTCCGGCAAGATAACTGTCGATTTCAAGACCTAGCGCGTCGCGGTTTTTCGAACGTGCTTCGGGGGTCTGGTATTCCGGCCTGCGCATCAGTGCGGTGGCGCCAACAGCTTCGCAGAACCGCTGCCAGGTCTTTTGGCCGGCCGTCGCGATGTTGATGTGGCCATCCTTGGTCTTGAACACGCCGGTCGGAATGCTGGTCGGATGATTGTTGCCGGCCTGTTTCGCCACTTCGCCCTTGACCAGATAGCGCGCACCCTGAAAGTCGAGCATGAAAATCTGCGCTTGCAATAGCGAGGTCTCGATGTGCTGGCCCTTCTTTGATTTCTCGCGTTCGAGAAGCGCAACCAGAATGCCAAGCGCGGCAAATAGGCCGGCGGTAAGATCTGCGATCGGGATGCCGGCGCGAACCGGACCCTGACCTGGCAAGCCGGTGACCGACATCAGCCCGCCCATGCCCTGGGCGATCTGATCGAAACCGGGCCGCTTGGCATAAGGGCCGGTCTGGCCGAAGCCGGAAATGCTGGCATAGACCAGCCGTGGATTGACCTTCGCGAGCGTCTTGTAGTCGATGCCAAGCCGTTTCTTCACGTCGGGGCGGAAATTCTCGACCACGACGTCGGCTTTTTTGACCATGCGCTTGAACGCCGCTAGGCCCACCGGAGCCTTGAGGTTGAGCGTCATGCTGCGCTTATTGCGGTGCAAATTTTGAAAATCAGGCCCCTCGCGCGGACCGCCCATCTGATCTTCGACGCCCGGCGGCGATTCGATCTTGATGACGTTAGCGCCCCAATCGGCGAGCTGGCGCACGCAGGTCGGCCCCGCGCGCACGCGGGTGAGATCGAGCACCGTAAAGCGTGCCAGAGCTTTCGAAGCGCGGGGAAGAGGCATTGCCGAACTCTCCGATCTGCCTTCGCGGGATGAAATGCCCGTTATGCGGGGCGAACTTCACCGATCCTGAGGGTGTTGTCTACCGGTGCGAATGCATGCGTCATTTGTCCGGCAGCAGCGACAAAATAGATCGGATAAATTGAACCCCGCCGCCATCTTTCCGGCGTTTGGAGAAGCGATCATGAATGAAGAAGCATTCAATGTGAGCATACGCAAATTTCTCAAAAAGGTCGGCATTACCTCGCAGCGCGAAATCGAGAAGGCGGTGCGCGCTGCGCTTGCCAATGGCAAGCTCAAAGGTCACGAAGCGCTGCCGGCAAAGGTGATGCTTACAGTCGGCGCAGTCGGTCTTGCGGTTGAGATCGACGGTGCGATCGAGCTGGAATAAGCGGGCGATTGTCGAGTCCTGTTCGGGTGTAGTCATGCTTGGATTTTTCCGTCCGCTGATCACGGTGATCGCCGTCGCCATCGCCGCAACGACAGGCGTTGCGCAGGAACGCGGCGGCCGCGACGCCGATCGCAGCACAGCGCATGAAGATGCGCGACAGCGCGCGGGGGAGCACCACGGTCAAAACGGCCATGAACAGAACGCGCCCGGCGTGCTGGCTTTATTGCCGGGCGACTCGATCACGGAACACAGCATCGATCTGCCGTCCGGCAAGCTCGCCTATACTGCGACCGCAGGCACGTTTGCCCTGTTCGACCAGAGCGGCGAACGCTCGGCGCAAATTTTTTATACGGCCTTCGTCGCGAAATCGGCGAATACGCCGGCGCGCCCGGTGACCTTCGTTTTCAACGGTGGGCCCGGTGCGGCTTCCGCCTTTCTCAATCTCGGCCTGGTCGGGCCGCGCATCGCCCAGTTCGGGCCCGACGGCCGTGACGGCTCCAAGGTGCGATTGACGGATAATCCGGACACTTGGCTGCCGTTCACCGATCTGGTGCTGATCGATCCCGTTGGCACCGGCTGGAGCCGCGCGGCCAAGCCGGACGGCGCCCGTGGCTTTTGGTCCGTCCACAGCGATGCGGAATCCATGGCCAAGGTCGTCGCGCTGTACGTCGCCAAGAACGGCCGCGTCAGTTCACCGAAATTCATTCTTGGCGAAAGTTACGGCGGTTTTCGTGCGGCCAAGGTCGCGCGCCTGCTGCAAAGCGAGCAGGGTATCGTCGCCTCCGGCATTTTGATGCTGTCGCCGACGCTTGAAGGCGCATTTCAATTCGGCGGCGATCGGTTCGCGCTCGGTGCCGCCTTGCAATTGCCGTCGCTCGCCGCCGCCGAACTCGAGCGCGAAGGGATCTTCAGCAAGGAGACGCTAGCCGAGGCCGAGCATTTCGCCCGCACCGATTATCTCACGACGCTTGCCGGTCCGCCGCCGCAGGGCGAAGCCGCCAAGAGCTTCTATGCTCGGGTCGCGAAAATGACGGGGTTGCCGGTGGAGGCGATCACCCAATCCAACGGCTTCATCCGCGACGCCTACGTAAAGAGTCTTGAATCCGGCAGTCACAAGATTGTCAGTCATTACGACGCGACATTTGCCTCCGACGATCCCTACCCGACAAGTCCGGCGCCGCGCGGGCCCGATCCGATCCTTGACGCATTGGTGCGCGCTTACGGCGGTGCATTCGTCGGCTACGCGCGCGACGAGCTCGGTTTTAACACCGACATGTCCTACAACCTGCTCGCCGGCGACGTCGCCGGAAAGTGGGATTGGGAACAAAGCCGCGGTCAGGCCAGCGTCAACGATGATCTGCGCGTGCTCTTAGCGCTCACACCGTCATTTCGGCTGGTGATCGCCCACGGCTATAGCGACATGGTGACGCCCTACGCGGTGTCGCGTTATGTGCTCGACCACCTTCCGCCGTTTGAAGGCCGCGCCACGCTGAAGCTCTATCGCGGCGGCCACATGTTTTATCTCGATCCGAATTCCCGGAATGCTTTCAGCGCCGACGCCCGAGCGGTCTATGCTTCACCGTGACGGCGGGTGGGGACTCAATCCGAAGATTTCGTCATCATTGCCGGGCGCAATTAGCTTGAGCTTTTGGGATCGAGCCCGTACTTCGCGCACATTTCGTTGACGATCGCAACGTCCTTGCCGCCCGCAATCAAACCCATGATCGCCGAGGATACGTGCCCTCCGCTCAAATGCACTTCGACGATATAGGCTTGGCGGCCGCTATATGCGGCGAAAGGACTCTGTGCGTCGACCATTGCGCAGTAATTCACCGTCTCCCCATTCACGACAGTAGGAAATTTGGCCCATCGGTACTTCGCGGCGCCGGCATTGCGCAGCGACGGCGCGACCGCGTCGATGATCGCTTTCTTTTCCTGCGGCGCGAGATCGCGCTGCGCAACACTACTCGGCACGACCGGCGGGCCGCTCGCAGCTTCGCCGCTTTGCGTGACAGTGGTGCCGGTGGCGCAACTGGAAAGCGCCAAGCCGGCCGCCAGTGCGGCGATTACGCTGAACATCAAAGCTTGCAAGGCTCGTTCGCTCAGGGCGTGTGGGGTTCGGATGCGGCTGCCGAGTTAGCCGCACGATTCGTGACGCGAACAGCGCCGATGGTGACGTGGGGCGGCGACGCCGAGCCGCCCTTTGGCGCGCTGTCCGGACGAATCAAGCCGGCGGAGATCATGGCGCGGCCATCGCGGCTCGGATTGCTCATTTCCTTGACATTCTCGCTGACGAGTTCGTCGGCGGCTTCCGGATGCCCGGTATTGATCTTGCGCATATTACTCACGAAGACCTTCGGGTAAATCCACGTTGAAGACGGCGCCTTAAGGCCCATAAATTTCGCGATGTCGGCGACAAACGCATTGCAGTTGTACATTTCCACGCTCCAAGTCGTCGACTTGGCCTGCAGCTGCCGGATGTAAGCGACGGTTCTGTCGTACTGCTCCTTGCTGACCAGAACGCGGTAGCGCGCGGTGATGTATCTGTCCTCGAGATCGCCGTCGGTCCAGCCCGTATCCGAGGGGACCGGAACATAATGCCCCATCACCCACATCGACGGGTCATCGCCCTTTGGCGAAAGTCCAGCAACGTTGTTTTTGCTCGGCGCCTCGCCGACGCGGCCGAAGACCACAAAGGTGTGGCCGTAGTCCCAGGCCTGGCGGGAACGGAATTCGAAGTAATATTGGCCCGCTCCGCTGGTGACGACCGGGGCTTTATTGCCCGCGGAGCGGACGATCTGCGGCGAACTGGTTTGCGCGCTTGCTGTGAGGAGACCGAGGCCCAGAAATCCCATGGCCACGACCGCTATCCACAGGCTCGCCAGCCCTGCCCAGCCGCTAACGCGCGTCAACTTTTGCCGCATATGCCCCTCCGCATGCCCAAACAAGCCCCATAAACCAAAGGCGAAACCGGCAAGATAAGCCCCTTCGCCTCGACTCGGTCTGCCTTAATGGGTTTAGCGCCCCCGAATTTACCAATTATTGACTCCCCGCCGGTGGCAAATGTTCGGCGAGATTTCTGGATTTTTTGGCGTGCGGCATATTTGCAACGCCCGCGAGGCCTGAATGTCATCCCCGGCACTGTGTTGCGAGTGGCCAAAATTCGCGCAGTTTGGAGGCCAGTTCTCGATTGCGCGCTACCGATGGTTTCCCAATTCGGTCGGATTACCACCCAGCGCCGCGGTTCTTAATGAAGCCCTAACTAGGCTTGAGTCGGAAACCCGAACTCCAATGCAATCAGATCGTGACTGTGTCTTTTCAGCACTAGGAGGAGGGGGGTGACCGTCTGTATGGTTAATTCGTCATGACAAGGGGGAGTACTTTCATGAAGAAAATAGCTCTAGCAACAGCCGCGGTGTTGGCTCTCCTGAGCATCGCGGGCTGCGCACAATACGTCGGTAAGGGCAAAGCCCCACCGCCGGTCGTCACTAAGGGGTAAATGCTGTACAGCATTGTATGGGGGAAGGGCCGGCCTTGTGCCGGCCTCTTTCTTTTTGCGGACTCGCTATTGGAGCTCTTACTATTCTGCCGCGCGTTTGCGGCCGAGCGCTGCAGCCGCCTGATCGTAGGCTTCCTCGCGCGCCAGTTGCTCCTTTAGTCCGACCAATGCGTAATAATCGTCGAGCGGCAGCAGATGGTCGAACGTGGCCGTCAGCGAATTTTCACGCTTTAGAATACGCAGCACATTGCGCACCGCATGGGCGGCGGCAAATAGCGCGATCGAAGGGAAGGTCGCCGCCACGACGCCCGCCGCTTCGAGCTCCTCCAGGCTTCTGCGTTTCGCCCCCGCCGCTTGCGACAGCGTTGCCATGTGCGGGCAATCAACCTCGCGGATCACCCGTTTGACGTCCTCGATCGCATCCACACCTTGCGGCTTGGCCAGATCGGCGCCAGCGGCGACAAAAAGTTGGCAACGCTCGATCGCGGCGTCGAGGCCAACGACGCCGGCGGCGTCGGTGCGCGCAGCGATGAAAAAATCAGGGTCGCGGCGGGCATCTAGCGCCGCTTTGATCTTGGCCAGCATTTGCTCGGCCGGGATCACCTGCTTGCCGGGCAGGTAGCCGCAGCGATTTGGAAAGACCTGATCGCTAAAGAACATCCCAGCGACGCCCGCCGCTTCGAACGCGCGGATCATCTGGCGCACATTGTTGACGCCGCCGAACCCGGTATCGGCGTCGACGAAAACTGGAATCTCGACGGCGGCGCAGATGCGTGCGTAATGATCCGCATAGTCGCGCATGTTCGACTGGCCCATGTCGGCTTGCGCCATCATCGAGCCGATCGCGGCATAGCCGCCGGCGCACAGCGCCTCGAACCCTTCAGCTTCCATGATGCGGGCCGACAGTCCGTCATAGGCGCCCGGCATCAGCACGAGCCGCTTGCCGCTCATCAGCGCCCTGAATTTTTTGCGCACGTTGTTCATTCGTGTACTCCCTTTTGCCGCCGCTCAGCGGCTGTCGCGCGCCGACTGCAGCCAAGGCTGCACCGTTTGCGCGCGCGCTTCCCAACTTGCGATCTCATCGACGTGTTTGAGCGTAAGCCCGATATCATCGAGACCCTCAATGAGCCGCGTGCGATCGGCGGCCGGAATTTCGAAAGCAAGATCCGGACCGCCGGGGCCACTGATCCGCTGCGTCACCAGATCGACCGTGAACGACGCTTGGCCATCGGCCGCGACGACGCGAGCAATAAACTGTTCGCAAGTCGCGGCGCCGAGGACGACCGGCAGCAAACCGTTCTGCAGGCAATTCTCACGATAAATGTCGGCAAAGCTTTTGGCGACGATGACGCGAATGCCGTTGGCCAGCATGCTCCAGACCGCGGACTCGCGCGACGAGCCGGCGCCAAAATTTTCGCCAGTGACCAGAATGCCGGCGTTGCGAAACTGCGGCATGTTGAGGACAAAATCGGAGTCTTCGCTGCCGTCTTCGCGCCGACGCGCGCGATGAAACAGCATGGCGCGATAATCTTCTTTGAGGCCGCGCGAATGTAGGATCGGCGCGATCTGATCGGTATTGATGTCATCCTTGATTAATGGCGCGGCAATGCCGGTGTGGCGGATGAACGGCTGCATCATGCCGTCCTCGGCGCGAGGTGACGCGCATCGGCAATCCGGCCTGCGATAGCGCTTGCGGCCGCGGTCGCCGGACTCGCAAGATGCGTTCGCACTTTCGGCCCCTGGCGGTTTTCGAAATTGCGGTTGGTGGTCGAAACGCAACGCTCGCCGGGCTGGCCGCGATCGCCATTGCCGCCGGCGCACATCGAACATCCGGATTCGCCCCAGAAAAATCCGGCCGCGCGAAAGACACGATCGAGTCCGGCCGCTTCAGCCTCGCGTTTGACGCTCGATGACCCTGGCACGACCATTGCGATGACGCCTTCGGCAACATGCCGTCCGCGTACAACATCGGCCGCAACCTGCAGGTCCGGCAAGCGGCTATTGGTGCAGGAGCCGATAAAGACACGATCGATTGGCAATCCGAGCAGCGGCGTTCCGGGCGCGAGATCCATATAGCCGAACGCGCTGGCGGCGGCGGCACGGCGGCCGGGCTCGAGTGCGGCCGGATCCGGCACGCTGCCAGAAATTCCGACCACCTGGCTCGGATCGGTGCCCCAGGTGATTTGCGGTTCGAGCGTCGTGCAGTCGAGCCTCACTTCACGGTCAAAGCCGGCATTCTCATCGCTCGTCAGCGTGCGCCAATAGCGCAATGCGCGATCCCATTCCGCACCCTGTGGCACGAACGGTCGCCGCGCCAGCCATTCGAACGTGCCATCATCGGGCGCGACAAACCCCGATCGGCCGCCCATTTCGATGTTGAGATTACAGAGCGTCATGCGCTGTTCGATCGGCATAGCGCGAACCGCCGCGCCGGCATATTCGACGACGTGGCCGCGCGCGCCGGCGACACCGATCTCGGCGATAACGCGCAAGGCCGCGTCCTTGGCGCTGACGCCGACTGCGAGCCGGCCGTCGAGCTGCACGCGCATATTTTTGGGCCGTTTGAGCGCCATCACCTGGCTAGCCAGAATATGGGCAAGCTCGCTGGTACCGCAGCCGAACGCGAGCGCACCGACGCCGCCGACCGTGCTGGCGTGACTGTCCGGCACCGCATGCGTCGCGCCGGGCAGCACGATGCCAAGCTCGGGCGCGACGACATGGGAAATGCCCTGCTCCGGATCGTCGACATCGAACAGGCGGATGTGATTGGTGCGGCAGCCCTCCCGCATCGCCTTGATGAAAGCGGATCCCGAAGGGTTGGTGTTGTCGTCGCGGCCGGGTTTGCTGGCCACCGTATGATCCTGCACCGCGAAGGTCAGGTCGGCGCGTCGCACCGGCCGACCTTGCTTTTGCAACTGCGCGAAGGCGTGATGGGCATGGAGCTCGTGCAGCACATGGCGGTCAATATAGATGAGATCGCGGCCGTCGGCGCGACGCGCGACGCGATGAAAGTCCCAGATTTTGTCGAATAAAGTCTGCTGCATCATCGTCGCTTTTCACGCCGAGCGGCACATTTTGGTTGCGCCGACGTTGTTAAGCAAGGCAGCTTCGAAAGGTGACTTCATGCCTGGCATTGTCGGTATTGATCATCTCGTTCTCAGCGTCGGCGATTTCCGGCGGTCGAAGGCTTTCTATCACAAGCTGCTGACCTTTCTCGGCTTCACGCTCAAGCACGAATACGACGATATGGCCGGATGGAGCAACGGAAAGACGCTGTTTTGGATTGCCGCCGCCGATGCCGAAGGTCGGAAACGCCAATATCGCAAGGGCGATATTGGCTTTCATCATTACGCGTTCGAGATGAGAAGCCGCAAAGACGTCGACGCGCTTGGCGCATTTCTGGAGAAAAACGGGATGAAGATCGTCGACCCGCCCGGCGAATATTACGGACATGAATACTATGCCGTCTATTTTACCGATCCCGACGGCATGAAGCTCGAAGCCATGATCTGGGCGCCGGCCGATACGCGCAACGCCAAAAGGCGCAAGCCGGCAAGGCGGAGGCAAGCCAAGAAAAAATCGAAGTCCTGACCTCGCGGCCACGACCCGAAGCTGGCCTTCGAACCGTTTCAATAGCGACCGCGTCCGCGTTACAAATGACTTTTGCGGGAACCGGATTCCGCGGCCGGACGCGAACGCTCACGCAAACTGGACAGCATGGCCAAGCCGGACGGACTTTCAGCAGTGCGGGCAGAGATCGCGCGCGCCTGTCGCGACGCCGGGCGCGACCCGGCCGGCGTCACCTTGGTCGCGGTTTCGAAGACATTCGCGGCCGAGGCGATCGAGCCGGTGATGGCGGCGGGCCATCGCGTATTCGGAGAAAACCGCGTTCAGGAGGCCAAAGCGAAATGGCCGCCGCTGCTCGCGCGCCATCCGGGCCTCGAATTGCATCTCGTCGGCGCGCTGCAGTCGAACAAAGCAAGAGAGGCCGTCCAGCTGTTCGACGCGATCCACTCGGTTGATCGCGCGAGCCTGGCCGAGGCGCTCGGCAAAGAGATCGCCAAACAGGGGCGACGCCCGCTGCTTTTTGTTGAGATCAATACTGGCGCCGAGCCGCAGAAAGCGGGTGTGGTGCCGCAGGAGGCGGATGGCTTCCTGGCCGCCTGCCGAGACCGCTACGGGCTGGCAATTTCCGGTCTAATGTGCCTGCCGCCCCTGAATGAAGCGCCGGCGCCGCATTTCGCTCTGACCGCCAAGATCGCCGGCCGCAATGGGCTTAAGCTCCTCTCCATGGGCATGAGCGCGGATTATCCGACCGCGATCGCATTCGGCGCCACGCATGTGCGCATCGGCACTGCCATTTTCGGCGCCAGGACCCTGCCTAGGAATGAATGATAATTCGCGTCTTGCGCGATAATCGCCTGACTAGGTGCTGCAAGTCGCCGTGCGCAAGCGCGATGCAGCCTGCGGTAGGAGCAAACCCTCGCCTCGCGATGTGAATGAATACGGCGCTGCCGTGCCCGGCGACGCGCGGGCGCTTGTTATGGTCGATTTCGACGATCAGATCGTAAAGTCCATCGGCACGTTTTAGGCGATCGCCTGGTTCAGTGGCCGACCGCCGGAACGGTCGGTTGTAGCGCCGGTCCTTGGGGTCTTCGCACCAGGCATCATCCGCCCTTATGCGCCGGACCGGCAGGAGCGTACGCGGGCGCGGCAAGCGGTCCGCCCGCCACCACAGCCGAACCGGACGAAATTGGCCAATGGGAGTTGCGCCATCGCCTTCGCGTTTTGCCGCTTTGACGCTTGCCCGGCCCAAAGCCGCGCGGATGGCGCGCTGACCTGCCACCAGCCAAGCCTGGGCGCGCTGCCGCGGCCGGACATGCACATGGACTGCGGACAACGACATCTTGCGCACTGAATCGTGTTTTCGTCTCGCCATGCGTCACGGAGTTCCGAAGCGCAATTGATTCAACCCGGCCTGACTATAACTCTAA
>Ga0126383_10002661_pt1 | contig 11579 bp, 9 predicted proteins | sample PanSoiMetPlot_35_FD_96882 | JGI IMG/M metagenome (GOLD analysis project Ga0126383, IMG submission 96882) | Tropical forest soil microbial communities from Panama - MetaG Plot_35 | ecosystem: Environmental > Terrestrial > Soil > Tropical forest > Bulk soil | place: Panama | collected 2016-02-17
AGCAGTAATTCTGGTTCTGCTCCTGTAGATGTCATACCCCAAATCCTCTCCTGGATTCACTACGGTGGGCGCCTGCGGGTTCGCCAGGAATTTCTTCCAACACAACTTGATAATCGTCGTGGGCAGCACTTCAATTGAAGCAACGTTCCCTTCGCATAGTTGATATTTTGTTGCACCTGCCAGCTTATGGAGTATCTAAACGGGCATCCATTCTTACAGGTGACTCAAAACCATTTCTGACGTCTAATAAGGGAATATCGACTGAGCTCCATGTTTGCCTCTATTACGCCGATGCACCCGAGTAAGCAGCGCTTCGCGCCGCATGTGTCGGTCATTGTGCACTGTGCATTTCTGGCGTGGATCCTGCACAGTCCGCGGCCCATTTTTGTGGCTCCCGCTTCCGTCGCCCGAGGGGACGGAGGTACTCGGGTGACGCGTCTCTATTGGCCAGGACGGCCGCTCGATTCAGGCCCAGGTGAATTCAACCTTTCGGCACCAGTGTCGCTGCAGCATCGGCATAAAGAGGCGCGGCTGGAATGGGAGCAACCGCCTAAGGCTGGCAAGGGACGAAAACTTCCCCCTCCTAATGTCGCGCGGGACGAAACTGCGAAGGAAAACAATACAGGGTCCGCGGCTGGGTCCAGTTACGGTTCCTTAGCACAAGGACAGTTATCGGGCGCAGAAGTACGCCCGGCTCTGCCCGTCCGGGGTTCCGATCCCCAGGTCTACCCGGGGGAATTGCGCGAGGAAGCAGACGTAATCGTGGAGATCACGATTGACGAGGCAGGCAACATCATTGATAAGAAGGTGCTCCGGAGCATAAATCCCGCAATTGATGAGAGGGTTCTAGTTGCGCTTGATAGTTGGCACTTTCATCCCGCCACACGCGATGGTGTTCCCATCCCATCGAAACAGGACGTTCATTATCATTTCAAGCCAAGCTGAGCGGTTCGGCCTGCTGCGATATATCGAATTTCGCGGTCACGACGTAGAAGATTCATCCCATGGTCCGTTAGCATAATCGGCAAGCTTCCCTCCGGTCTCACCGTCAGCCATCTCGAACCAGCGAACGAAGAACGAAGAACTCAGCAAGCCGTGATAGCAAAGCTTGTCACCGGCAGAAAGTCTGGCAGCGCCCATTGGAAATCCGGACCGCAAGCCGGAGGTCGCTGTTATGAAGAAAAGGTAAAAAAGGCCAAATGGCATAAACGATATTGAGGTCCTGACTAGCCAGGGGCAGCATTGCCGAAACCGAGGCGAACCCACAGGTGGAAGCGGTTCGGAACTTCGTCCTTGGGACTCCAGAGCGTGGCAGACTGGAGGAAGGAAATTGCAGTGCTCAATCTTGGTCATGATCAACGCAACAAGGAACGCCAAACGGGCAGATAGTGACCTCGAAGCTAGCGCCACAGGTGTGACTTGTCACAAGGCCCTGCCGTATGCTGGAACCGCGTAGAAGGTCGGCACAAGATCCGGTCCGGATTCGGCTGGGAACCAAGTTTTTGCATGTTAAGCGAGGGGACGGTCGTGGCACTCAGCTTGGATTAGAGTTCATGCGGTGCTAGACGAACGCCTTAATTCGCTTCTCATTGGGAGCATCATTGCCCCACACATGGACAAGAGGGGTGCCGTCCGCAGAGAGCCAGCTTGACAACTGTCTGCGCGGAACACCAGAATTCGCAATCTTCCGATCTGTATGGCGGTGTAGCATGCAGCGTTATATTGCAATTCTGCTCGGCTCAGTTCTGCTGATTCCGGCTATGGCTCAGGACCGTTCTCACGCCCGATCGATGGTGATAACCCGCTACGGGATTGCGGCTACCAGCTATGCCTTGGCCTCGCAAGCCGGCGCTCAGGTGCTGGCCCGCGGCGGTTCCGCTGCTGATGCTGCCATCGCAGCGAATGCAGTTCTGGGAGTGGCAGAGCCCATGATGAACGGCATGGGTGGCGACTTGTTCGCGATCTATTGGGATGCCAAGAGCGGAAAGCTTTACGGACTGAACTCAAGCGGCTGGGCACCAAAAGGGCTTACGATCGAACACCTCAGGGCGAAGGGTCTTTCGAAGATGCCGGAATACGGCATCGATACGGTGACTGTACCGGGGGCAGTGGCCGGATGGAACGCTCTGCATCAGCGTTTTGGACGTATCGCTTGGAGAGAGATTTTTCAGCCCGCGATCTTCTACGCGGAAAATGGCTACCCAGTCCCGGAACTAATCCAGGCCTTCTGGGCTGATGCTGATACCGTGTTAAGGCAACCCACTGTGCTTCTTCCCCACGGCAAAGCTCCTGTACTCGGCGATGTATTTCACAACCAAGAGGTTGGGAAGGCGTTGCGCCTGGTTGCCGATGGTGGCCCGCGGGCGTTCTACGAGGGCGAGATTGCGCAAGCTATCCTCAACACCTCGCAAGCGCTCGGCGGTACCATGGCAGCGGACGATCTGGCGCAGTTCTCTCCGGAGTGGGTTGAACCCATCTCGACGACCTATCGCGGCTGGATGGTTTATGAGCTTCCACCCAATGGCCAGGGCATGGCAGCGCTCGAAATGCTCAATATTATGGAAACGACTCCTCCGTCACCGGATGGTCCGCTGAGTGTTGCCGAACTGCACAAAAAGATCGAAGCCATGAAGCTGGCCTATTCCGATCTATATAGGTACAACGCTGATCCGCGCTTCGCCAAAGTACCAGTCAAAGGTTTATTATCCAAGAACTACGCGCAACAGCGTTCCAAGCTGATTGATTGGAACAAAGCGAATTGCGAGGTGTCTGCTGGCGAGCCACCAACTAGTGAAACCACATATCTCACCGTGGTTGACCGCGACGGGAACATCGCGTCCGTGATCCAGAGCAACTATGCCTCGTTTGGATCCGGCATTACGGTGCGCGCGATGGGGTTCGTGTTGCAGGATCGCGGTGCATTATTCTCGCTCGATCGATCACATCCGAATGCTCTGGCCCCGCGCAAGCGACCCTTCCACACTATCATCCCGGCATTCATGGAACGAGGTAACCAGCACATCGGTTTCGGCATAATGGGCGGGCCCAATCAACCCCTAGCTCATGCTCAATTCGTTTCGAATGTTGTCGATTACGGCATGAACATCCAGGCGGCACTGGAAACGGCACGCTTCACCGTCAGTCCCCAGCGGGGCTGCCACATTATCATTGAATCGCGAGTCAATCCCGAGGTGCGCGATAAGCTCTCCGCCATGGGCCACCAGCTAAAAGTCGAACGAGAATATTCGACGTCGATGGGACGAGGCCAAGCCGTACTGCGTGATTCAGCCGAGAGGATAAACTACGGCGCCTCGGACGCTCGCGCTGACGGGTCGGCGGAGCCGGAACCACCTCCTATTCCCTGGTAGGTGGTCATAGTTCAAAAGGATCTGTGAACGATATAGATTCCGTAAACGATTTGCCGGAGCACACTTGCCCGATTCGAACTCCCAAACTGACAAAACGCTGGGCATGCTTGAACACATATCCCGGCGCGATTTCCTGAATTCCACCTTGCTGGCCTCCGGTGGAATGCTCCTCGGTTCTCTTTCGCCGGTGCAGCTTTTGCAGGCTCAGGAAGGCTGGACGGGCTACGGCGGAATCGGCGATTACAGCAGCTCCAATGGCAATACCTGGGATGTGCTGCTTGCCGGCCACCAGATCCGCGACGGAATGTTCGACACGCTCCCAGCGAACCTGGTTGATACAGGCGAGACTTACGACTGTGTTGTGGTTGGCGGCGGCATCAGCGGGCTCGCGGCCGCCCTGTTCTTTCATCGGCAAAGCGGCGGGAACAAGACGTGCCTGGTGCTCGATAATCATCCCATTTTTGGTGGCGAAGCCAAACGAAACGAATTTGTGGTGGACGGACAACACCTCACGGCCCACCAGGGCTCCGCGTTCTTCCCGGTGCCCTTTCCGCATAGCTTTATCGCGCGGTTTTACGAGTCGATCGGCCTGCCCTCGCCGCGGCTGGAATATCAGAAGTGGGCGGGGTCATCTACGGAGATGACGCTTCCGACTACGCCTTATCCAGATACGGGCAAGACTTATGGCTTTTACTTCGGGGCAAAGTTCGGACAGAGACCCGGGATCTGGCTGGTTGACCCCTGGGGCAAGCAGCTCGCGGGAGCTCCCATTTCTGCACAAGCCAAGGACGACCTTCTCAAGTGGCATGCCGGGGACCCAAATTTCCGGCGGCCGCAATATGAGGGAGACGAAATCTCGCGGCAGCTCGACTCGATCACCCTCGAGGATCACATGATGGAGCGCTATGGGATCAGCCGCGACACCGTTCGCGCCTACTTGTCGCCGGTCGAGGGCGGCGGATCCGGACTCGGGCCGGACGCGCTTTCCGCCTATGCCGATTACGCCGCTGACCTGCTGCATCCTATGGACGACAGCGACGCAACCGGGGCACAAATGTTTCCGGGCGGAAATACCGGATTCGCGCGCCTGATAACCAAGACCTTAGTTCCCAACTCGATTCCCGGTCCGACCACAGTTGAGGCGGTTTGCGGCAACCGGGTGAACTCTCTGGCACTGGATCAAAAAGACTCATCTACGCGCATCCGGCTCAATTCCACTGCAGTTTGGGTACAACACGAAGGCCCACCGAACAGCGCGCAGTTCGTGATCGTGGCTTACACGCAAGGCGGCAGGGTTTACCGGGTCAAGGCACGCACCGTCGTAATGGCAGGCGGCAGTTGGACGACCCGCCATATCGTCCGCGACCTGCCTGAGTCACACGCTGCAGCCTACGATCAGTTCTACCGCTCGCCGTGTCTTATGGCCAATGTGGCGTGTCGCAACTGGCGGTTCCTCTACAAAATGGGCATCAGCGGCTGCCGCTGGTTTGAAGGCATCGGCAACTACCTTGAGGTGCGGAAGTCGCAACTTTGGGTCCTGACTCGCGTACGATTTCGTCGGATTCGCCGGTTGTGCTCACTCTCAAAGTTCTTTACACCTACCCGGGATTGACAACCGCCGTGCAGGGACACAAGGGTCGAGCTGAAATGATTTCGACGTCCTTTCGCGAGTACGAACGCCAGATTCGCCAACAGTTCACTGAGATGTTCGAACGGACGGGCTTTGACGCCCGACGGGATATCGCGGGGATCATTCTGAATCGCTGGGGACATGCTTATTTGAATCCGCAGCCTGGATTCTTTTTTGGGCCCGGCGGAAAGCCGGCTGCTCGCCAGGTGCTGCGTCAGTGCCCCTTCGGCCGCATTGCGTTTGCAAACACCGATCTGGCGGGAATCATGGACCATCGTTGTTCCATCCAAGAGGCACATCGGGCGATAGAACAGTTGCTGGACCAAGTGCTCACCGACTAAGACCAGTCAACCACCGCACACAACAAGTTGTTGCATCTGGTGTGCATTTGCTTGCATCCCGCCATGCAGCATTTCTTCCGGAATACTTTAGAAGTCACTCAAAACAAACTCTTCGACACATAGCTTCTTTTGGAACCAGAGATGCTGGTTATAACCACAAAATCGCATCGATGTGGCGGTCTGACCCCCCAGGCCGAATCAATGCCACACTTGTTAACCAGGTGTGGAAGGGGATCCCATGAGGCGCGCGGCTCTGTTGGCTGTGCTGATTTTAGCTCTGCCGATCGCGGCGTTTGCGAAAAGCAGTCTGGTATTTACGAACACTGGCGGATGGGTTCAGCTGAAAGGCGGCACACTACTAGGAAGTGCCCAATTCACTGCTTTCACCGGGAGTGGGGGAACCATTACTGGCAATCTTGGGCAGGTGGCGTATCAAACCGGATCGTTGACGGGACGAACTCTTACGGCTTCGGTCGATACCTATTCCTTTGCCGCTGGTGGTTTCTTCACGATAACGAGCAATGGTTCTGGACTCCCCCAAGGAACGGTTTTTACAGGAACATTTACCTCTCCCGTAACCTATGTCGGGACGTTTCATCCCGCTGCTGGTGGCGGAGCAGGTGCTTGGTACTACACTTTGACCGGAACCATAGCCGGAACGGTTGGTAGCAACGGGCGCGGCCGGGCAAGTGGCGAAATTGTCGAGATTACCTTCGATGTGCCTGGTCACGTGCCCTTCTGGTCGACAGTACGCGGCCATAGCGGTGGCGCAACCGCATCCACTGTTCCCGAACCGGGAACTCTTGGCTTGCTGGGCACGGGTTTGGTTGGCATTGCCTGTTTGGTTCGACGCAAGTTCCGCCGCCCCGAGCTGCCGCCACAAGATACCCTGCTGAGGCCCCAGGAAAAGGTGGAGCTTCATTATTCCTAGTCGTCTCAACCTCCATCCGCAACAATCATCTGTCACACCGGTAATCGCGTCGTTACGGATGACTGGGAGTCGAGTTAGCCGTTGGCTCCAACCAGAAGGGTCTCGTGTCGAACTTGATAGACCGGCGGACAACCCAGGCCGGCTCCGCTCCTGATGGCTCCGGTGTGGCCAGAAGGAGAAAGCTTGTTGCTCGATGGATTGGATGGCTATCCCGCGCCGATACCGGTTTAGTTCACTGCTTTCCCTTTGCTTTTCCCCTGCGACTCCGGACTTGGGATTGTCCTAACAACGACACTCCTTGGAATCGCTGTCGCGAGCGTTGGCGGCGGGTCGGCATCGCTACATGTCAGGAATTGCTCGGGTCAAGAACGTGGCACCTTCCATTTCCGCAGAAACGCCGACAGTTCGTCGGGTGTCAGAGCGCGGGCGCGTTCGAATTCGCCGTTCTGCTGACTGAATAGCAACTTGCCGCTACTGTCCAATACGGCCAGAGCAGGGATGCCCTTGGCCATGGGTACGTTATAGAGCTGCATCAGATCCTGATTCTTATCGCCTTGACCCACATCAACATGGACGACTTCGTAATTTGCCGCTAGCAGAGGCGCCAAATCGGCGCGCTGAAATGCGAGGTCCAGCACATGGCAGTCATAGCACCAATTCGCGCCAAAAACCAATAACACCCGTTTGCGTTGCCTGCTGGCGCGCTCGCGCGCCTCCTTGATCTCGGCCTTCGCGTTTATACCCGCCGGGTAGATGTTTTTTGAGAGGCTGAGCGGTTGCTGGAGATGAGTTAATTCGGTTCGCTTAGCTTGAATGATTCTCCACTGCCCGCCTTGCTGCAGCCAAAGCTGGGCTTCGGAAATGAACACGGCTCTCTTCGTTAAACGCTCAGTGACTTCGGCTTGAAATACCACTTGCTCCATGCCGGGCTGCGGGGACGTCTCCTCGAGCGCATCCAGCTTCAGGGTTCGCGCCTTGAGACCACTCCAGAATGAGACCTCGTTGTCGGCAGGCGCTGTCCCATGGGTAGTCTCGATTTGTGCGGCGGGATTGCTGCTGTACAGCATTTTCAATCCAACACTGTCTCCGGTAACGACGGCGCTCTTCCACGCCTCCAGTGGCGGGAAATTAGTATTCCCGGCTGCGAGGGAAAAGCTAGGACCGCTCAGCGCTGCGGCCACCGTTACTGCGGCCAGGTAAATACGAATACGACATGAAAACGGCATGCTTATGTTTCGTTCGACTATCAGTATCCCACGAATATGCGATGAATGCAGGTTTACTCTATGCTGTTGTTCGCCACGCTTAGTCACGCAACAATAACTGGAGCCGTACGTCTTGTCAGCCAACCCTATGCCAGAAAACACGCAGGCGGTTTCATGGCGGAGTGCGTTCCCGGAGCCAATGGTTGTGATTGCTGGTACCGCTTTGGCCGTTCTCGTTCCCATGCTGTTCCTCGGTCTTCCCTCTGGACACGATTTCGAATTCCACGTCAATTCCTGGATGGAAGTAGTGCAGCAATGGAAACAGGGTATTGTGTATCCACGCTGGGCAGCTTGGGCGCATTACGGGTTTGGCGAGGCTCGTTTCATCTTCTATCCACCCGGATCATGGCTCTTAGGAGCGCTGCTTGGCCTGGCGCTTCCCTGGGCTCTAGTGTCCGCGGCCTATGTGTGGATCGCCATGGTGGCCGCGGGATTCTCGATGTTTTTTCTCGCCCACCGGTTTCTGCCACGCCGCGATGCGACGTTTGCTGCGGCTCTGTACGCGGTAAATCCTTATCATTTGGTGATTGTTTACTGGCGCAGCGCCTTCGCAGAACTGCTGGCTAGCTGTCTGCTTCCACTGCTTTTGTTGTTCGTTCTCAGGTCGGAAAAAGAGGGCAAGAGAACGGTTGTACCGCTCGCTCTGATCATAGCCGCAGGTTGGCTGGCCGATGCGCCGGCTGCCGTGATGCTGAGCTATTCGCTTGCGCTGCTGGTGGTCATCCTCGCCATTATGCGGCGCTCGCCCAGGTTCCTCGTGTATGGGGCTGCCGCAGTGGTGTTTGGAACAGCTCTAGTGGCTTTCTACGTCTTGCCGGCTGCTTACGAGGAGAAATGGGTGAACATAACCGAAGTACTCTCTCCGGGTGTCCGGCCGCAGGACAATTTTCTGTTCACGAACATTCCTGATGTCGATCACAACCGTTTCAACCTTCTGGTATCGCTGGTTGCGGTTGCCGAAATGGGGCTCATGCTGCTCGTGGGCTTTTTGGCCCGGGTATGGCGGAAGCACAGCGGCCTCCTGTGGTGGACCACCTTTACGTGGGCCCTCGTGTCCGGGATGCTGATGTTGTCCCCAACACTCTTGCTTTGGCAGCACCTGCCCAAGTTGCGCTTTGTGCAACTGCCGTGGCGGTGGCTGCTGTGCCTGAACGTGGGATTCGCCTTGTTTACCGCCATGGGAGTGCGCCGCTGGATTGCGCGAGGGGCAGTTTGTGCGCTCATGATTGCCGTGCTGACCGGGGTCTGGCTTAAGGTGCAGCCACCCTGGTGGGATTCGGCAGCCGACATTACCGAAATGCATGACAACATCGAGGAGGGGCGCGGTTACGAAGGTACGGACGAATACGTTCCCACTGGCGCCGACGCGTATGAGACCAAGCAAAACGCGCCGCAGGTTGCGATCGAAGGCGGCGGACGCACGCGTGTGAACATCGAGCGCTGGGCGACGGAGTCGAAAGTCTTTATCGTTGGCGTCACCCAACCTGCCGATCTGGTCCTACGTTTATTCAACTACCCGGCGTGGCAAGTCGAAGTGAATGGTCACCAGATCACAGCCGAATCACAGGAAACGACCGGACAGATGGTCATCCCTGTTGCAGCGGGCGAGAACCGCGTTCAGGTGACGTTCGTGAGGACTTGGGACAGGCGCCTGGGCGGAATCGTGTCGCTGATTGCGCTAACTGTTATATTGACGCTCGCCATTTACTGCGATCTGGAACCGCCAACGTGAGACGCATCCTAATCGCAACGTCGAACGCAGGAAAACTGCGCGACTTCGCCGGCGCGGCCAAGCTTCATGGCATTGAAGTGTCCGGATTACCGGATTTTGCTTCCCTGCCTGCTGTCATAGAGGACGGGACAACGTTTGAGGCGAATGCACGCAAGAAGGCCGAATTCTACAGCCGGTCTGTGCCGGCGTACGTAGTGCTGGCCGATGATTCGGGAATCGAGATTGACGCGTTGAACGGCGCACCCGGAGTGCATTCCGCACGCTATGCCGCCGAAGAACTGCATAAAGCCGAAAGCAACAGCGACGACGAAGAAAATAATGCGCGTGTATTGCGCGAATTAAGGGGAGTTCCACCCCAGCGAAGAACGGGACGGTTTATTTGCGTTGTTGCTGCGGCACGGAATGGGTCAACGCTGGCAACCTTTCGTGGTGAAGTTGAAGGCATCATTTTGGACGAGCCACGCGGAACGGGAGGTTTTGGGTACGATCCGCTGTTCTACTTCCCTCCCATCGAAAAAGCGTTTGCGGAACTGAGCCCGGAAGAAAAAGCGCAATATAGTCATCGTGGTGCGGCATTCCGCAAGTTTCTGGAGTGGTGCGATAAGCGGGAGGTCATTGACCAATTATGACGCCGAACCCGCCGCCAACTAGGTCTCAATCAACCGTTGTAGTTCTGGGCCGTTCACGTGGCAGTTCCCGGACATCGACCCGATAATTCCGCGGATGACCGATGGCGGAGACGATGCGGCGGGTTTATCAGAGTGACCATCGTGCATGGGTTGGATGAAATCGAGTGAAGCGAGACTCTAACCTAGGTTAACCAGCTAGCCGCAGGGACGAATCGCAACTGGCCGCCACTTGCCTTGACTTCGCTTCTCCTCGGCCAAGATAATAAAAGGTTCGTTTATCATCTCCGAACCGATAAGGAGTTGCTCTGTGGCATCGACGGCCAGTCCTGGGGTTCCGGCGGCGGTGCGAGGCGGAGTCGCCCCGCTGCGCGCCGGGCAAGGCCATTCGTTTTTCTGGCGCCGCCTGCATTCGCTTACCGGGATCATTCCAATTGGCGTTTTCCTGATTGAGCACTTCTTTTCCAACCTGGTCGCGACCGAGGGCCCGGCTGCCTATACCCGGCAGGTAGCATTTCTAGCCGGACTTCCTTTTGTAGGAGTGCTGGAGTTGGTGGGCATCTGGATTCCCATTGCCTATCACGCGCTCTACGGGTTTTACATCTGGTACCGGGGTGAAGCCAATGTGGGCGATTATCCCTGGATGGGCAACTGGATGTACACCGCGCAACGCTGGACCGGTGGCATTGCCTTCTTCTACATGGGCTATCACGTCTGGCACCTGCGCTTCGCGGGAGAGCACATCTTGAGCAACCCGGCTGCGGCGTTCGGCAAGGTGCAGCTGGAATTTCAGAATCCATGGATCGTGGCTTTCTATGCCATCGGAATCGCAGCGGCTTCCTGGCATTTCGCTTATGGGCTGTATTTGTTCTGCGCGAAGTGGGGCATCGTTAGCGGCGCGCGGGCGCAACGGCGCTTGGGATATGTCTGCCTGGTGATTGGACTGGCTTTTGCGATTACCGGGGCTGCAACCATGTATGCATTCTTATCCAGGCCGCTACAGCCGATGCATCCGCTAAGCGGCGATTCGTTCACCACCGAGTAGCGCGGGAATGTGAGATTGGATTCTTATGGCTTCTTCTAATCCGAAAATCATCGTGGTGGGGGGTGGACTGGCGGGCCTCTCGGCCGCCATCAAGATCGCCGAAATGGGCGGGCACGTGGATTTATTTTCTATCGTTCCGGTCAAGCGCTCGCATTCGGTGTGCGCGCAAGGTGGGATTAATGCGGCTAAGAACCTCAAGGGCGAAGGCGATTCCACCTGGCAGCACTTCGATGACACCATTTACGGCGGCGATTTTCTCGCCAATCAGCCCCCTGTAAAGCAAATGTGCGACGCGGCTCCCGCCATCATCGACCTGCTGGATCGCATGGGCGTGCCGTTCAACCGCACGCCGGAAGGGTTGCTCGATTTTCGCCGCTTTGGCGGCACGCTTTACAATCGCACCGCTTTTGCTGGTGCCACAACCGGCCAGCAGCTTCTGTATGCGCTCGATGAGCAGGTACGCCGCTACGAGTCGGAGGGTAAGGTTACCAAATTCGAGGGTTGGGAATTTCTCTCTGCTGTCCTTGACGGCAACCGCGTCTGCCGCGGCATCTGCGCCATGGATCTGCGCAGTATGGAGATTCGCACATTTCCCGCCGACGCCATCATCATCGCCACCGGCGGTATCGGCGCGATCTTCG
>Ga0126383_10002663_pt1 | contig 11575 bp, 21 predicted proteins | sample PanSoiMetPlot_35_FD_96882 | JGI IMG/M metagenome (GOLD analysis project Ga0126383, IMG submission 96882) | Tropical forest soil microbial communities from Panama - MetaG Plot_35 | ecosystem: Environmental > Terrestrial > Soil > Tropical forest > Bulk soil | place: Panama | collected 2016-02-17
CCCGCCAATATGACAGCGACCGGCGCAAAAATGCACTCGCGCGGTACATGCGCCAATACATCAAATCAGGCGAAACGGCTACTGCCGCGGAAACTTTGGCGCGTTCCGATTCCGGTTACGAAATCGAATTGAACACATTGGCGTTACAGCTTGAAGCATCCGAAACCACCATTGCCAAATGGGACGCCATATTCGCGAGCTTCGAGGCCGCGCGCTCACTCCTGTCGATGGCGAAAGAAAGCATGAGGACTCTGGACGGATGAAAATCTATGTCGTTAGAAGAGAAACACGGTTTGAAGATGATCCAGACGGAGGCTTTACAACCAGGGTCACGTTACAGGGCGCTTATTTAACAAAAGCAAACGCTGAGTCATTTATTGAAAGCATAAGTGCGAACGCCTACACAGACTGGAGCATTGAAGAGTTGGAGGTTATAGACGCTGAATGAAACTACGCGATAAACCAATTTATTTGTCTGGCGAGGTTTACCGCGCACTTTGGTTGCTAGCTAAAGCCGAGCTTCGACCGCCAGACAGCCAGGGATTCGAGTCGCCGATAGCTACGCCGGACGAGATCGCCGACCAAATCTTACGTCAAGCAATCCGCGAGCAACACCCGACATTACTTGAGCACCAGGCCGAGATTGACAAGATGGAGAAGAAACTGATCGAACTCTTACGCGTTGATAAGCACACGGATTTCAAACATAAGGGCGGACAATGAAACGCACGCCACTACGCAAAGCTTCGACAAAACGGTCGAGGGAGCTGGCAAGATACCAGCGACGAATGAATGCCTATTTCCACAAACACATCTGGCAAAGCTGCGAATACCCTGAATGTTGGGAGCGCGCTACGGAAGTGCATCACATCAAAGGCCGGCACGGCGAAATGCTGAACGACGAGTGTTATTGGATGTTTATTTGCGCCGAGCATCACAGATGGATTCACAACAATGGCAGGGAAGCGCGAAAGATGAAGCTGTTACAATGAACGACACCGAAACGCCTGATCTATTTACCGGACAACAACTCCGGGATGCTGGCATCTCTCAAGTGTTAAACAACAACGTTGATTGGATCGTGCTTTGCGTTGCGGAAGCTGAACGCTTCGCAATTGATGCACTCTGTTTTACTGGCGAGGATATACGTTTGCATTGCCGCATAAAAGTTGGGCAACCACGTCATCACAATGCCTGGGGCGCCTTAATCAATATCTTAATCAAGCGCAAAATTATTGTTCCGACTGGACAATTTAAACACATGCGAGACCCGACTTCGCACGCCCGTTTAACTCCGGTGTATCAAAACTGGAAAGCTTTATGACAATAACAAAGTGGCTCCTGTGCGCAATGGTAGCTACTGCCTGTCTATGGACAGCCGGTATAATGTGGTGGCTGCTCGCCGCGCTAGGAGCAATATGATTTTGGCGCGCGGAAGCATTAACGAACCTGCCGTCTGTTTTGGAGTCAGACCGCAGGCTTTCGCGCGTCGTTAATTTCATGGACAAAGAAAAACAGCGAATAGCAATAGCTCAAGCGTGCGGGTTAACACCGCCGTTCATTATCAAGAATGAGGGCAAATGGCGTGCGAAGAAAGAGATCTGGACGGTGCCCGACTACCTGAACGACCTGAACGCCATGCACGAAGCGGAGAAGACGCTGAACCATGAAGACAGAGTTTTGTATGTCGGACACATGTACGAGATATTTGAACGGGAAGGATCAGGAATAGAATTTTGCGACAACCCACAAGTAGCGGCCACTGTTATTCACGCCACTGCCGCTCAGCGCGCAGAATCCTTTCTACGGACAATAGGAAAATGGAATGAAACGCCGTAATCCTAGCCACCCGCACCGGCAGACCAAGGCCCAGGCTAAACTAACCGCAGTCCGCGTCGAGCAATTTTACGGGCTGGTCGCGCTGCTCAATACTTGGGAGCAGCAACCGGACGAAGTCCAAATCCGCAATCACGCTTACATTATCGGGTTGCGCGCGCGTGTCCGGCAGGTCCGAATGTATGTCCTGCACCGAGCCGATCCCGATGCTGACATTATCAGCCGCGAGGTTGCAACACGTATTGTTTGCCGTTCACCACAGCCGCGACTCCGGGCCACAGGACGTATTGGATAACGTGCGCGTCTGTCCCTCCGTCAACCGGACTTGGATTAAGGCCAATAGCTGAAGCGCAGGCGCACGAAATCTCGCCAAGCTTGCGATGTCGACCAATATCGCCAACTACGGCGTCCGTTGATTTAACTCCGTACGAAACCGTGGCCTTGCAACCGATCACGATGCCCCTAACTCCGTCCCGGATCGCCGGCGGCACAACAACGTAACGGTCAATATCCGCGTTTAAATCGGGTTTATAAGTCGTCTCGTCCTGCGCAGTCTTATCGCCGTGATGCGATCCGACCCCGTCCGAGTCTATCGCCGCCTTGCTGGTATATCGCACTGATCCATCATCATACTCAACGATATTCTCATTCTCAATCGTGGCGATCAGTCTCATGCTTATTCGATGAGAGCCGAACCGCATTCAATAACCATTTTCTCAACCGCGCGCACGCATTTTGTTTTGCTTTTGTAGCCTTCGCCTGAATCGGCCACGATCCGGCCATTACGCGCTTTTAAGCGCCAGCGCCACTCAAGTTTTCTGTCCCGATAGACAAAAAATTTCATCGTAGGCGTAGCAACCCGCAAACGCAATCTGTGAGAAACATACATCCTACTATTACAAGAATAAAAAGCGCGCAACCAACAAACAACCTGTCTTTGCCACTCATTCGGACGGTTTCGGCACCGGCGGAATCGTTACGGTGATTTCCAGCTTAGTTCCGTTCAGCCGGTCTAAGAGTCCGTGCAAAATGCCGCCAAGCCGGTTCTCAACCTCGTGCAATATCGGTCCGGCTTTTTCAACCGCGTCTTTACCCGCCCCGTCGAACAAACCCATTTATGGGCCTGGATTCGCCTGAATCGCCGCGGCAAGCGCATCCGTCTGCGCCTCCATCGCGTTAGACAGATCGCTAATCGGCTGTAATTGGTCGGCTGTGGCGCCGTTGGCGAGCGCCTGTTGCACCGCGGCGTCAATGCGCGCCTGAATACCGTTAATGAGGGTAATCGCACTCTGCTCGACGGTGGTGGTGTTCGTAACTTGTGTTGTGAGCTGATCTAAGATTGGACTTGCCATATTATTTTTTCCTTTGTTGTTGTTCGATTGCCTGTTCCAAGGCGTCTGTTTTTTTTCGGAGCTGATCGCTCAACTCCAAAATTGATTTGTTGATCTTAATTTCTTTCAAGATATTCCTCAAAAGATAACCGAGCCCGAGTTGTGTGGCGAGAATTAAAAAGAGTAGAACAGAGTTCATTCATTCCCAATATTGTTTTCTGCATCTTGGACAAGTCGTATTAGTTGACGGTGCTCCGCCGGGAATGCTTGGATAATATTTGTGACCCCAAATTTTGCACATTAGAAAACGAATATTTCTAATCATTGCCCCGGCTGCCACCACGGTTGCGCTTCCAAATCTTTGATATGCTGATCGAACTCGGCTTCCTGCTCCGGCGTTAATTCCTTGTTGGCTGCTAGTGACGCCACGATCTTGGCGATCAAATCTTGAATTTCTTTCTCGAAATCCACAAGTGCCGGTCCGTACTGGATCAGGTAAGACAGTAATTGCAATAGGATCGCTGGATTCATGTTATCTTTTTGATCTGGGACAGATAATATTGCAAGTCTGTCAGCGCCTTTGTCAACGTTGCAATCGCGGTTTGCAAGTTCGCTTTGTTGTCTGGTGTGCGATTGGTTTTGTAGGTCTTAGTTAAATCGCGCGCGGTAGCGATCCATGTCGGCGCGTTCAGCCGCATTACCTCCGCGTATTGGTGAACCTGCGGCAGCTTGGCCTTTATCAAATCTCGGTTCTGATATTCGAGCTGGAAAAATGTGTTCAGCGTTTCGACAAACACGCTGGTGGATTTTTCGGCATCGACAACGACGGGATCGTTCCCGGGCGCTATTCCAGCGCAACCATACAAGAGAATCGCAACAACAAATGGATGTAATCGGTTCATTTTGGGTCTGAGCGTTTGATTGCGGTCTTGGCTAACTCGCATATTTCCTGACGAGTTTGAGCGAGCCACGGTCGCGCAGGCCAGGCTTCGTAAATGGCATTGTGAAGGACCGGCAACGCGCGTTTCAAGGCCGATAACATCACCTCGTTACGCGTTTTCAGTTCGTCGTATTCGCCCTGTTGAATTGTCATTTTGAATTGAGCATTGACGCTTTGCATTGACTTTCAGTAACCGGGCCGTTGGTGAAAAACAATCTCAGGATTAAATTGCCTACGGCGTTAGCGAAAAGAATATACGGTGTCCACGACTTCGGTATCACATCTTGAAACTGCGAGAGAGCCAGGACCGCGAGCAAAAAGGTAATGGCGTTAAACCAGAGCGTTTTAGATTGCCAGTACGGTTTCGCTTCCAACGATGTTCCTTATATTTCCTAAAGCTTGCGTTGGCAAGCATTTATTTTTCACTCGATTATTACGCTCTTGATCCGATACTCTTTTTTAACTCGTTCGATGGTCACGTTGAGATTGGCCTCGCGAGACATTGCTTGCTGCAGCGCCTTCACCCGGTCGCGAGTAGGTTGGTCTGCGATCTTTTCCCAAAGCCGTTGTGAAATTACCACGTCGAGCTTGCCCTGTTTCGAGCTGAGAATGTAGAAGCCACCTGACCAATTCGCCGGCTGATTCGATTTGCCTGGATAAATCGACGGCTTGAATTTTTGCCCGGCCATTGTCGCGTCCATCGAAATAAAGCGTGGCCGGCCACTCACGTGTAGCCAGTAATCAACCTGAACCGTGTTGCCGGCGTGAACGCTGCCAATGGGCTCGCCACCGGTAAAAATGTAAAGATACGCTCCGCCAATCTTTGAGATCACAACTCCGTTTTCAGTGCGGAGCCGCGCGGCTTCCATTGCGCTTGGGTGTAACAGCCATGTCGTCGTAATGGCGATAAACAACCGGAGGCACGTAATACTTGCCAGCCTCAAATATGATCTGGTCATCCTCAGGTATCTGATATTTCCAAATGGCCTCAAGCGCCGAATAGCGCGCCATCCAATCCGCATCCACCTGGTAATAATTCTTGCGGCCTTCATCGGCTTTAGGTTTCGGTGTTGGCGAAGGTTCAGCTTTCTTTTTTGTCTTTTTGGAATGGCCGGTTTGCTGGACGACTTTCTTTTTTTGAGGCTTGAACAACTCGCTCAAATCCCACGAATACACCGGCTGCGCGCTCAACGACAGCGTTATCAGCCAGATTAACCATTTCATTTTTTGCCACGTTTCAACTCCTCAACGTCATTCGTAAGCCGGCGATGTTCCGATTCTAAAACTTCAATGTGTCGCGTGTCTTCTTCAACTCGCTTTAGGCGCGCGTCAATCGTTGCAATGTCCCTGCTCTGCTGATCGTCCGTGTAATGGCTATGCACCGTTCCTTCAATATCCATTCGGTGAAGGTTACCGTCGGTCTGTCCCTTCCATTCGGTCAAAGAGTTCATTCGATTAAAGAAAGATGCCATCGAGCCACCGATCACGATTGCTTGCGTCAGCAGAAATATTAACAGGGCAGCGAACAGGTTGCTCTTGAAAAACCCTTTGATGCCTTCGCCGTTTGGTTTTGAGTGCGCTTCCATGTACTGCGAAAAAGACGCGTGCCGCAGCGGGTATCCTGGGGTTTTTGGTTCTTCTTCCAAGTATCACAACCGATTGACCTTGCTTGTGGGTTTCGGCGTCCTCGCTTTTTTGGCTTCCTCCAGAAAATAATCGTCCAGCCATTGCCACCTGATCCTGCCACTCCTTGCGTCCATTCGCCATGCCGCGGCATGATGCTCGAATGCCTGGCATTCCCATCGCATGGTTTGACCAGCCCGGTCAGCAACCATGCCGATGATTAACCCGAGTAGCATGAACGATAGGCATAATAGGCGGATGGGTGGATTTTTCATTTTATACAGGCTTTCGTTTTTTGATCGCTTCTGAAACTTTGTTTAGTGTGTCCCGCCGTTTAGCGCAACGAGATTCAGGCCTCAATTTATTAGTTTCAGGGTCGATGCATCCATTCATTTTTCCAATGGCGCGAACTAGAGGGTTTCGTTCTATCATGTCCCCAAGTCTCAAAAATCTCGCTATCTGTTCAGATGTAGAAATGTTCACAGTGTTATGGTTACATTACCAAGTTGAGCTATCCCATGCAGAGTAAACGGAAAATGTGGGTCAACGATTGAATCCAGGCACCCGATCTGGTTGTCGGTGGAAATAGATAAAGGCACGCCAGTAGCAAAAAACGCTGCCTGATCGCCGTTGCTGAGTAGCACGGTAAACCTTCCATTAACGTCACAGAATACGTTAACGCCCACGCATTGGGTGTCACTGAAATCCAGGTTAGTGCAATCGTCGTTGTTGAAAGCGTCGTAATTAAAGAAATATACACAATCCTCGTTGCTCCAAAATGTAGGCATATCGGGAAAATTCCTAGTCACGACACAAGCGCCGTTTATGTTGCTGTATTCGGTGACCTGATACGACATAAAAATATCCGTGAATGTAGGGAGACATCCGCAATCCATCACGATACCAGAAAATGTTACGTGCAATGTATGTTGATCCGGGCAAATTCCGGTTGGCAATCGTTTGCGTTGAACGTTTATGACGGTGCCTTTACCGGGATGCTCGTCAATAGAGACATTTCTGCCTGCTATCTTTTGAGCTGAAATTACTGCCGAGTGTGCCTGATCCCAGAACCGTTTCCGGCCAGGCGAGGTTCCTATCTTGGTGATTTGCGGAAGGTTCACGGGCACGGCGCGCAATCATCCGCGTTAATGACCTGGCCTTTGTCGGTGTCGGTAATTCTGCAATTTCTGCCTTGCACGGCGTGAACCGTTTTGATTGCTTCAACCAGTTCTTTCAGCCACGCCCGTTCTGCCTTCGTAAACCCGCGTGTCGGCACTTTTAACGTGTCCAAGGTCACGGCAACTTAACGCATACAAATTGCGCTCCTGATCCGCTTCCGCCAGATGCCGTAAGAATTACTGGATCAGTGGAAGTAATGGTGTCCGCGCTGATTGTGAATCCGGTGATTGAATCCCTTGCTCCTAGCGTAGACACTACAATGGTCGCGCTGCCTCCCCCGCCGGTAAGGGTCAACGAATCGCTCACTGTGTAATCTCTGCCAGGATTCCAGATCGCTATTACATTAACATCGGCATAAATTTCCGCCACAAAGATCGGCGCTCCATAGTACAACGTTTTGCGCTCAAGATTTTTCCAGAATTTTCCCGCAACTATTTCCTGCGGCTCTATTGTGTCCGTCACTCTTAGCTGAAAAAATGTGGCTATAATGATCGCGATGCCGGTGTCCAGCGGAGAAAACGAAGCATCTCCGACGGTCAGGGCGATAATGATAGGGTCGGCGACCGGCTCCGGCGCGGTGTCCAGGGCTCCGATACCGTTGTAACTCCAGAAATCCAGCTCGGAAGTCTGCGCGTAAAACTGGAGTGTGAACGGACTGGTCGCTACTTGTCCGCTGATACCAAGTCCGCTCTGGGCAGTCTGGACAGCGTTGCTGTATTTGTGCTGCGCCGGCGGGAGGACTGGATTACCTTCCCCGTCATCTTTCAAGCAACCGGTATAAACAAGGTCAAGCGCAGACGCGCGCTCGCCTGTTTCAATGCAATGCCTGTCAGTGACAAACATAAAAGCGTAACTAGGATGCGCGTCTCCTTTTTGTGGTACGCTGGAATCGGTCAAAACAATGTCAGCCGTTTCGTTCGCTTTGTAATGCTCGGTAAATATGTCAAGGCTGAACTGAGGTTGCGTGGGTGTTCTGCCTATGTGTGTAAGAATTATGCTCATCGAAATTGTCCGTTCAATATCCTAAGTTCGGTAAGGACTCGTTCATCTCTCTCTTTACGGGCAGCTTCTCCGTTTGCCAGCGTCTGTTGAATCTGTGTCTCGCGTTCTAATCGCGCTTGTTCGCTATTGACCAATGTAGCGTGAATTTGGTCTAGCCTGGCTGCAACGGCTTCCTGTCCTGTCAGGCTGGGGCCGGTCTCTGGCTTGACCTGTGCCGCGGGCGTTACCGGTCGTTCGGGTTTTCCGCTTAATTCAGTTAAAATTGATCTGATTCGCTCTGCGCGCGCTTCAAATTCTCTCAAGCCTTCCGTGCCTAAAAACTTTGCAGAAGGCTGTTCGCCTTCCGGGATCAATTGACGTTGTAACGCCTGCTGCCGTTGCAATAGCTGAAGCTCTTCGTTCAGCCCCTCTTTTTTAATATCGCCTTGTGAAACTTCCTTGCCTATGCCTTCTGCAGCTAATTCGCGTTGTGCTGCTACGTGCGCCAGAAACTCTTTCTGCCTATTAATAGATTCCAGCTGAGCTGTAACCGGCCCCTTGAATAAATCGGCCTGTAACGCTTTGGATTGTTCCGCGCGAAGAGTTGCCCATTGCCTTGCGATGTTTGCGACTTGATCCCCGACCGCGCCGCCTATACGCAACGCTGCCTCGAATGCTTCACCTGGAGATTTTGCGGATACGCCCAACCCTTTCAAGTCTGATTGTAGCCGGTTAATCTTGTCGGATAACGTGTCGTAAATGTCTGAATCTTTGCTTAGAATATCGACACGCTCTTTTTCCAGATCAATAATGCCTTTTAGCTGCGCCTCCTGATTAGCGATCTGTTTTCCAATGTCCACAAAGTTAACAATGTCGCCGAGCTTGAATGCACCTTCCTGAGCTAGTTTTAGCTTGTTGATTTTGCTAACTATTTCGTCAATTGCTTTGCTAGTCGGCTCAAGTTTTTTGGCAGCAAACGATTTCTCGGTTTCTTCGCCTAGCTTGATATTGCCAAGCGTCAATTGCCGAAGCCGTTCAACCTGTTCGGCGTCACGACTTGCCTGAAGATCGGCAAGATGTGCGAAAATGGTTCCTCCAAACGTTGCGCCCGATACCATCGAATCTATTACCGCCTTGAATCCGGTGATGCCTTGATTTTGAATCTGATTCATCTTGGCCTGCGCGGCCTCCAGCTCCGGGAGCGCGGCAGCCGCGACCTTTGCAACGTCTTCCGGCTTTAGGGTGGCGCGTGCTATATCTCGCCATTTCTCGGCGTTGGCTGTGAGCTTTGTGAGTTGCTGGTCAAGCTCCGAATTGATTCGTTGCTGATACTCGACGTAGAGCGCAGCGCCTTTATAGAGCGCGCCTGCTATTAGTGAAACACCGGCTATCTGATAACCTAGCGCGCCCATCAAAGAGCTAAGCGTGCGAGTCGTTGGCACGCCCGTTGCAAGCTCGCGCGCTAAAATAATTGCTTCTTGCCGTGCACGAGTAAGATTCTGCCCAAAATGAGCGGCGCCTTCGGCGGCTTTCTCAGTTTCCTCTGCCGTCTTTTCAAACGGCAATCCCGGTTCTGTAAGCAGCTCCGGCGGAATCGGAACGCCGCCGCCGGCCTGCACGAAGGCGAGATTTGCAGGGCTAATCTTTCGTGTGCGCGCTTCAACGCTGTCAATGTCATCCGATAATTTACGGAGACCTCCACCGTCATAAGTGGTTATGACATTAATTTTGAAGTCCTGATCAGGCATACCATCCTTTACCGAACAATGTTAGCAGGCGCGTAAACCATTCGTCGAACATTGGTTTCACTGCCGCCAATGAATATTTCGAGCGCGCATATTTGCTGATGAATTTCGGGCTCAACCGTGAAACTCTTTCCACGCTTTCCGCGGCTTGCGCGAGTGTCCTAAACCTGAACCCGGACAAGCTTTCACGATTGATTTCGACAGGCGCACCCCAATCGGTAGAAATCACTGGCGTACCCGCGAGCATCGCTTCAACCATGACGCCGCCGAACGGCTCGATGTAAGTTGTGCAAAAGAGTAATGCTTTCGCGCCGGCCAATAGTTCCGCGCGCTCCTTAACATTGACCGTCCCGAGATACTTGGCATTTCTGACGGTGACTTCCGGCGCGACAATGTCCTTTCCTACTTGCCTGCCTCCGGCGCCGGCGACGTAGAGCGGCAGCCCGCACCGATCCGCGATCTCGGACGCTATATCAGGCCCCTTGCGTTTCACTATCCGGCCAAGGAAAAGCAGATACTCGCCTTTGCCGCTGTTCATTATCGGGAACTCAGCCGGATCGAAGTAATTTGGGATAACGGCATCAAAAAACCGGCCATCGCTGATTCCCTTTTTTGCGTACACATGATGCATCCAAGCGTAAGACTCGAACGCGCAAAACCTGCTGTTGATCCCTTCGTAACCCACGCCCGGCTCGCAGCTGATATGGTTCGGGAACGCTTCGGCGATTTGGTGATGCGTCCAACCGCCTGTCAACAGTATAAGGTCGCGCGGTTCTGGTTTAAGCTCCTGAATCACGCGCGCGTTGAACAACGCCGTTTGATCTTCCCGCGGCCAATCGGGCAACCTGTTTGGATCGTCTTTGCCGAAGATTGTTGTGCGCTCTAGATTGGTGATGCACGGATGCAACGACACGTTAGGAATGTCCGGGCCTTCCGGCGCGTAAAGATGTATCTCGTAGGATTCGCCCATCATCCTGCAAAACTTGAATACCTTTGCGGTGTACGCGCACCAGCAAAAATCGTTGCTGACTTGCGTGTGCGGGAGGGATACAACGTGTAGTCTCATGAAAATGGATAAGTTTTTCCTGATCCGCTGTTCCAGAGAAGGCTGCGCTCGGTAGATGTAAGCGCCCTATTCCATAAACCAACTTCGTCTATTGATCCGTCGTACTTGTTCGAGAACCCGCCTCCGCCGTCAGCTTTTGCCCCCAAGGTGAACCCGGCCGTGGCGTTATTGGTTGTTCCGCTGTCCGAGTGCGATTGCTGGTCGGCCTGAGCGTTGTCCAGGTAACACGTGATGAGGGTTGACGAAGGTCGCCCGGAAGCCTCGGCGATTACCAAGTGCCAGTTATTATCGTTCGCGATCGCGTTTCCAGCAAACGTTCCGGTAGATACGGCGTTGCTGCTGATGTTGCCGAATGCGCCCCCCGAGAACACGCCCATGGCGTAACCTACGTTTCCCGGCTGCCCGTAACAGCATGTATACTGCGTGGACGCAACGTTACTGTTAAACTTCAGCCACGCCGACAGCGTCCAGTCGCCTGTACCCATCTGAAACTCCGTAGCGTCCGCGTGGTTCAAGAACGTTCCATTGGCAGCTACGAACACACCGCAGTTGTTTATCTGCCCCGTGCCGGCAGCAGTGTTAGAGTTGACGTCCGTAAGATTATTGGCGTTCGCGGTGCTGTCGTTCCTGGTTCCCGAAGACTCATCAAGCTTCCAATAACCCTTGAGCCCGTTTAACAAGGTTGACTTGGACGGGCTCGATACGAGTAAAGCTGGGATTCCCTGATACATCTTTATTGCAAATGTTTAACCGTGCCGTGATAACAGAAATGATCGCCGCTTTTTGAATATTCAGGATCGGACTTCCACAGTTGCTGGTCACACTCAAACCACTGCAACCCGCTCCAATCGATCCGGCGTTGCGCGATAAAATC
>Ga0126383_10002664_pt1 | contig 11575 bp, 27 predicted proteins | sample PanSoiMetPlot_35_FD_96882 | JGI IMG/M metagenome (GOLD analysis project Ga0126383, IMG submission 96882) | Tropical forest soil microbial communities from Panama - MetaG Plot_35 | ecosystem: Environmental > Terrestrial > Soil > Tropical forest > Bulk soil | place: Panama | collected 2016-02-17
GAATCGTGGACGAAGTGCGACCCGCCTTGGTCTTCCTCGAAAACGTCCCTGACTTTACCCGGCATTTTCGACCCGTCGGAGAACGACTTTCAGGCATGGGTTATCGAGTCGAAAGACCGCTCTACCTCTCTGCGGAGGATGTTGGAGCTCCGCAGGAACGAGAGCGGGTTTTCATCCTGGCTCACGCCGAAAACACCCAGCGGTGGTGCGCAACCGAACCCGTCATATCGAACGGGCGGGGGAATACGACACAAACTCGAGGATCAGGTAGCGAACTGGCCATCGCCTCGAGCGGAGGACTCGGAGAGCTGCGGGAATCATCCGAAACAGACCGACAGCCTGAACGCCGAGGTCCGCAACTGGCCGACTCCCACGGCGAAGGATATGGCGCAGTCAGGGGCGAGCGACTACCCGAAGACTGCGACACGTCACACGGGTACGACCTTGACGGATGCATCGAGGAGCTGGGCGACGCCGACGTCCCGAGACTGGGACAAGTGGCACCTGCGAGCACCAGGTCATCATCGCCAGGTGAATCTCTCGGGACAGGTAGCGAACTGGTTGACGCCGCTCGCCCCGAGGCCGCACGACAACGAGGACACGGCGGGAAAGGATCTGGAGAGCGAGAACCAGAAGTCCTTGTCGCGTCAGGCCGTGAACTGGCAGACGCCGCAGACCGATTCCTTCCGCTCGAGAAGCGGCGACCGCAAGGACGAACTGGGCTTGGACCGACAGGCTCGGGGTTTCCGCCTCCTCGTGCAGGAGCCGACGCCGAATGGATCGCAGTCCTCGAGTCCTACCCCGAACTTGCGCCAGCGCTCGACTTTGCGGTTGAATCCCCGCTTCGACTCCTGGTTGATGGGAATGCCTCTCGGCTGGACCAACTTCGAGCGATTGGAAATGGAGTCGTACCTCTGTGCGTGGCGCTCGCGTTTAGATGGCTTGCTGCAGAGGCTGGACTTGAGGATTGGATATCGGGCGACTGACTACGTTAATCGACTGGGCCGCTAACTCGATGGGATCGCTCCAAGCTTTCCATCAGGGTCGCAAGGCGACCCAACTCGACGTCAGAATGTCAGTCGCCCGTTTGCTCAGCGCTTGAGCGGTTTGATCGGGACCAAGGGAAAGCCCGTCTCCCCGTAGATCCCGATCTGGCACTCGGGGTCGTCCGTCGCATCCCACTTGACCTTCACGCGGCAGTAGCCGACCTCGATAACCGTACCTCGATCCTCTGGGTTCGATTCCCACCGGACCCGCATACCTACCTTGAAGTCCTTTGCCTGCAGCATCAGCACTCCTCCTTTCGAAATCGCATGGCCGACCAGCAAGCCTTGTCTCTGGCTCCGGTCAGGAACTTGACCACCGCGTGGTCGCGCTTGATCGTGATGATCTTGCCGGCGCATTCGCCGACGCCCAGCTTCACCCAGACCGCGTCTCCGGGTCGTGCGATGAAGCGGGTAAGTTTAGGAAATTCCTTCATACCTTCGCGCCTCCTTCTATGAGCGCGTTACTACAGAGTATCACATTCGTAACTATGAGTCAAACAGCCGGTATTGGCTGGGCAGTAACTCTACTTGCCAGCGGTGGGAGTTTCGAGTATCGTATCTGTCATGGATATTCAACAGGCAACTAACGAGAGACAGGTCAAGACGATCATGCTGCGTCTGACTCCCACCGTGTACGACCAGTGCAGGGTTCTGGCAAAGCGGGCGCGTCGGCCGCTGGCCGCGATCTGCCGCGAGATCATCGAGGGCGCGCTGTCGGAGGGCATCCAGGTTGTACCCCCCACGCCCGCAGTCACTGTGAAGTGAGCTAGCTCTGGGTTTTGTAGTCCGCTGGTGGATAAAGATCTGGGCGCAATTTGTACCGCGGTACTTTGGTCAACCGCTCCAGTTCAAGCACCCGCGTTGGTGGGGTCCGTTTCCATTTCTGGATTGCCTGATAGGGAATTCCCATTAGCCGACCTAGCGCTACCAGCCCGCCCGCCCGCTTCACCGCCTCCTGCAACGCTGCGTCCACGATGCCCTCCTCTAGTCTCTATGCTTATCAGCCAAGTAACTTCTATGCTTATCGGCTGCGTAACGACAGCCACCCAGTGCTGGGCTGTCCACAACCCTTGACTGTCGCACCCGACCGGTGTAGGTACGGGAGCGGTGCCCAAAAATGGCCACGAGCCGACGCGCACCAAGGAGACTGAAATGGAAAACGGAACGTTCGTTCCCAAGCTCCGACTCGACCTTAACGTGTCGAGTACCGAGGCGTTCGCCAACTTGGTCAAGGCTTTCCACGACCAAGTAGCCAACGAAACCCAGCCCGCGCTGCCCTTCACCAAGAGCGGCTGGTACACCATCACCCCCCAGATGGCCGAAGCTGCGCTCACACGCAGCGCTGGCAATCGCGAGGTCGTGCTGGGCCAAGTCAGGGCATACGCGCTCGACATGGTCGCCGATGACTGGAAAAAGACCGGCGAGGCGATCGTGTTCAACGAGCGCGGCGAACTCAACGATGGTCAGCACCGACTGTGGGCCTGCTACCTGAGCGGGCAATCCTTCGAGTGCTATGTCGTCGTGGATGCGCCGGTGGTGAAGAACCTGTTCGCGTACTACGACTCGGGCAAGAACCGTTCGGCCGCAGATGCGCTGCACACTGCGGGACTCAATGGGTTGGGCAGGGTTCACGCGAAAGCGATCGACCTCCTGATCCGGTACGAGCACGACAAGCTCGGACCCATCAAGTCGATCCGGTTTCCGAAGAGGACCACGCGTGAGGTGCTGGCCTTCGCGCTGGAACACCCGGAGTATCTGCGGGCGGTCGATCGCATGTTCGGTCAATTCCCAGATGCGGTGCGAGTCATCGGCAACAAGGAGGCCGCTGCGGCTTTCGCCTGGCTGGTCATTCGGTCGTACGACGACGCGGTGGTCGAGCGCTTTCTGCGTTCACTTGGCTCGGGCGCGATGCTCAATGAGGATGATCCGATCCTCGCATTGCGAGCAGTGCTGACGATTCCCACCGAGGACGGCAGGCCGATGAAGAATCGGACCCGCCTCGCGCTGCTCACCAAGGCCTTCATGATGAGCGTTGCCGGACAGGCGATGAACCGGACACGAGGTGGCAAGGTCCAAGCCCTCTTCATCGCGCAGAGCGAACGTCTGACCAAAGTTGAACCACCAGCAACCGCAGCCGCATAGGCGAAACGGATTGCGCTGGTTCTGGGGAGGGGCGGTCTTTCGGGCCGTCCCTCTCTTTACATGGGAGAATTCTAATTATGAATGCGGACACCAACGGGAAAGAACTTGGTGAGGGAATTGCCATTGGATACGCGGAATTCAAGCGCGGTTTAATCGCGAAGGCCTTGCAGGCACTACACAGCGCCAATCAGGTCGATGAACGCGATGACACCCGCGTCGAGAATTGGGTTGCCTGGTACGACGCGGTACTGAAGGACGTCACTGATGCTGAGATAATTCTCGGGGCGATGAAGATCGAACTTCTGCGTCGGCGCGGTGAAGTGCTGCTCGCCCGAGGGTTCAACCACGGCGGCGATCGGCGCAGTTCTAGTTTCAAGTTCGGTCCAACCGAACTTGATAAGCATCCACGCGAATCTGAGGCTCGTTTGGTCGCGAAGCAATATCCCGCAGTTGAGGAATATGTAAAAACCGAGGTTGCAGCACGGCGCAAGCCTTTCACGAGCATCGCGATCAAGGTGGCACGTAAGGCGCAGCCAAAACGATCCCCAAAACCGCCGAAGCGTCAGCGGTTCGCCGCTCCCGTTCACCTCCCTGATGTCGATTCCGACGGGACGACCAAGCCGAACCAAAAGGTTCATCTCTGGCCCGCCAGAGAAGAGCAATTGCATGACGATAGCGTGCTGGTGTCGAACCTCGAGGCACGCATCACGACTCTGGGACGCCCGCTGGAAATGGTCGGAAGTCGGCAGGATACCTTCGCGATCGACCTAGACGCCATAAAGGCATCTATCGGGCGGATGCTCGGATACGAAAAGGGCAAATACCGTGGTTCGGACTTCGTTGCCGATGCCAAGCGGGCGCTGCAGAAGATCAATTCAGTGATCGACGGTCAGATCGATTGGTTAATCGCGTTGAGAGACTTTGTGCGATCGGCGCGACCACATTCCTAGGGGAGCGGCGGGGGGCGGGATGTGTACCGGGCGGGATTTGAACCCGCGACCTCCAGATTAAAAGTCTGTTGCTCTACCAACCTGAGCTACCGGTACACAGGTTCAATCGCGCAGGTAGTGCCAGATCTTGGCCGCGATCACGCCCAGAACGATTCCGATCACGTAATATTCGGTGGTGGACATTGCTTCACCTCCAGATTCAGTTGCCGGCGGCACTCCGCGATCCTGCGCTCGAGTAACGTACACACGTTGCAATTGATGACCTCGTTCCTCAGATCGACCACCCGCCATCGATGCGCCCACTTCATGGGGAAGTGGGTTGCCTTGCGGTGGGTGGCGAGCTGGCGGACCAGCCGCTCGATATCAGGGACGTAGAAGTTACTCATTGTCTTTTCTCAGTAGTACTTCGCGCATCATGCGCTCCACTTCTTGGATGCGTTGCTTGATGCGCTTGTCCTCCTCACGCTTGCGCCGCCTGCTCGCCAGCCACTGCTTGAGGCGGTTCACCGCCGCACCACCAGCGCGACCATGCTCGCAATCAGGGCGAGGACCGCGATCGCCATCGGTATCCAAGGATGGCTGTCGATAATCTTCATCGGTGGGCCACCCAAGTCAGCAACGCGACGAGCGCGAGCATCAAGGCTGCGCCAGCGCCCATCGCGGTAACCGCAACTTTCCACGGCTCGTACTTGAGCAGGCCGCGCTTGTAATCGGTGTCTGCTTTCATGTTCTCAACGTGCGCGTCGCGCACGTCCTCCTCGGTGTAGTTATTCATGCCCGCAATCATTGGTGAGCCGAACGCCCTCGACCTTGTCGGTCGTGAGATGCATCAGATCGACGTTCACGTTGTGCCGGGTACACCAGACCTGAATGTCGCCCTTCGCGGTGATGCCCACGTTCAGACGCGCCCAGTGCATGGGCGACACGTCAGCGGGCTTCTCGCGCAGGCACTTGCCGCAGTGCAGGTAGGAAACGACCTGCTCGCTCTCGGTGATCTTGTTATTGTGAACCACCCTCACTTTCATCGCACACTCCTAGGTTGGTCGTCCCGCTGGCGCGGAACGGGAATTGGTTTACCGGCCTCGTGCTCCTCGACTCGCCGCCGCATGAACTCGACCAGATATTTGGCGTCACGCAGGCAGAGCCGCAGCCTCGGCCGCTTCTCACCGAAGTCCACTTCGAATACGGCGCGACTGTGGCAGTCGTGGCAGAAGCCCCTGAATGCGTCTTCGTCCTCGCCTCTAATCCTCGAAACCTTCATGGTCCTCCTCCTCGGTTTCTGGGTCGTCGTCGCTCACGACCATCTCGATGACATGACCTCGAGCGCACAGGATGTCGTCGTAGCGCCAGCGCAGCTTGCCGGCGCACGGGCCGTGGCCTGTCAGGTCGCCCTCGCAGGTGATGGTCCCGTTCCTCAGGTTGCCGTCGAATATGGTCCGGCGCTCCATCTCGGTCAGAGCTCTGGTGGTCATTTCTCGACCCTCCAGCCCTTCTCCTCGGCGAGCTTCTCCAGCGCCGCCGCGATTCGCTCCAAGGCCTGGGCGATCCGTTTCTGGGTCGCCTCCTTCTGCATATCGAAGCGGGTGAGTTCCATTACTCGATATCTCCCGCGCCCATGCGCTCGACCAGCAGCTTGACCGCCTGTCGGGTATGCTCCGCGCAGTAGCAGTGATCGATCTCGCTTTTGCCGCCGTTCCAAGAAGCGAAGATATTGAAGTCCGCCTGCGCCTCGTGCTCAGGCTCGGCGTTGCTCTTGAGAATCCCGTTCGGCCACTCGCACCTGCGAGCTCTGCGTCCGGTCCGTAGGGGTGACCCATCGAAAGTTGATACTGTGAAGTTCATATCCTTCCTTCTATCGGAATGTATTTGCGTGGCCGGACTACTAACCGGCCTGTCGCATTTCGCCCGCCTCATAGGCAGCGGGCGTAGCCTGCGCTATTGGTTCTCCTTCGTTTCTGCCTTCTCTGGTGCAACGCGGGCCAAGTTGATTTCGAGGATTGCCAAGGCGTTCCTGAGTGCAATCTGGGTGGTTTTCAGGACCGCAACCAGATCGGCAATCCTCGCGTCACGGGCCTTGATGGCTGCATCCCATTCCTCACCCACGGTTTTGTAGCTCATTACTTCGCTCCTTTTTTCGGATGCAGGTACTCGCCGATTTCGTCCCTGCGCTTGGTCGTGACCTCGCCCTCGCTGTAGCCACCTCGGCGGTCGAGGCCCATGCTCTCGCGATAGCCGTGGCGACCGTGGATGAGTTCGAAGCGGTCCTTCAGAATCTCTTGCGACAAATGCTCGCCTATCTCCTCATCGGTCATCGGCTTGCTGTCGTTCAGGTTCCACTCGATGGCCTTGCGCCACTCGTCGGTCATGTTCACAAAGATCTGAATCGTACTCATCACTTCACCTCCCAGTGACGGGTCAGTTCGGCTGCAACGCCAATCGCTGCCAAAATCGCCAGTACAATCGTTACGTCGATCATTCGCATACCTCCCGACGGCACCTGCCGCCCTTCGACCAGTAGCCGTGCCTGCAGGGCTTCGCGGCCTCGCGGACCTGAAGGTGCGGGCTTCGTGCCCTCAATGTTTCGATGATGCTGGCGAGTTCGGCGGGCGTCTGCTCGCGCTCGCACCGGCTGACGTCTGCGGACCCGCACCGCTGGCAGATGGCGAACGGGCGGGCCTGCCCTGCCAGCCTCCAGGGCCTGTCATCTCCGCAGCGCTCGCAGAGCGCCACTTCGATCAATAGCTTTTGTCTCATTGTTCCTTCCTTCCTTCTTTTGGAAAGTTGCTGATTCGTTACTCTCTATCTATCGCATACCGTAAGCATCGAGTCAAACGTCCTCAGGCATCGTCACCTTGAACCGCTCGCAATCGCACTCGCCATCGTTGCCCAGACAGAACTGGCCGTAGTCGAGATCGTGATCCTCTTCAGCATGGCCGCAGGCCCTGCAAAATGGAATTGTAATCCGGTATTCGACGTATGCCCCATCAAGCGGATACGGATAAATCGCCATGATCCTAGTGCGTGCTAGCCATTCGTTGTCCGCTTTAAGTTCAGTGGTGAAGTCGGGATTACCCTTGACGATCGCGGTAATCCGAAACGTCTGACTGCCCTTAAAGTGCTTCTTCAAGTCTTCCTTGTTCATCGCTCCCAATCTCCTACCGGCTGCACGGGCTTGCCGCCGTGCTGCGGGTTACGTCCCGCCCATGGTACGGGCGGGATGGCTCACCTAGTGTTCAACCGTAGGAACAATCTCCGAAACCGACACGTCGGCCCATCCAAGTTCCTTGCAGAAAGCCAGAAACTTCTGGCGGCAGTCATCCGCATCGGTCGCCCACATTGCATCGCGAAATCGCTTCCCGTTGCGCGTGTAGTAAACGATGAAATCTGCCCGCTTCCCTTCGATTCGTTCGACTTCAGTCATGTGGCGTTTCGCCATCGTCATATCTCCCTATTTCTCGCTCCAGCAGAGCCGCACCGCGCCGTCCTCGACGCGTGCGACCTCGTCGTCTTCGAAGTAAACGAGGTACTTGCCCGTCTCTACGCCCTGCTCGCTATAGTGCCGGATGCCCAAGTCGAAGATGCCCAGAAACGGCCTCTCCAGCCACGCGTAGACCTGTTGCAGGATCGCGTCGGCGATCGCATCGGGGTCTTGAGACTCACTCGACACGTCGGTTGCCAGAGGGTCGCCCAGCACGTTGCCCGCGTCGTGACCATCGGCTTCGGACACGTCGCCACCCCAAGTTTCATTCGCGGTGCCGAATACCAGATCGACCTTGCGCCCATTGAACGGGATGAAGATCGCGTCCAAAAAGTGCTCCAGCCATGCCTGCGGGAACTGCTCCTGAATCTTCGCGAGCACCTGCTCCTTGAGGCTGGCTCGTTTCGGTTTGGGTACGAACGTGTCACGTTCATCAAGTTCAGCGGCAGTCAGTTCCCCATCATCATCCGCATAAATCAGTTCCGTCTGGATGTAGTTGGCGAATATGTCCAAAACCTGCTCTTTCATATCGCCGGAAAAGAACACTCCCGCGATGCCACCGTCGTCCTGCCCCAGCTTCTGCTGGATGTGCAGGCAGGCCGCGCTCAGGGCGTCGTCTGCCAATTCGTTGATCTCTTTCTCAGTCACGATAGTCACTCCTTCTGTTTGACCTAGTTGGTCTGATAGAGGTGCGGCGCCATAGGCACGCCGCACAGTTTCAGCGCCTAGCGGTGAGTCCTATCCCAAAAAAGCGTTAAGATAATCGCCGTCAAGAGCACTATTGCTAGTCCCATAGTTGACCTCCGAATTTAATTGCGGATGAACCCTGCAATCTCAGGCAACCTGCCAGCCCACTCCGAATGCAGCAGCCCGAATGCTTCAAGGAATGCCCTGTAGCCAGCCCGCCAAGCGATCGCCTCGCCTGATTGGCGATGATAGGGATTCTCCCGAATGGTCCTGCCGACTTCGGCATCCATCCAGCCTCTTTCAAATGCGCTCATTGTTTGAACCTTCCTTCTTTGGGTTTCTTTGTTTCAGTCACTATACAGAATCTGACGGCGTAACGCTAGAGGTTATTCGATCAGTTTCCAGTCGGACGCAGATATGATCGATCGGGTAACTTTCCAAGCGCATCCGTACCGCTCCGCAATTCGGGCAAACAAAATCCCGCCTTTCATCTTGCCGGCATCCAGGCGAACCTGGGCCTTCCGGGTTCCGTTCCATTTCGAACCTTCCTTTTGGCCTGACTTGCACTACAGGCCTGTGGTTTACCCGACGCCGCCCCTACGGCGCCGTGTGCTCACCTAGAAACTTGCGTAATAGTCCTCATACGCCGCTTCCAAACTGTCATACTGAGCTGTGGGCTTAACGCATCTTCGGAGCCAATTGTCGAAATCGATTCGCACCGCTTCAGGGTCTACGCCGCGTTCGATATCCAGCCCGAAACGCTGGTACACGGTATAGGTTCCCAACGAATCCAATTCGTTGATTAGTTCAAGAATCGACATTTACGCTGCCCTCACTTCGAAGTCGCCGATTTCAACCACGCCAGCCCGAATCGCATATTCGAATTCGGCGCGATCGCAACCTAGGTGATCGTATAGTTCGCCCGTTTCGTACCCTGTAAACGCTGCCACAGCCTTGATGCCCTTGACCCTGTGGTCGTGTTCACCGTCATTGATTACAAACTCTCTATTCACCGTAGCCTTCCTTCTATTGGCTAGTTGCCTAATATCCGTTCGCGGCCCGAACGGATTTCACGCATTGAGCGATCGTCAGTTAGGCTTAATGTGCGGGATACGCCGTCACCAAGTTTTCGGGATTCCAGCACATCCGGCAATCAAGGCACTTGTTGCCCTGATTCTTTGCAGGGCACAGGAAGGCGCCATTGCTAGGCGTGCCTTCCTTGCTATGCACTTCGGAGTAGGTAATGTGTTCGATTTCCGGTGTGCTAGGTGCTGGTTGATCGATTCGCGGCATTGAGAGCCGAATGATAAGGTTCGAAGGAATCGCGTTATTCGCGCTATAGTCGCGAACCAATTTCCATTCCTTCGTTGGCAACCAAAACCTGATATTCGGCAATCGGCGGGCGATCTCGCAAATATCGCTCAAGTGCTTTTCGCCCTGTAAATCGCCCGAATCGTGCCATCTGAAATACTGGCGATCGCCTTCGGCAGTTTCGGTTATCAGGGTAACCATAGCGTCTACCCATTGCGGGTTATTGAGCGATTCGAACCGACGTTCAAGTGCCGATTGAGTGCTCTTGAAGGTATAGTTTCCCTTGAACGCGTAGCACTTGAAGCAAACCGAACCTTCGACCAGCCGAAGCTTGCTCCCTGTTTGGCAATGCCGCGCCGGAATCGAATATCCACTACAGGGCATTTTGCTAGGTGAGCTTAAACTCACCGCGATTTCCTTTGCTTCTTTAGCCTTCATTCTTTAGGCCTTCCTTTGAATTGAATTCTTTTACTTCAAACCGTTCGGTGCCGACTTCATTAACTCGCGAATGAATGAACCGCCATTCACGGCGCGATAGGTGGCTTGATTCTGATGATGGCATTCAATCGCATACGCCACCGACTGCTCTATCAAGCTTGCGGTATATTCCGAAGCTTGCGGTGAGTTAGCTATCCGTTCGCGGATATTCTTTTCGATCGCATCATCCGATACGCCCACATGAAGACGATTGATCAACCAACTAATCGCACCACGCGGTACGCGTTCATCCCATTGCTTTCCGAATTCCTTAACGTACGTTGCCATTGCTCTCGTTTCCTTCCTTCTATCGGATACTGTTAGTCAGCTACTCTCTTATATAGTTACTGTTTTAGTAGCTGTCAATAGGTGAGACGAGTATCCTTGAAAGTTTATTCAAAGGGAGTGCAAGAGTCGTTTGTCCCTTGATAGTTCAGTCGTGAGACGACCGCGATCGCCCTAAGAATAGATAGGGTCGTGGCAACCTAGCGCCAACCTATCGATAGGGCGATAGGAATAGTCCACAGGCTAGGCGAGTATTCCGGTAGGGACGTGTGACTATCCAACACACGACGCTCTTAAGGAAGTCCGGTGGGAGTTACAACCGGTACCTGGACCACCACCGGGGATACCTTGGCCCCACCCCTCCCAACCGCCAGGAATTCTTACTCTTACACTGTCATTGTCCGCTCTCTTTCGTATCGCAGATTCTAAAATTTCTTGGGGGGATACCTTGGGGGGGGATCCTACAGGGAGTGGACAAATGAAGCACAAAGGCATATGCCGGATGCATGGCGATGAACAGCAGGCAGGCGAAGTTGGCGGCGGAGAAGCGATGGCGGGAGACGCCGATAAGGGTATGTGCGAGGTGTGGGAAGAAGCACCGGTGCATATCGTGGACGAAGAGTCTTGAGAAGCAGCGCAAGGGAATATCATCCAGGCCCGTGTCGTAAGTGCCAGCGGCGGGTGTGGAGCAGGCTGAAGATCCGCCAGTGGGTGAGCGCGGCACAGCGGCGGTTCATTATCAGGGCGTTGCTGGAGAGGGCGCGGCGTGAGCAGGAGAAGGGGATGGAGGGAGCACGAGGATGAAGCGGTGGATCGATAGCCATGAGTACTGGGTGCTGGTGTTTCTGGTGTTGGGGTTAGCGGTGAGTTTCTGGCTGGTGCTACCGCGATGAAGTGGTTTGGGAAGGATTGGGGGGCGCCATGTTGCAGGGCGCTGGAGCGGGTAGCGACACCGGTAGGGAAGCGATGTTCGAAATGCGGGAAGAAGATCAAGCAGGAGGATAGCGGGATCCTGCGGGGTGGGGGCGACTACGTATGGCACGTCGAGTGTTTTATACGGTGCGTTTACCCAGAAGGGGCGACTGGGACCATCTACCATCGACACCCGTAAACTTCTGGGACATGAGCGAGGTGTTGCTCCCGTGGATTAATTTCGAGCGCGGGCTGGCGGACGAAGGGCGGGAGTGGTGGCTGTTCGA
>Ga0126383_10002666_pt1 | contig 11573 bp, 7 predicted proteins | sample PanSoiMetPlot_35_FD_96882 | JGI IMG/M metagenome (GOLD analysis project Ga0126383, IMG submission 96882) | Tropical forest soil microbial communities from Panama - MetaG Plot_35 | ecosystem: Environmental > Terrestrial > Soil > Tropical forest > Bulk soil | place: Panama | collected 2016-02-17
AAAGCTGCTGCAAAAACCGCGAGCATCAAGGCTTCGGTGGTTTGACCCGTAGCCACAAAATTAAATGTAAGAAACGCCGAAGCGATCGCCGCGATGCCGGTCGCCAGTCCATCCATGTTGTCCAGTAGGTTGATGGCATTGGTAATTCCGATGAGCCAGAAAATCGTAATCACCAGGTTCGCCGACAGTGAACGGGTCCAGGGCAGCACTAAACCGTAATTGACCACGATGGCGGCGCCAATTACCTGGCCGATCAGCTTCTGGTACGGCTTGATGTGTAGGCAATCGTCGATCAGTCCCACAAAAAACAGAAACGACGCCGCGCCAATAACCACCCAGCCGGCACTGGTGTGTGGCACCAGCGTCAGATAAGTCACGACTACGGCCAGCCAAATACCCACGCCCCCCATCATCGCTGTCGGCCGTTTATGCCAGCGATCGGTCTTGGGCCTGGCCACAAATCCCCAGCGCATGGCGAGGCTGCGGACCACGAGCGTAAAACCGGCGGCCAGCGCGCAGGACACTAACGGCACAATGATATTTGACAGTTTGATGGGAACCATTAGTACCGTGACTTGGTAAAAAAGCTATTCCATCAGCGGGGCAAAAGGCAAGCGTCTAACCGTGCAGCATTAGCCACGCCGCCAGGGCCGCTTGCTTTTCGTCATTTCGCCAGGGAGGTGCGACCGAAGCCTTAAGACCACTAAGGCTCCGCTTTATTCGCGAATACTTAGTGCCCAACTTTACCGCTGTGGCCTCGTCGAAGTTGCGATCCGAAAACGCGTGGAATTTCAGGCCGTTCGCCTCTGCACCTACGGCGAGCACTCGCCTGAACAAGACGCCCTCGGCTGCGTGAGCGCGAATGTGCGAATTGCCGATTCGCTTGAGGTCGCGATCAGGCGCGCCCAGGATGCCGACGCCCGCGACCTTTCGATTGCTCGTTGCCATTTTCTGTAACAGTTCGTTGAGCTCCCGCGTGGCAACGCGTTCAATACGGGCCGCGTATTTTCGCACCGCGCGTTCAGATTGCTCCCACGGCAGGTCCATGACCTGGTGATAGGGCTGCGCGGTCGCGGCCACCTTGGGATCAATCAGGGTAATCTCATCCTTCAGCAAGACCGTTGGCGAATCGGGAGACCCTCCCAGAACCACGACAACCGCCCGCGCAGTTTTTGCACGCAAACCAATCGCGATTCGCTCGGACGTTTTCATTTTTACCTACGTGTCAGAACCGGGAGCGGTAGCGACCGGATCAAGCGCATGCCTAACACTCCAGCCGAACGATCCACGAATTCACACAAACAAACACGACTTTGATACTCTTCCTCATGACTGGCCGCACCTTGATCCGGTCGCTACCGCTCGCGGTTCTGACACCCCTATGGATGGGTCATGTCCTCCGGCTTGACCCATTCATCGAACTGCTCGCCGGTTAACAGGCCCAGCTCAATCGCAGACTCCCGCAAAGAAATTCCCCTCTTATGCGCATTCTTTGCGATCTTTGCCGAGTTGTCATAACCGATGTGTGGATTCAGGGCCGTAACCAGCATCAATGAGTCATGCAAATGCTCATCAATCTTTTCGCGGTTGATGGTTATGCCGGCGATGCAATATTCGACAAACCCATGACAGGCGTCATGAATTAAGCGAATCGAGTGCAGCAGGTTGTGAATGATTACCGGCTTATAGACGTTCAATTCGAAATGGCCCTGCGATCCGGCGAAACCAATCGCGGCATCATTGCCCATAACCTGCACCGCAACCATGGTCACGGCTTCGCTCTGGGTGGGATTGACTTTCCCGGGCATAATTGATGAGCCCGGTTCGTTTTCCGGAATCACCAACTCGCCGATGCCGCAACGGGGTCCCGACGCCAGCCAGCGCACGTCGTTGGCAATCTTGCTGAGCGAAGCCGCCAGGGTCTTCAGCCCGCCGCTACAGAAAACAATCTCATCATGAGCTGATAATGCCGCGAACTTATTTGCATGAGATTTAAAGGGAAGGGCGGTGAGTTCAGCGATCTTCTTCGCGGTACGGTCGGCAAATTCCGGATGCGCATTCAAGCCGGTGCCCACGGCCGTCCCGCCGATCGCCAGATCATAAAGCCCGGACAGGGTTTGCTTCATTCGCTCAACATCGCGCGTCAGTAAACTGGCCCAACCCGACATCTCCTGGCCAACCGTCAGGGGTGTGGCGTCCTGCAAATGCGTGCGACCGATCTTCACGACGTCTTTAAATTCCCGCGCCTTGGCGTCAATTGCGTCGTGAACTTCCTGCACTCGCGGAATTAATTTATTCATCTGTTCCGCAGCGGCAATATGCATCGCCGTGGGAAACGTGTCGTTCGACGATTGCGACATGTTGACGTCGTCGTTGGGGTGAATTGGTTTCTTGCTGCCCATGACACCACCGGCAATCTCGATGGCCCGGTTCGAGATCACTTCATTGGCGTTCATGTTTGTCTGGGTGCCGCTGCCGGTTTGCCAGACGCGCAGAGGGAAATGCGCATCGAGCTTGCCTTCGATCACCTCATCGCACGCCTCCACGATTAGCTTTGCTTTATCGGCCGGTAACTTGCCGAGGTCCTGATTCACCAGCGCACAGGCTTTCTTGAGGATGCCGAGCGCGCGGATCATTTCACGCGGCATCACGTCATAACCGATGTTGAAATGCAGCAGGCTACGCTGGGTTTGCGCACCCCAATACTTATCGGCCGGGACCTCGATTTGGCCCATCGAATCAGTTTCGATACGGGTGGTGACCGGGTTTGGCTCTTCCCGAGACATTGCTTGTGACATTTGGAGATTACACCTCTTTCCGGTGAACGGTCGATTGTACACCCGATCTTAATGTGGTTTTGAACGCAAGGGTGTGACCTCGCGCACCTCGGGACCGCGGAATTCATGAAGGAGAGCGATTAAACAGGGGGAAAAAAGGATCTGTGCGGGCAAGGTCGCCCAGACCGGTTGAGTCTATTCGGTTCGGTAGTGCTGCCGGCCACGAACGGCGCAACTCACAACCTAACTTCATCTCGCGAGGGTAAACGTAATTTACGATTACCCTCGCCGCGTCGTGGGGGAGGTTTAGAGATCGCGAGGGTCACGCTTTTCCAGAAGAGAGCAACCAAGTCTCATCCCGATCTTGCTTAATCCATCACCGCAGGAGCTGTTTGACATAAGCTTCTGCTTTTTCCTTCGTGTTAATCTGGCGGCGAAAATCCTCAGCTTGAGGACTGGTGCTCCATTCAATATGTCTGGTGACGAATGCCATATAGCGTTCGTTGGGTTGGCCAACTTGATCGAAAATCCCAATCGATTGGCAAGCGCTTTTAAACATCTGTGAGTCAAGCGGCGAATCGGAGGCTGCCAAAGCGGCCGCGTACAGACGGTGCTGCTCAGTGTCATTCAGGCGCGACGTGCCCTTGCCGGCACGTGCGTCCGCGCCACAGGAACTGAATGTCAGCGCGACTGACGCGGCCACCAATATTGGCAGAAGGAGTCTCATCTCCTTTGCTCATCGAATTGTGTATAATCCGCGCAGTTTGCGGGCAGCTGTCGCCAAACGTGTCCCGTAGACTGCTGGGATACTCGATTGAGCAGGGCTCTTATCTCACAAATTGTCCACTCAAGTACTGAAACAAAGCTGAAATTCCCCTGAAATCGTTTAGTTCAAGCCGGGTCGACTATGAGCCAGCAGTCGCAGCGTATCTATCGCCTCGAAGGTGTTGAAGTCGACGCCGGACAACTGTGCGTAACACGCAATGGCGAAGAGCAGCACCTCAGGTCAAAGACTTTTCAAGTCCTCCTCTATCTGCTTGAGAAACGTGATCGATTGATTACCAAAAATGAGCTAATCGAGCGCATTTGGCCGGACACAGCAGTCACGGACAACACGCTGGAACAGTGCCTGGCTGAGATTCGCCGCGTGCTCGGGGACAATTCCCGGCAACCCCGTTTCATTAAGACCATTCCTCGAGCGGGCTATCGTTTTATTGGAGCTGTAGATGAAATCAGCGGCGACCGTAGGAAAGCGGCAGGTAAAACCCTCCGCGCATCAACCTCAGCTGAACGGGACAGGACGAGGGCAGCCGTCGGTGGATCTCGCTTCAGTCCGTATCGGATCCTGATCGGAACGGGAATCTTACTGGTCGCCCTGGCGACGTTCGGAGGGTGGTACATAAAACAGACGTCTCCTGAAAGACGATCACTGGTAACTACGACGCTGACGCAGGATCCCAACAAACGGCCGGTGGCAGTGATGTTCTTTGATAACGAATCGGGGAGTGCGGATCTTGATTGGCTGCGCGAAGGTCTGGCGGATATGATCATCACCGACCTTTCGCGCTCGAATAAGCTGGCTGTTTTGAGCCGACAACAGCTTCACGTGTTGCTTGAGCGCACGGGTCATAACCAAACAGAAAAGATCGGCCTTGATGAAGCGATCAACGTCGGACGGCAAACCCAGGCAAAGTTGCTGGTGCTTGGCAGTTTTGCGCAACTCGGGCAGCAAATTCGGATCGACGTGCATTTGCACGATGCGCGCGACGGGCAACTACTCACGGCAGAACGGCTGGTTGTCGACCAGCCGGCGCAAATCCTTACTCAGGTCGATCTGCTTTCGATTAAGCTGGCCGGATACATTGGAGGAGCCGGGCCGGCGGTAACGAACGTGGGCGCGCCGGCTGTGCTGACCAGCAGCCTCGAGGCGTTTCGTTATTACTCGTTAGGTGTCGAAAAGGCTCAGGCACTTCGGAACGACGAGGCTGAAAATTTGTTGCAAAAAGCCGTCGCGCTCGATCCGGACTTTGCCATGGCTTATGCCCGGCTGGGATATGTGAATGGAGTGACGGGCAATGCGCCAGACAAAGCAAAACCCTATCTGGAAAAAGCCTTTCAGTTCAGCGATCGATTAACTGAAAAAGACCGGCTGCAAATTCAGGCGTGGTACGCCATCGTCAATTACGATTATGCCGGTGCCATCGAGGCCTTCCGGAAGATTGTTTCGGCTTATCCACTGGAGGTGGAAGCCTATCGCCGGCTGGGCTTGCTGCTAAAGGGTGAAGTCAGATTCCAGGAAGCGCTCGAAGTGCTGAAACAGGCCTTGGTGATCGACGCGGCGGACAAAGATCTCTACAACGCGATGTGCTTGATCTATTCCGAAATGGGAGACCATCAAGACGCGCTGGCCATGGCCCAGCATTACGTGCAACTCGCTCCCGATGAACCGAATGCCCACGACAGTCTGGGCCTTACCTATGAGTGGGCGGGACGATATGACGAGGCCATCCAGGAGTACGAGCGCGCTTTACAGCTCAAGCCGAACTTCGAGATCGCCATGGTCCATTTGGGTAACGTTTATTTTCAACAAGGCAGATATCATGCCGCCATCGAAGAGTACAACCGGTATCTCGCCGCCGCTCCCACAGATATCGAACGAGCACGCGGCTATAGTGCTATTGGCTATGTCGAACTTAAACAAGGCGACCTGGCGGCGGCGGAACGATCTGCTTCTCAATCGCTCAAATATGACAAGCTGGGAATGGGACTGCCATACCTGTTGGCCCTGGAGCGTAACGATTTGTCTAAAGCGATAAAATTGAAAGAAGACAGCGAAAACACCCGCGCGAACGAACGCGGTCTGCGAGCTTCGTTACGTCCGTTTTATTTCTGCCGTGGTCTGCTGGCTCTCAAGTCCAATGCCGACGACGAGGCCATAGATGATTTCAAAAAAACTGTTAGTCACCGGCCGCAAACTTGGAACCTCGACGCGTCGGAGGACTGTCTGGCGAACGCTTATCTGCATTTAAGACGATTCGACGAAGCCATCGCCGAATACCAGCGCATCCAAAGATTGAATCCCAATTACCCCCTGCTTCATTATCATCTGGCGCAAGCTTACGAAGGCAAGGGCCAACGTGAGCAGGCGCACGACGAGTACGAACGATTTCTGCAGACCTGGAAAGACGCAGATGCCGACCTGCCTGAGGTGCTTACGGCCAGGAAAAGTTTGGTGAGTTCGGGCTGACTAAGGTTTGACCGGTTTTCTTACCGGCGGCACAGCCTTGGGAATATCGTCGTTGTCGAAATTCAACTGTTGCGTGTTTTCCTGCCCTTTTAGTTTGGGAGCGTCGCGTTCTCCGGAGCCGGGGATTTTCGGGACAGGGATTTTTACGGTTGCGAGTTCAGTTGTGCGGCGCAGAATTGCGCCGCCGCGCCCGGCGATCCACGCGCTGGCGCCCCCGCGATAAGCGACTGCAAACAGAGTCGAACTGGTGAGGGTGGGCTGCGGCTGCCAGGTGACGCCGCCATCGGTTGTCGCCAGCACGATGCCCTGGTCACCGGCGATCATGGCATCGTCGCGCGCGGCCACCGCAATCGCAAACAGGTTTGTCTTGACGTTGGTTTCCGAATCCTTCCACGTCTTGCCGCCGTCGTCGGTCCGCAGAATGATGCCGTGCTCTCCGACGATGTAACCGCGCCCGGCATCGGCGAAGGCAACCGCGTGCAGCCATTCCTTTAAGTTTACAGAAACATCTTTCCACGTGACGCCGCCGTCCTCGGTGCGCATGATGGCGCCGCCGGATCCAACCGCAATGCCGTGCTTGTCATCGGCGAACTTAACATCTTCAAGCCAGGCTTTCGTAATGGCTGCCTGGACCATCCACGTCTCACCGCCGTTCTCAGTTTTTAGCATGTAGCCGCTGGCGCCTACGGCCCATCCCACCTTGTCATTCAGAAAGCAGATGCCCAGCAGCTGTTGCGCCGTGCCGGCGTCCTGCTTGAACCACATTACGCCGCCGTCATCGGTGTGCAGGATCGTCCCCTGGTCGCCCACGATCCAACCTTTCTTTTCATCGACGAAGGTCACTGCGTCGAGATGTGCCGTCGTGCCGGACAATTGCGGCGTCCACGCTTTCCCGCCCGAACGTGTGTTGAGAATTTTTCCGCGCGCGCCAACGGCCCAGCCATGCGATCCATCCAAAAAGAAAATGTCCGCCAGGTCGTCACGGCTGCCTTCAGTCAAACGCAACCAGCCGAGTCCGCTGTCATCACTGCGCAAGACCAAACCGTCACTACCGGCAGTCCATCCAGTGTTCTCATCGGCAAAATAGATCGTGACCAGCCGCGGGGTCGTTTTGACGCTGGTGGGCAGCCAGAGGTTACCGCCGTTGGCGGTGCTGAGAATCGTCCCCGCGCTCGTCGTGATCCATCCATGCAGTTCGTCGGCGAAGGTTACCGCGAGCAAATCCTCGGTCATGAGAATGTCTGTCGGTTCCCAGGTCAGCCCCACATCCTCGCTCAGCAACACCCGCCCGCCATAGCCGACGGCGATGGCCCGCTTGCCGTTAATGAAGGTGACTCCGGTGAAAGGAAGCGACGAAAGTCGTACCACCTCTTTCCAGTGTTTGCCGCCGTCGCCCGTGCGCAGCAGGATGCCGTGGTCGCCGGCGGCAACGCCGACATTCTTGTTTGCGAACGCCACTGAATAGAGGTGAACCCGCGTCGAGCTTTTTTGAAGTGACCAGGACGCGCCCCCATCACTAGTAGTAAGAATGCAGCCGTAGGTGCCAACGGCCCATCCGTGACGTGGATCATCCGTAGCGAAAGTGATCGAGTAAAGATGATCCTTCGCAGGTGTTTTGATCTGGAACCATTTCTCACCGGCGTTTCGTGTCTCCAGGATCAGTCCACGGGCGCCGGCCGCAAACACGTGCTGTCGGTCAAACACATACAAAGCATTCAGCGCATTAACCAGGCGCGTGGGCTGGGTTTCCCAACGAAAGCCGCCGTCAGTCGTATACAGAATTACGCCATCAGCCCCGATCGCCCAGCCGTGCAACTTGTCGCCGGCGAAGCGAATGGCGTTGATGGCATTGCCTTGCGGGAGGGGGTTTTGCCACTCCCAGCCGCGGCCGCGTGACTGGGCATGCAGCAAAGGACAAATCGCCACTGCCGCGAGTGCCGCGAGACAAAGGTGCCTGACAGATTTGGACAAAAGACCTGACACGTTGCTCTCGCTGAGAAATGACGTCCAGATGATTAGGTTGCCTGATTATAGTTTCGTATGGATAGGAAAGCGAGAGTGGGTAAGTAGGAACCGGTAAATATGGCTCGGCCATGCCGATGCGCGGCAAGGCTGCGACTTGCCGGCGACATCCATTCTCCTTTGCAGGTCTCCGACCTGCTTCCGCGGTCATAGACCGCTAATTCTTTCGGGACCAGTGTTCGGCAAGTCGCAGACTTGCCGCGCATCCGCATGGCCGAGCCATCAGAACGACTGTCATGTTTCAAACAGTTCCCGATTATCTTCTTCCCCGTCCGGCTCAATTACCCCGACCCGGTCCACTGCGTCCTGCAACACCGCCGGCTCGACGTGGCCCAGCGCCGCAATCTTTCGCGCGGCCCGATCGGCGGCTTCCTGAATTACGTGGCCGGCGTGTCCCTGTGACCAATGCCATTGCACGTCGTGCCGCGACGCCGCTTCATCCAGGCGCTTCCACCAGTCGTGATTGGTCTTGCGGCGGAAACTTCCCTTCATCGTCTCAATTACATAACGAGAGTCAGTATGGAGCCGCACTCGGCACGGTTCTTTCAAAGCTTCGAGGCCGAGCGCTGCCGCCGCGATCTCAGCCTGTTGATTGGTGGCTTTGCCCAGATAAGTTCCGAAGGCCCGCCAGAGGCCCTGATAACCAAGCAGCGCCACGGCCGCCGCGCGCGCCGCATCGCGGCCATTGCCAAGACTCGAGCCGTCACAAAAGATCGTCACGAGCTTCGCCGGCCGGCGATTGGGATTGTTCTCATTCAATCGCCGCAAAGCGTATCATGTCTCGCAGACTAAAGCTTGCGATTCAAGACGAGTCGATCACGAACCTGCGGCTCAGATGTTGCGCGTCAAGTTATTGCAAATCGTTTTTCAGGCGTTCTGTTTCGCTATTCTGTTCCAGGCGCAGCCGTTCACCTGCGCGCAAACTGCAGCCGACGCGGACGCATTCGTCACCCAACATCAAGAACTCGTCGCCGGTAACCCTGACGGGTTGAATTTCACTTTGAGACTCAGGGATGGGACCAGGCAACTTCACGTCGGCGAGAAGATTCGTTTGGAATTGAGTTTCGCCAGCAGCTTGCCGGACACTTACGTCTTCGACAACTCCAGCTATGATCGTAGCGGCCGCCTGGAAATCGACAACTTCATCGTCGACGATGCCGCAGCCACCGATCCTCTCTCTGACTACTATCACAACAACCGCTTCCACAGTCTGGGAGGTTTACGCGGCATTGTCGTCTTACTGAGCACGCCTCAGTTAGTCACCTACGATCTTAACGAGTGGTTGCGTTTTGAGAAGCCGGGCCGGTATCGCCTTTACGTAATCTCTCATCGCCTGACCCGGGGGAAGCCGAACCATCAGGGCAATACCCCCGTCGAGCCCGTTTCAAACATGGTGGAGTTTGACATCATTCCGGCTACTCGCGAATGGGAACAGACTACTTTAGCCGGCGCGGCGAAGATTCTGGATGCCCGCAGCAAGCCCAGCTTCTCAGCGCAAGAGAGCGAACGCCGTGCGGCTTGCAGGGTCCTGCGGTTTCTGGGCAGCGAAGCAGCGGTCAAGGAAATGATCGCGCGTTTTCGCGGAGAAGATCAGCAGTGCGATTTCGAGTATTTACTGGGCCTGGTGGGCGCGCCGAATCATAGGTTCACTATTCAACAGATGGAGAGCGCTCTCGATTCTCCCGCTCAACCCGTGTCCAATTCCTTCTTGAATGCTTTAGTTTCCCTCTCGTCCGCGGAACAAGGCACGGATGGCTGGCAACAGTTCCCAAACGACGAGGCCGGTTGGAAAGCTGCACGCGCTCAATGGGCGCGATGGATGGTGAATTATGATTTGACCCTCCAGGCGTACGGCGATCGCCTGGCCAGGGCTATTGTGCGCAAAGATCGGACCGCGGCCGCAATTAGCCTGCAAACGCTACTCACTTTTCAAGCGAACGATCAATCCGCCGACCCGGGCCGCAGAAAATCCCTGATTGCTTCGCTGACCAAAGTCTTTCCCGATTTGCCGGTCGAATCGCAACGATATCTAATCGAGTCCTATTGGAAAGACATTTCCGATCCGGTAATGCTGCCAATCCTGCGGCAGCTTTACGAACATCCGCCGCAACTTAATGAAAGGCCTCAGCCGTTTCCCGGTATCGCCTTGCAACGCATTTACGAACTCGCACCCGAAGAAGGGCGGCAACTGATTCTCGAAGAGATGAGACGGCCCAAACTGCGGGTGCCCTTTTCGATCCTCAGTTTATTGCCTGACCAGGAACTCCCCGAGCTTGAAGATGTAATTGTGGCCAGAGCGATTGAGCGAAGGGATGAAAATTCGGTCGCCCTCATTCCCCGCTACGTCTCGGCCGCCTCACTGCCGCGTTTGCGCGCTGGTTTTGAGAATCAGATGGGGACCATCGGATGCCGGGAACAAGGCTGGCTGCTCTCTTATTTTCTTCGGGCCAATCCCGATTTCGGCCTTGAGATGATTAAGAAAGCGATTGGTTCGCGGAAAGAGACTCGCTGTTATTCGGGCGTGTTGACCGACGTTGCCGGAGACTCAATCTCACCCGAGTTTGAAGCGCTGGCCCTCAGCTATCTCGACGAAGACGACCCGGAGATCGCTTTTAGCGCCATCCAGGTACTTTGCAGAGACGGTTCGATCGCCAACAAGCCAAAAATAAAAGCGACGATTACGCGCATAATTGATCGCTGGCGCGAGGCGAAGCTCGATCCCGAAGCCATGACTTCCCGTGACGGCTATTACCCGGGCTTTTTCGCCGAGTCGCTCCTGCGCACATACGCGCTGGCAATTCCCTGGGTCACGACCCTGGACGAGTTCAAAGAATTGGCGGACCTCTGCCTCACGCTGCAATGCCGGCAACAACTTAAACCGCGAGACTTATTGGCCCAGACCAAAATCCGCTTCTATTGCTTCCAGGCAGAGCGCGATCAATGCAGCTTTACCATCGGCGAGTACGAAAACGTTTCGTGGTCCGCACTAAAACTGAAAGCGACCCAGTATCCGAAAGGCACAAAATTCACCTGGCACTCAGACAATGGCCCGAAAGACCTCGACCAGCAACGGTTTGAAGAGTTGCAGAGTTATCTAAAAGAAAATGGCTTGGAGTTGGTCCGGTTTGAGCCGCCAAAGAGTGAGCCGTGATCAATCATTTAGTTCACTGAGGGAGGTGCGTCATGGCGACAACACGGCCTGACCCTTACAAACAGTTTAAATTCCTGGTTAATCTCGGACTGCCAGGCGGGCCACACGCGGGATTTCATGAGTTCAGCCACGTTAATAAAATCACCGGGCTGAACAAATCAACTGACGTCACGCTGAAGCGCGGGGTCATAGGTGCGTCGGCACTTCAGAACTGGCTCAACCAAATAGAAAAGGGGCCAAAGCAAGCTCAGCGAACAGTAGAGGTGGCGCTGCAAGACGAGCCGCATCGAATCGTGCGCACCTGGACACTATTAGGCGCACGAATCATCAAGCACGTGGGACCGCCGCTGAATGCCAAAGGGAACGATGTCGCGAT
>Ga0126383_10002667_pt1 | contig 11572 bp, 8 predicted proteins | sample PanSoiMetPlot_35_FD_96882 | JGI IMG/M metagenome (GOLD analysis project Ga0126383, IMG submission 96882) | Tropical forest soil microbial communities from Panama - MetaG Plot_35 | ecosystem: Environmental > Terrestrial > Soil > Tropical forest > Bulk soil | place: Panama | collected 2016-02-17
CCTCGTCGATCTCGAGGATCATGACCTCGACCTCGTCGCCGAGCTGCACGACCTTGGACGGGTGGACGTTCTTGTTCGTCCAGTCCATCTCGGAGACGTGCACGAGGCCCTCGATGCCGGACTCGATCTCCACGAACGCGCCGTAGTCGGTGAGATTCGTGACCTTCCCGAACAGCCGCGTGCCCGGCGGGTAGCGCCGCGAGATTCCGACCCACGGGTCCTCGCCGAGCTGCTTGAGGCCGAGCGAGACGCGGTTCTTCTCCTGGTCGAAGCGCAGCACCTTGGCGGTGACCTCGTCGCCAACGGCGAGCACCTCGGAGGGATGTTTCACGCGCCGCCACGCGAGGTCGGTGATGTGCAGCAAGCCGTCGATGCCGCCCAGGTCGACGAACGCGCCGTAGTCGGTGATGTTCTTGACGATGCCCTTGACGACGGTGCCTTCCTGCAGGCTCGCGAGCAGCGCCTCGCGCTCGGCGCCCTGGTTCTGCTCGAGCACCGCGCGGCGCGACACGACCACGTTGTTGCGCTTGCGGTCGAGCTTGATGACCTTGAACTCCATCGTCTTGCCCTCGTAGGGCGAGGTGTCCTTGACCGGACGCATGTCCACGAGGAAGCCAGGCAGGAACGCCCGGATGCCGTTGATCATGACGGTGAGGCCGCCCTTCACCTTGCCGGTGATGACGCCTTGGGCAGTGCTGCCGGACTCGAGCGCCTTTTCGAGGTCGAGCCATGCGGCGAGCCGCTTCGCCTTGTCCCGGGAGAGGCGCGTCTCGCCGTAGCCGTCCTCGAGCGCCTCGATCGCGACCGGCACGAAATCGCCGACCTTCACTTCCACTTCACCCCGGTCGTTGCGAAACTCATCGATCGGGATCACGGACTCGGATTTGAGGCCCGCGTTGACCACCACGACGTTCTGGTCGACGCGTACCACTTCCGCAGTGATCACCTCGCCGACGCGCATCTCCTTGCGGTGAAGGCTCTCCTCGAACAGCGCGGCAAAGCTCTCCTGAGGGGCGAGTGCGGAGGGAACAGTTGACATAGCTGAGATTTGAGACCCAAGTTTCCGCCCGCCTCGGCGGTCCGCCAGACGGGGTTCGTTGCACACACGGCGGTCGGGTTCGACGCCCTTCCGCCCCCTTGCTTTCAGCGCTCCCCGCGGTACGAACCGAGCACCGCCGCCGCCGCCTCATCCACGGTCAGTCCCGTGGTATCCAGGATTCGGGCCTCTGCCGCCGGTTCGAGCGGCGCCAGGCTCCGGGCTGCGTCGCGTGCGTCGCGTTCCGCGAGATCGCGCAAAAGAGTGCGGATGTTAGCAGCGATTCCTTTGTCTTTCAACTGCTTATGCCGCCGCTCCGCGCGGGTCTCCAGGCTCGCGGTCAGGAAGACCTTGAGGGTCGCGTCCGGGAACACGACCGAACCCATGTCCCGCCCGTCGGCGACCAGGCCGGGCGGGTTCCGGAACGCGCGCTGGCGGTCGAGCAACGCGGCGCGGACGCCCGGCACGGCGGCTACGCGGGACGCTGCGGCGCTGCACGCCTCGGTGCGGATCGCCTCCGTCGCCCGCTCGCCGCCGAGGAACACGTCGCTCCCCGCGAATCGGGCGTCCAAACTGGCGGCGACGGCCGTGAGTTCCACATCGTCGCCGAGATCAATCCCGCGGTTCAGGGCCCCGAGCGCGACCAGCCGGTAAAGCGCGCCGCTGTCGAGGTAGTGGAATACCAAGGCCCGCGCCACCGCCTGCGCGACCGTGCCTTTCCCCGATGCGGAAGGCCCGTCGATCGCGATGACCGGCGGGGCGTTCATGGCGCGCGCGCCGCGAGGCGCGCGAACTCGCGGAAGTAGTCCGGGAAGGTCTTCGCCACGCATTGCGGGTCGTTGATGCGGACCGGCACACCGCCCAGCGCAACGAGCGAGAAGCACATTGCCATGCGGTGATCGTCGTAGGTGTCGATTGTCGCTGCCTGGAGCTTCCCCGGCGGCACGACCCGGAGCCAGTCGGGGCCCTCGTCGACGCGAGCGCCGACCTTCCGCAGCTCGACCGCCATTGCGCCAAGGCGATCAGTCTCCTTGACGCGCCAATTGGCGACGTTCCGGATCGTGGTCGGCCCTTCGGCGAACAATGCAAGCACCGCTGCCGTCATCGCCGCATCCGGGATGTGGTTCAGATCGGCGTCTAGCGCCCGCAACGGCGGTGTCCCGCGGACCTCGAGCCAATCGTCGCCAGCGCTCACCTGCGCGCCCATCGCCCGAAGCACCTCGATGAAGCGGACGTCCCCCTGAATGCTCGCGCGACCGACGCCTTCGACGCGCACCGGTCCGCCGCCGATCGCGCCGGCGGCGAGGAAGTACGACGCCGACGACGCGTCGCCTTCGACCTGCACCCGACCGGGGCTTGCGTACCGCGCGCCGGCGGGCACGTCGAATCGCGCCCAGCCCGCGCGCGCCGCCCGCACGCCGAACCGCTCCATCAGCGCGAGGGTGATCTCCACGTACGGCTTGGAGACCAGCTCGCCCACGAGGGCGACCGAGACCGCTCGGCCCGAGAGCGGCAGCGCCATCAGCGCCGCACTGAGGAATTGACTCGAGACGTCGCCGCGCACCTCGATCCGGTCACTCGCCGCGTTGCGCGGGGGCCGGATCTCGAGCGGCGGGAACCCCTCCCGCCCGAGGTAGGCGATGTCGGCGCCGAGGGCTTTCAGCGCGTCGACCAGATCGCCGATCGGCCGCTCGTGCATCCGCGGCACCCCGGACAGCCGGTAGGTCCCGCCGGCGAGTGCGAGCACGGCGGTCAGTGGGCGGAAGGCGGTGCCGGCGTTGCCGAGAAAGAGCTCCGCCGACGTGACCGGGAACGCCCCCCCTGCACCGTGAACGACATAGTCGCCCGGCGCGCGTCGCGTCCAGCCCACGCCGAGCGTCCGGAGCGCGTCGAGCATCCGGGCCGTGTCGTCCGCCTCCAGCAGCCCGACGACCTCGGTCTCGCCGCGGGCAAGCGCCGCCAGCAGCAGCGTCCGGTTCGAGATGCTCTTCGACCCCGGCAGGCGGACGGAACCGCTGGCGCGAGCGACCGGAGCAAGATCGAGATAGTCTGCGCGCGGCGCTTCTCGGCTCATGCACTCAGCCGCCGTTCCGGGCGGTCCATGCGCGCCGAGCGGCGCGGGCGGCCGTGAAGATGCGCTCCAGCTCGGCGCCGTCCGTCTGCTCGAGCGCGGCGCCGAGCTGCGCGAGCGCATCCTGGTACCGTCGCAGCTCGCCGAGGAGCGCCTCGCGATTGGCGACGCAGATGTCGCGCCACATCTCCGGGTGGCTCGCGGCGAGCCGCGTGACGTCCCGCAGACCGGAGCCGGCGTGCGCGAAGAGCTGCGCCGCGTCGGCGCGCCCCGCGAGCTCGTGAACGAGCGCATAAGAGACGAGGTGCGGCAGGTGACTCACCGCCGCGAGCACGGCATCGTGCTCCGTCGCGCACATCTCGGTGACGCGCGCGCCGCACGCCTGCCAGGCCGTGCGCACGCACGCGACGGCCTCCGGAGAATTCTCGGGCAGCGGCGTGAGGATGAGCTCGCGGTCGCGATAGAGCGACGCCGTCGCCGCGGCGGCGCCGCTTTCGTCCGACCCGGCGATCGGGTGGCCGGGCACGAACTGCGCGATCCGCGCTCCGAGCGCGGCGCGCGCGGTGGCGATCACGCTTTGCTTGGTGCTGCCGGCGTCCGTGACCACCGCGTGTTCCCCGAGCTTCGTCGCGATGCGGCCGAACGCGTCGCCCATCGCGCCGACCGGCGTGGCGACGAGAATGAAGTCCGCGCCGTCGGCGGCGAGGCGCGCATCCTCGGCCACCTCGTCGATGGCGCCCATTGCGAGGGCCTGCTCGAGGTTCGCTCTGGTTCGACCGACGCCCACCACTCGGCGGACGCGGCCCGCCGACTTGAGCGCGAGCGAGAACGAGGCGCCGATCAGGCCGACACCGACGACGACGAGCTTTTGGATCGAGGCAGACAAAGGCGCTCGGCCTGCGCGTGAGCGCACTCTAGACAGGCGCGCGTGCCAATGCCGCCCCCAGCGCCGTGAGGAACCGGGCGTTCTCTTCGGGCAGCCCGACGGTGACACGCAGGTGGTCCGGCAGTCCGTAACCGCCCACCGGCCGCACGATCACGCCTTGGCGGAGCAGGTCCCCGTACACTGCAGCCGCGCGGCTCGCCCCGTTCGCCCGCGGGATCGCGACGCTCACGAAGTTCCCGTACGACGGAATCCATTCGAGGCCGAGGCGGCGGCAGCCGTCGGTGAGCTGTTTCATCCCGGCGAGGTTGAGCTCGTGGCTCCTACGCACGAACGCGTGATCCCCGAGCGCAGCGGTCGCGGCGACGAGCGCGAGGTTGTTCACGTTGAAGGGCTGGCGTACCCGGTTCAGGAGGTCGGCGACCCGCTCGTCGCACAACGCGAAGCCGACGCGCAACCCCGCCAGCCCGTAGGCTTTGGAGAACGTGCGGGTGAGGATCAGGTTCCGGTGTCGCGCGAGCCACGGCAAGCTGTCGTAGCGCGCCGCGGCCGGCAGATACTCGTTGTACGCTTCGTCGATCACGACGACCACCCCGGGCGGCACTTCGCGGAGGAAGGCCTCAAGCTCGGCCGCGGCGAGCAGCGTGCCGGTCGGGTTGTTCGGGTTGGCGATGAAGACGACGCGCGTGTCCGCATCGATCGCCCTGCGCATCGCGTCGAGGTCATGGCCGTAGTCTTTCGCCGGGACGACGATGCCGCGCGCGCCGCGGGCCTGGGTCGCGAGCGGGTACACGGCGAACGCGTGCTGGGCATACACCGCCGCTCGCCCGGGGGCGAGAAAGACGCCGGCGATCATTTCGAGCACGTCGTTCGAGCCGTTGCCGAGGACGATGCCCTCGCTCGGCACGCCGTAGCGCGCCGAGAGCGCCGCCTTCAGCTCGAAGCCGTTGCCGTCGGGATAGCGGCCGAGCTCGGTCAGCGCCGCGTCGATCGCGTCGCGCGCCCTCGGCGAGAGGCCGAGCGGGTTCTCGTTCGAGGCGAGCTTGACGATGCCCGCCTCGTCCAGGCCCATCTCGCGCGCGAGCTCGGAGATCGGCTTGCCCGGCTGATAGGGCGCGATCGCGCCGATGTAGTGCGGCGCGTGCTCGCAGGGATCCAGGAGATTGCGCGCAGCGGGCTGACTGCTCATAGCGTCGCCGCCGGATACGAGCCGAGAATCTTGAGGAACGGCGCTAGGCCCTTGAGCTCGGCGAGCGCGGCGGCGACCTGCGGGTCGCGGCTGTGCCCCTGGATATCCAGGTGGAACATGTACTCCCAGGTGCCGATCCGCGAGGGCCGCGATTCGATGCGGCTCATGCTCACGCCGTGCTTCGCGAACGGAGCGATCAGCGCGTGCACCGCCCCCGGACGGTTCGGCGCCGACATGACGAGCGAGGTGAGGTCGCGACCGGTCGGTCCGGGCTCGAGCTTGCCGAGCACGAGGAACCGGGTGAGGTTGTTCGGCTCGTCCTCGATGTTCCGCGCGAGGAGGCGCAGGCCATAGCGCTCGGCAGCGATCACCGGTCCGACCGCGCACGCCGCGGCTTCGTCCGCCGCCAAGCGCGCCGCCTCGGCGTTGCTCGAGACCTGGACGCGTTCGGCGCCCGCGAGGTTGCGCGCGAGCCACTGATGGCACTGCGCGAGCGATTGCGCGTGCGAATAGACGCGCCTGATCCCGGCGAGCGAGTCGCTCTTCGCCATCAGGTTCTGGTGCACACGGAGCACGATCTCGGCGCAGATCCTGAGCGGCGTGCTCAGCAGGAGGTCACGCGTCCGCCCGACGGCGCCCTCGGTCGAGTTCTCGACCGGGGCGACGGCGAACTCGGTCGCGCCCGTCTCCGCCTGGCGGAACACCTCGTCGATCGATGCGATCGGCACCGCCTCGATCGCTTGGCCGAAGTGCTGCCCGACCGCCATCTCGCTGAAGGTTCCCGCTGGACCCAGGTAGCCGACGCGCAGGCGCTGCTCGAGAGCGCGGCACCCGGAGACGATCTCGACGAAGATCCGCGTCAGGCTCTCGACCGGCAGCGGCCCGGGGTTCGCCGCCGCGACCCGCTGCAGCACCTCGGCTTCGCGCTCGGGGCGATAGACCGGCCCGTCACCCTTCAGCCGCCCGATCGCGGCCGCGTGCGTCGCGCGCTCGCCGACGAGCTTCACGATCTCCGCGTCGATGCGGTCGATCTCGTCGCGGTGGCGGCTGATCTCGTCGTCCACCTTTAGGCCTCGAGCGGAAGGTAGCGGATCGCGAGCACGCCGTCGATCCGACGGATCGTGTCGATCACGTCGGCCGGAACCCGGCTGTCGACATCGACCAGGGTGTAAGCCATCTCGCCCTTCGACTTGTTCAGCATGTTGTGGATGTTCAGGCCCGCGCGCGCCATCGCGGTGGAGATCTGGCCGACCATGTTCGGCACGTTCGCATTGGCGATCGCGACGCGGTAAGGCGATTCGCGGTCCATGACCACCTCGGGAAAGTTCACCGCGTTCCTGATGTTGCCGTGTTCGAGGTAGTCGCGCACCTGGTCGACCACCATTACCGCGGAATTGTCCTCCGCCTCGCGCGTCGACGCGCCGAGGTGCGGCAGCGCGATCACGCCTGGGTGGCCGGCGAGCGCCGCCGTGGGGAAGTCGGTGACGTAGGACCTCAGGCGGTGGCTCGCCAGCGCCTCAAGCACGGCTGCCTCGTCGACGATCCCCTCGCGCGAGAAATTGAGCAGGATCGCTCCCGCGCGCAGGTGCGCGAGCTTACGCGCGTCGATCAGCCCGCGGGTGCCGTCCGTCAGCGGGACGTGCACGGTCACGAAGTGGCTGCCCTTGAGCACCTCGTCGATCGAGTGCGCCTTCCGTACCTGCGACGGCAGGCTCCACGCGGCGTCGACGGTGATCTCGGGGTCGTAGCCCACGACCTGCATGCCGAGCCGGATCGCGGCGTCGGCCACGAGACTGCCGACCTTGCCGAGCCCGATCACCCCGAGCGTGTGGCCGGGCAACTCGACCCCGGCGAAGCGCTTCTTCTCGTCCTCGATGCGCCGCGCGACGGTCGCGTCGTCGCCGCGCAACGCCGCCACGAACTGGACCGCCGGGACGAGGTTTCGCGCCGCGATCAGCATCCCGGCCACGACCAGCTCCTTCACCGCGTTCGCGTTCGCGCCGGGCGCGTTGAATACCGGCACGCCGCGCTTGTTCAGCGCCGCAACCGGGATATTGTTCGTGCCCGCCCCTGCGCGTCCGATCGCCTTGACCGTCTCGGCGATCGCCAGCTCGTGCATCTCGGCGGAGCGGACCAGGATCGCGTCGGGGCGCACCGCGTCCTTGGTCACCGAGTACGCCTCGGCCGGGAACCGCTTGAGCCCGGCCGGCGAGATCTGGTTCAACACCAGGATCTCGTAGCGCTCAGCCATGTCGCGCCTCGAACTCCCGCATGTATTCGACCAGCCGCCGGACGCCCTCGACCGGCATCGCGTTGTAGATCGACGCCCGCATCCCGCCCACCGAGCGGTGCCCCTTGAGCTGGACCATGCCCCGCTCCTCCGCTCCCTTCAGGAACGCCGCGTCGAGCGAGGCGTCGCGCAGCGTGAACGGCGCGTTCATCCGCGAGCGGTCGGATTCACGCACCGGGCTCCGGAACAGCGTCGAGTCGCCGAGGTACTCATAGAGCAGTCCGGCCTTGGCGATGTTCTTTTGCTCCATCGCCGCGAGGCCGCCCTGGCGCTTGAGCCACTTGAACACGAGCCCGGCGATGTAGACGGCGTACGTGGGCGGCGTGTTGGACATCGACTGCGCGTCGGCGTGCACCTTGTAATCGAGCATCGCGGCCGTGCCCTTGGGCGCGCGGCCGATGAGGTCATCGCGCACGATCACGATCGCGAGCCCCGCCGGGCCGATGTTCTTCTGCGCGCCAGCGTAGATCAAGCCGTAGCGCGAGACGTCGATCGGGCGCGAGAGGATGTGCGAGGACATGTCCGCGACGAGTGGCACTTCGCCGGTGTCCGGCACCCAGTGGTACTCGACCCCACCGATCGTCTCGTTCGAGCAGATGTGCACGTAGGCCGCTGCGGGATTCAACCGCCACTGCCGCTCTTCCGGCACGTAGGTGAAGTTGGCGTCCTGGGACGACGCCGCGACGTTCACGTCGCAGAGCTTGGCCGCCTCGCTGATCGCCTTCTTCGACCACTCGCCGGTGTTGACGTAGTCGGCGCTCTTCTTTCCGTCGAGCAGATTCATCGGCACCATCGCGAACTGAAGCGACGCGCCGCCTTGCAGGAAGAGCACCTTGTACTCCGCAGGAACCGCCAGCAGATCGCGCAGGTCCTGCTCGGCTTCGTCGGCGATCGCGATGAACTCCGGTCCGCGGTGGCTCATCTCCATGACGCACATTCCGGTGCCGTGCCAGTCGAGCATCTCCGCGGCCGCCTGGCGCAGCACCTCTTCCGGCAGTACCGCCGGCCCCGCGCTGAAATTGAAGACTCTTCCCAAGACCGTTCCTTCTCCGCGACCAAAGCTTCGCACCGGGGACCCGGTGCCGCGCACCCCGCGGCCGTCAATGAATGCTGGGGGTTCCGGGATCCTCGCCGTTACCCCGCGACGACGCCTCGCCCGTATCGCCGTTGCCGTTCGCGCCGTTGCCGCCGTTCTCCTCCGGGGCCTCGGCGATCTTCTCGATCGCGGCGAGCTTGGTTCCCGGGTCGAGGTTGATCAGGCTGACGCCCTGCGTCGAACGGCCCATCTTGCTGATCTGGGACACCGGGGTGCGGATCAGGACGCCACCCGTCGACACGAGCACGACCTCGTCGTTCTCGTCCACGAGGATCGCGCCCACGGGCTTGCCATTGCGCTCGGTCGTCTGGATCCCGATCACGCCCTGGGTGCCGCGGCCGTAGCGGGGATACTCGGCGACCGGCGTGCGCTTGCCGAAGCCGTTCTCGGTCGCGGTCAGCACGCTCTTCGACTCGTCGTCGACGACCAGCATCGAGATCATCCGGCTCTCCTCGGTGAGCTTCATGCCGCGCACACCGCGCGCGACGCGGCCCATCGGTCGCACGTCGGTCTCCTCGAAGCGCACGGCCTTGCCGGCGTCGGAAAACAGCATGACGTCGCTCGCGCCGTCGGTGATGGCGGCGCCGATCAGGTAATCGCCCTCCTCGAGGTCGACCGCGATGATGCCCTTCTCGCGCGGGCGCGAGAACTCGGAGAGCGGCGTCTTCTTCACCGTGCCCTTCGCGGTGGCCATGAACACGAACCGGTCCTCGTCGAAGCTTTTCACCGGCAGCACGGCATTGATCCGCTCGCCCTCGACGAGCGGAAAGAGATTGACGATCGGCCTGCCGCGGCTCACGCGGGTCCCGGCCGGCACCTCGTAGCCCTTGAGCCAATAGACCTGGCCGCGGCTCGAGAAGCACAGGATCAGGTCGTGCGTGTGCGCGACGAACAACCGCTCGATGAAATCGTCCTCCTTCATCCCCGCCGCTTGCCGGCCGCGACCGCCGCGCCGCTGCGCGCGGTATTCGCCCGCCGGCTGGGCCTTGATGTAGCCCGCGTGCGAGAAGGTCACGACCACGTCTTGCGGCGCGATCAAATCCTCGACGTCGATGTCCTCGGCGTTGAGGACGATTTCGCTCTTCCGGGCATCGCCGTACTGCTCTTTGATCGCCTGCAGCTCGTCGGCCATGATCGAGGTCACGCGCGCTGGCTTCGCCAGGATGTCCAGGAAGTCGGCGATCCGCTCGAGCAGCTCTTTGTACTCGGCGACGATCTTCTCCTGCTCGAGCCCGGTGAGGCGCTGAAGCTGCATCTCGAGGATGCGCTGCGCCTGCACCTCGGAGAGGCGGTAACCGTCGGGGCCGAGGCCGAGGCCCGGGCTCGTTTCCTGAAGGCGCGTCGCGCCTTCCATGGCGCGCGCGAGCATTTCCGCCACGAGCGGCGACCGCCATGCCTTCGCCATGAGACGCTGGCGGGCTTCCGCCGGATTCGGCGCCGCCTTGATCAGCGCGATGACCTCGTCGACGTTGGAGAGCGCGACGGCCAGGCCTTCCTGCACGTGCGCCCGCTCGCGTGCCTTGCGCAGGTCGTAAGCGGTGCGACGCGTGACCACCTCGCGGCGATGCGCGAGGAACGCGCCGAGCATCTGCTTCAGATCGAGCAGCTTCGGCTGGCCGTCGACGAGCGCGACCATGTTGACGCCGAAGGTGTCCTGGAGCTGCGTCTGCTTGTAGAGATTGTTGAGGACGACTTCCGGGATCTCCCCGCGCTTGAGCTCGATGACCACCCGCATGCCCGACTTGTCGGATTCGTCGCGGATGTCGGCGATGCCCTCGATCCGCTTCTCGTTGACGAACTCGGCGATCTTCTCCTGCAGCACCCGCTTGTTCACCTGGTAGGGGAGCTCGTCGACGATGATCGCCTGCCGTTGTCCACGCTCCAGGTCCTCGACGTGCGTGCGTGCCCGCATCACGATTCGCCCGCGCCCGGTGCGATAGCCCTCGTACACGCCGTGCGTGCCGTAGATGAGTCCCGCAGTCGGAAAATCCGGCGCCGGCATCAGCCGGATCAGGTCCTCGATCGGGACGTCCGGGTTCGCGAGCAGCGCAAGGCAGGCGGTGACGGTCTCGCCCAGGTTATGAGGCGGGATGTTGGTGGCCATCCCGACCGCGATCCCGGACGAGCCGTTGATCAGCAAGTTCGGGAGCCGGGTCGGAAGGACGACCGGCTCCTGCTCCTTGCCGTCGTAGTTCGGCACGAAGTCGACCGTCTCCCGGTCGATGTCCGCGAGCATCTCCGAAGTGATGCGCTCGAGGCGGCATTCGGTGTAGCGCATCGCCGCCGGGTTGTCGCCGTCGACCGATCCGAAGTTGCCCTGGCCGTCGATGAGCGGATAGCGCATCGAGAAGTCCTGCGCCATCCGGACGAGCGTGTCGTAGATCGCGGTGTCGCCGTGCGGGTGGAACTTTCCCATCACGTCCCCGACGACGCGCGCGCACTTCACGTACGGCCGGTTCGACGCGATGTTTGCTTCCTGCATCGCGTAGAGGACGCGACGGTGGACCGGCTTGAGGCCGTCGCGCACGTCCGGGAGCGCGCGGCCGACGATCACGCTCATCGCGTAATCGAGATACGAGCGCCGCATCTCCTCTTCGAGGCTGACGGGCAGCGTTTCCTTTGCGAATTGATCCATCTAGGCGGGGTGTCTTGCGGCCGCTTTCGCGGCGGGCCGACGCTCTGTCGGCTGCGGCAAAAGTGCGAATTTTAGCATCGGCGGTTCGCCGCGACCAAGGCGTACTGCACTCTGTGCAGCGCGCAGCGCCTCTGCTCCCCGGCGCGAATGAACTGGTGTACCATCGCCCGCCAACGGCCGAGCGAGAAGAGCGGCTCGGCCTCGAAGAACGATCGGCAGCAGACCAACGAGACGAGGGGGAGCTGACGTGAGAACGAACCAACGAGCTCTGCTCATCGCTTTTCCGGCAATTGTCAGCGCGCTTCTCGGCGCACCCGCCGCCGCGCAGCAGCCGTCGGGCTACGTCAGCGACGGCCGCAACACCGTCGTGAA
>Ga0126383_10002668_pt1 | contig 11566 bp, 11 predicted proteins | sample PanSoiMetPlot_35_FD_96882 | JGI IMG/M metagenome (GOLD analysis project Ga0126383, IMG submission 96882) | Tropical forest soil microbial communities from Panama - MetaG Plot_35 | ecosystem: Environmental > Terrestrial > Soil > Tropical forest > Bulk soil | place: Panama | collected 2016-02-17
TCACGATGGGCGTACCGGGCCGTAAACCCATGTACTTCAATGCGCTTTCTGTAGCTTTTTGGTCGTTGGGATCTTTGAAATCATGCGGGTCCGGAATTCTCTCGGTCACACTGGTGACCATGCCTGGATTCGTCCCCCAAGTAACCTGCGGAGCGATTTTCTCAGCTTCGAGCTCGACCGTCATGTCGAATTTCGCGCCGTGGTCGCTGCGCAACTGCTTCCACCGCTCGACGGCTTCCTCGAACGCCTTGCCGCGCGGCACAAAGGGCCGCCCTTCGAGATAGGCGAACGTAGTTTCATCGGGCGCGACCATTCCCGCGCGTGCGCCGCCTTCGATGCTCATGTTGCAAACGGTCATGCGGCCGTCCATCGACAGCGCACGGATGGCTTCGCCGCCATATTCCGTCACGTGTCCGGTACCGCCGCCGATGCCGATTTTTCCGATGATCGCGAGGATAATGTCTTTGGCGGTGACCCCTTTGGGCCGCTTCCCCTGAACCAGAATGTGCAGCGTTTTCGAGCGTCCCTGCACCAGGCATTGCGTGGCGAGCACGTGCTCGACTTCGCTTGTGCCGATGCCGAACGCCAGCGTGCCGAACGCGCCGTGCGTCGAGGTATGGCTGTCGCCGCAAACGAGCGTTTGTCCCGGCTGAGTGATGCCCAGCTCAGGTCCGATGATGTGCACGATCCCTTGGTGGCTGCTATTCATGTCAAACAGTCGCACGCCAAATTCGCGGCAGTTCTTCTCGAGCGCCTCAAACTGCAGCCGGGCGTCGTTATCGACTATCGGCAGCGTTCGGTCTGTGGTCGGAACGGAGTGATCCATAACCGCGAACGTGAGATCGGGGCGACGTACATTGCGCTCTTCGGCGCGAAGACTCGCGAAGGCCTGTGGCGAAGTGCCTTCATGGATCAGATGGCGGTCAATGTAAATGAGCGCGGGCTTCCCTGGCTCTTCCCAAACAACATGGTCATCCCAGATTTTTTGATACAGGGTTTGTGGTGGCATGGCGGTTCACTGTGAATTCTAACACTCCCCTATCCGCGTGCAAATCGCAGGGGCGCGCTCCCACGCCGTGCCGAGCAGTTCTGCCGTGGCCGTTGAACTTCAGGAACGATTGGATTTTTGCTGGCTTGTGCCGGGCTAATCGCCCGAAGCCTTTCGGCGCTCGCACAACGTGACGATCTTCGTTGGATCGATGGCCTCGCTGTCGAGCTGCATCTCGACAACCTTGCCTTCCTTGTCGATCAGATAGTTGACGCGCCTCGCCGCTTTATACTGAGGATTGTAGAGTCCATAGGCTTTGGTGACTTCGCCGCCCCAATCGCTTAGCAACGGAAAAGTGACGTTGATCTTTTCCGCCCAGGCGTTATTGCTGAACATGCTGTCCATGCTCACACCCAATACTTGGGTGTCTGCAGCTTCCAGCTTTGCCAGGTTCTGCTGGAAGTTCTGCATCTGCTTCGTTCAACCACCGGTGAAAGCGAAAATATAAAACGCCAGCGCGACGTTTTTCTTCCCGCGGAAGTCCTTCAGCGACACCTGCTTCCCGTGCGTGTCCCTCAGGGTAAAGTCCGGCGCCATGTCCCCGACTTTGACAGTCGGTTCGGGCATGGCTTCTTTCTTCTCCTGCCCCCAAAGCCGGTTCAGAGAGGCAAGTCCGCCCAGAACGATCATCCCGAATACCGGGACCATAAGTCCTCTTCGCATTCGTATTTCTCCTCCTCGGATGTTCTGCCGCGTCAGCCGTCCCATGAGCTGGCCGCAGGCGAGATCATACCAAAGGATGCGCCTTTTCGCAGGTCCAGATTCGCGGTATCGTCAAAGCGCACAGGAGGAGCCAATGGCGGTGCAGACGGTGCGACAACTCGGCGATCCCATCTTGCGCGAGGCCTCGAAAGAAGTCCAAGACGCTTCCGCTCCGGAGATTGGCGCGCTTGTCGAAGATCTTGCCGACACGCTGGCCTTTTGGCGCAAGACCACCGGCTATGGCCGGGGCATTGCTGCCCCGCAAATCGGAGTTGCGAAGCGCGTCATCTTCCTGCGGCTGCCCGGCGAAGCCCCTTGGCCGCTCATAAATCCCAAAATTATCGAACGCAGTTCCGCGTGCATTGTCGTGTGGGACGCTTGCCTCAGTTTCTTGTCCGTCTTCATGCAAGTCGAGCGGAACCGCGACATCACCGTGCGTTACCAGGATTTACACGGCCAGACCCACGAGGTTCAAGCAGGGGAATTGCGAAATCTTTCCGAGCTGCTCCAGCATGAAATCGATCATCTGGATGGCATTCTCTGCATCGACCGCGTGACCGACCTAGGAACCATATGCACGAAAGAAGAATTCGAAAAGCGATATCGCGCGGCAAGCCCCTACGCGACGAGTGCAAGCACATAAGACAGAGCTGACTACCGAGGAGATAGGATGAAGAGACAAAAGGTCAAGTGGGGTGTGCTGGGGGTGGCAGGGATCGCGGTGAAAAAAGTGATCCCCGCAATGCAAAAAGGCGACTGGAGCGAAATCGCGGCCATCGCCTCGCGTGATCCGCTGAAAGCGCAGGACGCCGCGGCTAGGTTCAACATCGCAAAAGCTTGCGGTTCCTACGAAGAACTCCTCCAAGACCCTGAAATTGAGGCCATTTACAACCCCCTGCCCAATCATTTGCACGTGCCCTGGTCCATCAAAGCCGCGGAGGCAGGGAAGCATGTCCTGTGCGAAAAGCCCATCAGTTTGAATGTTCGCGAGGCCAAGAACCTGCTCGCTGCCCGGGATCGCTGCGGCGTGAAAATCGGCGAAGCCTTCATGGTGAAAACACATCCGCAGTGGTTGCGAGTGCGGGATCTAATTCAAAAGGGTGTCGTTGGGAAACTCCGCTCGATCCTCGGCGCCTTCAGCTATTTCAATCGTGACCCGAAAAACGTGCGCCACGTGCTGGAATGGGGCGGCGGCGGGCTGATGGACATTGGCTGTTATCCGATCACCACCTCGCGCTGGATCTTCGGAGAGGAGCCTTTGCGCGTGGCGGCGATGCTCGAGGCCGATCCGGAGTTTGGCACGGACCGGCTGAGTTCGGCCCTGATGGAGTTTCCCTCGGGGCATTCCGTTTTTGCCTGCGGCACACAACTCGTACCCTATCAGCGCATGCAGTTCCTCGGAACCGAAGGACGCATTGAAATCAAGATTCCTTTCAATGCTCCGAATGACCGTCCGTGCGAGATTCTGATCGACAACGGCAAGGACGTGTTGGGAAGCGGCATCACCGTAGAAACCATTCCGACTTGCGACCAGTACACGATTCAAGGTGATGCCTTTTCGAAAGCCATCCGTGAAGGCACCGAGGTTCCCGTGCCCCTGGAAGACGCCATTTCGAATATGGCAGTCATCGAAGCCATGTTCCGTTCTGTGGACACGCAACGCTGGGAAACCCCGGGGATTTAATGCCGTTGTGGGCGAAGCGCCGGCAACTCTGGGCCAGGCGACCAAGCATACTGCGCAGGAGGGGAAAGGGATCTAAATGTCTGGCCAATCTGAGAAGAGAGACGCAAGCGCTCTTGCCGGGGCGTAAAGCGCCAGCAACACGAGCGAAGCCACAGCGTACATGACCAGGCGAAACCTCATATTTACCCAAACACTTTCTTCCTCAAAAGGTTGTGTGACAGCCAGAAAATATAGGGTGGGAACGTTCAACGCAGGGTCAGGTCGCCGGCCCCTACGTGGGCATGAAGCCGGTACCTGCCGTTTCCGCTCTTCTGGAAAGAGCGAAACAGCCCGCCGTGGTCCTCATGAAAGGGCGGTGCCTCCAGTCCGCCGCTGGTGACCGATGCATCCACGTGGGAATAATCGGCGGGGTCGCCCACGTGAAGGATCAAATCACCGGCGTGCAGCTGCACATCCTTGTCTCCGGTGACGTCCCTGATTTCCAGTTGCCCCGCTGGCATGCGAACAAAGAGCCCGGTGTTTTTTGGCACCTCTACGATGATTTGAAGGTTGTCTTTGGGACCGCCCGACACCCGCAGTTCGGCTGAATTCTCGAACCGCTCGAAGTACACTTTGACTTCTCGAGCCCTTTCCATGTCACGGGCCTCCACTCGGACGGAAATCTGGTTGCCCTCCTTGCCCACCACGCGGACGTCACCGGACCGCAAGTGGAGGCTCATTTGGCTGCCGGACGGATAGTCTACTCGGAAGGGATGCTCGGGGAGGTCTGTGGCCTCAATCTTCTTGGATTGCGCCAGGAGCAACCGAGTGGAGAAAACCGTCAGGGAAAGCAGGAAAAGAAAGCAGATGGCTTTACGCATGGACACACTCCTCCTCCGGTTACAGGATAGAACGAAGTTGCCGTGCAAAATGTTTCGGGAATCGGAGGGTTAACGAAGTTCGCGCGAGATGCGCCCGCCAAGAGCCTCCCACGAGGAGAGGGCTAGCAGCCTCGCGAACCGCCTGCAATCGAGGGGACCAGCAGCACGCGGTCGCCTTCCCGCAGAGCACAAGATTCTCCGCCGAGGAAGCGGATATCTTCCTCATTCAGATAAATATTGAGGAATTGGCGGATTTGCCCGCTGTCATCGCGCACGTGACGCGAGAGCCCTGGAAACCGCTTGGTCAGCGCGTCCAGCGCTTCCGCAACGGTCGAGGCACTACAGTCCACTTTCGGTGCGCCCTCGGTGAAGCGCCGAAAAGCTGGGGGAATTTCAATGGTAACTGGCATGAGTCCTAAGCTCCTTGATGCAATAAATTTTCAATCCTCAGTTTTTCCACTTTCCGCAGAGAGACCCCGAGATCACTCGTCCAGTCCATCGAGAAACGGTCATTCCGAGGCCGCGCAGTTGCTGCTCGGGAGTCTACTCTTTCTTAAACTTCCCGGACATTTCTGTCAAAACCTCAGCAGGGCTGCCTAGGCCTTTGTCGCAGCCGTGTGCCCAATCTGCGTGTCCAGATAAGCTTCAAACGCTTCCAGTCGCGGCGCGATGGCCTCGCTCGCCGGAAACTCCGCAGCGATTGCGTCAGTCGTTTTCAAACCATTTCCGGTAATCGAAACCACCGTGGTTTCATCGGACTTGATGCGGTTCTGGACGATGAGCTTTTTCGTGACGCCGGCGGTGACGCCCCCGGCCGTCTCTGTGAAGACTCCTTCGGTTTGGGCAACCAGCTTGATGGCCTCCACAATCTCAGGATCGGAAATGTCCTCCGCCCAGCCTCCCGATTCGCGGATCAGCTTCATGGCAAATGGGCCGTCGGCGGGGTTGCCGATCGCCAGCGAACGCGCAATGGTATTAGGCTTCTGCGGCTCGAAGCGCGCCAGGCCGCGCTTCACGCTATCGGAAATCGGCGAACAGCCGGTCGCTTGCGCCCCAAAGAATTTCACCGGCTTGTCCTCGACCCAACCGAGCGTGACCAGTTCTTTGAACGCCTTTGCGATTTTGGTAATGAGCGAGCCACCCGCCATGGGAACAACTACGTTGTCTGGCAGCTTCCATCCAAGCTGTTCGGCGATTTCATAGCCATGTGTCTTTGAGCCTTCCGAGTAGTAGGGCCGCAGATTCACGTTCACCAGGCCCCACTCGAACCGGTCGGCAATCTGGGCGCAAAGCCGGTTCACCTGGTCATAGTTTCCGTTGATGCGCACGATCCGCGCACCGTAGACCGCGGTATTCAGCACCTTTGCCGGTTCGAGATCGGCGGGAATGAACACGCAGGCGCGGAAGCCTTGCTGGGCAGCTTGCGCAGCCACGGCATTAGCAAGGTTTCCGGTCGACGAGCAGCCGACGGTCTCAAATCCGAACCGCCGCGCCGCCGCCAGCGCCGTGCCAACCACGCGGTCCTTGAAGGAAAGAGAAGGGAAGCACACCGCATCATTTTTCAGATAAAGATTCTCGAGCCCCCACTGCTCGGCGAGCTTCTGTGAGCGCACGAGCGGCGTACCGCCGGCCGCCGTTGCTGCGGCGAAACCGTCGCCGAGTGGCAGCAGCTCGGAATAGCGCCACATGTTGAATGCTCGGAGGGAAAGATCTTCGCGGCGGGCAATCTTCTTCACCGCATCGTAATCGTAGGCGACTTCCAGCGGAGAGAAACAGTCTTCGCAGAAAGAACGTGGAGCGTTCCTCCAGGTTTTGCCGCACTCGCGGCAACGCAACTGATAGAGCGAGTCTTGAGGCATGGAGCGATTCCTTGGCGTTTTTCACGATTCCATGGTTTGGGTTCGGCAGAGAAGCCAACGCAGCTCTCGCATCCGCCGGCCTGGGCACAAGCCACGGCTGCCACGGAAGGCAACACGTGAGTGAGAATTGATTCTGGGCAGCAAGGAGGGGCACTCAAAAAAAACCCTCCGTGCCAAAGTGCTCGGAGGGTCTCTAAGAAACTCTACCAGCTCTTTAGCAGTTTTTTACGTGGAGCAAGTTGCCCTAAATCGCCACGTGTCGCCGCAACCGCAGCGACTTCTTTTATGCCGGAAATCGCGGCCAAAGTCAAGATCATTTGAACTTTGTTAGACCACTCGACCGCTGGATAGCCGGTTGTGCGGGCCATCCCACAATTTGCTGAACCCATTCCTTCGAAGCCATGGAATACTGTCTTGCCATCGAGATGGCTGGACCAGGACGTGGCGACACCATCTCGATGGCAAATTCCCCGATTCACTTCGCAGTTGCATTCTTCGCGAGGATTTCTGACACCGTCCGGTCCTTGGCGCCGAGGAAATGCGTGGCGAGATTCTGTGCCAGTAGCGCGTCGTTCTTGGCACCCGCGATCGCTTTTTGCGCGTGCTGGGCATGCTCGTCGCCGGGTTCCGACAGAGTAATCAGGGCGGCGGCAAACTCCATTTGCGCGTCATCGCCGCGAAGCGCAATGGCCTTCTTGACCATGGCGTAACCATCCATCCCGGAGGCCGGGTCCCTGTCCAGACGCATGCCGTCAGTCAGGTGCGGCAAATCTCTGCCGATCCACTGCTTGTAGGTTTCCACGAGGTAGCCAACGTCAAACCACGCGAGCGCGTCGGGATGACCAGCAGATTCCGCGGAAGCGGCGCGAGAGTAAAGCTTGGTGACGAGTTCCTTTGCCGCGATGGGATCTTTGCGCGCATAAAGAGTTGCGCGGCGAAGGGTTTCCATGCGTACCAGCACCGGCGTCGTCGGTCGAAGAATTTCCAGGGTGTCTTTCACCAGATTGTTTGTGTCGTAATTCTCCGCGCCGCTGAGATTCCAGCTGTCACCGGCCAGTGGCAACGATTTTGCCTGCCCAATTTCAAACGCATGACAGACGAGCGGCGGCCCCGCCTGCGCTGCATTTGCCAAAAGCAGCACCGCCGCAACGGCGAAGAAATATCTCGATGGCCTAGTTCTCTTTGGTTTCATTTTCCCTTGTCTCCTTTTTCAGGCGTGCGATCGCAGCGCCTGCTCGAACTTCAGGAGACAAGACGTTTTGCTGGCGCGCGGTGTTAACTTCCGGATGTTTAGTGTTCCGACCAGGTGCGCTCGTACACGTGCCACAGGTAGACATCGCCGTAACCGAGCGAGTTCCACCACGAGTCCAGCATCTTTTGGTCGAGACGCAAAACGCCCTCGCGCGTAACGTCTCGAGGCGGCGGGGCCAGCGCGGCGAGCCGATCACAAACGCTGGGGCGTTCCGCATCGCTCACACGCGACAACAGATGCCACAGCGTAAGCGCATCTTGGTTCTTCGCGTCGTCGAGCAAAGTTCCGAGCAAGGCCGTGCGCTCCTCCGGCGTCACACTTGCAAAATCAAACTTGGTCAAAGCGTCGCGAAAAGAAGCGGAGGCGTCTTCGAAATAGGGAGTCCCCGGTCCGATTCGGGGACGCGTTCGACAGACCGCGCCAGCGGGGATGAACGATTCGTGGCCGTGCAGCTTGAAGCCGACCCAGCCCATCGTCGTGCGCAGCAGTCCCGCTCCAGAATCATCCACGTGCAGCGTGTAAACGCATCCCAAATCCACGGCCACTGCGGAAGGCGTGTCTACGACAAACTCCCCCGGCGGCGCCCAGATGGTCGCATGAATTGTGCCGTGCTCGAGCGACAGTCGTTTTTGACCCGGGCGGCTCGCAACCACGCGGAGTCGTGATTGGGGATCAACTTCGATTTGTCCGGTCTCGTCAAGCGTGATGCTGGCCCGCGAGGAATCGTCGGTCACCAATGTTTGCCCGACCTTTAGCTTCGCGGTTTGCGAATTCGCGCTCAGCCTGTGCCAGCCCACCCGCGGCGTGCCCGCGATGCGCGCAATCTCCCAAGCCGGCCCTGCTTGGTTCGCTTTCCGTGCATGCCAAACCACAAACGTCGAGACACCAATCACCAAAACGGCGGCAACGGCCGCGAACGAAAACGAAAACCGAAACTCTGGGAAGCTCGAGCGGCACGACCGAGCTTGCTCCACAGCCAGTTGATCGAATGCCGGTCGAGGCCGAGTGTGTCGATAGCGCCCCAGCAAGTTCTCGAGTTTTTGGACTTCCGGGTCCGGCTCGCCGGAGCCGTCCCACAAATAATCTTCTTTCATGGCAGGGTCCTTCTTACCGTCATCCATGGCCGCTCATTTGTTCTTACACTCACCTTCCGCGGTCAATCTGCTCGCCGCGTTTGGCACTTTTTCCGTCAGTTTCTCGCGGAGCATCTGCATGCCGCGGTGCAGGTTCACGCGCACCGATCCGTGTGTCAGCCCTAACCGCTCGGCGATTTCCGGGCCGGTCATCCCTTCGACAAGCCGCAGTGTCAGTGACTCGCGATACGCTTCCGGTAATGTCCGCAGTACCGCTAAAGTCATGGACGCCTCCTGCTCTGCCGTATGATCATTCGCGCGGCCTTCCAGTCGCTCTTCGGATGCTGGGTCGGTAGCGCGATCCACAGGACTGGCCTTGCGGTAGTAATCGTTGGCCCGATTGCGGGTGATGGTGCTCAGCCAAGCCGCAAAGCGAGAAGTATCCCGCAGGGAATGAAGCTGGCGCAGCACCAGCAAAAAGACTTCCTGGACCAGGTCGTCTACGTCGCGTGGCGGCACGCGGCACAGCAGAATGCCATGTACCATCCGCGCATAGCGGTCATAGAGCAGGCCAAAGGCCGACCGGTCGCCCGCCCGCGCGGCGCTCACCAGCACGTCGTCGGCGCCAGTTTCGCTAACCGGGTGGGGCGTCACAGCCTGACGTTCCATGCTCGCCGCTCTAAGGTCAAGGACGTATCCCACGCGCAAGCCTGCTGGAGCAAACAGCTCCATCTGCTACCCCCAGACGCCGAGAACGCCTGGAGTGTTAACAACAAGTCTCCGTCCACCGGGAAATGCAATTTAGATTACTCCTTGGGCGCCAGCAAGTTACACTATTCGCCTCGGAGCGGGCTGCCCTCTGACAACAAATTCGGAGCTTCCCGCGTCCAATAGAGCGTGGGAAAACCGAGAAGGCTCTCCGCCAACCAGGCAGTTATCTTTCGGTGACTTCCTGGAAAGGCAGCAACCACAGAGAAATGACAGTGTTATACTAGCGGTACGGGCGTGGCGATTTGCCCGGAATGTTTGGAGATGAGTCCGCTCTGCATTCGACGCTCTACACCGGCGCAGAGGCTAGTCAGAAGAGGAGCAAGGGGACATGGGTGATCAAGTGAGGGAGCTCTTGAACTGGGCACGCCAGCGAAAGATCCTGGCAGGAGTATTTGTCGGCTTCACCTTGGCTGTAGGAATCCTAATCGGCTCGCTGGTTTCCGGTCGAGTTTCCGCCACCAAGGGATTTGGCTTCACCGGAACAACGGCGACAACGTTGACGGTGCCAGATCCCATTCCTGCGACAAATACTTTTGCGGGCATCGTTAACCGAGTCGAGCCCGCGGTCGTCAATATCGCCACGACGCAGGTGCTCGAGCGCCGGCAATCGCGAAAGCGCCGCGCCCAACCTTACGATCAAGATGATCCGATGCAGGATTTCTTTGACCGGTTCTTCGATGGCCGTCCGGATGGCCCCCCGCAAGCAGATCACAGCCTCGGCTCAGGCGTCATCGTGGACAAGCGCGGCTACATCCTCACCAATAATCACGTCATCGAGCAAGCCACCAAGATCCAAGTGCAGTTGAACGGCGACACCACGAGATACACTGCCAAGCTGGTGGGCGCGGATGAAGACACCGACCTCGCCGTGATCAAAATCGACGCCAACAAAGAACTGCCGATTGCCAAGCTGGGCAACTCGGATGGCGTGCAGGTTGGCGACTGGGTTTTGGCCATTGGCAGCCCGTTCGGATTGCAAGCCACGGTTACGGCCGGAATCATCAGTGCCAAGGACCGCAGCGGCATCGGGCAGCAGTTCCAGAGATTTTTGCAGACTGACGCGGCCATCAACCCGGGCAATTCCGGCGGCCCGCTGGTCGACCTCTCCGGCCAGGTGATTGGAATCAACACGGCGATCATCACCGGTAGCCGCGGCTATGAGGGCGTAGGCTTCGCTCTGCCGTCAACCACCGCGATCCGCGTCTACGACCAAATTATCAAACAAGGTCGCGTGACCCGCGGCTCGATTGGCGTCAGTTTCCAAGAAGAAATCAGCACCAACCCGATTACCTTGAAGTCCCTTGGCGCGCCGTACGGCGTGGTGATCGAGAGCGTACAAGCCGGAAGCCCCGCGGAGAAGGCCGGACTGAAGGGCGGGGACGTCATCACCAGCGTGAATGGTCGCGCCGTCAAGACGGGCAACGACTTGGTCAATCCCATAGCGGAAGCGCCGATTGGAAGCAAGGTCAAGCTAACCTACATGCGTGACCGCGCGCAGAAAGAGGCCACCGCTACGGTCGAAGACCGCACGCGCGTGTTCCCGAACACCGCCGGCCGTATGGGAGATCAGCCCGGCGAAGCGGCTCCGAGCGAGTTCGGCTTGCACGTCGAAGAACTGACGCCGGACCGCGGCCACCGCGTGGGCATTGAAGGACAAAAAGGCGTGATTGTGTCGGAGGTCGAACCTGCGTCGTTCGCCGAAGATCTTCTGTTTACGCGCGGCGACGTGATCACGGAAATCAATCGCCAGCCGATCAATTCGGTCGCGGACTACCGGGCTGCGGTGTCCAAGCTGAAACCCGGCGACGACGTGGTGTTCAAGGTTCTTCGCCGGCAGGATGGCGACCGGATGCTGACGGTTTATCTGTCCGGCAAAGTCCCATCAGACAATCAGCAATAACGCGGCACGACCCGATCGATGCGCATGAACCTTCGGAAGGCAACGCACCTGGCCTCGTCGCTGCTGTTGGCAGCGGGGTTGGGTGTGTTTGCCGGTTCCCTGCAAGCCAAGACCGCCAAAGGAAAGGCTGCCCGTTCCACGGCGCATAGCAGTGCACACAAACGAAAGTCTCCGAAATCCACACGCCGGGAACGCGGCCAGCAGGCCCCCACTCCCGAACGCATTACGGAAATTCAGCTGGCGCTCGCGAAAGGCGGTTTGTACACCGGGACGCCCAACGGCACTTGGGACGAGTCGACCGAGGAGGCCATGAGGAAGTTTCAGGAATCTCATGGTTTGAACCCGACCGGTAAGCTCGATGCCAGGAGTCTTCAGCTGTTGGGCTTCGGGTCTGCGATAGCGGGCGTAGCGCCGCCA
>Ga0126383_10002669_pt1 | contig 11563 bp, 10 predicted proteins | sample PanSoiMetPlot_35_FD_96882 | JGI IMG/M metagenome (GOLD analysis project Ga0126383, IMG submission 96882) | Tropical forest soil microbial communities from Panama - MetaG Plot_35 | ecosystem: Environmental > Terrestrial > Soil > Tropical forest > Bulk soil | place: Panama | collected 2016-02-17
CTCCTCGAACTGCTTCACGAAGTCGGACAGCTCGAGGAGCGTCATCTCCTTGAACGCGTCGAGCAGTTCGTCGGTGCTCAGCTTCGCCATGGTGGTCAGTCCTCCGTTGGGTCTTCAGTCGCCTGCGCGGCGACATCGGCCGCGGCGTCTTCGTTGGTCTGGGAATCGTCTGTGGCGGTGGGCGCAGCCTCGGCGGCCCGCTTGGCCTCCAGCGCGGCGGCCAGCCTGGCCATCTGCGTCGGCAGCGCGGCCATGCTGGCCGCGGCGCGTGCCATCGACGCCTTCACGGCGCCGGCCAGCATCGCCAGCAGCACGTCGCGCGACTCGAGGTCGGCCAGCCGGTCGATCTCGGCCGGCGTCATCGACTTGCCGTCGATGATCCCGCCCTTGATCTCCAGCGCGGGGTTGGCCTTGGCGAACTCGCGCAGCCCCTTGGCCGCCTCGACCACGTCGCCCTTGACGAACGCGATGGCCGACGGCCCGGTGAGCAGGTCACCGATCTGGTCGGCGACGCCCGCCTCGGTGGCGGCGATCTTGGTCAGGGTGTTCTTCACCACCGCGAACGTGGCCTGCCCGTCGAGCGCGCGGCGCAGCTCGGCGAGCTGGGCGACGGTCAGGCCGCGGTAGTTGGCGAGCACCGTCCCGCTCGAGGTCTGGAACCGCTCGGTGAGCTCGGCGACCGCGGCCACCTTCTCCGCATTCGCCATGGGCCTCCTTCCGGGCCGGGTGGCGATCGCGCTGCCCGGCGGTCTGCGGCTGCTACGGGTGCCGCCGGCGACAAGGCCCGGCAAATGCGAACGCCCCGGCGCAGCGCACCAGGGCGTGGGCACCGCCCGGAGGCGGTGCATCGGCTCGGACGCCTGCGCGGGCCGCCCGCTCTCGCGGGTCCTTCGGTCACCACGCGCTGCGCGCGCGGCAACGACCGACGGTCTTTGGCTTGCCCTAAGGATATTGAACCCGCGGCCGGTTCACCAAATCGGGTTGCACCCCTAACTGGCCGCGGCTTCCAGTTCCTCGGTCAGCCCGCGGGTCTTGGCCGGGTCGACCGGGATGCTCGGGCCCATCGTCGTGGTGATGGTGGCCTTCTTCAGGTACCGGCCCTTGGCCGCGGACGGCTTCAGCCGGAGGATCTCGTCGACCGCGGCGGCGTAGTTCTCCACCAGCGCGGTGTCCGGGAAGGACGCCTTGCCGATGATGAAGTGCAGGTTGCCGTGCCGGTCCACGCGGAACTCGATCTTGCCGCCCTTGATGTCGGTGACCGCCTTGCCCACGTCCGGCGTGACCGTGCCGGTCTTGGGGTTGGGCATGAGGCCGCGCGGGCCGAGGATCCGGCCGAGCCGGCCGACCTTGCCCATCAGGTCCGGCGTGGCCACCACCGCGTCGAAGTCGAGAAAGCCGCCCTGGATCCGCTCGATCAGGTCGTCGGAGCCGACGTAGTCGGCGCCGGCCGCCCGCGCCTCTTCCGCGCGGTCGCCGGTGGCGAAGGCCAGCACCCGGGCGGTCTTGCCGGTGCCGTGCGGCAGGTTCACGGTGCCGCGGACCATCTGGTCCGCCTTGCGCGGGTCGACGCCGAGCCGGAGCGCGACCTCGACCGTCGGGTCGAACTTGGCGGGCGAGGTCTTCTTGGCCAGTGCCACCGCCTCGGCGGGGCTGTACAGGCGGGCCCGGTCGATCTGCTCGGCCGCTGCGCGATATGCCTTACTGCGCTTCATTGCTGTCTCCCTTAATGCTGGAGGTCGTGGTCGCGGGCCAGCGCGGGCCCTGCCACTGGGATTTGGCGATCAGCCCTGGACGGTGATCCCCATCGAGCGGGCGGTGCCCGCGATGATCTTTTCTGCCGCCTCCATGCTCGTCGCGTTGAGGTCGGGCATCTTGGTCTGCGCGATCTCGCGAACCTGGGCGGCGGTGATCGAGCCGACCTTGGCGGTGTGCGGGGTGCTGCTGCCCTTGGCCACCCCGGCAGCCTTCTTGATCAGTTCCGGGGCTGGCGGGGTCTTCGTTATGAAGGAAAATGACCGGTCCTCATAGATCGTGATCTCGACCGGGATCACGTTGCCGCGCTGGGACTCCGTCGCCGCGTTGTACTGCCTGCAGAAATCCATGATGTTGACGCCGTGTGGGCCCAGCGCGGTACCCACCGGCGGGGCCGGGGTGGCCGCGCCCGCGTTGAGCTGCACCTTGACCACCGCAGCGATCTTCTTCTTTCTCGGAGCCGCCATCAGCTATGTCCTACTCATTCCTGCCTGGGATTAGATCTTGGAGACCTGGTCGAAGGAAAGCTCGACCGGCGTCTCCCGGCCGAAGATCGATACCAGCACCTTGAGCTTCTGGGTATCGGGGTTGATCTCGTTCACCGTGGCCGGGAGCGTGGCGAACGGGCCATCCATGACGGTAACGGATTCGCCGACGGAAAATTCCACCGCGGCCCGGGGGACCTCGGCCTTGGCCGCGGTTTCCTCCGGCTCGGGCGCGAGCAGCGCCGCCACCTCGCCGAGGGACAGCGGCGATGGCCGGCTCGACAGGCCGACGAAGCCGGTGACACCGGGAGTGTTGCGGACCACCGCCCAGGATTCGTCGGTGAGGTCCATCCGGACCAGGATGTAGCCGGGGAGCACCTTTTCCGAGACCTGCTGCCGCTTGCCGCCCTTGATCTCCATCACCTGATGGACCGGGACCTCGATCTGGAAGATGTAGTCCTCCATGTTCAGCGACTGGGTCCGGCTCTCCAGGTTGGCCTTCACCCGGTTCTCATAACCAGCGTAGGAGTGGACCACGTACCACTCGCCGGGCAGTTGCCGCAGCTCCGCGGTGAACAGGGCGACCGGGTCCGGCTCGCCCGCGCCGTCCACGGCCGGCTCCGCACCGTCTGCAGACGGCGCCGCACCGGGCATGGCGCTGTCGGCCGGCCCGGCGTCGCCGGTCCCGCCGAGTTCGCCGGGCTCGCCGGACTCTTCGGGCTCGCCGAATTCACCGAACACGTCGGCCTCACCAACCTCGCCGTCTTTGGCCGGAACTTCCTCCGTCTCATCGCTGACACGGACTCGGGACTCGGACACGATTGCTCTTCTCTCCACTCTCCTGGCGGCGTCAGCGCCACAGCGCTCCGCCGGCACCGGTTTCCCGGGCCTTGTTCTTCCCCCGGCCTCGCCCTGCGCCAGGCGCGCAGGTCACCACGCGCTGGCCGGTGCCCTCACCCGTGCCACCGCACCCGGCGCGCCGCGCGCGCCCAGGCTCAGCCGAAAGCCCAGAACACCAGCTTGGTGAACCCGTAGTCCAGGCTGGTCACAATCACGACCATCACGAGCACGAACACCAGGGCCACGATCGTGTAGGTGCGCAGCTCCCGGCGCGTCGGCCAGATGACCTTGCGCAGTTCCGCGGCGACCTGCCGCAAGAAGAGCGCGGGGGTGGTCCGCTCCCGCTTCGGGCCGGGCTTGTCCCGCGTGCGCTGGCCACGCAGCTGAGTCGCCATGTCCTCACCTGAACAACGTCACTCGCTGATGCAGCAGGCCCGCAAGCCGCGGTCCGTGCTCGCAGGGCAGGAGGGACTCGAACCCCCAACCGCCGGTTTTGGAGACCGGGACTCTAGCCAATTGAGCTACTGCCCTGTGATGGATCCGGCCGTGACGAATAGCCGTACCACCGTCGGCGGCGGTCCGCGCGATCGGCCCCGTCAGCCCACGCTGGCGCACGGGGTCCATCAACTGAACCGCCACCAATGCGTGAAGTGTAGTTGCCCGGGGCGCTGCCGTCGAACCCGCCGGCGGCGAGAGACGGCCCGATCACCGCCGCGATGATGACAGGATGGCACCATGACTGCCGCCCGCCGCCGCATTTCCGAACGTGTCAGCGCCATTACCGAGTCGGCGACGCTTGCCGTGGACGCCAAGGCGAAAGCGCTCAGGGCGGCAGGCAGGCCGGTGATCGGCTTCGGCGCCGGAGAACCGGACTTCCCCACCCCCGGCAACATCGTCGCGGCGGCCCAGCGGGCCAGCGCCGAGCCCCGGTTCCACAAGTACTCCCCGACCGCCGGGCTGCCGGAACTGCGGGAGGCGGTCGCCGCCAAGACGGCACGCGACTCGGGATACCTGATGGCGGCGGCCCAGGTCTTGATCACCAACGGCGGCAAGCAGGCCGTGTACCAGACGTTCGCGACCCTGCTCGACCCCGGCGACGAGGTGCTGCTGCCGACCCCGTACTGGACCACCTACCCCGAGTCCATCGCGCTGGCCGGGGGGGTCGCGGTGCGCGTGCTGACCAACGAGCGGTCCGGGTACCGCGCGAGCGTCGCGGACCTGGAGGCGGCCTGCACGCCCCGCACCAAGGCACTGCTGTTCGTGTCGCCGTCCAACCCGACCGGGGCGGTGTACCCGCCGGAGCAGGTCGCCGAGATCGGCCGGTGGGCGGCCGGCCGCGGCCTGTGGGTGATCACCGACGAGATCTACGAGCATCTGGTGTACGGCACCGCCAGGTTTGCCTCGATGCCGGTCGTGGCGCCGGAACTGGCCGATCGGTGCGTGGTGGTCAACGGGGTGGCAAAGACCTACGCGATGACCGGCTGGCGGGTGGGCTGGATGATCGGGCCGGCCGACGTGATCAAGGCGGCCGCGAACCTCCAGTCGCACGCCACCTCCAACGTCTGCAACGTCGCGCAGGCGGCCGCGCTCGCGGCGGTCAGCGGGGACTTGTCGGCGGCTGAGGCGATGCGCGCGGCCTTCGACCGCCGCCGCACCACGATGACCACGATGCTGAACGAGATACCCGGGGTGATCTGCCCCCTGCCCGAGGGAGCCTTCTACTGCTACCCCTCGGTCAAGGGGGTGCTCGGCAAGGAACTGGCCGGCGCGCGGCCGGGCAGCACCACGGAACTGGCTGAGCTGATCCTGGAGCACGCCGACGTGGCCGTGGTGCCGGGCGAGGCCTTTGGCACCCCCGGTTACTTCCGGTTGTCCTGCGCACTCGGTGACGCCGACCTGGAGGAAGGACTCACCCGGCTGCACAAGCTCCTCGCGCAGGCCAAGTAGGCCGGCCGGGGCGGGGGCATGACACGGCCGCTCGCCGCCCTGCCCAAGGCGCACTTGCACCTGCACTTCACCGGCGCCATGCGGCACCCCACGCTGGTGGAGCTTGCCCGCGAGCACCGGGTGCACCTGCCCGACGCGCTCGCCTCGGGCTGGCCGCCGCAGCTCAGCGCCACCGACGAGCGGGGCTGGTTCCGGTTTCAGCGGCTGTACGACATCGCCCGCTCGGTGCTCCGCACCCCCGGCGACGTGTTCCGCCTGGTGGCCGAGACCGCGGCGGACGAACGGGCGGAGGGGTCGGGCTGGCTGGAGATCCAGGTGGACCCGTCCGGGTATGCCGCGCGCTTCGGCGGCCTCACGTCCACCGTGGAACTGGTGCTGGAGGCGGCGCGCCGGGCCGGGGCGGCGACCGGGGTGGGCATCGGCGTGATCATCGCGGCGAACCGCACCAAGCACCCCCTGGAGGCCCGCACGCTGGCCCGGCTCGCCGCGCAGTACGCCGGGCGCGGCGTGATCGGGTTCGGCCTGAGCAACGACGAGCGGCGGGGCGCCGCGGCCGACTTCGCGCCCGCGTTCCGCATCGCCGGCCGGGCGGGCCTGCTGCTCACCCCGCACGGCGGGGAACTGGCCGGCCCGGACAGCGTGCGCGCCTGCCTGGACGCGCTCGGCGCGCACCGGGTGGGCCACGGCGTGGCCGCGGCGGCCGACGCCGACCTCACCAAGCGCCTCGCGGCGGGCGGCATCACCTGTGAGGTCTGCCCGGCCTCCAACGTGGCGCTGGGGGTCGCGGCCGGGCCCGGCGACGTGCCGTTGCGCACCCTGCTGGACGCGGGCGTGCCGGTCGCGCTCGGTGCCGACGACCCGCTGCTGTTCGGCTCGCGGCTGACCGCGCAGTACGAGCTTGCCCGGCTCGTGCACGGCCTGGGCGATGCCGAACTGGCCGGGCTCGCCGCGATGTCGGTGCGCGGCTCGGTCGCGCCGCCCGCGACGGCGGCCAGGCTGCTGGCCGGGATCGACGCCTGGCTCGCCACCCCCGAACGCTGACCGGCCTCCCTCGCCCGCGCGCCCCGGCCACCCCGCGACGCCCCGGCGGATGTCAGCTGGGCGTGACGGGAGTTATCCTCCGGTCCTGCACCATGCTGGTCATCAACTCTTCCGCGGTGCGCGGGCGGAAAGGCCCGGACGGCTGCGCCGATGCCGGCGGCGGCGGCGCGGTGGTGATGGCCACGGCGATCAAGTCGGTGTAGGCATCCTGCGTGAGCCTGGTGAGCGCGGCCTGCGCGTCGTTCTTCACCTTTGCCGCCAGCCCCGCGACGGAGAATCCGGTGATCCCGAGCGCACCCAGCACGGTCGCGGCGGCAGAGTTGACCGCCGAGGCGGACAGCAGGTAAGCAAATCCGGCCAGGGCGGCGGCGGCCAGGGCGGCCAGCAGCAGCTGGGGCCAGAAGAGCCGGACGGCCCGCCACACGAGGCGGATATCCTTGAGCACTTGGTTTGGCTTGATTAGCGTGGTCGGGTTCTGCTTGAGGAGTATGAGCCCGTACCAGCGGCGCACTTGCTGGTACAGCGCGGGATAGGCGCTTGCCTGGTTCCGCCATTCTGAGCTGGCCGCGACGTTCCCCCAGACCGCCACCGAGCCAGCGACCGCGGGCGCCGTATAGGTATGGAAGTAAGCGGAAAGACGGCCCAATAGCCGCCCGATTTCACTGCGGCGTTCCGGACCATGCAAAAACGACCACGAGGCCCAGCCGTCCGCGTCGTTCGGGTCCAGTGCCCAATAGCATTCGGCAAGGGCACGGCCGAGCTGATAGGCACAGACCACCGTGTCCGACTCCGCGGCCAGGGTGTCCTGAATATGCGCGTCGAACCGGAAGATCAGCTCCTCCAGGGAATCGAGGCCGCCGCCGTCCGCCGCGCCGGCGGGGCTGGCTGTCGCCGTGGGACTCGGGGCCGTGCTGTCCACCACGCCGGGAGTTCCGGACGCATCCGCGGTGGCGGTGCCCGCACTTGCCACCGCAGCAGGAACCGCGGGCGCCTGAGCAGGGCTTATAGTGCCGCTGCCCAGGGCAGGGGCCGCAGCTGCCCCCGCCAGCGCCTTGGCCGCGCCGTCCACCTCGTCCGAGAAGCTGGACTTGCTGGCGCTGTCGGCATCAACCTTGAGCCGGCCGGCCAGGGCGCCAAGCACCTTCTGAGCCTCAATGCGCAATTCGTCAGGCGAGCGCTCTATTTTCAACGGCAGCGCGTGGCGTGTCCGTTTGGGCAGTTTATCCCCGGGGAGCGGTGACCGTCCTTCGTTCCGGCCCCGTACCTCGGCGATGTACCAGCCGAGCCGCAGCGCCTCCATGACGGAGTCGTAGTCGTCAGGAACAGCCATAAAAAACGTCCCGTCGCAAGCATCACTGGCGTGGAATGCCCGCCGCCCAAGTTAGTCAGTTCAGCGCACGCCCCGCAAGTACGGAAGGCAACATATTTCAAGCCACAACGAAAGTCGCTAACGGCGGGCGCGCCACCATCCCTCGGCCGCCACAGCCGGCGAGCTCAGGCAACAGTCCAGCGCCAGGTCGGCAGGAGCTCGTCCAGCAGCGCCTCGGTCTCCGGTGCCATCCCCGGCGGCGGGCCGTCCCGGCAGGCCCGGGTCCAGACCTCGCCGGCCGCGGCGTAAAGCAGGTTCTCCTGGCCGGTGGCATGCGCGGCGGTCAGCAGGTCCCGCCAGAGCAGTTCGTCGTCGGGGGAGATCCGCAGCCCGGTGCGCACCGCGTCCACGGCCCCGCGCGGGTCCGCGGCCGCCAGCCGCAGCTCGCACAGCCGGTGCGCGGCATCGGCGACCCGGGCGGACACCTCGTACGCCAGCCCGTCGGTGCCGGTCCAGGCATAGCCGGCCGGCCCGATGCCGGCCAGGAACTGCCCGGTGACCAGGCTCAGCGCCTGGGCCAGCTTGGCCTCTTCCCGTGCCGGGCCGTTCTTGCCGCCCGCCGCGCCGGGCGCCTGCCCGGCCTGGGTGACCAGGGTGAGGAAGATGTGCCAGTCCACCTTCACCCCGGAACCCAGCCGCAGCCGGCCGCTGGCATCCGCGGCCAGGTGCGGCCGGCCGATGCCGTCGGTGCCGAGCCAGCGGGTGACCGTGGCCAGCACGCCGTCCCTGATCTCGTCCGCGACGCCTTGCGGCCAGATCGCCCTGGCCAGCACGTTCGGGTGCGCCCCGCTGGGGTGCGCGGCGAGGTAGACCACGATCTCGGTGGCCAGCGGGAGCATGCTGGGCTCGATGTCTCCCGGGGCCTGCACGGACACCGGGCCGAGCAGGGTGACCTCGGCGGGCGCGGTGGCGCCGGGAACCAGGTGCTGGGCCGGCGCCGCGTCCACCGGCGGCGCGGAGATCGGCGCTCCCGCCATGTCGTCCGCCGCGTCGAACAGCCCGGCCATCGCGACCTGCTGGTCGTGGGGGATGAGCTGGGCGGTGACATCCAGGCCCAGCTCCGCGGCCCGCAGCCGCCCGTCCGCGGTGACTTCCCAGGTCCACGCGGCGCCCGGGACCTCGCCGGCGACCAGGTACCCGGCGGCCGGGTACCCGGCCGCCGCCAGCGCGCTCAGCCGCTGCGCTTCCGCCGCGGTGGGCGGGATGAGCGTGACCAGGTAGTGCGGCGCCCAGGCCTCGGGGACGAGCCCTTCGGCGCGCCCGGCAAGCACCGATCGCGCGCCGGAGGCGGCCAGGGCGTTCGTGACGCCGGCCGCGTGGGCCTCGGCGAGCGGCAGCGCCTCGGCCACGGAACTCACCAGGTGAACCCGGTCCGGCTCAAGCACCTCGAGGCCGACGCCGGTGCCCACCAACGTGAGCTGCATCGTGTCGGCCCACAGGCTGGTGGCGAGTTCGGCGGCTATCGCGGACAGCGCCTCGGCGACCAGGTCACCGGGCCCGGTGACCGCGATCAGGCCGCGGGCTGCCTCCAGGTCCACCAGCACCCGGCCGGTGGCGTCCGTGCCGATCGTCACGAGCCCCGGGTACAGGGCGGGGCCGTGCCCCGCCTGCCCCGGGTCCAGGCCGGGCACGTCCGCCAGCGGCAGCCGCCAGACCTCGCCGTCGCCCACCGCATACCACGGCGCGGGCGCGTCGTGACCGGGCGGGGCGACCCACAGGTCCAGGTTGTCCTCGCCGATGTGCGCGGCGAACACGGTCGGCGGCGTCCGGCCCTGCTGCCGCAGCTCACGGCCGAGGTAGCGCAGGCCCGTGTCCAGCATCCGCGCCGACGTCCCGTCCTCGCCCAGGCGCAGCGCCACCTCCGCCTGCGCGGCGTCCGGCGGCGCGGTCACCACCCGCCGACCGGGGGGCCTGCGCCGTGCCTGCCGCCGGCGCCGGCGTTCCAGTGCGGCCAGCACGCAGGCGGCCAGCAGCCCGGCGGCGGCGAGTTCGACGGGGAAGCCTGGGGATCGCGCCGCGCGGGCCGGCGCGGTGTGGTCCTGCGCGGGCCGCCGGGCCGGGGCGGCCGAGTCCGGCGCGGCGGGCACGGCCGGGGACGGTGGCGCGGGAGCCTGCGCGGCCGGCGACGACGACGCAGGAGACGACGACGCGGGCGGCACCGGTGGTGCGTGGGCGTGCTTGGGCGGGGCGGGCGGGTGCGCGGCCGGCGGCCGGGAGTGCCGCGCCGGCGGGCTGGCCTTGACCTCCTCGATGCCCGGGCCGTACGCGTCGTGCGGCATGCGCAGCACCCAGCCCGGGCGGATCAGGCTGGCGATCGTGAGCACGGACCCGTCCGGCTGCGGCCGGCCGGCGTTCAGCTCGAAGATCTCCCGGTACCGCCGGCCGTCGCCCAGGTGGTTCTCGGCGATCTCCCACAGGCTTTCGTGGAACCGGCCGTCCGGCGGTTTCACTACGTAGATCTTTTCCGTGCGATGGGCCCATGCGCTGCCCTGCTCGCCGTCCGGCGCGGCGTGGCGGGCCTGGGTGCCGTTGCCGCCCGGCGCGTGCCCGCCCGGCGCGTGCTCGCCGGGCCGGAACTCCTGGCTCACGTCCGCGGGCCCGGGCCGGTGACTGCCCCCGTTGGCGGCGGGCGGGATCAGCAGCGCCGGCGGCAGCGGCGTGCCGGGGATGGCACTGCCCGGGATGGCAGCGCCCGGGATGGCAGCGCCCGGGATGGCACTGCCGGGGGCCGCGCTCGCGGCCGGGGCCAGGGCGGTGGCGGCCACCGCGGTGGCGGCCGGCGGGGCGGCGGCCGACGCGGCCACCGGGGCCAGCGCGGGGGCCATCCCGGTGCCCGTGGAGATCAGTAGCGCGGTGGTGACCAGGCGGTGCACGAGCGCTTGCATCCCGCCGGCCAGCGGCACCCGCCGCGGCATGCCGACGTTGCGCACGGCCGCGGTCACCTCGGCCACGACACACCACACCAGTTGCAGCCACGCCAGCCACACCACGACGGAACAGGCCTTGAGCACCGCCGTCGCCTGGAGCCGGTGGGTGAGCAGCGACGCCGAGGGCATGGTGTGCGGAACGGGCAGGCCGGACACCGTGATCAGGGCTACCGGCGGCCCGATCAGCAGGACGAGCAGCACGACGATGGCGCCAAGGCCCGCGGGCACGTCCCATCCGGAACGTGCCCGGCCCGGCTTACGTTCTGGCCTGGTCATCAGCACGGCGCTCCTTGGTTGATCCCGCATTCGGGGGTGGCGCTGGCCTGCGCGGACTCGTGGAACGCGGTGAAGATGCCGGGCACCAGGGGCCGGGTGGACACGGTGACCAGGACCGTCGCCCGGTCCGACCCTTGCGGCGCGCTGCAGCTCACCATGGTGGTGCTGGTCACCTTGTCCAGCCCGCTGCCCAGCAGCCGGCCGTAGCTCCTGACCATGCTGGCCGCCGCCGCGCAGGCGCCCGGGCCGATTACCGCTACGCCCCCGCTGCGCAGCACCTGGACGTCGATGGTGTCCGCGGCCGCGCGGGCCGCCTGGCCGGCGATGTCCATGGCCCGCTGTTTCGCGTTCAGGGCCGAGCCTCCGTCGAGGATCAGCGCCAGCAGGAAGACCACCGCGATCGCGAACACCGCGGTGAACACCGTGACCGACCCCCGCTCGCCGCGGGCCCGCCGCCTCAGCACGCGACGTTCCGGCACATGAAGGGGTCGAGCGGCGCCACCGCCTTGCCGGTGAAGCGCTTGCTCAGCCCGAAGCCGAGCGCGGTGAACGGGCTCATGTTCACCGCGCAGGTGACGGTGACCGTCACGGCCCCGGGCGTGGCGGCGGCGAGCGGCACGGCCGGGTAGCCGGCCACCCGGACCCCGACGGTGCGCGGGGCGCACAGGCTGGTGGTGCCGAGATCGGCCTGCGCGGCCTGCTGCGCCGCCTGGACCGCCTCGGTGTAGGACCGGGCGGCACTGGCGGCGCGCGCTGCGTCCCTGGCCGCGCCGTCGATGTGGCCCTGGACCTCCACCACCCGCGCGCCCGCCGCGATCAGCAGCAGGAGCAGGGCAAGGCCGGGGGCGAGCACGACCAGCTCGACCGAGATCGACCCGCGCTCGCATCGTCTGCCTCCCTCGCGGGACGTCGTGCCGGAGGCGCGC
>Ga0126383_10002671_pt1 | contig 11561 bp, 8 predicted proteins | sample PanSoiMetPlot_35_FD_96882 | JGI IMG/M metagenome (GOLD analysis project Ga0126383, IMG submission 96882) | Tropical forest soil microbial communities from Panama - MetaG Plot_35 | ecosystem: Environmental > Terrestrial > Soil > Tropical forest > Bulk soil | place: Panama | collected 2016-02-17
CACAAAGAAATCGGAGATGCACAGCCGCCGCCCCTCTTTCTGTCGAGGGAACGTAAATCGCAGGAACTCATCTTTTTCGCCCGGTACCCGGCGCCCAGAACTCGATACCGGTGGCTGATACACAATCACATCATTCCCCTCTGATTGTGCCGGGAAATACCCATACGCCGCCCGCGGCTCAAAAATCCCGCTGGCAATCACTTCCTCTTCCAGCTTCTTCTTGATGGGGCGGAACTTCTCCTCCACCAGCCGCAGATAGTCTTCCTGCGACGCCGTCTTCAGCTGCCACTGATTCTTGAAAAGCGCCGTCTCGTTGATGTAAGGAAACAGCTCTCTGAGATCGAAGTCTTTTCTAACCCGCACCCCCCAGAACGGGGGCGCAGGAACGTCCGGCGCATCCCCCACAACGGGCGACCGCTCGGCGAACAGCGGTCCCGCTTCCTCATCCACCGCCGCGGCCTTGGCGTACTCCTTCACCGTCCGCCCCTCCTTCAGCCGGGCGTCTCTGCCGCCGTTGGGAGTCGTCAGATCCTCCATGATGTGCAGTCCGGCAAAAGCATCATCCGCATAGAACACTGCGTTCTCATACTCTCGCCGCAAATCGTCTTCCACGTACTTCCGCGTCAGCGCCGCCCCGCCGCAGATCACCGGGAACTCCAGCGCCTGCCGCTGCAGGTCCTGGATGACGTACTTCATCTCCAGCGTCGATTTCACCAGCAACCCGCTCAGCCCGATCGCGTCCGCCCCGTGTTCCTGCGCAGCCTTGATAATCGTGTCTCCCGGCTGCTTGATCCCCAGGTTGACGACCTTGAATCCATTGTTCGTCAGGATGATGTCGACCAGGTTTTTTCCGATGTCGTGCACGTCACCTTTCACCGTGGCCAGCACGATGGTGCCCTTCTGCGAGCCCGACTTCTTCTCCATCTTCGGCTCCAGATACGCCACCGCCTGCTTCATCACACCCGCCGAATCGAGCACCGACGGCAACTGCATCTTGCGCGCGCCGAACAACTCGCCCACCGTCCGCATTCCGTCGAGCAGCACGGTGTTGATGATGTCGAGCGGCGAGTACTGTCCCAGCGCCTCATCCAGCAACTCGTCCAGCGTCTTGCGGTGCTCGCCTTCACCCACCGCCTTTTCCCCGTTGATGATGGCGAACTTCAGCTTGTCCTCGACCGACAGCGCCTCCACGTGCGCAGTCGTCGAGGCCTGTACCTTGCCCTTCGTCCCCGCAAAGTGCTGCATGTAGCTCTGCAGCGGATCGCCCTCGCCCTGGCGGTAAATCAACCGCTTAGCCAGCTCTACTTCTTCATGAGGGATCTTGTATAAGGGATAGATTTTGCTGTAGTTAACGATGGCCATATCCAGGCCATGGTCCACCGCCTCGTGCATGAATACCGAGTTCAGCACGCGACGCGGATACGCATCGAGGCCAAAGGAAATATTGGAGACGCCGAGAATGGTTTTGACCTCGGGCAGTTCCTGCTTGATGCGCTGTACTGCCTTCAGCGTCTCCATGCCCGCGGTGCGATACTCTTCCTGCCCGGTTGAAATCGGTAGGGTCAGCGCGTCGAAGATGATGTCGACCGCGCGAATCCCGTACTTGTTCGTCGCCAGATCAAAAATGCGGTGCGCAATGGCAACCTTCTTCTCCGCGGTCAGCGCCATGCCGTCTTCATCAATCGTCAGCGCGATGACCGCCGCCCCGTAACGCTTGGCCATGGGCAACACTTTCGCCGTGCGCTTCTCGCCGTCCTCCAGGTTGATCGAGTTGATGATCGCCTTCCCCGGAATCCGCTTCAGCGCCTCTTCCACCACATCGGCTTCGGTCGAATCCACCAGGATCGGCGCTGGCACCCGCGTCGCAATCCGCTCCAGAATCGACGAGATATACCCCTTCTCGTCTTCGCCCACGATGGCGCAGCACAAATCGAGCATGTGCGAGCCGTCGGCCACCAACTTCTTCGCCAGCTGCAAAATGTCGTCGTATTTTTTCCCGCGGACCAGATTGCGGAAGTGTTCCACCCGCGTGGTGGTGTTCATCTCCTCAGCGACAACCAACGGCTTGGGATCCAGATCGAGAGGCACGGACGTGTAGGCACTTGAAGCCGCCGCTGTCGGCTTGATCTCCCGCTTCGCTGGTTCCACTCCGGAAACCGCATCCACCACGGCCTTCAGGTGCTCGGGCGTTGTGCCACAGCACCCGCCCACAATGCCGACCCCATAGTCCTGGACAAAATGCTTGTGATATTTCGCCAGCTCCTTCGGCGTCAGCTTGTAGACCGCATGTCCGCCCTCGTTCTGTGGCAACCCGGCGTTCGGCAGCACGGAGATGTGCTTTGTGGAATTGACCCCCAAATACCGGACCGCATCGTTCATCTCCACTGGTCCGGTGGCGCAGTTCAATCCGATGATGTCCACGTCGAGCGGTTCGAGCGCCGTCAGCGCCGCTCCAATCTCGGTCCCCAACAGCATCGTGCCCGACTCTTGCAGCGTCACCTGCACTGTCACCGGCAGCCGTTTCCCCGCCTTGCGCAGCGCTTCGATGACGCCGATCACCCCCAGCTTCGCCTGTAACAGATCCTGCGCCGTCTCAACCAGCAGTACATCGACGCCCCCCTCGATCAGCGCCGCCGCCTGCTCCTCGTAAGCCGCAATCATTTCATCCGACTTGATATGCCCCAGCGAAGGCAGCTTGGTCGTCGGCCCAATCGACCCGGCGACAAACCGGGGTTTGTCGCTGGTGGAAAACTGCTGCGCCACCTCCCGCGCCAGCTTCACCGCCGCCAGGTTGATCTCCCGCACCCGGTCCCCGAGATCGAACTCACTGAGCACCACCCGCGATCCGCCAAACGTATTGGTCTCGACCACGTCGCAACCTACACCCAGGAAATCCGCGTGGATGTCACGAATAATGTCGGGACGGCTCAATACCAGCACTTCCGAGCAGTTCTCTTTCCCCCAATAGTCATCCAGTGTGGGGTTCCGCTTCTGGATGTTGGTCCCCATCGCGCCGTCGTAGATAACTACGCGCTCGCGTACGGCTTGTAAGAAGTCAGCCATTGGTCTTTCGTCGTTGGTCGTTGGCCTGCAGCCGCATTCGTGATCCTCAGCCCTGGGTGGAGCCGAAAGGTGTCCTTTGTGGTTATGCCTTTTCCCGGCGCCAGGTGCCGGGTACTCGGTACTGGCTTATACACAAACGCCGGCCCCCAGGAAATTGAAGAGGACCGGCGCGCATTCTCGATCGAAATTCTCGAAAGTTCTATGCCCCCGGTACCGGTTCCGCCGGCATTCGATCTTCCAGCACTTCGGCGGTGTTGAACACCGCGTTCGCCCCCAGATGTGCCGGCGCCGCCGCCAGCATCTGTTCCTTGCGATACACCAGGCTGCTGGCATTGAACGAGGCCAGTTCGAACCCGTGCCCATGCGTGATCGCATCGGTCGGACACGCCTCCACGCAATACCCGCAGAAAATGCAGCGGTTGTAATCGATGTTGTAAACCTTGGCGTAGCGCTCCGCGCCTGAGACCCGGTGCTCGGCGGTATTTTCCGCCGCTTCGATATAAATGCAGTTCGAAGGGCAGGCCGCCGCGCACAGGAAGCAGGCCACGCATTTCTCAAGCCCATTCTCATCGCGCTGCAGCACGTGAACACCGCGGAAACGTTCCTGAAACTTCGCTCCCCGCAGCGGTCCCGGGCCATCGGGATAATTCTCCACCTGGGTGGGCTGAAACATCTCCCGGAAGGTAATACTCATGCCCTTCGCAATGGCGGCGATGTTCTCCAGAATCGGCATATCTCGTTAAGTATAGCGGAAGCCGTCACCCGGCGCAGGCGGCGCCCGCCGGGCGGCTTTTCTGGAAGGTTGAATGGCAATTGCGGACCCCGAACCGTGCGTTCCGCGCAACTGGAAGCACCCCACTTGGAGTCCTTGGTCTCTACCGTTTTTCCAAAATCCGAACAAGGTTGCAAAAAATATACACAGAACGCTCTCGAGCGGTTCTAATGACATTACAGGGTTGGGGCGAGAGAGGGCACAGCGCGTTGGACACAAAACAACTGGTATTGGAACTGAAGCGGCAGCGTCGCCACCTCGAGCAGGCGATCGCTGCCCTGGAAGCCATCGAACGAAACAAGCGACGGCAGGGCAAGACTCCGGTTTCCAGAAAACCCAGGGTGGCTCGTTTAGCATTAATGAGGACGGGAACTGGGGGACAAGTCATTCCCATTTCCACTGCGACCCGTTCCTCGCGATAGCTCTTCTTTAACAGTGCGCACCCGCACAGCAACGTTTATGGGCAAGGGCGGGAGTGTTGGTTGTGACGCATTCCCGGCTGGCGTGCTGGGTATCCGCCACTAACCGCACCCGTTGCACCTGGATGTTCGTGCGGGGACGGGCGCGCACGCCTGTCCCCGCGGTACCACCTCATCTCTCTCATCAGGCAACCCTGCCCTTCCGGGATCATCTAATTCGCTACAACTATGTAAAATTCTATGAAGACAGGACAACCTTCCCTGTTCGAATCCCTCAAGAAAGTCACGGTTCAGGAATCCATGTTCAATTTCAGAAGTCTTCCGGTGGTCGCTCTCACCGTGGGGCTCTGGCTGCTCGCTCGGCCCGCCTTCGCGGCGCTTGGAGGCGATGCCGCCTCGGTCACCAACGATCAAGTGCGCATGCAGGCAACCCTGCGCTCCTCCCAGAATCAGGGCTATAACGTGCACGAACTCCGCGACCCCGCTGGCAACGTGGTGCGCGAGTTTGCCTCCCCCGAAGGAAAAGTATTCGGCGTCGCCTGGCAAGGCCCCCTCCGCCCCGACTTCCAGCAACTCTTCGGCACCTACTTCCAGCAATTCGCTGAGGAGGCAAAGAATCATCGCCACCGTTCCGGGCCACTGGTGATCGAGCAACCCGGACTGGTGGTTTACTCCGGCGGACACATGCGCGCCTTTTTCGGAAAAGCCTACATACCTGAAATGCTGCCCAAGGGGGTTCCTGCTGATGTCATCAAGTAACTGCTCGTCTCTTCGCGTCGCCGCCGCCCTCGTCGCCGCGTCCGCCATCGGACTGGCCCTCGCCTGCGGCGGTGGCAGCAGCAAGCCGCCCCAGGTCATCACTCCCCCGGGTCAGAATGTAGCCGCGCTGTCAGTCAACTCCGGCCCCACAGGCAACTCTGCCAATGGCGTCTTCACCAGTGTAACTGTCTGCGTCCCCGGAACCTCCACTTGCCAGACCATCGACAACGTTCTCGTAGATACGGGTTCTATCGGGCTGCGTCTGCTCTCCTCTAGCGCCGGCGGTGAATTCAACCTCTCGCTGCCCTCGGTCAAAGACGCAAGCGGCAACCCGCTCGCATCCTGCACTCAATTTGTGGATATGAGTTTTCTCTGGGGACCGGTGCGCACCGCCGAGATCAAGGTCGCGGGCGAAACCGCCAGTTCCGTTTCCGTCAACGTCTTCGGCGATCCCGCCTTCACCACCGTTCCCGCCACTTGCTCGCAGGGGAGCAGCATGAACGATGATTCCCTGCAGGCTTTTGGCGCCAACGGCGTGTTGGGACTGAATGTCTTCGTCGAGGATTGCGGTCCGTTCTGCGTCTCCGGTTCGATGATTCCCACCGGTATCTATTACACCTGCCCCTCGTCCGGATGCGTTCCCGCGTTTGTGCCCCTGGCGCAGCAGATTTCAAATCCCGTGGCGTTCTTTGCTACCGACAACAACGGGGTAGTCGTCGAGCTACCCTCAGTCTCCTCCTCCGGACAGCCCAGTGCCAGCGGATCGCTGGTCTTCGGCATCGGTACTCAATCCAACAACGCCTTGGGAAGCGCCACTGTGATCCCGCTCGACGGTTCCGGGTTGTTTACCACCGCCTTCAAGGGACAGAACTACTCGAGGAGCTTCGTCGATACCGGATCAAACGGCATCTTCTTCCTCGACAGCACGACGACAGGAATTCCCGGCTGTACCTCGGCAATGGGCTGGTATTGCCCTTCGTCCAACCAGAACCTGAGCGCCACCAACATGAGCACGGTGGGCTCCGGGTCTACTTCTGTCAACTTCAGCGTGGCCAACGCAGAGACTCTGTTCAGCAACGCGAACAACTTCGTCTTCAACAACCTTGCAGGACCCCAGCCCAACAGCTTTGACTGGGGCCTGCCGTTCTATTTCGGCAGAAATGTTTTCGAAGCCATCGAGAACAGCACCATCTCCGGGCACACCGGGCCCTTCATCGCCTACTAGCCTGCTGGCAGTAAAGAAGCCATGAGCCCCGCTTCTCGGTACGAAAAGCGGGGCTCAAGCTTTTTCCCAGGACCAGAAACGGTCTACGTCGCGTCCCCCCACTGCATGCTGGCCATGTCCAGCACCGGCACTCTGCCCTGGGCCAGCTTCCGGATCGTATCCAGCAGGCATTCCAGCCGCGTTCCTTTTCCCAAATGCACATTCACAAATGTCAGCTCTTCGGAAGGCAATCCGGCCAGACCCGAGATCAAAACTACAGGCACTCCGGAGTCCATTCGCTTCAACTCCCGGGCCAGTTCTGTTCCCTTCATCCTCGGCATCTGATAATCGAGCAGCGCCAGGTCGAACTCCTTTTTCTTCGCCTGCTCCAACGCCGCTACAGGATCCTCTTCCCCAATCACCGCAAATCCTTTCGTCTCCAATATCGCGGTGAGGAGCCTTCTGGAATTGCTGTTATCGTCCACGTACAACACCGTCGTCTGCTTGCACATCGATTTCCTCCATGACCTTTGGATGGAAAACGTTTCGGTTAGGAGGCACCAGCGGAAGATCGAACCACGGGCACGATCAGCGCCTTCCGACTCTCTATCCCTGAACGCGTGGCATCCTCCATCTTGCGCCCGGGAGAGTTAAAGTTGTGTATCGCTCCGTTAAATCTTTGTAAAATTCCCTGGGCCTCTGCGAGTCACGCCCTCACCCCTAACTTCAGAAAGATGACGGCACCTCTATGGCTGATCATGATTTGCGCAATTCACCGACCTCAACTCGGCGTCAGTTTCTCGAGTACGCGGGCGCGGGACTGGCTGCCGCAACCCTCTCCCGCTCCTTTCCGGCCTGGGCCCAGACCGCGACCAACGACTCGGTCGCGCAGATGCGTGCCGCCGCGGCCACGGCCAAGCTGTCCACGCTGAAGCTGACCGACTCGCTCTCCGTTATCTCCGGCGCCGGAGGCAACGTCGCTGTGCTCACCGGCCCCGACGGCAAGGCCCTGGTTGACACCAGCTTCGCCACCTCCGCCCCGCAACTCAAAGCCGCCCTGGGCGCGCTCAGCAATGACCCCCTGCGTCTGGTCATCAACACCCACTGGCACTTCGATCACACCGACGGCAACCCATGGATGCGGCACAGCGGCGCGCTCATTCTCGCTCACGAGAACACCCGCGTCCGCCTCGCCCAGGCGCACGATATGCCCGATCTTCACATGCATTTTGACCCTTCGCCCGCCGACGCGTTGCCCCAGCAAACCTTCACCGATCAGGCCACCCTCTACTTCAACGGCGAGACCCTCGCCCTCAGCTACTACCCGCCCGCACACACCGACAGCGACATCCTGATCCACTTCACCCAGGCCAACGTCATCCATGCCGGCGACATCCTCTTCAATGGCAGGTATCCACTCATCGACTACACCACCCGAGGCAACATCGACGGAATGATCACTGCCGCGAATCGCACGCTCTCCCTCTGTGACGCGCAGACCAGAATCATCCCTGGACACGGCCCCATGGCCGACCGCCCTATGCTCGAGCAATATCGCGATATGCTCGTCACAGTGCGCGAGCGCGTCGCCAAACTCAAGCAGAGCGGGAAAACCCTGGAGGAATCAATCGCCGAGAAACCGACGCGGGACCTGGACGAGAAGTGGGGAAAGGGTTCCATCGGAAGCGACTTCTTCGTGAAGCTGGTCTATACCACGCTGTAACAAGAAAAACGGCGCAAAGGCAACGCCCGCCGTCCATCTCTACAAACTGGCGAGCGACCTCCGCGCCGTCGGTCTCTACAGACTTCTCCAGGTGCCGGATACCAGTGCCCGGTACCTTTAGTGGTTCCTCTGCGACGGGTGGTGCTTCATACTATCGCGCTTCTCCGAGTAGCGCTGTTCGTGTTGCATCACCGCGCTGGGGTGTGCCTTCCAGTGGTCGGCGATTTTCGGATGGTCCTGCATGTACTTCTGCAAGTCCGGATGCTCCGACACAAACTTCGGATCGTTGATCAGGTTCGGATTCTTGTGCAACTGCTCGCGAAGCTCGGGATGCTGTCCCAGGAATTCACCCATGTTATGCTGTGCGTCCCGCACATCCTCTCTCTGATCCGTGGAGGCCGGGTTCGGGCTGGGCGGCGCGGGCTGCGTCTGGCCCAGGCTTAACCCGGACGTACCCAACACAAGACCTGCTCCCAAAGCCATCGCCGTCGACATCTTCTTCCACTTCGATTCCATCCTCATGATTGACTCCTCTGCCTCAGTTTTCTTTCCGTACTTCACCATCCCACTACAACCCAAGTACTGAAAAAAAGTCGCGCCGGTTAAATACTCTAAGGGGAAACCGGTATGTGTCTCAAAAAAAGAAGGCCCCGCGGCATGCAACAGGCCGCGGGGTCGCCTTTCGATACCGGATTTCCAGTTTCCTAGGGGCGCCGGTCCGAGGTCTTCAGCCCAAACCGCTCCGCCGGCTGGCAGGTCGAATAGCCCACAATATTGCTCGCGTCAAAATCATCGGGACCGAGCGCCACTTCCTCGGGATGGGCGGGGATCACACTGCCCCGGTCCAGCCCCTTGCGCACGCGGTAAGTCCGTATGCTGAAGCAGAAGGTATCTCTCGGCTGACCAGAGCCCAGGAAAGTTTCCCCCGTCGCTGGCACGATCACTTTTGCATCGCCGGAGGTTGGTAAAGATCCACTCGACGCAGCCGCCGGGTCCGCCGCCAGAGCCACCGCCACCGAGGCCATCAGGAACAATAGACCAAGAAGCAATCCTCGCATCGGAACGCCTCCGCCCAAGCATTATATCCCCAATATCCATTGAACGAACTATGGGAGTTACAATACCTCGCCGTGTTACTCCCGCCCCTTAAACTGCGTCTCACTGCCTTGTTATTCAATCCGATTTTTCTCTTGACGGCATTCTGGCCTGCGCCTGGGGATACAGCGCCTGGCGGGACTGGTCCTTCATTTCCCCCGGGCTTCGCGGCGTCTCCATCCGGGCGGCGGCGACCAGCCCGGTGATGGTAGCGTCCCCCCAGGGGCTGCTGGGCTCGCTCGGCCGGTCCCCTCGCGCACTGCGAATCGCTGGCCTGGCCTCTGCGGGCTTCGGCGTGATCCAGGCCGTCGGATCACTCACCAAAGTCGTTCCCTGCTCCGGACGTGCATGAGCGCGCAGCAAGCTGATCGCCGGCGGAGGTCTCGTCATTGTCGGCCTGCCGGCCCGCTGGCTGGCCTGAACACCATCTCCTCGAGACCCAGCCAGCTGCGTCTCTCGAAACCAGGGGAAAACAAACGGCTCGTGCTAAAATCCTCCTCCAACGCATTACGGCAATCCCCGCAACTCCATCCCCTCGCGCCCAGGAGCCCGAATGAATTCCCGGCGAATCGTTTTGCTGTGCTTGCTCGCCATCTTTCTTGGCACTAACCACGTCTCCGCCGCCGGCGATCCTGCAGATCGAGCCATGGCCGCCATTCGCCCCGAAGCCATCCGCGCCAACATGAGCTTCCTTGCCGACGACGCGCTCGAAGGCCGCGGCACCGCCGCCCGCGGCTACGACATCGCCGCCAAGTTCATGGCCACCCGCTTCGAAGCCCTGGGCTTCGAGCCAGCGGGCGAGGCCGGCACCTACTTCCAGCAGGTGCCTTTCCGCTCCATGCGCCCCGACCGGGCTCAGTCCTCGTTTACCCTCACCCGCGATGGCCAGCCCGAAACCTTCACCTATGGCGACGACTACATCACCCGCGGCGATCCCCGCGCCGACACCTCGGTCGAAGCACCGGTCGTCTTCGTGGGATTCGGCGTCACCGCGCCCGACCAGGGATACGACGACTACAAGAACATTGATGCCAGAGGCAAGATCGTCGCTTTCATCCACGGAGCGCCCAACTTCGCCTCTTCCATCAAGGCGCACTATTCGTCCTCCACGCAGAAGGCTGCCAATGCCGCGGCTCACGGCGCAGTCGGCATCATCGACCTCGACGACCCTGTCTACGAGCGGATCTACCCCTACAGCAAACGCGTCCGCGCCCTGGCCTTCCCCCACTTCCGCTGGCTCGACCCGCAAGGCCAGCCCAATGATTTCTACCCCCAGCTCAAAGGCAGCGTCTCGCTGAACATGGCCACGACCAAGCTAATCTTTCACGGCAGTTCGCACACCGCCGATGAAGTCTTCTCGAACGCGCTAAGCGGCAAGCTAATCTCCTTCGACCTGCCGCTCACCGCCAGACTTCACAACGTCACAGGGCTGGAACAGGTTCACAGCCCCAATGTTGTCGCCAGACTCGAGGGCAGTGATCCGGTGCTCAAGAACGAATACGTGGTCTACACCGCGCATCTCGACCACCTCGGCATCGGCGAACCGGTGAACGGTGACCGCATTTATAACGGGGCTCTCGACAATGCCTCCGGCTCGGCCATGCTGATTGAGATGGCGCGCGCCTACAGCACCCTGAAACCCCGCCCCCGCCGCTCCATCCTGCTCGTCGCCGTCACCGCGGAAGAAGCCGGGCTTCTCGGCTCCGACTACTTCGCCCACTATCCCACGGTGCCAAAAAATGCCGTGGTGGCCAACATCAACACCGACGAAGTGGCCATGTTTTGGCCCATGGCCGATATCATCGCCTTCGGCGCCGAACATTCCTCACTCGAAAATGCCATCCAGAGTGCCTGCCAGCGCATGCACCTCACCGAGAGCCCCGATCCCGCACCCGACCAGGTCGTCTTCGTCCGCAGCGATCAGTATTCTTTCGTCAAACAAGGTATCCCTGCGGTCATGCCCAGTCCGGGCGTCAAGTCGAGCGATCCCAACCTCAACCCGGGCAAAATCTTCCCAGAATGGGAGCAGACCCGCTACCACGAGCCTGGCGACGATATGCAACAACCGGGATTAAATTTCGAGGCCGCCGCCCAGTACGCGCGCTTCGTTTTCCTCACCGGCTACTACGTCAGCCAGGACAAGCAACGCCCCGCCTGGAACAAAAACGACTTCTTCGGCCAGCGCTACGCAGGCAAGTGATCCGCAGACGGGGCTGACTCACCTGGATGACGGGCGTCCCCCGCCCTTCGAGCGCCACAGGAGTGGGCCGGGAGACGGCGTGGAGACGAAGTGAGCCGCCGGTTCCGCCCAGGCGCGTACCGAACAATTCGCTCTTCGAAAAGCGGGATTCCCCGATCAGACGCGCCATCGGCCCGGCTGAGAAACCGCTGCCCGACAATCGAAAATGGGCTGGGTCTTAATCAACATGTCAGTCGATTCCCAGCTCCTTCCACTTCTTGTCGACGAGCACCTTGGTCTTGGCGTCCATGAGAATTTCGTCGGGCCAGGGGCGAGTGAAGCCTTCG
>Ga0126383_10002672_pt1 | contig 11560 bp, 15 predicted proteins | sample PanSoiMetPlot_35_FD_96882 | JGI IMG/M metagenome (GOLD analysis project Ga0126383, IMG submission 96882) | Tropical forest soil microbial communities from Panama - MetaG Plot_35 | ecosystem: Environmental > Terrestrial > Soil > Tropical forest > Bulk soil | place: Panama | collected 2016-02-17
GAACTCCGGTTTCGCGTCGTCCGCATTCAGGTGCCTAAGGCTTTATCTCGTCTTCGATCCGTTGCGCCTCTTTCCGCTCTTCCACCGCGCTGCTGGCGAAATTGGCGCTCATCTCGAAATCGCCGCGCTGCTTCGCTTCCTCGGCAAGAGCTTCGTATTGCGCCGCTCTCTCCCGGCTTTGGGCTGCCCGCTGCCTCGCCTCGGTCCGCTTTTTGGCTTCCTCGGTCATGGCCTTCCTACCTTTCCGAGCGGGCTTCATTCGATCACCTCGTCGGCGCGGGCCAGCAGCGTGGGGGGCACTGCAAGGCCGAAGCTCCTGGCGGTCTTGAGGTTGATGAACAGCGAGAATTTGGTCGGCTGCTCAACCGGAAGATCAGCGGGCCGTGTCCCTTTCAGCAGCTTGTCCACGAAAAACGCCGTGCGGCGATATTGATCGGGGCGGTCCGGCCCGTAGGACATCAGACCTCCGCTGTCGACAAATTCCTTGTAGCCGTAAATCGCGGGGACTTTGCGCAAGGCGGCCTGCGCCACGATTTGCGCGCGGAGGCTCCAAAGGACAGGATCGTCGAACACGATCAGGGCCTCCGCATGGTCGTTTGCGGCACGTGAGAAAGCTTCGTCAACGTCGGGAAGCTGACGGGCCTCCAACGGCTGAAGCTTGATGCCGAACTTTCGTGCAGCGTCCTGAGTTTCGCTGAAAAAAATCGCGCTGATCGGGTTGTCGGGATTCATCAGAACTGCGACGCGCGCAAGGTCGTGAAGACATTCGTGCAGCAGCTCCAGGCGCTTTCCACTCAAATCCAGTGTCAGCAAGCTCAGTCCGGTCACGTTTCCGCCGGGGTGAGAGAGACTGGCGACCAAACCGGTTTTCACCGGCTCACCAACCGCAACGATCACAATGGGAATTGTGCTGCTGGCGGCTTTTGCGGCGAGACTTGCCGGGGTCGCCGCTGCGACAATCACGTTCACATTCAGATGCACCAGCTCATTTGCGAGCGCCGGAAGCCGTTCATGCTGTCCTTGTGCCCACCGCGGCTCGAGTACAATGTTCCGCCCTTCGGCATACCCAAGATCGTGCAGGCCTTCCCGACATGCATCCCAGAGATGCCGGCCCTCCGGCTCGGTAAAGGAAAACAGATAGCCAATGCGTGGGACCTTCGGGTGCTGCGCGCGTGCCGACAGCGGCCATGCCACCGCACCGCCAAGAAACGAAATGAACTCGCGCCTTTTCATTCGACTACTTCGTTGGCGGCGATCAGCATGCCGGCGGGAACGGTAAGGCCGAGCGCCCTGGCGGTTCTAAGATTGACCAGAAACTCGAACTTGGTCGGTTGCTCCACGGGAATATCCGCTGGCTTCTCGCCTTTGATGATTTTGTCGGCCAGCGCCGCCGATCTCACACAGAGCGCGACCTGATCGGGACCATAGGATATGAGCGCACCGTCCTCGAAGGTCTCGCGCGAGAACGCGCACAGCGGGAGACGATGTTCAATCGCCAGCCTGGGGATGATCGCACGCCATTGGAATGCAGTGCCGCCCTGCGCGGGAATAACCGCCTGCATGCCGGCCTTCGTCATCGCATCAAAAGCATCATCGAGCTCCTTGCGCGACCCCAGCGCATCGAATGCATCAACGGTCACTCCCAGGTCGCGGGCGGCTTTTCGCGTCACCTCGACATACATGGAAGCGGTTTGCTGATTTGAATTGATCAGCATTGCGAGGCGGGAAAGCCCCGGCACGATCTCTTTCAGGAGTTGCACGCGCTTGCCGGCGATATCCAGCCCGAAATTTGACAGCCCGGTAATATTGCCGCCGGGACGCGCGAGGCTGTTCACCAGCTTCATTCCGACCGGATCGGGAACGAACATGAAGACGATCGGAATTGTTTTCGTCGCGGCATTCAAATAGAACGAAGCGACCGAGCCGCCCATCAGAACTTCGGGATTCATGGCCACAAGTTCGGCGGCCATGCCGGCGAACAGCTCGGGCTTTTCATTCGGAAAGCGATGTTCCAGAACAATGTTGCGGCCGTTGACGTAACCGAGCCTTGCGAAGCCTTCGATCACAGCGCCGTAGTACGGATTTTCCTCCTTTGCGCTGGCGGCGTGCCAGAGGTAGCCAACCTTCGGGATTTTTTGGACTTGTTGCGCGCGCGCCACGAGTGGCCACGCAGCGGCACTGGCGGCAAGCGAAACAATGAACTCACGCCGCCTCATTCGATCACCTCGTCGGCGCGGCCGAGAAGGGGCAGCGGCACTGTCAGACCGAATGCCCTGGCAGTCCTCAGGTTGATATAGAGTTCGACTTTGGCCGCTTGCTGAACGGGAAGGTCGGCTGGCTTGTCGCCCTTGAGAATCCGGCCGGCATAGACGCCGGTCAGGCGATAAGATTCGGTGCTGTCGGATCCGTAGCCCAGCAGGCCACCGGCCGCCGCGAACTCACGATTCTGAAAAACTGTCGGCACAGCGTGACGCAAGGTCAGAGCGGCAAGGATTGCGGCCCTGCTGGTAAAGTAAGGGCCGGCGACGACAACAAGACCGCCGGCCCCCAATTCGATCAGTTTTGCAAATACGCCGTCGAAATCCGCATCGTTGGTCGCGTTCAGAACCTGGATCTCCACTCCAAGCGTGCGGGCGGCCGCTTGCACTTCTTTCGTCGTGGGTTCCGCAATAGCGGGTTCGGCCGGGTTGACGAGCAACGCGATGATCTTCGCGTTGGGCACCAGCTCATGGAGTATTTCCAGCCGTTTAGGCGCGATTTCCGAGTTGGATTGAGTGACGCCGGTCAGATTGCCGCCCGGCCGGTTCAGGCTCGCGACGAGTCCGATCTGGATTGGGTCGCCGCCCGTCTCGAAAACGATCGGGATCTCCGTGTTCACCGGTTTTGCCGCAAGCGCCGCCGACGTGCTGGTGGCAGCAATGTCGGACACGTTGCGGCGCACAAGCTCGGCCGCCATCGCCGGCAGGCGATCGGTTTGGCCCTCGGCCCAGCGATATTCGATCGCAACATTTTGGCCGTCTGAGAACCCTGCTTCGGCCAGCCCTTTGAGGAAAGCCGCCTGTTGCCGTGCGTAACTCTGGGGGGATGCAGGATTGAGAAATCCGACGGCCGGAATTCCCGACTGGGCGCGCGCCGCCAGCGGCCACGCCGCCGCGCCGCCGAGAAGAGAAATGAATTCGCGCCGTCTCATTCGATCACCTCGTCGGCGAGCAGCAAAAATGACTCGCGCACCGAAAGGCCAAGCGCCTTCGCCGTTTTAAGATTGACGACGAGTTCGAACTTGTCCGGCGATTGCGCCGGCAAATTGCCGGGCGACTCACCCTTGAGAATGTGATCAACATAGGCGGCCGAACGCCGGAAGATCTCCGCGGTGTCGGGCCCGTAGGACATCAAACATCCTTCCTCGACGAATTGCCGATAGGGTGCAATGACCGGCACCCCGTGCTGAGCCGCCTTTTGCAAGATTGTTCCACGAATACCGATGATGTAGGGATCCGCCGCAGCGACCAACCCGGCGCCCGGGCTCAAGCCGGCGACCGCCTGCTCGGCGTCAGCCGCGCTGTGTACACGCGCGGCGCTCAGTTCGACAGATGATTGCTGGGGCGATGGCTTGAAAGATTGCAGATATCTTTCGTAGTAGGGTGTCGTATCTGGATTGAACATCAAAGCAATCCGCGACAAATCGGGCTTGACGTCGCCGAGCAGGCTGACCCACTTGCCGACGATCTCGGGCTCGATAAACGAAAACCCGGTAATGTTGCCTCCGGGGTGCGCAAGATTCGAAATGAATCCCTGACCGACCGGATCGTTCACGACTGTGAAGACGACAGGAATGGTGCTCGTCGCCGGCCGAAGCGCGACCATGACCGGCGTGGTATTTGCGACAATAACCTCGGGCGCGAGCCTCACCGTCTCCGCCACATGCCGGTTGATCGTTTTTGCATCGGTCCCGGTAAACCGATATTCGATCTCCACGTTACGTCCTTCGATCCAGCCAAGGTCGCGCATTCCCAGGCGGAATGCCCTGAGCCGGGCTTTCGCGAGCGGATCGTTTTCATCAAGGCCGACAAGCACGCTGACGCGCCGCATCTTGCGCAAGCCCTGTGCCCGCGCCGTGAGGGGCCACGCCGCCGCGCCGCCAAGAAGGGCAACGAACTCGCGCCGTTGCATGCGCACCCCCGTTCGCAAGAACCACGTCTTCCGCAAAGATAGCAGGTTCCCGCCGGGCGTTGTGTGGGAAATGCCACAAAAACCAGGTCCAAACCGTAAGGGAACTCATAACGCCAAGAGACAGATATTGTAATGTGTTAAAGTATCGGGTCGGCTGGTGCTGTTTGACGGAGCAGCGCAATGGTCGCGAGCGACAAGCTGTTCGCGGGATCAATCCCCGACATTTACGACCGGTTTCTGGTCCCGCTTATTTTTGAATCCTACGCGCGAGATCTCGCCGGGCGCCTGGCCCGGACCAATCCACGCGATGTGCTGGAAATCGCCGCGGGAACCGGCGTAGTGACCCGGGCGATGTCGGCGCGGCTATCAAAGGCAGCGCGCATCGTGGCGACCGACTTGAACCAGCCGATGCTCAACCACGCAAAAGCCCGGCAACCTGGCGGCCGTCGGATCGAATGGAGGCAAGCCGATGCGCTCGCGCTGCCGTTCAAGGAGCACAGCTTCGATGCTGTGGTCTGCCAGTTCGGCGTGATGTTCTTTTCCGACAAGGTCCGCGGCTACAAGGAAACGCGGCGGGTGCTGAGACCGGGCGGCCGCTTTTTCTTCAACGTGTGGGACCGGATTTCGGAAAATGACTTTGCGGATACCGTTACGGAAGCGCTAGCGACGGTCTTTCCGGATGATCCACCGCGTTTCCTGGCCCGCACGCCGCATGGCTACTACGACGAGAAGCAGATCCGCGATGAGCTCGACGCCGCGGGTTTCAAGGATATAGCGAGCGAAGCCGTGGATGCCCGCAGCGAGGCGCCTTCACCGCGCGACCCCGCGATTGCCTATTGCCAGGGAACGCCGCTACGGAGCGAGATCGTCGCGCGCGACGCATCTCGGATGGAGGAAGCCACTACGCGGGCAGCCGAAGCCTTGGCGCGCCGGTTCGGCAAGGGCGTTGTCGATGGCCGCATCCGCGCGTTTGTAATCACCGCAGTGCGCTAACCCGCGAGGCGCTCTCCGGGCGCTGCGCAATTACTCCTTATCTTACTCCGCAACGGTCCCGGATCAGCGGTGCACCACTTCTGCACGGCACCGCATCCGGGACACGAGAACGCGTGCTATGACAGACCTGATCCGCATCTTCACCGAGCGCGGCGACCTTGCGCATCTGGCGCTCTTGATGTGGGCGATGTCGGCGAGCGCATTGGCCTGGTTCGCGCTCCGCGAGCTCGCTGCCGCCAGCCGCCGCTTCGACGATTTTGTACGCGAGATCGCTCGCTTCAACGAACATTTCGGAGGCTATTGATGAATTCAATTCAGACTCTTCTGCGCTCACAACGAGGCGATAGCGAAGAGCCTCGCGATCCGCTCGACGTCTTCCGGGAATTCATAGCCTGCCTCGACCGAGCTGCGCGCCGCCAAGCATGCAATAAGGAAAAAGAAAAGAGACGGCGCCTGGCGCAGCGCTAGCCCCGTATTGTCGCCCTCTCAATTGTCGCGGCCGGGCTTGACCCGGCCATCCATGACGCCTCGCCGCAAGCGGAACCCCATGGACCCGCGGGTCAAGCCCGCGGGTGACGACCGCAATTTGCGCGCGCTCCGAGAACTCCCGATGCCCCCAACGCAATCCGAACCAACCGTCGCGTCAGTCTTCACGCCGCGCACCACTATCGATGCCGAAGGCACGGTTGAGGGCTACGCCAGTCTGTTTGGCGAAATCGACCAGGCGCGCGACGTCGTGATACCCGGCGCTTTTGCCGACACGTTGGCCACGCGCGACGTCCGGCGCATCCCGATGTTGTTCCAGCACGACCCGTCCGAACCGGTCGGTATCTGGGCTGGAACTCCGGGAGGATCATCAGGGCCTGTTCGCGCGCGGCCGGCTCATTCCGGAGGTGGCGCGCGGGCGCGAATTGATTTCGCTGTTGCGCGCGGGCGCAATCGACGGGCTATCCATCGGCTTCCGTACATCGAAGGCGCGCATTGACCCCAAAACCCGCATACGCCGCCTGCTGGCGGTGGATCTTTGGGAAATCTCCATTGTCACTTTCCCCCTCCTCGCGGGAGCGCGCGTGCGCGCGGTGCAGCAGGCGACCTCCAAGGCGAAGCTGTCACACGTGTGCACGCGCGCAACGCGAGAGTGCGAGACGGAGACACGCTCGGTACGCAAACAGGGCGCCCGTGTTTGATTCAGGTTCCCGGCGGATAGCACGTTGAATTGCCTGCCTGCTTTGATCATTTCGCAGGTGTTGCGACGGCTTTGATTTCGATCAAGGAACGATCGCCCGATTCAAACGTAATAGTCTTGCTGCAGCACATCCCGGGACGACCTTCCTCGCAGACGTGCCGCAGCCGGATCCTCATGGAGGTATCCAATGACAATATTGCGCAACAACCAGATGAATGACGCGAGTATGGATGAAGCGTCCAATCAAACAACGTTTGCCGTCGGCGTGCTGACCGCGCTAGCCGTTGCCGCCATATTGCTTTTTGCCTCGACGGGTTGAAGTTACCGAGCGTCACGAAGAACAGGGTGGGCTCTCGCAGCTCGCCCTGTTCTTCGTTTGCTTTGTCGGCGGAGGGAGGCAACAAATCCTGTATCATTCGTGAGGAGACACAGAGGCCATTGGAGGACTTATGCCGAAGCTCGATGGCATCCTGGAAACTGCAATTCACACCGAAGACATGCCGCGTGCCCGTGCCTTCTACGAAAACGTGCTTGGACTGGAGCCGATCCATAGCGACAACCGGTTGTCTGCTTATGCCGTGGCCGGGCGCGATGTCCTCCTGGTTTTTCGCAAAGGTACCACAGGTCAGGCCGTTACCTTGCCGAGCGGAACCATTCCCGGCCACGGCGGCGATGGCTCGCTGCATGTGGCCTTCGCGGTCGGCAAGAACGAGCTCGAGCGTTGGGAAACGCATCTTGCGGCGCGCGGCATTGCCATTGAAGGGCGCAACGACTGGTCACGCGGCGGACGCAGCATTTATTTCCGCGATCCCGATGGTCACCTTTTGGAACTCGCAACGCCGGGACTTTGGTCGGTGTATTAGGTGTGCCACTGGTGGCGCGCAGGTTCTATCGACAGCCTTTGGCGAACATGCTGCTCGCGTCCGATTACGCCGCGCCGGCAGGTTTTGCTAACTTGTCGCAGGTCTTGTGTGAGGCCTTGAAACTTTTCCAGGCAAAACTATCTCTGCGATATACGGGACAAGGGCATACCCCGTCCCCAACCCGCCCTTGTCGAACTTAGCGGCCGTCGGCATACCACTCGCTGGCGGCCTCTTTCTTGGTTCGGGAGGCGTAATTTTAGGGAGAAGACGGAAACGTCGCTTCCGCGCTGGCCTTGTCGAGAACCTTGCCATTGACGTCGAGTGCCTGGACTGTCCAGCGATAATTGTGATGCTCGCCGCGGGGCGGGCAGGGCCCCGTGTAGGCGATGGCGCCCTGCCTTACCAAATTTCCGGAATAAGGGATGGTTGAACCGCCGTGATGGAACGACGGCATATTGAGGTCGGTCATCATAAAACTCAAAGATTTGGTCCCGGCAGGCACGCCACCCAACTCAAACGCCGGCGAGATCGACTTGCAGGTCGGAATGCCCGCCCATGAAAAGCGCAGCGACAAGGACGGCCGATCTTCTGACGCCGTATCAGATAAATTAAAATAGAGGGCGGCAACGCAGAGCGCAGCCAACACACTCACGGTAAACCAGTAGGCGACCCTTCTGCCCATTAGGATACATTAGATCACACACGGCCCTCGAAACAGGGCCCCGGGCTATGGTGTTGTGTTCGCAATCCGGTAGATTGGGTGAATTTCCTGGCCAAGACTTCCGCGGGCGATGGGGTGAGTCCTTTACTCAAAGAGATCCAGTACAACCCGTTGCTTTGGCTGCTGGCTCTGGTGCCAGTGGTCCTGGCAGCGCAAGCAGTTGCGCCTGAAGCACACACACTTCTGTTTGTGCTTTCAGTTGCTGCCATTGTGCCATTGGCTGCCTTGCTCAGTCGCGCCACCGAGTCTGTGGCAAGCAAGACCGGCGACATGATCGGCGGCTTGTTGAATGCGACGCTGGGCAATCTGACCGAACTGCTCATCGCATTGGCCGCGTTGCACGCCGGACAATATGTGCTGGTGAAGGCTTCAATCGCCGGAGCGATCGTTACCAATTCCCTGTTCATGTTGGGAGCGTCATTTCTGCTCGGCGGTCTGCGCTACCATGTGCAGGAGTACAACCGCAACAGCGCGCGTCTTCAGGCCGGTCTGCTTTTCCTGGCGACGGTCGCGATGCTGATTCCATCGGTCATTGCCGACGCCGATGGCGTTCCAGCAAATGTGACATTTACGCAGACCCTGAGTTTGGGCTTGTCTGTGCTGCTCATCATTATTTACGGCCTTGGTTTGCTCTTCTCGCTCAGCACGCATCGCGAATTCTTTTCCGGTTCGGATCACACCGAACCCGGCGAAGTCGAATGGCCACTGCGTCTGGCGCTGGCCACTTTGGCCGGAGTCACCGTGCTTGTCGCTCTCGTCAGCGAGATTTTTGTCGAGTCGGTTCAGCAAGCAGCACTTTCGCTGGGGCTGTCACCGGCATTCGTGGGATTCATCATCGTGGCGCTCGTGGGCGGTGCTGCCGAGATGGCGTCGGCATTTTCCGCCGCTCGCAAGGACAGGCTGGACCTGAGCGTGGGTATCGGACTGGGGAGCGCCGTCCAGATTGCGCTTTTTGTTGCGCCCGTACTTGTGCTTCTCAGCTATGTGATCGGTCCGACGCCGATGAATTTGCAGTTCTGGCCAGGCGCGGTGGCCATGATGTTGATCGCCACCATGACCGCTTCGCTGGTGACGAACACAGGCCGCTCGGCATGGTTCATCGGGGCGCTTGTAGTGACGATATACCTGATTTTTGGCTTGACGCTTTACCTGTTGCCGCCCCGGGTCCAATGATTGACCGTCGCATCCTGGTTAGCAGCTAAACAATCTTCGAATCTGCACGGTGAGGGGCGACATGTTGCGGCAATTTCTGGTGGGCGGCGGGTTCAACATTATCAACATCGCCATTCACGCGCTGGTCATGACGGTCGTGGTGCGCGTCGCGCGAACGCGCAGCATCGGCGACAAGTCACATCCTTCCTTTTTCCTGATTGCGGTCATGATTCCGACGGTGTCGGTTTTGATGGCCACGCATGCGGCCGAGGTCCTCGTTTGGTCGTTGGCCTACCAGATTGTCGGTGCCGCGCCAGATGGTGCCAATCTCGTTTATTTTGCGTTCGTGAATTACACGACGCTTGGCTACGGCGATGTCATTCCACTGGAACGATGGCGTCTGCTGGGTCCGATGACGGCAATGAACGGTGTACTGCTATTTGGGTGGTCGACCGCGGTTATTTTTGAAGTGCTGCGGAAAGTTTTGCAGCGCATCGAGACATCGCAGTAGCCAGGACCGACGATGCCGCGCAAAAAAGACTGTCAGAGACTGTCGGCTTCTTCGGCGCTGTTCTGCCCCGGTGCGTTAACGATTGTGACGCCCCGGAATTAAGGTTTCTTCCTTACGGTTAATTTGAGTTCCAATTGCAGCAGCGCGGTCCGCTTTTATGGTGCGGGCCGAACGGTTGATCCGCCATGCTGCGCATGATCGCAAACAAGCACGTCGGTCCGAAGCCACGGCCTCCCTATGAGGAAGTCTGGCATCTATGGACGGTGGTCATTCCGAGACGCTCGATCACGGGCGGCTTTTTGTGGGGAACGTTATTGCGTCGTCGCGACGACGGCCGATGGATTTACAAGCAGTATCCGCGAAGCATTGAAGCGACTCGCTCGAAAATGTAGGGCGCTCCCAATCGCGGCCTCACGGGGAGGAAGCGCATGAGATTTGCCACACTTGCAGCACTTAGCGTACTTATCGCGCTACCGGCGGATGCGGTGCAACGCCAACATCAGAAGGCTGCGCAAGCGGTCGCGTGCAACAATGATGGCCGCTGCGTTACGCACGACGCGGCCGCGGCGGTGCCGAGTGATCGCAGCGGTGGCTCGGAATCCAAAAAAGTGACGACTACTGCAGAGCAGCAGCTGAGTGCGCTCGACGCCAACGGCAACAACGCGCCCGGAGTCGTCAGATCTCGCAAGACCGGCGCGCACGCCCGGGTCGGGGCAGCTTATGCCGCGCGCTTTCAGGCGTACATCGACGATCTGGAAAACAACCACGGCGCGCGCGTGCTGTTTATGGGCGGCATTCGGCCCGGGCGATGCTCGCGTTCGAGTGAGCACCCGTGTGGAAAAGCCCTCGACGTGTGCCAGCGCCGGCGCGGGGTGGTCGACCCGCGCTGCAATCTGCCGGGCCGCGTTGCCCTCGGTCAGATCGCCGCTGCGCACGGTTTGTTTGAAGGCGGACGCTGGTGCAATTCAGATTATGGTCATGCCCAGGTCGATGTTACTGCCGCCGCCTGCGGCAATCATCGCGTCCGTGTTGTGGAGCGACCCGTCCACGTTGTGGAACAACAAGATCGCGCACCCGGGCCCGATTTTGTCAGCCGCTAGTGCGGGGCTCGCTGCGGCTCAATTGGCGAGCTCGATGACGGCAGCAATGCTGCTGCTCAGCAATTGCAAGGGGGCCGGTTTCCTCACAGGCTCTTTATCCACCGCTTGCCGTACCAAACGGCTATCGCTATGGCCCCCGATACAAAGGCGTCTTTTGCACCAAAGATTTTATAATCTGATAGATCAAAGGAACTTCAAAGCCAAAAAGTACTTCTGAATGCGTGAGTCCCACAACTCGGGGTCATACCATGTCAAGACGTCCGGAAGTTTATCTCTTCGTCATTACCGCGCTGATCGCCGCTGCATTGAGATACTCTTCCGCGGACGCGCAGGAAAATGATGCACGCCAGCAAACAGCAGGCACCAGTGATACTTTAAAGCAGAATTTTCTGGCCCAGCACGAGATAGGACGGCGATTCCGCATCGACCCGGCCGACCTGCCGCCTCCAAAAACCGGCGCAATCGTCACCAATCGACCTCTGACCGTGCCCTACAGCGGGCAAACGCTGCAGGTTCCAGCGGGCTTCACGGCGACACCGTTCGCCATTGGTCTCGTCAACCCGAGACGCCTGCTCGTCCTACCAAACGGTGATGTTCTCGTTGCTGAACAAAGCGCGGGCTACCTCACTTTGTTGCGGGATGATGGTACCGGCCGTGCAGTATGGATCGATCGCCACGTCGAGGACCTGAACAAGCCTTACGGACTTGCCTGGCAAGATAACCGTATCTTGGTGGCCGATCAGGATGGCATCTGGAGTGTGCCGCACATTCTCGGAGCTCTTCGCGCAGGCAGAGCCGTGAATAAACGTGTGGATGAAGTACCGCCCGAAGAGCGCAAGCCGACACCGGGGGCTTACGGCGCAA
>Ga0126383_10002674_pt1 | contig 11559 bp, 7 predicted proteins | sample PanSoiMetPlot_35_FD_96882 | JGI IMG/M metagenome (GOLD analysis project Ga0126383, IMG submission 96882) | Tropical forest soil microbial communities from Panama - MetaG Plot_35 | ecosystem: Environmental > Terrestrial > Soil > Tropical forest > Bulk soil | place: Panama | collected 2016-02-17
GCAGGGCCCCTGACTTCCGCTGCGACGAACACTGGGCCGCGCGCATCCACCACCGCATGAACCTCACCTTCCCAGCCTGGGTGATCGCGATGGTTGCCGCGGCGCCGCTCGCGGCGCAGGGCTCGACTGACTCCAGCTTCGCCGCCATACAGAAACGCGGGGCGATGGTCATGGGCGTCGATCAGTATACGAGCCGCCACACCTTTGATTTGCTGCCTGACGGGGGGAGGATCTCCCTGGTGCGTGACACGCGGGATGGCGCAGGAGTGCGCGCGATTCGCGCGCACATGCAGGACATCGCCCGATCCTTCGCGGCAGGGGACTTTGCGCACGCCTTCGCCGTCCATCAGCACGAGCTGCCCGGCACCGACGTGATGCGGCAGCGGCGGGCCGCGATTCAGTACAGCGTCGACACCCTCCCCGACGGCGGCGCGGTACGGATCACGAGCTCCGATTCACTCGCCGTGCAGGCGATTCATCAGTTCCTCTCCGCCCAACGGATGGAACACCAGCGCTGACGGGCTTTTCTGGCTGTCGTGCCCCGGCTCTCGCCGGGAGCTACATTCACAACACAATCCTTCACATGTCTACAGCCATGGAGCGGCTGGCCAGCGCGCTGTCGGACCGCTACGAGATCGAGCAGGAGATCCGGAGCGGCATGGCGACCGTCTACCTCGCCCACGACGTCCGGCTCGAACTCGATCGCCGTCGCGTGGCCATCAAAGCACTGCATTCGCAATTCAGTAGCGCACACGCGACGGAGCGGTTTCTCCGCGAAGTCCGCGTAGCCGCGAAACTCGTTCATCCCAATATCGTCACCCTCATCGAATACGACCAAGTCGATAACGAGCCCTACTACGTGATGCCGTACGTCGATGGCGGCACGCTCCGGGATTTGCTGAAGGACCACCATCAGTTCCCCATCAACGAGGCCGTGCGCATCGCCACCGACGTCCTGTCCGCGCTCGAATACGCTCACAGCAGGGGCATCGTCCACCGCGACATCAAGCCCGAAAACATCTTGTTCTCGGCTGACAAGCCGATGGTAGCCGATTTCGGCATCGCACGCGCGATAACGGAAGCCAAACAGGCTGCTGAGGAGGGGATCACGGACGGTGCGCGGATCGGCACACCAGCGTACATGAGTCCTGAGCAGTGCGCGGGTCAACCAGCTGACGGCCGCTCCGACATCTACAGTCTCGGGTGCGTCCTCTACGAGATGCTCACTGGAAAAGTGCCGTTCGCAGAGGCTAACCCGCAGTCAACCATGTTACGACACATCAGCGATCCGGTCCCGCCGATCAGCACTGTGAGACCGGCTGTGCCGCTCGGGTTGGAGCGCGCCGTCCTGAAGGCACTGGCGAAGACACCTGCGGACCGGCACGCATCCGCACGGGAATTCGCCGAAGAGCTTCACAAGCGCCTCTCCTTACCGGATGGAGTGGCGCCGGCCTCTGTCGCTGTGCTCCCGTTTGAGAACCTGAGCGGCGAACAGGGGACCGACTACTTCAGTGACGGCATCACCGAGGAAATCATCAACACATTGGGTCAGGTTACCGGACTGCACGTGGCGGCGGCCACATCTTCCTTCGCGTTCCGAGGTAAGGCGGTGAGTCTCGAGGATGTCGGTGAGAAGCTGCGCGTGGCGACCGTGTTACGCGGCAGCGTGCGACGCGCAGGCTCGCATCTCCGGGTCACGGTTCAGTTGAGCAACGTCGCCAATGGCTACGTGATGTGGTCGCAGCGGTATGATCAGGAGGTCCGAGAGGCGACGGACGTGTTCGCGGTGCAGGATGAGATCGCCAAGGCCGTCTCCGGTCGCCTGCGGGTATCGTTTGGCGATGCCAGCTTCGAGTTGCCGGCAACGCCTCCGACGAAGAACCTGGAGGCCTACACCCTCTTCCTGAACGGCCGCTCTCTCTGGGGCCAGCGTGGCCTGGGGTTGAATAAGGCGCTCGCTCTGTTCGGTCAGGCGGTTGCACTCGATCCGAATTATGCGGCGGCGCACGCCGGCTTTGCCGACTGCTGCATTCTGCTGGCCGAGTATGGGGCGTTGCCACCCGGTGCCGTGCTGCCCAAGGCTCGAGCGGCCATTCAGCGGGCGCTGGAGCTCGCACCCGATCTTCCCGAGGCACATTGTGCATCGGGGGAGCTGAGCCTTGCCTTCGATTGGAACTGGCAGCGGGCGAGGACCGACCTGCGTCGGGCGATCGAGCTGAGTCCTCGCTACTCTACGGCTCACTACCGGCTTGCCCTCTACTTGAGTCTCGTGGCCGGGGACTACACCGAGGGACTCACGCATGCACGGCAGGCCGTCGAGCTCGATCCGCTCGCGCCGTTGCCGCAGGCGCAACTGGGCGTCGTATTGATGGCTGCGGAACGATACGAGGAGGCAATCGCCGCCTTGCAGCGTGCCACCGAGCTCCCCCCCGCCATGCTGGCCCCATACCTGTATCTCGGCGGCATCCTCAATCACGTCGGACGCACCCCGGAGGCGATCGAGTGTCTCATCAACGCGGCTGCCGCGTCTGGTCGCCATCCGTCGTCACTCACCCAGTTGGCGGGGTGCTACCGGGCGCTGGGCGATACCGCGAAAGTCCAGGCGATCTATGACGAGCTCACCGCTCGAGCGCGCGGCGGGGGAGAGTACATCCAGAAAACGACGTTGGCCGTGGCCGCTGGGGCGGCGGGACGAATCGACGAAGCGTTCCAGCTGCTTGACCGTGCGTTCGAAGAGCACGACAGCATTCTCCTCTTCTCCAAGCGACATCCGGCGTTCTTCCCGTTGCAGGCCGACCCGCGGATGGCCGACCTCTACCGCCGGATCGGATTCCCGAGTGAACCCAACCACTCGTCCCTCGGCTCGAATAGCTAGCTCGACGTAGGGACGCCGAGGTTGTAGCGCTGCAAGATGCCGGCGGCGATCCGCTCGGCGTTCGCCAGGATCGTCAGGCTCGTGTTGACGGCGAGCGACGACGGAATCGCCGCACCGTCGGACACATACAGCCCGGGGTGATCGAAGACTTCTCCACTCGCGTCCGCGACCCCCCGCTCCGGGCTGTCGGCCATGCGGCACGACCCCACCTGGTGGGCGGTCGAGAAGTACGGGTCGGAAAACTCCCTGCCGCTGCCGTCGATGAAGTTCACGTTCACGATGCGGCAACCGTTCTGGCCCAGGATGTTGTGCAGCAGGGCTTCGGTTGTCTCGTGGTAGCGGCGCAGGCCGCTGCCGAGGTCGAGGCTCGCCGACAGGCGCCCGTCGTCCCCGAGCTCGATCGTCGCGGCGGGCGGCGTGAGGCCGAGACTGTAGATCGCGATCACCCGGCGCCGAAAGATCTTCATGAGATCCACGTTCGCCTGTCCCCAGTAGGACGGATCGCGCGGGTCTCCCGCGAGGCGCAGGTGGGTGGTCCCCGCCACGTTGATCGGCATCGCGCGCGCCGACGAAATCGTGACGCCATGCGATTCGAGAAACTGGTAGCTGATCATGCCGCAATGCGAGCGCCCCGTGAACATGTCCCCGTCCGGCACGCCTTCGGGCAGAATCCCGGCCGCCTTCACGCTGCCATTCATCGCGATGTGGCGACCGACGTGGTCGGACAGCAGCCCGAGGTACGGCCGCGACGCCAGCAGCACGCGCGCCGTGCCCACCGTGCCACCGCCCAGCACCACGAGCTTGGCGCGGTACCGCGCCGTGCCGCCGTTGCTGCGGCGTGCCAGGACCTCGTAGCGCTCCGGCACATGGAGCCAGTTGCGGTGGCGTTCGGTGGAGCGCGGGTCGCCGAGCGGATGGATCGACAGCGCCTCCGTACCACACTCCACCTTCGCCCCGGCGGCTACTGCCTGTGGCAGGTAATTCAGGTGCAGCGATTGCTTGTTGCCGTAGATGCAGCCGGTCGTGCAGAAGCCGCTGCCGATGCAATGCTGCACGGCGTAGCGGGCACGGTCACAGCTGTACCCCAGGTTCTTCATCAGCATCGAGAACACGAGACCGGACTTGGGCACCTCGTGCTCTCCGATCTGCTCCACCTTCAGCATGCGCTCGGCGATGTCGTAATAGGGATCGAGCGCCGAGCGGTCGACGCCCGACGGCCAGAGCGGACATCCGTCCTCGTCCCGTTGCTCGAATACCAGTGAGGGCGCGCGCAGCGACACCATCTCGTAGAACCCGGAGCCGCCTCCCAGCCCCTCCGCGTACGTGAAGTTGAGATGGTCCCCGGACAGTCCCTTGATGTAGCGCAAGATGTACCTGGGATCCTGTGTCTGTCGGAAATCCTTGAACGGGTTGATGTACGGACCCTTTTCGAGCATGACGACCCGCGCCCCCGCCTCCGCCAATCGCAGGGCAGGCGCGGCGGCGCCGAATCCGGTTCCGATCACAAGCACATCCGTGTGAATCACGCTCATACAGCCTCCTCAAACCCAGTTCCCGTCAGGCGTCGCAGGCCGCGACAGGAAGCGCTCGGGGTCGGGGTAGGTGATGGCCTCGATGCCGCGGAACTGGTATGCGCCATCGAAGTCGATCAGTGCGCAGCCGCGCTTGTCGTCGTAAATGCCGGCGTAATAACTCGCCTGAGCCACGAGGATGGCGCCGGTGTAGAGCCGCGCGGTCGTGGAGTCCGCCCGGAGGCCGTCCTGCACGACCGCCGTGCGCTGCGCCAGGCTCAGGCGCTCGAACGCCGCCTCGCCCGTGCGGGCCTCGGCCCGGCGGCACAGGTCGGAGATGAAAAACCCTCGGTACGGCGCGTAGTGCAGGTCCGGGTCGCCAAAGGCGCGCGCCAGATTCGGATCACTCACCTCGGCTTCGGGAATGACGGTGAGCACGAATGCGCGCAGCACCCGCTCCGCCGGATCCCGTTCATCGAAGGCGGACGGATAATCGTGCAGCACGATGCGCAGCGGCGTGCAGGCCGAGGCCAGTCCGGCCGTCAGAACGCCCAACCGGCGCAACACATCGCGGCGTGTAAGCCCTTGGACAGACAAGATGCGGCTCTCGCATGGTGACGAGCGCACGATACGGACAGGGAGTTAAGGGCGGGTCAAGGCGGATCATGCGAGGGTCAAGCGGCCTAGCCGTGTCGGACGGTGCCCGGTAGCATGAACCGGCCCGTCATGAAACGCCCTGCCCGAGGTTCCAGGGACCGTAGACGCGACTCGAGCCGCCGGCGAACGCCGCGCACGAGTCGCGAACGGCGGCGCGGCGTCCGCGACGCGATCGAAGTCCGCCTGCTTGGTCCCCCCAGAGTGCGAGTCGACGGAGCCGCGGCGCCCGGCTTGCTCATGCGCCGCAAGAACCTCACGCTGTTTCTGTATCTCGCCTGCGCCGGCCGGAAGGGCCGCAGCCAGGATCAGCTGATCGGTGTGCTGTGGCCTGATAAGTCGCAGGGCAAGGCGCGCCGCTCCGTCATCGTCGCCCTCAGCACGCTGCGCAAGTGCCTCGGTCCCGTCGTGATAACCGAGGCTGGCCAATCATGGATCGACCCTGCGGTACTGCGGCTCGATACCGATCAGCTCGAGGCCTGTATCAAGGCCGGGCGGTGGCGCGACGCCAACGCGTTGTTGACAGGCGGCACCTTTCTCGAAGGGTTCGGCAGCACCGTTTCCGATTTCGAGGATTGGCTCGGTAGCGAGCGGCGGTTCTGGAGCCGCCGCATGCTCGACGTCCGCCTGCGCGTCGGGGAGGCCGAGCTGGCGGCCGGTAGAGTCCGGGAGGCAATCGAAGCGGCGCAGCACGCCCGCCGGCTTGATCGATCCTCCGAGGCTGCGGCTATGCTCCTGATGCGCGCGCTGTTCCTCGACGGGGATCGCACCGGCGCGCTCGGCGAGTACGAAGCCTTCGTTACACAACTGCAGGAGGATTTGGGGACGACACCGAGCGACACATGCGTCGAGCTCGCCGAGCGCATTCGGCGCGAGCGCGGGGCGCCGGATCTCCCGGCCAAGACTCCCGAGCCCGCCCGGCGCCGCGCACCGCTGGTGCACCGCGACGCCGAATTGGTCGCGCTCCTGAACGCTGCGCAGCGCGTCCGTAATGAGCGGACGGCAGCCCCCGCGATGGTGATCGGTGATCCTGGAACGGGGAAGTCGCGCCTCGCCGACGAGCTGGCCGCGCGGGTGCGTCTCAGTGGAGCCGTGACCGCGGTCATCCGCTCGGTCGAGAGCGACGGGCAGACTCCCTGGAGTGGAGTGCTCGGCCTCGCCCGGGGCGGCCTGCTGGACGCGGCGGGGCTGGCTACGGCCCCCCCGACCGCACTCGCCTGGTTCGCGGGCCAGATCGTCGAATGGGCCGACCGGTTCACGCCCCGACAGGGGACCGCGGAAACGGCACCGGTGCGCGCATTTACCGAGGTGCTGCGTGCCGTGCTCGTCGAGCAGCCGGTCATGCTGCTGCTCGACGACGCGGCGCTGCTGGACCATGAGTCCTTGCTCGCCATCGAAGCGGCGTTGCGAGACCTGTCACAGACGCCGCTCTTCGTGCTGCTGACGGTCGCCGCCCAGTCGGCGCGCCCGGAGATCGAGCAGCTGCGCGCCCGGGCGGGCCGCGATGGGGCCGGCATCGTGGTGCGACTCGGTGTGCTCGATCATCCCGGCATACTCGAGCTGGCACGGTGGGCACTGCCGTCCTTCGATGACGGGAGACTCGACCGTGTGGCCCGCCGGGTGCTGAGTGATTCCGCCGGGCTGCCGCTGCTCGCGGTCGAGCTGCTCAACGCCATCCGCGATGGACTGGACTTGCAGCGCGTGAAAGGCGAGTGGCCCAGCCCCCTGCGGACACTCGACGACTCCCTGCCGGGTGGTCTCCCGGAGGCCGTGACAGGCGCGATTCGCGTCGAGTTTCATCGTCTGTCCAAGCCGGCGCAGCTCGTGCTGCAGGCGGCCGCCGTGCTCGAGGATCGCGTGACCGCGGATCGGCTGACGCTGGCTACGAAGCTCGAGCGCGCGACGGTCAATCGTGCGGTCGACGAGCTGGAATGGGCGCGCTGGCTCAGCGCCGAAGGCCGGGGCTACTCGTTCGCCGCCCTGATCGTGCGCAAAGTGGTCGCCACGGACCTCGTCTTGCCAGGCAAACGGCGCGCGTTCCTCGAACGGATCGGTTTGATCGAAGCTTGACCGGCTGCTCCTAACGTCCTCCGACCACACTCACCGGAGGATGTTGTGCGCAGCCCCCTGTTGCTCGCGGCGGCACTGCTCGTGCTCGGGTGCACCGAACGGACGCCGTCCGGCATTTCCAGCAGTCAATTTCTCAAACCGGTCGACGGTCCGCCCTTCGGTGTGGCGAGCCCTCCAGGCGTCACGGTGCTGACGTGGAATGTCTATTACGGCACCGACCCGACTCCGCTGCTCACCGCTCCGGCCGACCAGGTGCCGTTCGTCGCGGCCAGTGTCTGGGGGCTCGTGCAGCAGACGAACTTCCCGGCGCGGGCGGGCGCGCTGGCCCGGGCGATCGCCGCGCAGCGTCCGCATCTCGTCGGTGTGGAGGAAGCGGCGATCTACCGCCTGCAGAGCCCCGGCGACCTGGCGTTCGGCGGGACGCAGCCGGCGACACAGGTCGTCTATGATTTCCTCGCGCTGCTCGCCGACTCACTCGCGGCGCGCGGGCTGCACTACGTCATCGCCGCAGCGGACTCGACCACCGACGTCGAGCTGCCCGTGATCACCGGCGTCGATCCGGCGACCGGGATCCCGACGTTCGACGACGTGCGCCTGACCGATCGCGATGCGGTGCTCGCGCGGGGGGATGTACAGATCGCCAATCCGCAGCACGCCAAGTACGCGGCGTTCATCCCGGTGTCGATCGGCGGAGCCCAGGCGGGCGTGTACGAAGGGTGGAGCTCGATCGAGGCGACGGTCGGCGGCCGCACGATCCGCTTCATCGACACCCACCTCGAAACGCAGGACGCGCTCCCCGTGCAGCTGGGGCAGGCGCAAGAGCTTCTGGCATTACTCCAGAACGAATCGCTTCCCACGATTCTCGCCGGCGACTTCAATTCCGACGTGTACGGACAGGATCCGACGCGGGCCACGCCGTCCTACGGCATGATCACGGGTGCCGGCTTCGCCGACAGCTGGCTGCGGCCGGGACTCGTGCCGGCGGGATTGACCTGCTGCCAGAGTGAGACGCTCGACAATCCCGTAGCGACGTTCAATCAGCGCATCGACTTCATTTTCACTCGCAACATGCCGAGTCAAATGGAGGTGATCGGGCGTGCGGTGGTGGGCGCGGCTGCGGCGGATCGCACTCCCGGCGGGTTGTGGGCGTCGGATCATGGGGGGCTTGTAGCAACGTTCGTCATTCCGCCGGCGCGGCTAGCTGCGAATTAGGTGGGAGAAGGGGACAGGGCGGTAGAGGGGCAACCTCTGCCGCCCTCTGCCGCCCTCCACCGCCTTCAAGCGCCGACAAGTCTCCCGAGCATCGGTACCCTCCTCGCCACCATCATCACGCTGAGCGACACGAGCAACAGTCCCGCCGCAAGCAATGGAATTCCCACGAACGGCGGTAGCGACGCGCCGCTGATGCGGACGCCGAGCACACCGCTGCCCAGCACATCCAGCAGCAACGGATGGAGCAGGTAGATGCCGTAGCTCGAGGCGGCGAGCGCCCGCACCGCTGCCAGCAGGCGCGGGTGCCGGGCGAGCCATGCCGCGGGCTGGGGTTGAGTGAGGAGCACGAAGGCCACCAGCGCCATGACGACGACGTTCGGTCTGTCGTAGCTGTACAGAATGACGTTGAGGTGCTCGTCGCCCGTCAGTCGCGCCGTCGTGACGATCGTCCACAACGCCGCGAGCACAAAGAGCAGCGCCAGCTCCCAGGCGGTTTTCCTGCTCAGCGGTTTGGCAGCGAGCCACGCGCCGGCCAGCAGGTAGCCGACGTAGGTGCTCACGACGAGGATGGGGACACCGATCGACAAGCCGCCCCACCACGTCCAGAGCGGGAGCACGGCGGTCCCCACGAACCAGAGACCGAGGGTGTACCAGCGCAACGGGGGCGTGGCCTGCGCAGCGAGCGGCCGCAACAAGGGAATGGCGAGGTACAGTCCGAGCAGGACGTAGACGTACCAGAGGTGGTAGAACACGGGGCCGGCGAGCAGCTCGCGCCAGAAGCGCGACCACGCGATCGCGTGGTGGTCGCGCACAGCGATCCAGACCCAGGCGACGAGCGACCAGGTGAGCAGCGGCAGCGCGACGCGGTCCAGGCGGCGACGGAAGAACCGGACCAGCGGCTCTGCCGCACGCTCCGGCGCAAACAGCAACCACCCCGTGAGCAGGACGAAGAGCGGGACACCGGCCCGCGCCAGGCTGTCGTAGATATTCCCGGCCCAGAACGCCCCCAGACCTCCGGCGGGGCCGGGGTTCGCGACGACGCCCGCGGTGTGGAGGACCACTACCAGCGCAATCGCCATGGCGCGCACGACATCGGGGGCGACGGCACGCGCGGCAGCGGGGGACGTTGGCTGCACGGGGCCAATATAGGGCTCAACGCCGTCTCACCGGCGTACGTACATTGTGTCGTCGAATCCCGTTGGTCTCTCCGGAGGGTTCATGCGCTGGTCTCATACGTTCGCCGCCTGTCTTACCATCATTCCCGCTCTGTCGGCCGCGCAGAGCGGCGGGTCGTTGCCGCTGAAGCTTCCGACCCGCCCGACCACGCCGGCGATCACCGCCGCCGACCTGATGACTCGGCTCTATCTCTACGCCGACGATTCGATGCAGGGGCGGGAGACGGGGACGATCGGCAACGTCAAAGCCACCGACTACATCGCGGCCGAGGCGCGGCGCGTGGGATTGAAACCGGCGGGAGACAGCGGGACGTACTTCCAGACGCTGCCGCTGAAGACGCGGACGTTCGACACGGCATCGACCTTCACGGTAAACAGCACCCAGCTCGCGCCCTACACCGACTACCTCTCGCTCAGCCGATCGTCGGTCACGCTGGGATCGTTGGCGATCGTGTACGGCGGCGTGCTGGGGGATTCGGCGCACCAGATCGCGGCCGACCAGGCGCAGGGGAAGCTCGTGGTCCTGCGCATGAGTGCCACGAGCTCGCTGCGCACGCTGCGGCGCGGCCCCGCGATTCCCGGTGCCGCGGCGGTGGCGCTGGTGGCGCTCGATCAGGTTCCTCCTTTCTTCCTGTCGACGCTGCGCCGCCCACAGACGTTCCTCGACGACAATACGACCCCGACTCCCGCGCAGTCGCCGACGCTGCTCATCAGCGCCGCGGTCGCGGCGAAAATGTTCACGTCGCCGCTCGATTCACTGGCGGTAGGTGCAATAGGAGGAACGGCGGCGATCGACGTGCGCTACGTGATCGCCGCGGCACCGTTCCCCGCCCGCAACGTGGTGGGGATCGTCCCTGGGACCGATCCCAAGTTGAAAGGGGAGTATGTCGCGATCGGCGCGCACAACGACCACATCGGGTTGGCGGCGCGCCCAGTCGATCACGATTCGATCCGCATTTGGAACCATTTCGTGCGGCCGGAAGGGGCGGATGACGCCTCGAAGCAGGCGACGCCGGCGCAGCAGGCGCAGGTCGACTCGACGCTCGCCGTCTACCGCGCGGCACATGCGGGGAGCGCACGGATCGACTCGATCTCGAACGGCGCCGACGACGACGGATCGGGCACGGTCACCGTCCTCGAAATTGCCGAGCGCATCGCCTCGCTGCCGCAGAAGCCGCGCCGCTCGATCCTCTTCGTGTGGCATACCGGCGAGGAGAAGGGCTTGCTCGGCTCGCGGTACTTCACCGACCACCCCACGGTGCCGCGCGATTCGATCGTGGCGCAGCTCAACATGGACATGGTCGGTCGCGGCGACGCGGGCGATGAAACGGGCCGCACCAAGGACGGCACAGCGCTGCACGGGTCGGCCGGCTATCTGCAGCTCGTCGGCTCGCGCCGGCTCTCGACGGAGCTGGGAAACCTGATCGAGCAGGTGAACACGGCCGGCCACCACGACCTGACGTTCGACTATGCGATGGACGCCGACGGCCACCCTTCGAACATCTACTGCCGCAGCGACCACTACGAATACGCGCGCTACGGCATCCCCATCACCTTCTTCACCACGGGATTGCACTCCGACTATCACCAGGTGACGGACGAACCGGAGTACATCGACTACACGCACATGGCCAAGGTGGGGAATTTCGTCGAGGACGTCGCCGTCCACGTCGCCAATCTCGACCATCGAGTGGTGGTCGATCACCCCAAGCCGGACCCGACCGGCCTCTGCCGTCAGTAGCCGAGCCAGGCCTTTCGGATCGCGAGCTGGCGCTCGGTCGCGGCCGCGAGCGGCTCGAGCCGCACGGTAGGCCGCTGCTGGACGGGTACGACCACGGTTGCGCGCCGCATTCCACTGGGTCGCTGCACCTCGACCGTCACCGTGTCGCCGATCTTGAGGCCGCCGAAGGCGGCGCGGAACGCGTCCATGGTCGTGACCGCAGCACCGTTCACGCGGGCGAGGCGGTCGCCGGTATGCAGACCGGCCGCTCCCCAGGCGCTCGCCGGATTGCTGATCAAGAGCCGCAGCGCTGAGTCGCCTGGCGGCAGCCACGCAAAGACC
>Ga0126383_10002676_pt1 | contig 11557 bp, 9 predicted proteins | sample PanSoiMetPlot_35_FD_96882 | JGI IMG/M metagenome (GOLD analysis project Ga0126383, IMG submission 96882) | Tropical forest soil microbial communities from Panama - MetaG Plot_35 | ecosystem: Environmental > Terrestrial > Soil > Tropical forest > Bulk soil | place: Panama | collected 2016-02-17
CCCAGGCCGAGGGCGGCAATCGCCTGCTCGGTCGTTTCGATCTTGCCGATCGCGTCGAACACGTAGTCCAGGCCCTCGGGAACGAGCGCGCGCAGCGCCGCTACGACAGGCCGCCCATCGGCGTGCAGGACGTCGGTGGCACCGAGCCGCCGGGCCACCGTCAGCTTGTCCGCCACCACGTCCACCGCGACGATGCGTGCCGCACCGGCGAGCCGCGCACCCTGCACACAGCTGAGCCCGACCCCGCCGCAGCCGATGACGGCCACACATGAGCCGGGCGGCACGCCGGCGGTGTTACGCACGGCGCCGACACCGGTGGCCACCGCACAGCCGACCAGCGCGGCCAGCTCAAGCGGCGCATCCTGGCGCACCCGGATCGCCCCCGACTCCGGGACGACCGCCCGCTCGGCAAACGAGGAGACGCCCAGGTAGTGGTACGCGGGCTCACCGCCGATCCGCAGCCGGCTCGTGCCGTCGTGCAACACCCCGCCGGGTGCCACCACGTCCGCGGCGAGCTGGCACTGGGCAGGCCGGCCGCGACGGCAGTACCGGCACCGCCCGCAGGCGGGTACCCAGGACAGCACGACATGATCACCCGGCGACAGGCTGGTGACCCCTGGGCCGACCGCCGCCACCACGCCCGAGCCCTCGTGCCCCAGCACGACGGGAACCGGATGCTGCCACTCCCCCAGGACGATGTGCAGGTCGGAGTGGCAGACCCCGGCCGCGGCGATGGCCACCTCCACCTCGCCGGCCCCAGGCGGGGCGAGTTCCACCCCGGTGACCCGGACCGGCTGCCCCGGCCCGCTGAAAACCGCCGCCCTGACCTGGCGCCCCGGCTGCCCCGGCACCTGCTGGCCTACCGGGGACCGAGCGCCATCAGCGCAAGGAGTTCGTAGCAGATGTGGGCGGCGGCGACGGTGGTCATCTCGGCGTGGTCGTAGGCGGGCGCGACCTCGACCACGTCGGCGCCCACCAGGCGCGTCCCCGCCAGGCCCCGCAGGATGCCGAGCACCTCCCGGGAGGTGAGGCCGCCGGCCTCGGGCGTCCCCGTTCCCGGCGCGTGCGCCGGGTCGAGCACGTCGATGTCGATCGAGACGTACACCGGCCGGTCCCGCACCCGCTCGCGGATGGCGGCGGCCACACCGTCGATGCCTATGCGCTCGATGTCCATCGCGGCGACCGTCCGGAAGCCGAGATCTGCGTCCTCTTCGAGGTCGCCCGGCCCATAGAGCGGGCCACGGATGCCGACGTGCATGCTGTGCTCGTCCAGGAACAGGCCTTCCTCGGCGGCGCGCCGGAACGGCGTGCCGTGGGTGAGCGGGGCGCCGAAGTAGGTCTGCCAGGTGTCCAGGTGGGCGTCGAAGTGGACGAGCGCGACCGGGCCGAACCGCTGCCTGGTCACCCGCAGCAGCGGGTAGGCGATGGTGTGGTCGCCGCCGATCGCCAGCAGGTGCGCGGCCCCGGTGAGCAGATCGGCCGCCGCCGCCTCGATCTGGTCCACCGCCTCCTTGATGTCGAACGGGTTGCACGCGATATCACCCGCGTCCGCGACCTGCTGGACGCCGAACGGCGCTACCTGCAGGCCGGGATGCCACGGGCGCAGGAGCCGGGAACCCTGCCGGACCGCGGCGGGCCCGAACCGGGCACCAGGACGGTACGACGTGCCGCTGTCGAACGGAACGCCGACGACGGCCACGTCGCAGCGCCTGACCTCGTCCCGCCGCGGAAGCAGGGCGAACGTCGGCGGCCCGGCGAAGCGGGGTGTCCGGCTGGCGTCGATGGGACCGCGCTCGGCCCCGGATTGCTGGTCCTCGGTGCCCGTCAACCCGGCCCTCCCGCCGCCGCACGATTTTTCTGCATAACGAACTGGCGTGGCGAACTCATATCGCCCTCCAGGGCCCGGAGTATCAGACGGTGCCCCGAGACGGCAATAGTGGCAGCCACAGATCGTGCCCTTGATCTTGGTCTCGCGCACAACCTACGGTTGGGGCCATGCCAATGGACGGCGTCATCCGTGTGGAAGACCTCTTGCGCTCCCCCGCGTTGCAGCTGCGCCTGATCGCGGGCGAGTCGGGCACGAGCCGCCGGGTCGCCTGGGCGCACGTGAGCGAGCTCGAGGACCCGACTCCCTGGCTCGTCGGCGCTGAGATGATCATGACGACCGGGATCGCCGTTCCGGACACCGCCGAGCGCCAGCGCGCCTACCTGGAGCGTCTCGACGACGCGGGGGTGGCCTGCCTGGCCCTGTCCGAACAGCTGTTCGTCCCCCCGCTGACCGAGCCCTTCCTGGCCGCTGCCGACCAGCGGGGCTTCCCTGTGGTGGAGGTCCCGCTTCCGGTGCCGTTCATGGCGATCTCGCAGGAGGTCGCCGCGGCGGTACAGGTCGACACCGGCCAGCGGCTCAACGCGCAACTCCAGGTCTTCGGCGCGGTCCGGTGGCTGGCCGCGGGGAACCTGAGCACCCGGGAGATCTTCGCCCGGCTCGAGCGCCTGTCCGGGTACCGGCTGTACGCCTGCACCACGCGGCGGGGCCCGCTGCTCGACGGGGTTCCGGTCCCGCCGCCGGAGCACGCCAAGCTCATTCCGGGTACGCCGACCAGCCCGCCAACGGTGCCGGGCGGATACGTCCTGCCCGTGTCCGGGCCGCGCGGCACGGCCGGTTACATCCTGGCGCTGGAGACCGCCGACGCCGCCCCGGCCGGGGTGTCGGTGGTCCAGCACATCGCCACCGTTGCCGCCCTGCAGCTGTCGATGCAGGCACACGAGCGGGAGATGCTGCGCCGCGAGGGCGCGGAAACCCTGGCGGAGATGCTCCGCGGCGTTCTGGATACGGCGGTGGTGACCCGCCGGCTCGCCGTGCACGGCTTCCCGGCGGACGCCAGGCTCATGCTGGCGATCGTGCGGCCGAAGAACCCGGGTGCCGACGGGGACACCGTGGCGGACACGCTCGCCCACGGCGGGTTCCCCCAGCTTGTTCTGCGGCAGGAGGGGGAACTGTACGTGCTGATCCCCGATGACCGGGCAGCGCGGGCGGCGCTGGTCGTCGGCGACACGGTCGTCGGAACCAGCCTGCCGTTCCGGGCCAGTGCATCGCTGCGGGTGGCCAGGCGGGAGGCCCAGTGGGCGATCACCCGCGCCGTGGAATCGGGCCGGGCGGCGGTCAGTTACGGCGACGACCGGACGGGGCGGTGGCTGACCAGTGAGTCGGCAGATCTCCAGGCCCTGGTGGATGACGTGCTCCGCGCCGTCATCGACTACGACGACGCGCACGGCGGGGATCTCCTGCCGACGATCCGCACCTGGCTCGAGCATGACCGCCAGACCGACAAGGCCGCCCAGGCACTGCACATCCACCCGAACACACTGCTCTACCGGGTGCGCCGGTTCGAGCAGATCACCGGGCGTTCCCTGGCCACGACCGAAGCGCTGGCCGAGACGTGGCTCGCGCTGCGCGCGGCCGCGACGCTGTCAGCCCGGTGATCTTTGTGTCCTGCAACAACAGGCCCGTCCGATTCTGTGCAGCACACTATTGACTCGTGGTGCTGGTGTCCCCCACCGTTGCGTATTAATCGCAGGTCGCATCCTCTGAACAAGAGAAGAGCTTGCCGTGGCTACTAAGGACGAGGCGCCGGTACGCACGCGGACGGCCGGCATCCAGGGCATCGAGAGGCGCTCGATCGACTGGATCCCGGACACTGAACGGCACGGCAAGGTCTGGCACCAGGCGCCGCTGTGGTTCCTGGGCAACTTCCAGTACTTCACGATCCCGATCGGCTTCATCGGGCCGGCGTTCGGCCTGTCCCTGGGGTGGACGATCGTCGCGGGCACGGTGGGCATCCTGATCGGCACCATGTTCATGGCGCTCCATGCGACGCAGGGGCCCACGCTCGGGCTCCCGCAGATGATTCAGTCCCGCGCCCAGTTCGGCTACCGGGGCGTCATCGTCGCGCTGTTCGCCATGCTGTTCACGTACATGGCCTTCAACGTGGCCGACCAGGTGCTGCTGGCCCAGGGGCTGCACGGGGCGTTCGGCTGGAACGCGAACCTGGTCGCGATCGTGGTCACCGTCGGTGCCGCGCTGCTGGCGATCTACGGCTACGACTGGGTGCACCGCGTCTTCCGCGGGATCCTGTTCATCCTGCTGCCGCTGATGGCCATCATCACGATCGGCGTGTTCGCCGGCCAGGCGGGACACGTGGTCAGCCACACCGTCTACGGGTTCAACTGGACCGGTTTCATGGCCCAGCTGTCCGCGGCAGCGGCGTACAACATCACCTACGCGGGCTACGTCTCCGACTACTCGCGCTACCTGCCGCGCGACACGCCACGGGGCAAGATCATCGGCTACGTGTTCGCCGGTGCCGCGACGCCGGCGATCTGGCTGATCGCTCTCGGCGCCTGGCTCGCGATCAGCCTGGGCGCGACCGACGGCCTGGTCGGCCTGCAGACGGCCGGCAACAACGTGATCACCCACCTCGGCGGGATCACCGGATTCCTGTCGGCCGTCGCACTGGCCGCGACCATGGGCATGAACGCCTACGGCGCCATGCTGACGACACTGGCCGGGGTGGATGCGTTCCGCAAAGTAAAGCCAACCCGGAGCGCCCGGGTGATCACCATCGTGGTCCTGACGGTGATCTGGTACGTGATCGCCAATTCGATCACGGCCACCGATGTCGGCGTCGTGGACACCGTGCTGACGCTCATGCTCTACCTGCTGGTGCCGTGGACCGTCATCAACCTGACCGACTTCTTCTTTGTACGCCGCGGCCACTACTCGATCATCGATATCTTCAAGCCCAACGGGATCTACGGCGTGTGGTCGTATCGCGGCCTCCTCGCCTATGCGATCGGTTTCGCCGCCGAGATCCCGTTCATGGTGCTGCTGAACCTGGTCACGCTGAAGAGCTACTACACCGGCCCGCTGGCCAGCAACCTGAACAGCGTGGACATCTCCTGGATCGTGGGCGCCGTGGTGACCTTCGTGACCTATCTGCTGCTGACTCGCAACCTCGACGTCGCCGCGGAACAGGCGGCGATCGAGCGCAGCGACGCCGAACTGCGCCGCATCGACGAGGCATCCGCCAGCTGAACGCCGGTCGCTCGAAGACGGATCATGATCCGAAGACAGGTCATGATCCGGGACATCGGGTGCCGTGACCCCCGAGATGGGGTCATGACACGCAGGTCATGAGCTGTTTATGATCTCGGCAGAACGAAAAAGAGCCGAGGACGGGTGTCTCCTGTGCCCCTGCCTACGTGGGGGGGGATCCGCGGCTAGGGGGAGAGGGGAGATGCCCGTCCTCGACGGCTCTGTAGTATAGGTCCAGTTTCGTAGGCGCTGCGCGGTTTGCCTGTGCGTACTTCTCCCGGACCCGCCGCACGTACTGCTTGGCAGTCTCTTCACTAATGCTCAAGCGCCGGGCCACTGACTTGATTGGCATGCCGGTCGCGTAAAGCCGCAGCGTACGCGTTTCTTGCGCGCTTAGCGCCGGCCGGTCCGGCGCGTCATCGGTGGCGAAGATGTAGGCCAGCCGGGGCGATACCCAGTCCTTTCCGGCCGCAACGGCCAGAATGGCCGCCCGCAGTTCCGCGGCTTCCTCGTTCTTCAGAACGTAACCGCGCGCTCCGGCGCGGATCGCGTCCCGGACCGCTGCTGGCCGGTCCGACGCGGACAGCACGAGGACCGCGGGACCCGCGGCGCGGATCGTGGCCACGTTCCGCTCCGCGGTGGTCCCGTCGCCGAGGTCCAGGTCGAGCAGGACCACGTGCGCACGGCGCCCCGGCCCGGCGAGAACGGCGCCCACGGTCGGCGCGGTGGCGACCACCCTGATGCCGCTGCCCGGCACGGTGACCCAGCCGGTGATGCCGTCGAGGATGATCGGGTGATCGTCCACTACGGCCACGTCGACCCACTGGGTCACGTCAGCACCCCTCCCGGTCACACCGGCACCGCTTTCCGCCAGTGCACCTCCAGGCATCCCGGCCCAGTGCCCTCGGCCTCCAGTATCGCCCGCCACTCCGCGTCCGCCCGCAACGCCTGCTCCAGCCCGGCCACGTCCCACGTGGCTGACGGCGGCCGCTCAAAGGTCAGGAACAGCTCGACCTCATCCTCCGGCGCGAGCACGGTAAGCATCACCGGTTGCGGCGGGAGCGCCCGCAGGACACCGCCGAGCACGGTCAGCGTCGCCTGCATGACGTCCCGGGCGGGGCGGCCGGGATCGCCGATCGTCTGGACCTCGACGGGCACGTTCCGCGCCCGGGCGGCGCTGAGCACTGGTTCGAGGCCGGCCAGCAATCCCCCGGCCGCCTCGTGTGTCCTGTCCACCAGGGCGCGTCGCAGCGTCGAGGCATGCTGGGCGCACTGCTCGCGGACCGCGCCGTCCGCCGGGTCGAGGGTGCCGCCGGCGATCCCGCGCAGCAGCGGAAGGGCCTCCATCTCCAGCAGCCCAAGCCTGCCGCGCCGGACCTCACCGATCGCGGCCACCGCGGCACGTTCCGCCGCGGACCGGCTGGCCAGTGCGGCGCGGCGCACCGCTATCTCGGCGTGCGTGCGCAGGGCCGGCCGCAGCGCGGCGAACACGGCCAGGATGCTCACGACGACGTAGGCGCTCGCCGCCAAGCGCGTCAGGCCGAGCGGGCTGACCCCAAGCGCGCGCACGATGAAGATCGCGTGTACGCCCATGACCAGCGCCGATCCAGGCACCCACAGCCAGGCGGGGCTGCTCAGCGCGATCAGGGCCAGCAGCCAGACCGTGCCGAGGATCGTCCAGTCCACGTTTCCCGCCGCGCCATCCAGCCGGCGGTCCAGACCGATGGCCGTCACGGCCGCCACCGCCACGAGGACCGCGACGGCCGCGTGCGCGTTGCCGAGCCCACCCGAGCGTTGCCGGGGTACCAGCCATACCGCGGCAGCCAGCATGCCGAGCCATACCAGCACCGCGACCACCGGGTGGCGGTAGTCGTCGTGGTTGACCAGGGCCTGGATCAGCAGGCCGACCGGCAGGACGACCGCGACCGCGCCCACGAAACGCGGTGCCGCCGACTCGGTTGCGGCGGCCACCACACCCCGCGGGGTGGCCGGTTCGGCCGCACCGGCTACCGCTTCGTTCGGAGCAGCCGCCTCTCCCCCACCAGCCAACTTGGCTGCTTTACGCACCCTGCGCGGCCATGTCCGGCTCACCACTGGCCTTGCCCCTGCCCGGTGCCTACGCCGACGGCCTTGAGCGCGGCAGGCGGGTCCACGCCGGGGCGGGCCGCGGGCCAGGACAGGCACACCACGGTGCCCTCGCCCGGAGCTGACTGCACCGACGCCGAGCCGCCCCAGTCCTCGACGCGCTCGCTGATGGACCGCTGCACGCCCAGCCGGGCCGGATCGACGCGGCCGGGATCGAACCCGGCTCCGGTGTCCTGGACCGTGACCTGGACCCGGCCGATCGCGGCGGCATCACCCGGCGGCGTCACGCTGACCGTCACCCACGCCTTGCCGGTACCGGCATGCTCGGCCACGTTCGCCAGCGCCTCCCTGGTGGCATGCGCGATCGCCGCCGCTACCGGGGCTGGCACCGGGGACTGGGCACCGTTCTCCGGAACGACGCCCGCGTCCGCAGCAGTGCCGTCGTCGACCGCCAGGTCCACGGTCAGCCCCCGGGCCCGCATCTCGCTGACGACCGCCTCGATGGCGGCGGCCGGCCCGGCGTCAGGCCGGCCAGCTGGGGCCGCGTAGCCGGATTCGCTCAGCGCGCGCTCCAGCATGGCGATGTCCTGACGGCATTGGCCGATCACCGCCCCGGCGCCGCCCGAGCGGGATATGGCGGTCAGCGTGTTCAGGACCGTGTCGTGCAGCAGGCGGTCCTGCTCGCGCAGCTCGATGTTTCTGGACAGGATCACGTACTGCTCTTGCGCGTCCCGGTCCGCCGCGGCGAGTTCGGCGTCCGCCCGCATGGCCCGGCCGCAGAGTATCCGCCGCAGAAACCAGTGCACGGCCACCACGGCGAACAGCAGGACCAGCGACGCGCCTCGCGGGTTCCCGGTGACGCCGGGCACCGGGGCCAGCGCGGTACCGACGGCGAAGGCGACTCCGGGCGTGAACGCCAGCGGCGCCGACAGTGCTCGCGGAGCGAACCACATCGGCGTAAGGACCTGGCTGGTCATGAGGATGAACAGCCAGCTTCCCGCCTCGCCGCGCATGGCCGGCGGCACGCACCAGGCGGCGCCGAACGCGAGTGCCGCGTACACCGCGGTATCGGCGCAAACAAGCTGCCAGGGCGGACGGCGGCGGCGCAGGTAGGCGATTGCCGCGCCGCTCCAGGCAATCGCCAGCACCGGCCCCCAGAGCAGCCACGGGCTCGCCGCGTAGAACGAACGCCAGATGATCACTTGCACGAGTACTTCGGCCAGGGCGATCGCGCGCAGGATGACGGCGATGCGGGCGATTATCGTGCTCAGCACCGTCATCGCTGGCCCGCCGGGTACGGTACCGAAATCCCAGGCCACGGGTTGCCACACCAGTGACTGGGGCAACCGCATGGGCCCGATAATAGGACCCCGCCTATGTGTGATTCGCAAAGTTTGCAATCACGTGACAGTGACAGCCGTTCACACGCCGAGACCCTGGCAGAGTGGCTGGCGGTGAACCTGAGGGAGGCTGGGACGGCCATGGCGGAAACCACCAGGCAGGACGGCGCGACGCGGACGCTGAGCGAGGACGACTTCGCCGTGGGCATCGCGGAACGCTACTTCGAGGACTACAAGGCCGGCGCGGTGTATGAGTACGGCTACGCCAGCGTGACCGAGGCGGAGATCATCGCCTTCGCCGAGCGGTTCGATCCCCAGCCGATCCATGTGGACGCGCGGTTCGCTGCCAGCGGCCCGTTCGGCGGGCTGATCGCCAGCGGCTGGCACACGGCCGCCATCTGCATGCGCATGGTCGTTGACCACTACGTCTCCCGGGTCGCCAGCCTGGCCTCCCCGGGCGTTGACGAGCTGCGCTGGCCAACCCCGGTGCGCCCCGGCGACCTGCTGCGGCTGCGGACAACGATCGCCGAAACCCGGCAGTCCCGGTCCAAGCCGGACCGCGGCCTGGTCCGCACCCACGCTGAGTTGCTCAACCAGCGTGACCAGGTCGTCCTCAGCCTGGTAGCCATGAACCTGATCCGGCTGCGTAACGCCTGACCGCGCTCCATCCCGGAGCAAGGGTTGTACCCAGCCGGAAGGCCTGGAGGTTTGCGGTGAAGTACCTGCTGATGATCTACGGCAACCGGGAGAAGTGGGAGTCGGTGCCCCCCGATGCCTGGCCGGACGCCATCGCCAGGCAGGAGGCGTTCAACACGAAATACCGGGAGACCGGCGAACTGCTTGGCTCGTACGGACTGGCCGACGCGGCCCGGGCCAAGCTGGTCCGCCGGGAGAACGAGCTGCCTGCCGTCACCGACGGGCCCTACCTGGAGACCAAGGAGTACCTGGCGAGCTTCTGGCTCCTGGACTGCGAGAGCGAGGAGCGGGCGCTGCAGATCGCGGCGGACATGCCGTTCGCGGACGCCGATCCGGTCGAGCTGTGGCCGATCCTGCACGAGTCCGCCGCCGACCAGTGAGCGGCGCGCCTGGTGCGCCTGACATCGGGGAGCTGCTGCGCGAGCTTGCGCCCCAGGTGCTCGGCGCGCTGGTGCGCCGGTACGGCGAGTTCGGCGCCTGCGAGGACGCGGTCCAGGAGGCGATGGCCGACGCGGTGGCCTCCTGGCCGGCCCGCGGCGTGCCGGAGAGCCCGAAGGGCTGGCTGGTCACGGTCGCGTCCCGCCGCCTGATCGACGAGGTCCGCAGCGAGCACGCCCGGCGGCGCCGGGAGCAGGATCACGCCGCTGCCAGTGCGCCGCTGGAACAGCCGCCGTCGCCTGGCCCGGACCGCGATGGCAGCCTGGACCGTGATGACAGCCTGACCCTGCTGTTCTTGTGCTGCCACCCAGCGCTGTCGGGGCCGAGCCAGGTCGCGCTGACGTTGCGCGCAGTCGGCGGGCTGAGTACGGCGCAGATCGCCGCCGCGTTCCTGGTCCCGGGGGCCACGATGGCCCAGCGGATCAGGCGGGCCAAGCAGGCCATCACGGCCAGCGGGGCCCGGTTCGAGCTGCCCGGCCCGGCCGAGCGCCCGGAACGGCTGCGGACCGTGCTGCACGTCCTCTACCTGATCTTCAACGAGGGGTACACGGCCACGGCCGGCGCCGGGCTCACGGCGCCGGAGCTGTCCGGTGAGGCGATCCGGCTCACCCGCTGGCTGCACCGGCTGCTGCCCCAGGATCCAGAGATCACCGGCCTGCTCGCGCTGATGTTGCTGACCGAGGCCCGGCGCGCGGCCCGGACCGGCCCGGACGGCAGCCTGGTCGCCCTGGACCAGCAAGACCGGGGCACGTGGGATCGCGCGCTCATCGCCGAGGGGGTGGCATTGATCAGCTCCGTGCTTCCGCTGGGTGAGGTGGGTCCCTACCAGGTGCAGGCCGCGATCGCAGCCGTCCATGACGAGGCCGTGACCATGGACGCCACCGACTGGCCGCAGATCCTGGCGCTGTACGAACTCCTTGAGCAGCTCGCTCCCGGCCCGATGGTCAGCCTCAACCGGGCCGTCGCCGTGGCGATGGTGTCCGGGCCGGACGCTGGCCTGGACCTGCTCGCCACGCTGGAATCCGACCGGCGGCTGGCTGAGCACCACCGGCTGCACGCCACGAGGGCGCACCTGCTGGAGATGGCCGGCGACTCCTCCGGTGCGGTCGCCAGCTACCGTGCGGCCGCCCGGCTGACCACCAGCGTCCCCGAACGCCGCTACCTGCTGGCCCGGGCGGCACGGCTGGGCGTCCACGAGGCCTGAGATGCTGGGCGCGCCGGATTGCCGACCAGTCGCCTAACCGTCTGAGCCTCGGGCACGCTGCGCGCTAGCAGGTTTGTCGGTGGCAGGTGCTAGCGTCAGACCTAGTAAAACGTACACCAGTTCGAAGGGGATACCAAGTGCCTGACCTCGCCGTTCCCGGACAGCCGCGGCGCAGCGGACCCGGCGTGCCCGCGGATGAAGGCTGGGACCGGGACGGCGATGACTGGGATCCGGCGCAGTCGCTGACGGCGGAGGAGATCGCCGCCTTAGCCGCCCTGGACCGCGAGGGTGACCCGGCGGGTGACTGGGGTGAGGATTCCGGCGATGCCGCGCCGGTGGAGGCGCTGCCCGGGCTGATGCCGCGCCGTCTCGGCAGCGGCGAGGGGTTTGCCGCCGGAGGTATGGCGGATCGGGTGCCACCAGGGCCGGTCCTGGCCGGGCTGACCGCCGGTAAGTGGGCGGCCGGGCTGAGCCGGATCGACGACGATGAGCTGGCCGGGCTGATGATCGCCTGGCGGCGGGTCGCGTCCTGGGCCGCTGCAGGGGAGCTTGCCGCGGTCGCGGAGCTCTGCAGGCGACGGCAGGCGCAGGTCGCCGCGGGGGCGGACCCACACCTCGCCGAGCACGTCAGCGATGAGGTGGCAATGGTGCTCACTCTCACGTCGTGGGCTGCGGGCACACTGGTGGACCGGGCGGAGG
>Ga0126383_10002677_pt1 | contig 11556 bp, 17 predicted proteins | sample PanSoiMetPlot_35_FD_96882 | JGI IMG/M metagenome (GOLD analysis project Ga0126383, IMG submission 96882) | Tropical forest soil microbial communities from Panama - MetaG Plot_35 | ecosystem: Environmental > Terrestrial > Soil > Tropical forest > Bulk soil | place: Panama | collected 2016-02-17
GACGCGCAGCACCGACGCCGACGCCTGGAACGAACTCATCAACGCGGCAGTGTTCGTGCAGGTCGGTTCGCAGGCCGACACCGCGTGGGTCTCGACCGTGGACGCGGGCGGCACGATCGGCACGACCGCGGTCACGTGGGTCCAGTTCGGTGCGGGCGCGGTCTACACGGCAGGCAGCGGCATCATCATCGCCGGGAACGTCATCTCGGCGGACACGACCATCGTCGTCCCGACTACGCGACAGATCCTGACGACGGCACCTATAACGGGCGGCGGCAACCTCACCGCAGACCGGACGATCGGCATCACGTCGTTCGCGGGCAGCACCCCGGGCGCAGTCCCGAACTCGCCCGGAGGGACCACCTCGTTCTTACGTGCGGACGGGACGTGGGCAGCACCCGCCGCACCCGCGGGCATGGTCTCCAAGTTCGCCGCCGCGCTCACCGGCACCGTCGCCTACGCGACCGGCGAAGTCGTCACGCACAACCTGAACACTCGGGACGTGGACGTGGCGGTCATGAACTCGGCGTCGCCGTACCAGCGCATCGAGGTCGATTGGGAGGCGACGACCGTGAACACTGTGACGATCCGTTACAGCCCGAACATCGGCGCTGGCTTCCGGGCGGTGGTGATGGGCTGATGGCACGCGACTTCGGCATCACGAACTTCCGGGCGGGGGCAGCACCGACCAGCCCAGTCGCGGGCGACACGTACTGGGACACGACCGCGCTCGCCGCCTATGTCTGGAACGGGACCGCCTGGGTGCCTATGGGCGGCGTCCCCGCGCCCGGTCCCCGGCCCGGCCCCGTCCTCACGAACATCGCCTCGTCGCAGATGGCGTGGCAATGGCCGGACACGAAGCTCTACGTCGCGCAGACCGGCCCGGGCGTCTCGTTCGCGCAGTTCATCCGCTTCAACGGTTCGACCTACGTGGCCGCGCAGGCGGACACCGAGACGAACGCGGAGGTGGTCGGCCTCGTCGTGTGGGTCGGCTCCGACGAGTTCGTCTTCCAGACCTCGGGCATCGTGACCGGCCTGTCAGGCATGACACCCGGAGCCGTCTACTACCTCGCGACCGTGAGCGCGGGGGGCATGACGCCAACGGAGCCGACGACGCCGGGCAACGTCTCCAAGCCGGTGCTGATCGCACTCTCGGCGACCGTGGGGCTGCTCCTGTCGATGCGGGGCCTCGTCATCCCCGCTGCGTCCGGGAACATGCCGAAGATGTACTCGACGCCCGTCAACGGCACCGGTCAGCAGACGACCGGCACGACGGAACTCACGATCGCGACGCTCAACGTCCCGGCCCTCACCTGGGCCTATGACATGGATTGCGCGTTCACGCTCGGCGGCTACCTCTCGGCCGCTGACTCGGCATCGTCACGCATCCGGGTCGGTGGTACGCAGGTCGCGATGACACGCGTCCGCGGCTCGGGCGGCAACCTGCGCGTCAACCCGTCGATCCCGGCGTCGCAGTCGTTCCACGTCGCGGCGAACACGGCGGTGACGGTGACGGGCACTATGCAGATGGATGCCGGATCGACCGGCGTCTTCAACGTCGAAAACGGCGCGGTCCAAGGCGCGTTGCGCGCGAACTGCTGGCCGAGCTAGGAGGCGACGATGACCGCACTCAACATTCCCGCGGGCGCGGCGGGTGTCGGCGTCCCGCCCGGAGGTGCCGTCGGCCAACTGCTCACGAAGCAGAGCGGCAGCGACTTCGACACTGCCTGGGTGAACCCGCAGGGCGTGAAGCGGGTGCTCCAGGAGCAGACCCGCAACACGAACATGGCGGCGATTACTGCCATCACCGCCTACTACACGTTCACGTTCAACGTCGTCGCTGGACGCCAGTACTTCATCAAGTTCGGCGGCAATATCGCCGTCAGCACCAGCCTCTTCCACCAGATGAGCGTGCGTCTCGGCACCACCGCGGGCGCGCAACTCTGGGCCGGATCGCTGGTGCAGTCGAACCTGATCGCTCTGTGGTGGGAGGTCGAGTGCATGTTGGCGGCGATGGCGGCGGGCAGCCAGACGGTCCTGTTCTGCAACACGCCGAGCACCGGGAACTCGACGCTCAACGCGTCCGCCACCGCCCTGTCGTACTGTCAACTGCTCGACCGCGAAGCCCTCTTCCCCGGATAGGAGCGCCGTGACACCGACGCCACCGAACGACGACTGCCCCGAGACGCACGGCTACGACACCGATGACCCTGACGCTGAGGTCGAGGAAGAGACCGAGGAGCGGTGGGACGAGTCGGACTGGGCTTAGCCGATCACACAGACGAGCATCGTCCGCTGACCGCCTTTGGTGTTGACCTCAACCTGTTGGAGCGTCGAACCGGGCGGACAGGTGAAGGTGCCCGGTGGACCGGTCGCACCGCGCGCCCCTTGCGGACCCGGTGGCCCCGTCGCTCCTGCCGGTCCGGGTGGACCGACCGCACCCGACGTGCCCGGTGGACCGGTCGCGCCTTTCGCTCCCGTCGCACCCGTTGAACCCGCGGCTCCCGTCGCGTTCTGTCCGGGATTACCGGACGCGCCGGTCTGACCGTTCGTGCCCGCAGGACCACGCGGCCCCGTCGAACCTCGCGGGCCGGGTGGCCCTTGACTGCCTGGTGCGCCCGGAGCGCCGGTCGCGCCTTTCGGTCCGGGCGGTCCCGGTGGTCCCTTGGGCGCGTTGTGAATGACGGTCGTGTCGTGACGGGCGATCGCATACATGCCCAGACCGGCGCTGACGGCGAACAGGCCGATCGACGTGAGGATGAGCGGCCCCGACGCGATCTTCATCCCACGCCCGGGGGCAGACCGTCCGGATACTGCATTCGCCAACGATGCACCTCAGCAGCCTCCTTCTCGGCGTTCGCGCGCGCGTCGCCCAACTGCTTCTCGCACTCCTCCCGGCCTTCATTCTTGGCGCGCACCACCGCCGCGTACGCGGTGCAGAGGCCAGCAGCGGCGGTGATGATCGCGCCGACGGCGACGAGAATGTCAGCCAGCGTCGAAGCGGCGAGCATGTCACGTGTCCGATTGCGGCTCCGCGGGCGGGGGCACGACGTTGATCGTCGTCGCGTTGTTCGGGGACGGCAGCGGCGACGACGGCGCGAGTTGCTGGAGCGGTTCCAGCGGGACGACCTCAGAACGGGTGAACAGTTCGCTGACCGCGACGTAGGCGGCGGTCGTGATGCCGACGACGATCGCGGCGACCCGATCGGAGAACACCTCGGTCGCGAGCAGGACCGTGACGCACGCCTGGATGAATCCGACGACGACGTAGGTGACGCGGACCGGCTCGCGGTGCGCGAGGTCAGGCGGCGGCGGCTGGACGCTCATCCCCGCTTCGCGACGCCCATCAGGAAGCGGAGGAGCGCGACGAGGGCGATCACCCCGAGTTCGATCACGACCCAGTTCTGAAACGTGCCGAGGCTCATGCCGGTCATGGGTACCTCACCTTCCCGGCCGCGCTGCCGAAGAACGAGGTCTTCCCGAACGTGAAGATCCCGCCGTCCTGACCGAGCAGCCAGTAGCCATCGCCCTCAGCGTCGCATTCGATCGACACGATGGGCGCGTTCAACTTCTTGCCTGCCATCGACCCTTGCGCGGGAGCCTTCCCGAACGCGAAGACGCCACCATCCTGCGCGACGAGCCAGTAGCCGTCGCCCTGCGGACGTGCCGCCATATCCACGACCGGCGCGTTCAAGTGCTGTCCGCCCATCGACCCGAAGAACTTCGCGTCGCCGTAACAGAACACGCCGCCATCCGCGGCGCAGATCCAGTAGCCCTTCCCCGAGGGCGTCCGACAGATATCCATGGCCCCTCCTGCGGGTGCGGGTGGCTTCGGTCCGGGTCCGGGCGCGCTGCCTGCGGCACGCCGGTTGATCTCACCGATCTGCGCGATGAGGTTGTCGCCGCAGCAGGCGGTGGAGCATTGCGGCGCGTTGCGGTGCGGGCCGGTGATCGCGGCAGGCCACCAGCCCTGCTCATGGCCGTAGGCGAGAAGCTGCGCGATCGCAGACAGGCACGCGTCTGACGGTGTGTCGATGCCCTGAAAGTTGCCCATGACGCAGATCGCGTGGGCGGTGGTGTTCTCCGAGTTCGACCCGCAGCCCTGGGCGGCGGAGTTCCGGCCCGGCCCCCGCGACATGAAGATCTCGCCTGACGGGTTGTCAACGACGTAGTTGTATTCCAGATCCACGTACCCGCCGCGGAGCGCGTTCTGTTGGAGGCTGCGCATCCCGCCCGCGCCGTGCAGGCCGGTCGAGGCCGTGTGGTGCAGCCAGAGCCTCGGGGTAGGCGTCGGGATGCTGCCAGCCGGGGTGTTCGCCGGGTTCGCTCCCCACGACGCCCGGCTGGTGATCGGGGGAGCGGCGGTCATCCCTCGCCGCCCTCTTCGGAGTGGCCTTGCGGCTCCTCCACCTCGTCGGGCTGCTCCGCCCGCGAGGCCGCGTCTTCTTCGGGAGTCGGGTCGGGCTGCGGGCCGTCGCCAGCAGTCGGTTCGACGGGTGTCGGCATCTCGGGCCTCCCTGTTCGGCGTCCCGATCGTACGACCGATTTCGACGGCGGCAAGGGAACCCCTCTAGGGTCGCGGAACGACCCGGCCAAGTAGTCGGGTCGTTCCGCGCCTGGGGAGGCTCAGTATGACCACTCGGCTGATGCCGTGGGGACTCGCGGTCGCGAGTCTCATCGGAATGGCTGTCCCGGGAGTCGCGCAGGCGACTCCCGTTCCGCGTATGGCGGACCCGCCGCCCATTCACGTTGTAGTCGAACACCATCCGGAATCCCGCGAGCTACCAGACCGAGTGTGGATCGCGCGCACGCGGGCGGTTCGGGTCCGCGCGCAAGTCGCGCTCGTTCGTCGCGCAGCCGTACTGATCGCGGCAGCCGACCGTCAGCGACGGCAGAAGGAGGCGCACGAGGCGACGACGCGTCGAGCGGCACAATCGGCCCCGACACTGTTCGCAGTTGCGAGCGGCCAGTGTGGCGGTGATCTTCCGCCGTGCTGGATCATGATGCGCGAGTCGGGCGGCAACCCACGCGCGCAGAACCCGTCCTCGTCGGCGTCGGGGAAATGGCAGATCCTCGACTCGACGTGGGGAGGGTTCGGGGGCTACGCCCACGCGAAGGACGCGCCTGAGGCCGTGCAAGACGCGCGCGCTCGCCAACTGGGCATCTGCAACTGGGAGCCTCCGAACTACTGCGCATGACGCGCGAGGGTGCGATGATCGCGTCCCGACATGACGAAGGAGCAACCATGACCGACACCCCGACCCCGGACCCCGCTCCGGACGCACCGCCTCCGGATGTTCCGCCTCCGCCCGACGCGGCAGCGGTCGAGGCAGCCGAAGACGCCACCTCCGATCTTCCCCTCGGTGGCTCAGGCAACGAAGGCATCACCGACGGGCAACACGTGAACGACGAAGTCGCGGCCGAGGTGGACGCGGTCGCCGACCTGCCCCGGGGAGCGACAGGCAGCGGCGAAGATCCCGAACCTGCGCCCTAGCGTCCGTCGCGCTCCGGACGTTTCCGGGCCTTCGCTTCAGCGCGCCGTCGCGCCTTCGCCTCCTTGCGTTTCAACTCCTTCGACCAATCGACGCGCGACTTCATGCTGCTCAGTTGACGCTCCCTACGGCTTGAAACCATCACGACCTCCTCGGCAGAGCGGTGGACCTCGCGGGGGCCGTCCCTCTCGCACCACGTCCCCCTCTCCTCGTCAGCGTCGCTGCACTTGACCTTGATCCTCCTTCGGAGGAAGGTGAGCGGCTTCGCCGCCCCCCCCCGTTATTAGTGAGCCGTCGAGCAATGAAACACACTGATCCTTGCTGACGGTCTCCCGTGACTGACCCGGCGACGTGCCGTGACGCTGAGGGCCGTGGCGGCTCCGAGGCCGCGCGCGCTCGACCTTGACGGTCGGGGCTATGGCGTGAACGTCAACGACCGAGTGCGATCGACAGTGAACACCGACCGGAGCGTTGTGCTCGACGGTGGGGCCTGCACCCGGTACGCTCGTGGAGCGCCTCCGATCTGCCGTGCCTCGGCTTCGGTAGGCCGGAGGTCCTGGGTTCGTCCCCCAGGGCCTCCATTCTTTCGGGCTGCGAGCATGGCACCCGCGCCCGGTGCGCCGCAAGAGCCAGACGCTGGCATTACGCGGAACCGCCCCGGAGGCTGGGCTGGGCAGCCGCACCTCCGAGGCGATTCGTCGGGGACGGGCGTGGCGGGTATCCAGGTCCGCCCCCTCCTCCGACCGTTGGGTTCGCCGGGTGGCGGATGCTTCCCGGCAGGGTGGATAACGGCCGGACTCCTGTCATACCACTCGGGGTGGAGCGGGCCGAGGTGGAGGCGAATCACCTGACCTCGGCCCGCTCCGACTGAGCGCCGAAGAAGGCAATCGACGGACGCTCAGGAACGCATCACGGATCTACGACGACCGTGCAGTGGTAGGTGCCGGGGAGCAGGCCGATCGAGTCGGCGGTTGCATCCGGAGCCGGTCCACCTGTCGCGCCCGTGTCACACACGATCGTGGAGGACGTGCCGCCCACAACCTCGCTGTGCGTCTGGACGTGAATGTCCGTCAGCGGCGTGTTGTGGAAGGTCGCGTTCTCGCCGTTGCCGTCGCCGCAGTAGCTGACGTGGCTGACGGTGATCGTCTGCGAAGGCGTGTCCGCGGACTCGCCCGGAGGCACCTGCTCGGTGACCGTGTAGTCGCCGAAGAACAGGTTGTCGAGGCAGACGTTGCCGTTGGCGTCGGTGGTGACCGTGAAGTGTCCCGACGGGCCGGTCACGTCGAATGAGACGTTGCCCTCGGGCTGGTCGCCGCCTGCCGTCTTCAGCAGGTGCGTCTTGTGGATCGAGATCGACCCGACGAGCAACTCGTTCGTGAACGTGCAGTTGACGGTCGCGCCCGCAGCCAAATGAATCGCGGCCGGGGTGTCGCCGTTGTCGCACGTCGCGGAGACGAGATGCCAGTTCGGCATCGAGTGCTCAGAGGCGTTGTAGGTGCCGGTAACGAGCGGCCCCGAGTCGTTCGTCTGCGCCGAGGTCAGCGTGAAATCTGGCCCGTAGCTGGACGAGAACCCGAACGCGGTCGTCGTGTCGGTCGGTCCCTGAATCGCCTTGTGGATGATGATGTGGCCCATCTGCCGGTTCGTGAACTGGCAGTGGACAATCTGACCCGGCAGGAGATGAATCGCCGTTACGTCGTCACCGTTGTCGCAGCCGTGGTTGATGTTCGCCCACTCTGCTCCAGCGTCCTCCTCCGACACCGAGTACGTGCCCGCGTTGAGCAGGCCCGAGTCGTTGCTCTGACCGTCGGTGAGGTTGAACGACGGCCCGTAACTCGGGTCGAACGTGAACACCTTCGGCGACTGCGTCGGGTCGGTGTGCTTGGTCACGATGATCCGGCCCTGCCCGACGTTCGTGAACGTGCACGTCACCGTCTGAGACGGTCCCGTGATGACGATCGCGTTGACCGGGCTGCCGTTGTCGCACGACGTATTCGCCGGGTCGAGCACCCAACCTGCGGGTGTCTGCTCGGCGATGTTGTACGTGCCGGGGTTCAAGTTGCTGCTGATCGTCGCCTGCTCACCGTTGTGCAGCGCGGGCACCGGCCCGGCGTTGGAGGTGAACGGGAAGGCGGTGTTGGTCGGGTCCGGGGACGGGACCGTCACCTTCTTGACGATCAGGGTGTTGCAGGTGTTGACGCCCGTGGCGATCGGTCCGGCGAAGTCCTTGACCTCGGACGAGAACGAGTTGCTGGAACGGCTCTTCAGGAACGCCGTCGCCAGGTTCTCGCACCCGCTGGTCTGGATGCCCGCCAGCTTCAGGTTGATCGCCATCTCGCCGAACTGCGCGACCGGCAGGGATGACGGCTGCCCGAACACGTTCGGGATCGTGCCGCTGTTCACCTGACCGTCGGCAACGGCCGAACCGAGCACCGTGCCCGCGTCCCAGGTGTTGTTGGCCTGCCAACGGTGGAGCGTCAACGTCGGCTTCTGGGCACCGCCCTGGAAGTCGAAGGAGACGAGCGCATCGCCGACGGTGCGGATCAACGTCTTCTGTCCTTGCGTGGCGAAGTTGCTCGTCTGGGCGGCCGCGTTCAACTCAAAGTCGAAGTTGGTCGTCCCGGACTGGCTCGCCCGAGTCCACGCCAAGTACAGGAGGATGTCGCCCGAGGCGAGTTGCTCATGCGCCACCGCGAACTGCGCGATGTCGGCCTTGGAGTTCGGGATCGAACCCAGCACCACCGTCGGTGTCAGGTCGTTCTCCTTGGTCCCTTGGCCGAACGCGTTGTCCTGCTGGCTGTTGATGAGGTCCTGCCCGACGTGCAGGCCGAGCGAACTCGCGTTCGCCCAGTCGTGCGTGCCCGTCGTGCAACAGACCATGTTGCCGTCGTTGCTCTCAAACGTGCTGCCCGCGAGATTCGCTCCCGCTGGCAGCGCCGCCGCAACGACTCCGCCCACCACCGCCGCGGTCGCGACGATGGCTCCTAGCCGTTTCCGTACTCGCAATGTGCTTCTCCTGATGTCAGCACGCCCGCCTGTTGGAGCGCGTCAATGACGGGCGCGGAAGCGCGCGGAGAGCACAAAGAGAGAAGCCCGCCCGAACCCGCCCATCAAACGAGCAATATAAGCGGGTCGCCTCGTAATGTCCAGCGGGACGGGGAAGAAGGAGGCCCACCTCCTCCCTCCTCCCCGCCGCGTCGCCGAGCGCAGGCGCTTCTCTGGGAGTGAAGGAAATGCCGAAGCAACCCCCTCCACGCCTTACGCGAGCCGCTGCCAAGAGCGACTCACTCGCCCGGTCGAAGTTCCTCATCCGTCAGCGACCGCACCACCCGCACCTTGTCACGGACGACCACCGGAGCGTCGGCCGGACCTCGCCAGTGGGCGTGCACCCACGTCGGACGACGGTACGCACGTTCGGGACCGTAGGGCTGATTCCGCCAGAAGCCTTCCACGAAGAACCGCACCGTCAGATGCCGCCCCGTCGGCACCGAAGGCTCCTCGCTCCGCGCGGCGCGTGCCTTCGGGAGCGTGACGATCGTGATGGGCTGCGGCTCGCGCCCGGCGCGCTTCTCGCGTCGCTGGTGGGCACGGTCGCCGTGCTCCTGACGGACGCTGGCGATGCCCGGCTGGCTGGCGAGCAGCCAGAGCGTGGCGAGCCGTTTGCGGTCCTCGACCATCGACGCGTGCGCCTGATCGGAGTCGATGCCCTCGTGGCGGTCGAGCACCTCGCGGCCCATGATCCAATCGGCTCGGCCGAGCGGTGCCCACACCTCGCCGTGGAGGAGCCACGAGTCGCCTCGCCGCAAGCCCCGGACACGTAGCGACGCCTCCATCCCCTCGAAATCGTGCGCGCCGGTCTCGACCATCAGCATCATGTCGCGCTCACCGAGGCCGTCATCGAAGTTGAGGCGACGGTAGGAGGCGATCCCGAGCGCATGGAACGTCTCGGGGCTGCCGTGGCGCATGTCCATGATCTCGACCGGACCCCACGAGATGGCGTCCACCGTCACCGGGTCCTTGTGACCGGCCGAGTCGATACCCCGCAACGACTTGGCGAAGACGACGAGGCCCGAGGTCTGCGGGACGAGTTCGGGCATGAGCAACGTGTCTTCGGGCAGCGAACCCTCCGCCGCTGCGAGCAGGTCGCACATCTCGCCGTTCACCCACCACAGCGCGGACTGGCTCAGGACGCGCAGGTTCCAGAGGTACTCGGGGCGACGGCCCGCAGGCTCGCCGACGGTCGCGGCGTGCCCGGCGCGCCGCAGCGCCTCCCAGTGGGCTTCGATCGCAAGGCTGAGTCCGCCGCCCGGCTCCCACTGCTCCAGCAGATGCTGTCGCAGGCGGGGCAGGTCGCGAGGCTCCGCGATGCGCGGAATCTGGTTGCTCATTGCGCGCGCTCCACCCAGACGGCCGCGTCACCGTGGACGGTGATCGGGCGACGGTTGGAGCAGTGGATGGTGACGGTCGCGTCGCCGTTGCGTTCCACGTCCACGACGTAGGTCGAGTAGCTGACGATCCAGTCGCCGCGCTCTAGGCGGTCGGCCTTGATCCATCGGGTCTGCATGGTGGCTCCTTCGGTGACGGGCGCTTCCCGTCCACACCTCAGTATACACGATGGCGTAAGCGTAGCAAGAATCGGGCGGCCCGATTTGCATTACGCAAGGCACCACGATTATACTCACGGTGTCGGGTAAAGCGCCCGGCAGGAAGGAAGCCATGTTCATCCCCGACCCGAACACGCCGCTGCTCATCGTCACCCAGAAGACCGACGAGTGGGGCACCTCCGACTACTACGCCCCGCTCCTGTGCTGCGGGCACTACGGCACGCCGACCTTCGACTGCTCCTCGCAGTGGGAGTTCCCGGCCGACGCGCAGACCTGCCCGGTCTGCGGCGAGGTGCGCCAGATGGTGCCCCGCCTGCAATACCTCATCACCGCCGAAGCGTGGGGCGAGATCCCCGCCGTGTACGAAGGAGACGAAGCCCGATGACCGCGCTCGACAAGTGCGACGCCTGCGGCGTCCCGGACACCAACCTGTTCTCGGGCTGGTTCGGCCCCGACGACCTCGCATCCGACGGACGCCAGAAGGGCGACCGCTGGACGACGTTCTGCAACGTGTGCGGCGCGGAGCAGGGCCTGAACCCGCCCGTCAAGCCGTCGCGCCTCGTCGCCACACACACCGAGCGCCCGGCGCAGGCGAAGCCCCGCCAACTCGACCGCAACGGCGACCCGGCACCCGTCCGTCGGCAGCGCACGACGCGCGTCGCCGAGGTCGGTGCCGTCGTGCAGCACCGCGTGGCACGCGAGACCGGCGCGACGGTCACGGTCGAGCGGACCGGGCCGGGGTCGTGGATCGAGCAGGAACCGGGCTGGATGACGATCTGCCTCAACCACGGCACCTGCTGCCTGCACACCGCGCGCCTCGACGCCGAGGCCCACGCGGCGACGCCCTCGGGCTGGTGCGGCGACTGCCGGATGATCGTGGAGGGGAAGCGCCCCCGCATCACGACCGGCAAGGTGACGTGAAATCGTGGCGCACGATTTGACTATGCGAGGCGGGGCGACTAATATCAGTGACATGAGACGCGACCCCTGCCAGACCGAAGGATGCCCGAACTCCGCCGACGTGCGGCTGGTGTTCTGGGACGCCGAGGACCGCCAGTACGTGAAGGTCGGCTACTGCGTCGATCACTGGGAAGCCGAGCGCGACGAGCACGAACGCGACGACGACTTCCTCGGAACGGAGAGTGCCTGATGCGCTACGAGGACGAGTACGAGGACGACCGCCTCGACTCCCTGCTCCAACCCCCGGACGAGGACTGCCCGTTCTGCAACGGCGACGGGTTCACGTTCGACGTGATCCTCCACGAGGAGCGCCGCTGCCGTTGCACGATCAACAAGGACAACGAATGAGCATCATGGAGTACCGAACCGACCCGACGAACGGGACCATCCATGTCGCGCCGACCCTCGCGGCGAGGCGGACGTTCTGCGGGATCATCGCGGACGACTGGCCGCTCGGCGACGAGACACACAACGGCGTCGCCTCGACCTGCGCCCGCTGC